>ERZ501061.59-NODE-59-length-38968-cov-5.014777_pt1 | contig 38968 bp, 30 predicted proteins | sample MGYA00510854_ERZ501061 | MGnify/ENA primary metagenome ERZ501061 (study PRJEB25958, sample SAMN03398515) | human skin metagenome | study: EMG produced TPA metagenomics assembly of the Human Skin Microbiome Metagenome (human skin metagenome) data set.
CATGTGGATGGGTCGGCACCACGAGGCGCTGCCACTGAAAGCGCATAGATCAGCACGTTTTGAAAGGCCGACGCCAAATACGCATGACCGGTTTTACAAGAAGCCAAGAGCTCTTGAAGAATGCCGAGAGTGATCATGAACAAGGCCTTAGTCTTGGTAGAGCTAGACCTGGATGACGCTCGAGATTCAGTAGCAGCGCGAGCAATCAGGTAGCGACCGAGCTTTGACAGCTTAGGTGGCTTGCTCTGAGCGTAGTACACGAGCCGGCCCAGCTCATTGCTTTTGGGTCGGAACTCGGGCGCAGCGTTGGCCAAGGCCTTTTTATCAGGGTAGCATGCGTCCACAAGTTTCTTATGGTTTTCTTTCCGAATACACAACATGGGACACCAGCTGGCCGAGACACTAACGCTTGGTTGGTCGAGCCGTCGCAATGGATCCCCGCGGACCAACCTTATGAGCAATCGGCACACTCGCTCGCCGTATGCAACATGAGGCACCCTTAGCACTCACGTGGCAAATCGGACCGCTTATCAGCCACGTGCATTTGCCAAGAAAGGCGTGCTATTTACAAGTTACAGTTGAAGGGACGCATCTGACTGCGATACAAACCAGCGATATGCAGCCACGAGCACAGCCGACCCCAGGAATATGATATCAAAGATGCGTCCAAATACACGCTGAAAGTCAGGTAGTGCGGCGAGCAGGCGGCTTGGCTCACCTGTGGAGCCAAGGCTCACGCCTGCATGCAACTGGATGAGGGCAGCCAGGACGTAAATACACAGAACTTGCGCTGTAAAGAGCACGAGAATCTGTGTGCTTATACCCGTAGACACATACTGGATGACAGCGGAGAGCGATCCTAGAATTACGCGTGTGCGCATAGCAATCAGGCTGCCTAGCAGCAGCACGCTGATGGAGGGCGACCACTGCGAAACATCCACTCGCCATCCCAGCAATCGCAGTAGGTGCGCGACACTTGTTGAGACCAGATCGCGTGTAGAAATTGAATTATAGCCAAAGATGAGCAGGTTCAAGACACACTGCACTAAGCGCACGGCACAGTACATGGAAAAGATATATCCGCTAATGATCCAAGCATAGCCGATCCATGTTTTTGCGTAACGCATGCGCCGTTCTTTCTCTTCATAAAGTTGTATATCTTTTCGTAGAGCATTAGCCATGGTGACAAGCCCAGCAATCTCGGTGTGTAACGATGAGAGTTGCCGATCCTTGCTACTCCAACCCAGAAAACGCATCCAATCACTCCGGGTTTGGGAGGTTTCACGTTCACTCTCCATTTCAGCCACCATAGCGCGACGCTCTTGAATATCTTTAAATGACTGCTGAAAAGCGGAGCGCATGGATTTTAAATCACCCTCACTGTTTCTCTGGCGCCGTCGAATCATCATTTCGTACGAGTCGCAGATGGCACCTGCCGCCACACTGCCTGATAGGGCTGCAATGAGAGAGACGCCTAAGACAGCCGTGCGTGAGAGCATAGCCTGAAAGAAGGACAAAGTAGACTCGGCCTTGGGTAATGGGACGCGCAGAAATAAGAAACACCATCCCAGGAACAAAGAGGCGCTTAGCATACCTCGAACACGAGACCATTGTCGACGACCACTTCCAAAGCTAAGCAAGATACATGCGCATAGAGGAAGTACGAGTACAATAAGGAGAATGACAATTGGTAAGGACATGCGCCAGTGAAACAGAAGCCAAGGCACATCGGCTTGCATACGCTCCAATATCGCCAAACAAACGATGGTAATACTTTCTTCAGCTGAAATACAAAAAAGAATAGAGGCAGATGAAAGCGATTTGGGCATCCATGATTCTAACACACGCATGACACGCTCTACTCCGGAACCGGTGCGGGTGCGTGCATGGGTCACGTTGGGTAGGGTCATGGACTCCACAGAGCGCGTTGTTTCCGTCTCCAAAGACACGTATTTTGCTTCGCCAACTAGCCATGGTAGCACATGGTATGCGCCGACCAAAAGAAGCGCACGGATACAGACGATCCATACCGACGTTCCCCCACCCGTCATGTCTGTCGCGAACCTCGCTCGGCTCACAAAGTGGAGCCAGTCGGTATCTGTCACGTGATAGACATCGTCTCTCGAGCGCGGAGATGACACGCGTTGAGTACGCGACGGCGGCTATGATGGAGGCAGAGTCGACGCCCACGGCTCGGCCCATGCTGACGGACGAGTCGACGTTGGAGATGAGCTTAGGAGACACGACGTCTAATATATCTTCGTTACATAAAGGCGATGATTCACTTTTAGGAAGTGCCCTCCTTGGTAGTGGCAGTGACCCGGCACCCAGCTTGCGACACTTGTCAGAGTCGCTAACAAGATCATCAGAGGAGTGTGAAACACCTGAACAGGTACAGGCTCAGCTTCATATATTGCGTCAATTGAATGAAGTATTTGAAGCATACGAAAAGACGCTATCCAGCAGCTTGGAAGAAATGAACGTACGTGTGCCAAACTCACGTCTAGGTATTTTCCCAGAAAATCAAAGAGACAGATGCATTGTTGAATGTCTACTTACATATCCTGACGCAGGCACAGCGTCGGCGAGCCCTGATGAATGATACGTCGTGGCATGGTGCAACACAAGAAGCACAGCGCGAACGGGAATTACGGCAACGCGAAGCACAAATGCACGCGGCGGCTGCAGCTTCCGCTGCGACTGCTTCTATGACTACTTCAACAAACCGCAAGAGCCAGCGAGGAGGATCGACACGCCCCCCGAGTACATCGCGTGGATCGTCCACAACGCGGCCCGCCCGGGGCCGAGCGCCTCCGTCGTCACGAGCCTCGACACGTGGACGCGCACCCCCACATTCGTCTATGACACGTTCCACGACAGATGCTTCTTCGAATACACAGCCTCGCGCTCGATTTGCTTCCTCAATCCCTGTTCGAGGTGCAGCCACCCATAAATAGTCGCGAAGGAGCAGGGCCAATCGTGCCCCGGTATTGTTCACGTGATGTATTTGCCCGCACAGGGACCGTGCACAGGGGAAATAAGCTCCGTCACCTTGCATTCAAGTGTCCACCATGTCGGCGGCGGCAAGTGGCATCGAACAGAGCATAGGCGCTTCGCCCTTGTCATCTCTTCAGCTGCTGGACTCATTCAGAAAAAATGACATGCAGACTGTCCAATCGATCCTGAGCCGATTAGACCTGACGCACCCGTTGATTCAGCTGGAGTCGCCCCTGCACTTGGCTGTATTGTGTGCAGATCCATCCGTGATTGAGGATATCATGCATAGCCGGCAATTAAATGCGAATGCTCAAGCAGCTGATACGGGAAATACGCCCCTTCATCTCGCAGTAGAGACGAACCGCTTGGATGTGGCATCCTTCCTGATGGCACAGCCCGATGTAAATGAGATGGTCCTGAACAAGGAGGGCAAGTCGCCAATCCAACTCGTCAAGTCGATTGAAATGGCTGAGCTTTTCGAACACCATAGCTCAGAACTGCGTCACAAGGTGCTTCGTCAGCTCGAAGCATATGAGGCCAAGGCAGCTTCGAGCGGCGCGGGCAGTCCTGAAGAACAAGCTTTGCTGGAGACGGTCTCTTCTCCGCAGATCAGGCCGATGCACTTGGAAGTCATGAGTACCAAGTCCAGTTTGAATGTCTTGCAAGCCGCTGTGAAATTTAAGGCTAAGGACCTGATCAAGGCTTGTGTTGACAAGGGCTTCGACCCATACGTCAAGGATTCTTACGGTCGCAGTGCTAATGACATGACAACTGACAAGACGATGCAAGCGTTTCTCCGTCAGTTGGCACACGCAGAAGCTGCCACCTTGATCGACTCTCATCAGCCTCCATCTTATCGCGGCTTTTTGGACAAATGGACGAATTATATGCACGGCTTCAAAATGCGCTGGTTCGTCTTGTCTGACGGTGTACTCTCGTACTATCGCACACCCGACGACGAAGGTAAGCAGGCACGTGGTTCCATTGTCATGAAACAAATCAGCATTGTACCCGACCGCCACGACCGTAATCGCTTTGAAATTGTGAACAGCTCGAGCAAGGATCCGACGCGTTGGTATCTGCGGAGCAGGGATTCATCGGAGTGTATGCGGTGGATACAGATTCTCGGTAAGGCCCAACGCCTCACTGCGCAGGGAACAGCCACGACCGATGCAGCACAACCAGCACTTGAAGCACCAACTGCCGCTGAAGCTGATTCAGCGCCTCAAAATGTGGTGTTGCATGAAGTACCTGCTGACTTGATGGACGATGCTGCAAGTGAAACGGGCAGTGTGGATGAATCCGGCCAAGGTTTGCACCACATCCCACACGCACGGAGTTACGCCAAGCTCAACAACCACATGACAGTAAGCTTCGACGTGTCGACTCGTCTTCTCTCTCAGCTGGAAGAAGAATTGAGCGTGCCCAGCCAAGGTGTTGTAATCCCACCTGGACAACAAGGTCCACAGACGGCCTCTACTACAGAGCCGGCCTTCTCCAAGTCAAGTGTAGCCCTAGCTCTTCGTCGATCATTGGATTACCAATCGCAGCTCTGGCAACAGTATGTCAAAATGGCGCTAGAGCGTGAAACTTTCTTGCGTGAGGAGGTTGAACGGCTCGAGCGGACGCGGCTTTTGTGGGAAGAGCAAGTGACCGTGCTCGCTCGTCAGCACAATGAGCTGGAGTCCCATTTGCATGAATTGGTATCGGAAAATTCTCAGATGCGCCAAGGAATGCGCCAGACATCGCAATCACAAACAGTGTCGGAGGAACCAGCGTCGACCCATGCTGAGAGTGGAAGTAAGGCGTCCAATGCCGTCAGCGCCGCTGCTGGTGCAGCTATAGGCGCAGCCTCAAGCGCATTTTCACGCGTCCCTGAGAAGCAGGATACGAACACTTCGAGTTTGGATGACGATGAAGAATTTTTCGATTCAGTTGAATCGGATCACGCGTCAAAGCGAGGGGTCGATCCTTCGTTGGAAAAGTCTCAAGCTCCTACGCCAGGAGCCGACGTCCCACAAGAGCACAAGGACAAAGAAACGAAGCAGGACGGTGAGCAGAAACCTGAACATACGCCGGAGGTCACACCGGGTGCCAAGCGTCTTTATGCTTTGCCTGAGTACGAACCGTATAACCACCTGCGCGACCGCCTTCCGGTACGAAACGATGAGCGTCCATCTATTTCGCTCTGGTCCATTTTGAAGAACAATATTGGTAAGGACTTGACCAAAATTTCATTCCCTGTGGCCTTCAATGAGCCGACGTCGATGCTGCAGCGCATGTCCGAAGACTTGGAGTTCTCTGAGTGCCTCGATGCCGCAGCCTTGCAGAGTGATTCGACGCGTCGTATTATGTTTGTCGCAGCCTTTGCCATGTCAAACTACAGCTCAACGATCGGACGTATTGCCAAACCATTTAATCCAATGCTGGGTGAGACGTTTGAATACGTTCGCCCAGACCGCGGATATCGCTACATCAGTGAGCAAGTGAGTCATCATCCTCCGATTTCTGCGTGCTTCTGTGAGTCACCAGGATGGGAATATATGGGCTGCGTTGATGCCAAGTCGAAGTTCTTGGGCCGCACGTTTGAGATTCGCCCTACAGGTGTGGCGCATGCCAAACTGAAAATCAAGCCTGAATGGGCGCCCGAATCGAAGCGTAGCACGTTGCCGCATGCCGCAGAGAACGAATCACTTTTGATGGAGCACTACTCATGGAACAAGGTGACGACGTCTGTCAGCGGATTCATCACGGGGTCACCCACCATTGATCATTACGGCGATATGACCGTCGTCAACCATGTGACAGGCGATGTGTGCAAACTGACTTTCAAGCCTCGGGGCTGGCGCAGCACGAATGCGTTCGAGATTCGAGGTGAAGTTTTGGACGCTCATGGCAACAAGGTGTGGTTGATCACGGGACGATGGAACTCGCAACTCATCGCGAAACGCAGCGGCGGTAGTGAGTCGAGTAATTTGAACCCTGATGAGAAGGACGTATGTGCGAACCCAACCGACGGCGGCGTATCTGACTCCAAGTACTTGCTTCTTTGGCGCAACAGCCCCAAGGTTCCTATGCCTTTCAATCTCACACCGTTTGCAGTGACGCTCAACTCACGTCCAGAGGGTCTGATGGAGTGGCTCCCTCCCACAGATTGCCGTCGTCGTCCTGATCTGACTGCCTTTGAGAACGGCAAGTTTGATCAGGCGGACCAACTTAAGGTGCAACTAGAGGAATTGCAGCGCAGTAAGCGCCGCATGCGTGAAGAAGGCAAGCTTCCGCCGCACAAGCCGCGCTGGTTCAGCAAGACCACAGATCCAGACACGAAAGAGGCATTCTGGAAGCCCCACATGTCTACCGATGAGGAGGGTCTTGAGACTATGGATTACTGGATTGAGCGTTCAAAGATCGGTACAAAGCATGTCCAAAACCAGGATGCCGACTGGGACACGGATCACATTTTCGGCGACCTGGAGGGCAAGAGCGATGAAAAGTAGCGCCATAGACCTGAGCCCGATATGCCCCCGATCTTTTTGGAGAGGCCCGAAAGACTGACTAATCTACCCTGTCACGGAGGCAATGGGCCACCGGTCTGCTTCGACCTACCATGTCCATGTTTCGTGCCACCCGCACCCTGCTGAACAAGGTGCCCGAGTCTCCCGACAAGTACCATATTCCAAATGGTGTAACACCATTTTGGCATAAGGTGCACCAATTGATGTCGACGAATCCAGACGTCTCGACGGGCCTGCCTCGCAACCTGCAGTTCAGGTACCCTCCGCCGGCATCCCGCCCGGAAAAGCCAGCTACAGTTCCCTCGCGCGCATCTGACATTGCTGATAACATGTACTACCACCGCGACTTCCGCCGCAAGTATCCGAAGCTGGATGTAGTGACCCAGCAGTACTTGACGGAACTGCTGCTCGCTTCACCGAACGAGGACGGTACAAAGAGCCTTCCGCTTCCCGAATCGGGTGCGTCGACGGACGTGACGCGCCCTGATGATCTCGCCTCGCCCACTGCCTTTACGCAAGTGCTCGCACAAGTGCACAACTCGTCCGAGCACAAGTACTCGCCCAAGAATATGCCTCCCAAGTTTCCCTCGACTTCTCCCCAGCACATTCTCAAGCTTCAGAAGGATGCTCTTCCACGCGACAAGTTCGACTACTTCCCTGTCGAGAACTATGCGTGAGCGGTTGTTGTGAGTAGCTTTCATAGCCCGGTGACCACGTGGCAGAAATGTGAATCGTCGATCGTTGGACACACGTCCACGCTTGACGACCATGTACAGGTATGCATGTTCGCGACGCCCTGACCGTGCACAGCATTTTACAGCGAATTAATCTGGTCTCGGCTTTTGCTCTCAGTGTTGTGAGTGTTCTTTCTTTCGTTGTAGCGCTATCTGGCCTGCAAATCGGCGAGCCAACGAGTGAGATTCGCTTGAAGAAGGCAGACGTGTACGTAACTACGGCTAACGATAAGCGTTTATGGACTTGCGCGATACCATGCGGATCGTCGCCCGCAGCATTATTTGGAGACGCGTCTTGATGTGGATTTGGACACGTCGCCTTTGTTCACCTGGAATACGAAGCAAGTGTTTTTGAGCTTGACTGCGTCGTATGAATCGCCTCAAACGGGCCAACATGACGTGGTGATTTGGGATACCATCGTCAAGGATAAGGAATCTGCCCGTGTTAAGAGAAAGAATTTGCGCAACAAGTACGGTTTACGCGAGCTTAGTCGATCATTTGAAAACATAACATCAATTGATTTCCGTGTGGAATGGAATGTCATGCCGTATGTGGGTATAATGCAGCGTGGGGTGATGCCACGGTCTCGATCCTATTCGGTGACACAGAATCCCGAGCTTCAACATCAGTCACCGGTCATTGTGCCATATTAACTTTCATTCGTAGTGGGTGGATATCAGAGGAACTATTCTACAAATGCTAACTGAGTGCCGAAAAGAATGTGCGTTTCCGCTTGGCACTCGATGCATTCTCTGCAGATGCCGCTGCACTAGCCCCGGCCATCTTGGACGTAGGGAGCGCAGGTTGCGAAGTTTGGTCAGAGTCAGAGTCAGAGTCCGAATCAGATCCAGTCTCCGAATCGGACTCTGATTCCGACTCCGACTCGGATGGAGGTGCATCACTCGATATAGCCGGGGTCTGTGGACCTTCCTGCTGCGAAACAGTACGGCGAAGTGCCGAAGGCTTGAGCTCAGACAGCTTGGTAAATGCACCTGACGAGTTCCGATGTGCCTGCGTTGACGAGTCAGTGTTAGGAGGACGCTCCGGTGCGTCAACAAAGACAGATGATGAAGAACGCCGCGGCGTGCTCTCAACAGGCGCAGGTGGTCTCGGAGAAGGGCCGTGAACTCTGGTAGGAGAGGCTGGAAGGTGCGACTCTGGTTGAGAGAAGAAAGGCTGCGTGTCATCTGCATGCGAGACATCCTCTGTCGTAGACACGTCTGGCGCAGGCACACGCGGTGGCGCGGAAGTGCCGTTGGTTGCAGCATGTGATGTATTAACTAGTTTCCTTTCAGCAAAAAGGCGTCGTGTCAGTCATGATTCGCAACAAAGTCATGGTACTCACGTGAAGAGGTCTCGGCAGGCTCGGCAGCCGTCGCAGGCAGTCCTTTTTCCTTGATCCGGTCCATGAGCAATTTCTGTTCTTCGCGCTCAGCAGCATTCTTGCGCTGCTTCTTTGCCTTGAGTTCAGATAGGCGCTGTTGCATGGCAGCAGGTCCGGATGCCTCTAGCGCATGGATGGAAACAGAAGCTGTCCTGACTGGCTCGTCGTTATGATTATCGTGCACAATCGTTGTCTCATCACCCACGGAGGCTGTCGTAGTATCAGCTGCAGCTGCATCCTCAGATTGATTGGATGACTTGTGTGCTTGGCTTGACTGCTCTTTCTCGAGTTTCTTCGCCGCTTGTTCAGCACGGAATGCCTCCATTTCCGCCTTGGTGCGTCGGTGTCGGCGCGGTTTTTCCGGACTTGGTGTGCCATTCGATGCGTTAGAGACAGACTGCTGCGAAAGTGGTACGTCTTCATCGTCATCATCATCTGGCCGCTGGGTAGACTCAGCAGAGCCAGCTTCTGGCTCTGGCTCGGGTGCGGCCCCTGGCACAGGTTCCCGGACTGGCTCTGCCCGCTTGGCCGACTTGCGCTTGCCATTTGGCGGCTGGGGTGCATCTTGTGACATCTCGTGCAAGTTTGCAGAGACCTCTGCCATAGATGTCTCAGCTACGTCAGGACGAGGCGCTGATTCTGAGCCCGCATCGTTCGGTGGAGCGCCAGCAATGTCATTGGCGACATTATTTGTCGACTTGGAGCGTCCACCACGACGACCGCGCGATTTAGATGGCGTTGACGAGACGGTGGCTTCTTGCGCTTTTCCAGCAGAACCAATCTTGGCCTGATCAAAGTCAGCGTGCAACGTGACGACAGGCTCGCGTGACGCATAGACTTGAAACGCACGGATATCTTCTTTGTCTTCCAAGTCGATGCTCATACCATCAGATGCTTGGTACGATAAGGCAACGGGTGTTGATGAATCGAGTCCGTACTTTTGTTGCACAATTTGGCGGGCATGATCAAGATTAAATGTCGCTGGTGTAAGCAGAAAAATACGTACGATCAAGGACGCGCTGAAAGCCCTTTCCAAAAGAGGTACGAAAAGCCAAGATGGTTTGCCATGTGGAGTCCATGGCCATTGTGAGAGATGAATCATGAATCGGCTGAGCATGTTGTGATTTGCGCCGCTTGGCTACGGGCGAAACTTGTCGGGAGTCCCCTGGCGTCGTCATGTTGTTCGTTGGCGAAATTTTAGACTTTTTCTTTTTAAGGTTCGCAGGAATAGCCTGTACTTTTTTTGCCGTGTTAGGTGCTGGAGCACTGTGCGGCTCTCCCGGGACAATGGACGTCATCGTACAGACACGACACGCCAGACTAGAACGCGTCCTGCCCATCGGGACTCGGTCACGTGATCGCGTTCGATCTGGGCATGTACGCCCTGCCTCGATTGCGGGTCCGTAGTCATCATGTATCTACAAGCTAAAAGTCTGTAGCACGGCCACCATACGTCCATTCAGCCTTCCACCGAAGCGGATCTGTCTTGGGCCCGCCCACTTCGCCAGTATCTGGGTTCACATCGCCATCAAATTCCGTATTTGGTCCAACGCGAGCGTCGGGATGAAGGTTTTGTGGCTTACCATCCTCGTTGTTGGTAGTAAATGGCATGACATCTGATCGTGAGTAATGCATGACATACTTTGTTTCTCGCGCACAAGACGCTCGAATTCTTGCTGTTCCTCTTTCGGCAATGGAACAGGACCGACACGCTGGAATGGGGCATCCGAAGCCATAATCTTGGACGCATGGAGCAAGCGCACAGGCATGACGCCATGCCGAGATAAGCGAGTCAGCATCGTCATTATGAGTATGTGGCAACGAACAAAAAACTATAGACTGGCTCAGGGAGGGGAATGGCACCTCCACTTTGTAGTCTGGCTGAATGAATCAGCGAGAATCACCGCGCACGCTGAGCTGCAGAGAAAGGACGCAGAGAGCGTGTGGATGGACTGGACGGGATGCCGTGTGTGCGAGAACGGATCGAATCGAGGCGTGGAATGTTGGTCTGTGCTGGTCGAGCATCAGCGGGGCGTAAGAGAGACGAACGTCGACGCCGGTGTTCTGTCATGATACGCGTGCGGGGACATGGAACATTTTCCTGATCGTATGATGCCGCCGCACTCGTGCGTGAAGAAGGTGGTTTGAATGGACCAGGCTCGAGTTTGACGCCCGTATCCACGTCACTCGCGTCCGACTTGAGGGCTTCGAGTGGAATACGATTCACGCGCTTGAGGAAGGGAGAGGGCCGTTCTTCCTCGTCCATCAAGAGCCACTGTGGCTCTTGGGGTAAGCAGTTCAAGTTCATTGGCATGGTACGAGACGTTGGCATAGATGGCTCTTCTTCCTCTTCGTGAACGGCATTGGGCATCGAAGTGCGCTTGGGCGTATCGCCCGTCCGTGCTCGGAGCGGCAATGCTTCGCGCCACATGCACGAGGCATCCTTCATCGAGCAGTCAGACATGTCGGCTTCCAGACGTCGCATGCGGTCTAAATTTGGTATGGTACTTGTGGGTGCGTGGCGTACGGGCTCGTCGTCGTCGATCCACTCGTCGTCCGTGAGGCGGCCTTTCATTGGAAGAGACACGGCACCTTCCGCCATACGTGCGCGAGGTATTTCTTCGCCTTTGAGCGCTTTTCTCTGCCTTGTACGAGATGGCTTAAGAGAGGTATCATGGGAAGACAGAGAAGCATGCAATGCATTTTTCTCTTCTAATTCGCGGCGCAACTGTGAAATGGTCTCTTGCATACGACCTTTTTCCACTGACCACTGCTGGAGTGACTCTTCACGACGGCACAGCTCCAATTCACGCTGGTTGAGAAGTAAAGCACGTTCATCCAAAGCCTTAGAGCGTGAGGGATAGTCAGACCACTCCTGTAATTCCTGCGTCTGCACCGCTAATTTTTGCTCGCGCGCTTGCAAAAGTGCTTCACGCTTTTCGAGAGCAAGTGTTTGAGCGTGCAGACGTTCCTTTTCAACCCGAACATGTTTGTGTAAGACAGCAATATCATGGGTGCGGCAAGCCATCTTGATCTGGCGGATCTGGAGCAGCTGCCGCGTCGTGGGACGTCGGCGGTGGTCAAGTTGGAGCATGGCATTAACGGCCTCCTGCAGATCGCGAGAGTATGGCCGTGGGAGGGCAGGCACGGCCCCCTGTTTGATCTTTCGAGTAAGCTCAGTTTGATTCGAAGCATCGAAAGGTGGGCACAGGGCACAAAGCTCATACACAATACACCCTAACGCCCATACATCCGACTTGATGTCGTATGGCTGACCTGTGGCCAGCTCGGGGCTCATGTAATATGGTGTTCCCACGTATGTGTTAGCAAAAGCTTGCGCCGCCATCTGCTTGCTGAGGCCAAAGTCTCCCAGTTTAACATTCTGATCGGCATCGAGAAACACGTTTTCAGGCTTGAGATCGCGGTGCAAGATGGCTTGCACTGTGCGGGGTGCACCGGACATGGTTGGTGCCACAGTGCGGTAATGGCATGCCTCCAAAGCCGCAGTCATCTGCGCAAAAAATGACCACACACTTTCCTCAGGAAGGTGAGTTTTGGTGCGACGGCAACGCTTGATCACGGTGCCCAAGTCGCCACCCTCACACAACTCCATCACAATGTAGAGAATGCCGTTTTCCGTGTCGACATAGCGCTCTTCGTAACGTACTACGTTGTCGTGCTGAAGCGTCCGCAAAATATTGACTTCCGATACGATATGCTTCCTATCACGCTCATTCATGCGCTCGAAATTGAGTTCCTTGCGAGCAAACAGCATGCCGTCCGACTTGCGGCGAACTTTGCGTATCAAACCAAATGTGCCATTTCCAATCACATCTAGAGCCTCGTATCCCTCCAGTACATATGCGCCACCACCTGAAGTTGGCCGGGAGCCAGAGGCTGCAACTGCACGCATGCTTGCAGGGGCAGTCGAAATGGAACCGCACGACGTGGGAGTGGGTAGCACAACCAACACTCGTAGGTGTTACTTTTCCACGTGGTAAGCACGTGATAGTAAACGCCGCGAGGCGCATGTGGTCTCTACGCCCCAGGCACAGCGCCAACGGTCGCGGCGCCACGACGGCCAAGTGACCTGCCGACGCCAAAATTGACGTATGGACGAGTACTCCAGGCACGAGTGGTGTCGGTTTGCCACGGAGAATGGCGGTATCGGATCATGTATAGCCGCAATCACGTGTGCAGGGAACAGGCACGCGGAACACTTGGCGTTTCGCAAAGGCGACCAGGTGACGATCCTATGTTGTTTGGTGCATCCGGGTGACAGCAAGTATCCCCAAGGCTGGTACCTTGGATTTTGTGGATACATGGTAGGTTATTTTGATGGCGCACACATGGAATCCGTGCCGCCACTCTTGGGTGTGGGCACACTTGATCGCAGCGTGTCGCCCAACGAGCGTCCCTTTGCTAAGCCTGTCTCACTACAGAGTTGTACTTTATCGCCCAATGAATTTCTTGTCCTGTATGATCCTATATCGATGCGTGAGACGAAGAAAAAGAACGCGCCGCCAGTACACCAGGCCCTGTTGTTTCAATCCCTCTCTCCTCCGTCGTTGCCTACAAGCGAAGAGTACGATGACGTGTATTCGATCTACGATACATATTTTCGCCCAAGCACATTTGTGGAGCCCGACGTCACTTATGAGCCCCAAGAAAAGGAGATAAATGAGCCCTTGACACCGGAAAGACCGATCGACAAGGTGTTGAATGTCGTGTCAGAGCAGGTCCCCAACCGCCTTCTGCAACAAGATGACTCGACAGGCGGCTCAAACTCGCTACAGGACAGTCCCTCGTTCTCGTCTACTGAGAGCTCGTTTTATGCCGCAGCCATGACCTCGCCTGCGACCCAGGTGCGTGCGCAGCCAAAGACAGAGCCCATCCTGTCGACCCCGTCTAAGCAGTCGGCTAGAATCTACGCGTCAGCGACAGGATCACCCTACCACATGGCAAGGAGTCGAAGTCAGCAGGCGATGGCATCTTCGCCACGGCTCCCTCGTCACGGAGGTGCATATTCCGCCACACCTCCCACTTCGCCATACCGCGTAGCGCCTACAATCACGTCGCCTGCATCCATGGCTGGCAGTGGTCTAGGGTCAGGGACATCGCGTGAATCGCCCAGCGCGGGTCCTGCACCTAGTTTGTACGGCTCGCCCCGCTCCAAGATGACGCTGGACGTCTCGGAACATGCTCTGTCGGATCGGGCGCAGCTCTTCCAGCTGTGGACGACGTTGCTCACAGACCGCTCGCCCACATCGCGCACACTCAAAAAGGCACGGCAGCTTGTTCATCTGGGCGTGCCAAGTGCACTCCGTGGTCGCGTGTGGCTGCTGTTGGCTGACAAGCAGGTGCAGCCCAAACGAGGTGTATTCGACCAAATGTGCCAGACGAGTTCAGAGTCACAACAACAACCCGAAAAATACCAATTTTCTATACTGATTGAGCAGGATCTCCATCAGTGCTTCCCAGTAAGTCAACCATTTGATGGCATGGGTGGATCGACGCGCGACACAATTCGTCGTATTTTGCACGCGTATGCATTCTACAACCCCAAGGTCGGCTACACGGAGGGCATGTGCCTGTTGGTTGGCCTGTTGCTCACGCATTTGCATGCCGAAGATGCTTTCTGGTTGCTGGATGCCATTGTGCATGGATATGGCATGGAGCACATCTACACAGGAGATATGCATCGCTTGCACGTGGACAATCTTGTGGTGGATGAGCTCCTTCGCATGGTGGACGTCGAATTGCATCAACAACTGCGTGACCTAAGCATTGAGCCGATCATGTTCCTTCCCGGGTGGATTCTCCCCATCTTTGTGCGCACTCTACCATGGGCTACGCTCGTGCGTGTGTGGGATATGTTTATGTGCTACGGCTACACATTCCTGCTCCGCACAGCCGTGACAATTTTGTGCTTGTGCCGGCAAACTCTGCTACAGCTGCCGCATGAGCAACGCCGCATGATGGTTCTCCGCCACCTCGTGTTTGTGCCGCCAGGTGCACTGTCGGAAGTGAACGTGCTGAACCGTGCCCTTGAATTACCAGTCACGAATAAGGAGATTGTGCGTATGGAAGCCACTGCGGAACGACTTTTGCAAGAGAGCGTTCCTTCTGATGCCACTTTGGGACAAGAAGAGGGGGTAAGACGTGCCCCGTCGATGCAAGGTAAGCCCATGACGAAAAAGACCCTGCGGGTCTTGCTGGGACGTAAAATTTAGGTAGAAGGATGAACAATGCGAACGGTACGATCAAATCCACAAGAAATAATGTGCTCCTTACCTTTCTCATAGAGTACGGCCACGCCCTTGATGATGGTATTGCCGCCGTGCCGCCACGAGGCAGCAGATAAGTCGTCGTCTCTGTGTTGGCCGTGACACGGCACACGCGCATGAACTCGGCCATCAAGTCCAACGAGTCGCAGAATACCATCTTCTCCCGTGATCCATGCACCATCACCTTCTTTTCGCCATGCATGTCGTGGGCTAGTAAAAGAGGAGGATGGTGACTCGGTCCATAGCGTCGAGTGTCGCTTGTCGGAAAATAACGGCATGAGAAGGAGGCGGGAGAGTGTGTGATCAGACCCGCTGCTCAGAGCGCACGGAGTGCCATGATCACCCGTTTGAGCAGAAATGTATTGGCCCGACGGGTGCATGGCCAAGTCTAATAGCGAGTAACTTGCGTGAAAGTCGTCTGGATCAGGATTTGTGTTATACGTCAACACATCCCAGGCGGTGGTATGAGTCGGCATGCCAACATAATGCAGCATGACGCTCTCCCGAACTGTGTATACGAGCCATGCGCGTTCATCAGCTTGGTCCGGTGCACCACGAACAAACAGCAGAGCCTCGGGATTGGACGTCAGCGTAATGGTATGGCGACGCACGTAGCGGCCTTGCTCGTCCTCATAGATGTGGATGGTTTTGTCATAGCCGGCACTGGCGAGAAAGCGCGCATCGTGACTGAATGCAACACGCACGGCAAAGCGGTGGTGATCACGCAGGGTCTGTATCGGCGTATCATGAGCCAAATCCCAAACAACAAGCATGCCGTCCATACCCGATGTGACAGCATACCGTGGGTTGGTGGTATGCTGAGCAAAACACAATACGGCAGCATGGTGCCCATGTGGCTGGGTATCTTGTGGTGCAGAAGGCTCCAGCATACCGACGACATCACCTGTGGCCAGGTGAGTGATAACGACACGCTTATCAGCGCCAGTAGTGGCAATGCATGCGCCTGCAACACCAGGGTACGTCACAGGCACAACGGAGAGGATATTGCCCAAATGCAGATAATTCAACGTCCTTTCCAATTTGTAGGTGGGAAACTGCGCTGTAGGCTTTGCTGCGTCTTGGGGCAGAGGCTCGAGGGCCGTGTGGGCACTGGCCCTTGACGCAGCATATTCCACGAGCGTGCGAAGATCGCGAGAGACAGAATTGTAAGCCGAGTTTGCGACATGCTCGCGTTTACATTCTTTTTCAAAAACTGCCAATGTTTCTGGATAGTTGTGCGTACGCAGGAAGGTGGCGACTATGTCTTGACACACCCCCAGGATCGTTGACATGACTTGAGCTTCGGAAAAAGTGTCACTTTTCTCCACACACTAAAGGGCCTTTCTTGCGCCACGTTATGCCACCATCCGGAGCCTTGGCTCCAGAAGCACGGCATGCGCTCGTGCACAAGCTGCGTGAGCCAGTCGAGACTCCAAGTGCATCCACAAAACCCACGGCACCTGGACCTACTGATCCCTTTGAAGGTGCTCAAACGCCTCGCCGAGTGCCACGTACTTTTTCTAGCGACGCTTTGCCACGAAAGCGCATTCTGACGCAGCGCCATCTCGATCACTTTTCAACGACAACGGCCTTTTCTGAGATTCTAGGTATGATACGCGCATGTAATGAAGCAATCAAGGGTAAGAAGCTCAACGAAAACGTCGAGGAAAGTGTGCCCATCAAGGCCGTCTTGCACATTGTAGCACAGGTCCGGACTTTAGTGGACGAAACACCTCGCGACACAGAATCCGCACAAAACTCGCGCTTCGGCAACCCAGCTTTTCGCGAATTGTATAAAAAGATTGTTGAACACGTTGATACTTGGATGCAATCACTACCAGGTCTCGAACACGACGCACGAGCGCGTCAAGAGCTGGCCGTCTACTTTAACGAGGCGTGGGGCAATGCCAAGCGCATAGACTATGGCAGCGGTATGGAGCTAAATTTTCTGTGCTGGCTTCTTTGCCTTGTCAAGCTAGGTGTACTCGACCTGGACCGCGATGCCAAGTCACTTGTGCTCCGTGTGTTCTGGACCTACATTGAGACGATGCGCGTCGTCCAGGCAACCTATTGGCTCGAGCCGGCCGGCAGCCATGGTGTTTGGGGTCTTGATGACTACCAATTCTTACCCTTTCTCTGGGGCGCTGGCCAGCTTATGGACCATCCGTACTTGCGCCCCAAATCGATCCACGATAGGGAAATCGTCGACGAATGTGCCCCTGCTTACATGTACTTTGCTTGCATCCAAGCCATCAATGCCGTCAAGACTGAATCTCTGCGCTGGCACTCACCCATGCTCGATGACATCTCTGGCGTGCGTACTTGGAACAAGGTGAATCAAGGCATGATTAAGATGTATCGCGCCGAGGTACTCTTGAAACTGCCGATTGCACAGCACATTTTTTTTGGTGAGCTTATCCAATTCGGTCATATGGACGATGATGATGCCTTGGATATGGAAGAAGACGAGCACGGCCATCGATTCTCTACCCATGAGCATCATGGCCATTACCACGGTCAGGGACAAGCAGCTGGATGGGGCGATTGCTGTGGTATACCAATCCCTAGCGTGTTTGCTGCCGCTGAACAAAAGCAGGCACAGGACCGGATTCCTGTCCGCCGAATTCCATTCGATTGATATTGAGACATCACTAGTATAGAAAATAAAACTCATATATCACTATTTCATCTCCATGCATAAGGGTGGGTCGGAAAGCAGCATTGAGCGACCCAAGCAACAAGGCTCACATGATCATCCACGTAACATTGCATTGCATTAAACGAGCACGAGACTCTGGCCTGCTCCCTCAGGCGATACAACGAAGAAGTTGTCCTTCTCGTTGGCCGAGTAGTGCTTCGTAGCATCGAGATGACCAAGGAAAGCAAGTGTCTTGCCATTCTCGTTGAACTCAAAGAACTGGCTCATCTGAGAGCTGTCGTCACTCATCGAGCAGTTCTGGACCTGGAGGTGCTGGTCTGGCTGGGCAAGAGCGGCTGGGCGGAGGCACTTCTCCTTCACGCTGCCCTTCGGTGAAATGATACCGTAGTGCATCGTGCCCTTGCTTTCGACATTCAAAATGTTCGACTTGCACTCCTGGAAGACAAGTGTCAGCTCGTCGCCACCAGAGAGCACCAAATCGCTATCCTTGAGCGACACAGTCTTGCCATCCAGCTTCAGCGTTCCAGTAGAGGTGTAGTTCGTGCATTGAAGTTTTGTGACGAGCTTACTGGCAGCATCGTTAATGTTCTGCTCGTCCTTTGGCACAGCCTCGACAGCAGGAGCAGGCTTAGAGGGAGAAGGAGGCGCAGGAGCTGAGTCAGGCTTTGGCTCAGGCGCAGGGGCAAGGGTGGGTGCGGGTACATCCTGCGAAACGGGAGCGGCCGATGCCGACGCGGCAAAGGCGGCGAGGAGACTGGCAAGAAACGCGGTGCACTGCATGGTAGAGGCGTGTGTGACGCGGTTGAAGTCAAGAGTCGATTATATATACACTACGTACATCACAGACTCCTCGCCGAGGTCAGATTCTCTCCCTTACACCTGTGGCACTTCTACATGCATGATATGCAAAATGTAATTGGTTGAAAATAAAGTGTCCATGTGCCCAACACCAAAAAGGAAGTAAGAACACAGCCCTCTTTAGTCGCGCTGACTGAAATCGAGGCCCCAGAAAAAAGGGGCTATCACATGATTCCAGGGGCGGTGTGGTTGATCGACAGGTGTACGTGACCCTAATTGTCGCGATCCATGCCTGCAGGTGAAATTACACATCCGTCACGAACAGAGGAAGTATTCCTGCTCACGGCTCTCCGGACGGCTGCCTTGCGGACGGATGGTCGCAAATTGCACCAAGCCCGGCCTGTGAGTGTTGAGTTTAGCGAGCGTCTAGGCTGGTGCCAAGTGCATGTGGGTGATACCATTGCCATTGCTTCCGTTAATGCCACTCTTTGTGAGCCACGGAATGATCGGCCCTATGAAGGCATTGTTCAAGTTCATGCGAACCTCACACCTATGGCCGGCGTTGAGTATGACACTGGTGGTGTGCACGGCGCCACCGAGTCTCGTGAGCGAGAAGCTCTCTTCGAGCGACTGCTGGAAAGAGCCGTCCGACACTCTGAGGCGGTAGATCGCGAAGCACTGTGTGTCCTGAGTGGCAAGGTCGCTTGGTGCGTTGATGTATCCGTTCACATTCTGGCAGACCAGGGTGCTGCCATGGATGCTGCCGTTCTGGCGAGTATGCTGGCTCTGCGACAGTACCGCCGTCCCGAGGTGACTGTGGAGAATGGCCAGGTCACGGTGCACTCGCCAGATGAACGCGTGCCTGTACCTCTCGCATTACATCATGTGCCACTCTGTATATCGTATGCGGTTTTTGTGCTAGTGCCAAAGAATGATCAAGAGCGTAGCTTGTTATTGGCACAGTCTCCCACTCTACCCCTCGATCACGCAGACTCAGATATGGAAGTGGACGGTACTTATACCAACCCGAATGTCACTGTGGCACTTCTTGACCCATCCTTGCTCGAATGTACTCTCGCCCACTCAAACATCACCTTTGTCATGAATGCGCAACGCGAAGTGTGTGTACTTGATAAAGCAGGTGGCGTAGCTATACCATACCCAACCATTCTGGGCCTTTTGGACGGTGCAGCTGCTCGTGCGCGAGAACTATCGGACTTTCTCGAATCCCAGCTGGCTGAGGATTCTGCCAAACGAGTCCTCTCCATCCGGTAGCTGGTTTGGCTTGTAGCATAGCTCGTATCTACTCCTCCACTCGGATCTTGTGGACCTCCGGTCATGGCCAGTGACCGTGCTGCGCCCCAGCCGTCTGTATGGCATGTGGGGTCTGCACCCCATCCTATGCTGGATAGACTGGGCAATCCTTTGAGTATAGAACCACCTTCCTTTGACCCACACCCAGCCTATCTGAATTCCAGCCAGTCACGACACTGGACCTTTCATCCCTCGGCTCTGGCGTCGCTACGCAGGGACACTCACGAAAAAGTAAGCGACTCCATCTTACAATACGTGTCTGAAACGCCAAATACATCTAGTCCTGAGCTTTTATCGGTCGAGGATGAAGTGGCCATCATGCGTTTTTACCTCATGCGCATCGGCAAACTTGTCAAGGCAGTAGGCCTTCCGTCCCTGATAGAAGCCACGGCCATGTCATTTATGAAGCGCTTTTATCTGCGCAACTCGTGCATGCAATTTCATCCCAAGCTTATCATGCTCACAAGCATCTATCTGGCATCTAAGGCAGAGAACTACCCTATTCCTCTAGCTCATTTTTGCGCCCAGGTGAACAAGAATGCTGGGACTAGTGCACAGGCCCAACAGGCTCCTTCGGCCGTGCGCGGTGATGTGACAGAATCCATTATATCTCAAATCGAATTCGGAATGGTACAGAGCCTCGATTTTGAGCTCGGTGTACACGGTGCGCATCGTGCCCTCTACGGATTTATTTTGGATATCCAGACAGTCATGCCTCACCTCACGCGTGACGATTTACTTGCTTTTGCTTCTTCTGTCCAACCCTATTTGCATTTCTCGCGACTCACAGATGCTGAGTTTCTTTTCACGCCAAGTCACATCGCGCTTGCCTCGTGTTGGATGTGTGATGTCTCTTCGCCGTCCAATAAATCGTCCATTCATGGCAAAGACCTTGTCATGTCATGGCTTAAAGCCAAGGAGGAGCGAGGCGTGTATGCTCTTCAAAGGCAGCAAAAGGAGCGTGATATGTGGCGGCAAAAACAACGCGTCCTTGCTTCAGAAGCCGCGTCCGAACTGGATTCTAGGAAGGATGAAGCCTCTGCCGCCCATGCTTTACCCAAGCTTGTATATGGACTTGGACTACCTATCGATGATATTGTGATGATTCTCGAGAGAATTGCCGACATGATCTATTCTGTCGTGATACCAGGCACTATCCCGCCCAAGCTATCTATGGACGTGGATCGCGTTAAGCAAATTGATCTTAATTTACGAAGCTGCCTCAGCATATGCGAGGCCGTGAACCAGGATGCATTGCGCAAACGCCCAGCTGAAGACACCGATGATCAAGTTAAGCGCGTTAAAATAGAGACATAGCTATTATACATGCCTCCTCTACGTTACGTGAGTTTCTATATGACTTCCCGGTCGAAGCGGCCTTTCATAATATCGACTCTCCCGCAAACTCGAAGAGACCAGCAAACACTGGGTATACGACGGAGACATTAGCACGGCCAAGTCAATCCGATTGTGCATGACAGGCATTCCTAATCTATGCCTCATGCGCGACGGGCGTGTTAACGACACCGTAGCGGATGGAGGGCATAGATGACGAGGGTTCCGGCTTCTCGGTACGCTTCTCTTGAGGAGGCACGACGCCAATGCGGATAGAGGGCATGGAAGACGAGTGAGCCGACTTCTCGACACGCTCGACTGGCGTAGCAACAACACCGTAGCGAACAGAAGGCTGGTATGACTCTTGCTTGACAGGCGCGGCAAGCGCAAGAGCAAAAGCGACGGCAAAAATAGCGAGCACGCGGAGAGAGATCATATCTACAAGTTAGAGCCGATACCCCGGATCGCCAAAACCACCCCTATATACTATTGCTTCCATATCTCAGTTCGCTGTAGTTTGTTCTCCATGTTTAGAACAAGGTAACATTGGAATTCTGCTTCGATGTATTCGTACAGCAAGGATTGGCTCCTTTTCCAAACTATGTACGTGATGTATTAGATTCGTGCATTTATGTCCAATGATATATTTCATGTGCCTTCGTTCGAGTTTATTTGTTTCAAACTCAGGGTGCGTACATTCTAGCACGAGTAGATGACATAAGCAGGATGTTGTCTGGGGAGCGCAACAACCTCCACACCCCATTCGTATGTCCGATTCGGGCGACTGGGTCGAGGATCGTCGGCCCATTGAACGATTGAATGAGGATGTCGTGAACAGGATTGCTGCTGGGGAGGTTGGTATTGTCTTTTTGAAGCTAACCTAGATTATTCATCGTCCATCTAATGCTTTAAAGGAACTCTTGGAAAATAGTTTGGATGCCGGCGCGACGCATATTCGCGTCACACTTAGAGGAGGCGGCGTCAAATCCCTCCTAATTCAAGATAATGGTCATGGAATTCGCAAATCAGACTTGCCTTTACTCTGTGAGCGATTCGCAACATCCAAGCTACGTAACTTCAATGATCTTTTCGACATGCACACATTTGGGTTTCGTGGCGAGGCGTTAGCAAGTATAAGCTTCATTTCTGCATCTGTGCAAGTCGTGTCTAAGAGACGTGATGAAGAATGTGCGTATCGTGCAGAGTACTTTGCTGGATCTTTAGTATCTGGACCTCAACCATGCGCTGGCACCAACGGAACCAGTATCATGATACATGATATGTTTTTCAATGCACCTCAACGTAAACATGCTTTAAGATCAGCATCCGAAGAATATAATCGTGCGTTGGATATCGTCACAAAGTACGCGCTACATTATGGTCCCCAAGGTGTTAGTTTCTCTTGCAAGAAGGCAGATCAGTCCCGTTTAGATTTGCAACTGACAAGCACTCCCAACACGTCTATTGTGGATACGATCCGTTCATTATATGGTGTAGCAATTGCGCGAGACCTTATTCCCATGAAGGACTTACAAAATGAGAAACTTGGATTCCGAGCTGAGGGCCAGTTCAGCACCGCTAATTGGATGTCAAAAAAGACAACATTTATTTGTTTTATCAACCATCGACTTGTGGACTGCACGCCTCTGAAACGGGCTTTGGAATCTGTCTATACACTTGTGCTGCCCAAAGGACAACACCCGTGGATTTATGTGGCTTTAGATATCGAGCCTAACCGGATCGATGTCAACGTGCATCCCACAAAGCAGGAAGTGCATTTTTTGGATGAAGACGATGTTTTTGAAGCTATTTCAGCTCATGTCCAAGACGCGCTGGTAAATCAAAGCTCTTGCCGTGTCTTTAGGACACAATCTGCGCAGTTAGGTGAAGTAATAAGTGAAGATCACGTCCAGGTTACGCGTGCACGCTCATATGACCCACGTCACTTGGTACGCGTGGACCAAACAGAACAAACCCTGGACAGTATGCCACTACAAAAAGCCGGCTTACCTGACAGGATTCGACCTAGTGAATGCACACTAGAAAGCATAACGCAGCTTCGTGACCAGGTACTAGCGTCAAAGAACGCGCAACTTTCCCACATTGTCCAGCATCACACTTTCGTCGGAATTGTCGATCTAGCGAAAGGTCTTTGTCTCATTCAGCACAGCACACAACTATACCTCGTGCAATATGGTATTTTGATTGAAGAATTCGCTTATCAACTTGCTCTTCAGCAATTCGGGTCTTTTAGTACAGTACGTCTCGAACCGCCGCCTTCACTCCGCGAATTGATTGGTATTGGATACGACATGGAACTGGCAGATATTCATACAGCTCCATTGGAACTGTCAAAAGCACAAGTCGTTGAGCGGATTGCCAAAAAACTTTTAGCTCATACGGATATGTTGCGCAAGCATGTGGGAATCCACATTGATGCACAGGAGGAAACTGTTCTGGCTATTCCTACACTGCTACCACAGCATGGATCCTCTGGAGTATGTCTCGAGCGACTTCCGTCGCTATTATTTCGACTCGGTCCACAGGTGGATTGGGAAGATGAAAAAGGCTGTTTTTATACTCTGTGCCATGAGCTTGCATTGGCGCATGTACCACCCAGCTGGGGCACTATACGCGACAATTCATGTAAGGAGCAACAGGAGCAAGAGGCATGGTCGATTCAGCATGTCTGGTTTGCTCACATGTTAGGGTCACGCGGACGATGCATTGTGCCAAACCACCTACCGGACGATATAATGACTCAGATTGCGAGCTTGCCAGATTTGTACCGCGTATTTGAACGATGTTAGGGTATACACAATCTATGAGTTAACCGTACTCCTTTACTTGGCTGATCCGACGTCAAATACACTTAGTAGCGCAAAGCATGCATAAAAGAGACCCACGGGGTACGCGACGAGAAAGCGTTGGTTCTGCAAGTTGAGGATCGACACGAAAATGCCCGATGCCGACGTGCAGCACCATAATATAAATAGTGGGGATATCACGAAACCAAAAACGCCATTCAGCTTGACAAACACGTTAATAGCACTGAGAAGACACAGTGGAAGCAGGCAGTAGCCGAGCACGCTCGTGACGCGCGATGCATCGATTCCGCCTTCCGACATGAGGTTGAGGAGGAGGTAAATCGAAATCACCCCCATAAGTCCGACGCCATACACGTAACCAAACTGCGACTTGCCCGAAAAAAGTAGCAGGACACCAAACACGAAGCAAAACAGCAGAGGACCCGCCAAGTCGGTATCATCCATCAAATGCGCGTCCTTGTTGTGGTCTGGCGAATACTGGTGGAAGGGATTCAGCACGGCGAGCGATTTGTCCATGATATGAGGAAAATTGATATCAAGTTCTTCCATCAATGTGGGCTCACCAGGGAGCCCACCCGTGCCAAACGCCGCAAGCCACTCCGTTGACATGACTGGAACAGAATGCCGCGTCGAGCAGCGGTTGTGGTCCGACCTCCTATGATGACATAAGCCTTTGGGCTGGGCAGCGCCGCATGAACAAATTTTTTTTGCTGCCTCATCACCTCTACCTATGCCTCAGAACGAGTACATTGAGGAACATATCAAGCGTCATGGACGCCGTCTTGATCATGAAGAACGCATGAGAAAGCGCGAGGCGAGAGGCGCTCACAAATCCGCCGCTATGGCACGCAAGACCATTGGTTTGAAGGCCAAGATGATGAACAAGAAGCGCCGTGCTGAAAAGGTGCAAATGAAGAAGACCATCAAGCAGCACGAGGAGCGGGACGTAAAGAAGTCGACTGCGCCAAGCGAGCCAGAAACGGCGCTACCTACTTACTTGCTTGATCGTGAGGGCCAGAAGGATGCCAAGGCACTCTCTGGCGCTGTGAAAGAGCGCCGTAAAGACAAGGCAGCTAGGTACTCAGTCCCTTTGCCGCAGGTTCGTGGCATCGCTGAAGATGAAGCATTTCGGGTTGTCAAGACAGGCAAGCGCAAGCAGAATGGATGGAAGCGTATGGTCACGAAGGCCACGTTTGTGGGCGACAACTTTACTCGAAAGCCACCCAAGCTGGAGCGCTTTATCCGTCCTACGGGTCTACGTTTCAAAAAGGCACATATCACGCATCCTGATTTAAAAGCCACGTTCCAATTGCCGATCATTGGCGTGAAGAAGAACCCGCAATCTCCGATGTACACGCAGCTGGGTGTTCTGACCAAGGGCACGATCATCGAAGTCAACGTCTCAGATCTCGGTATGGTGACAGCGGGCGGTAAGGTGGTATGGGGTAAGTATGCACAAATCACCAACAACCCCGAAAATGATGGATGCGTGAATGGCGTGCTTCTCATGTCGTCCTAACAACGTATGCCTAGGATGTATTTTAGCTAGTATATACATTACGATGACTCCATGCTCAGCTGCATGGCGATGCGCAATTGCTCTTCTTCAGGCAAAGACTCAAAATGGTCGGGCAGAGCGTCTTCCCAGGATGCCTCCGCGGGTTTTCTCTCATTTTTCGCGCCGTCTGCCCGAAATGGCTCTCGAAACGCTTGTGCCAAACTTCGCGCCTTTCTATCGCCCATGCCTGGCAGCACGAGAAGCTGGTCGGGCGTCTGTCTGACCATATCATAAAATGAATGGTAGCGAGTTGCGAGTGTCAGTACATCTGCCTTGTTGATACCGCGCACTTGAGTAAGGACGGACTGAAGGATGCTCATGGGATCTTCACCCACACGAGCACGAATCAGGTCAGGTGGCTTTTGCTCAAAAGCCTTATATGTTTCGAGATACCGCGCGCCTTCTTCGGCTGACCATGCCACCATGATCACGAGCCGGTGAATCACGGCGGCTTTGGTCAGCTCCCGAATAGCCGGTTGGTGGTCAGATACATCACACAGAATGAGCAGTACGCGTAAAGTGTACATATGAGCAAGCTTTTGGATTCGTGTATAAATGTATTCCGGATGCAGACGATGGTACTTTAAACTTAGGAAAAGCACACCACTCGACAAGCCCACTTGATAGTCTGGCACAATATCGGCGTACTCCCACGCCACACCCTTGATATGCGGCAACATCGGATTTCCACGCTGGCAGCTATTCACGAGGATCGAGGACGATGTCTGCGCCCCCCGAATCTGCAGCTGTGGCCGCCGTGCTTGCGCCTCAGCGGAGGCCATCAGTCGCCTCGCAGATGCTCACTCGGCGCGTCAGAGGTGTCGTCCTGTCACCTCCACCATTATCCTTGTCACGTGCGAGAAGATGGCCTGATTTGTACATTGGCAGCGCAGCGCGCACGCTTCCAACGTGACCCTCTTTTCTCCCCTGGTCACCATTACCCAGGATGGGTGGCTATGCACTCTGGCTCGTGTCTGCGGTAGTTGGTGTGCTCACGCTCTACTTTCTACGCGGAATATTCGCTAGCAAGGAGCCGGACGTCCCTACTATCGAAGATGACGGCGATGGTGCTCACTTTGTCGAACGACTGCAACAGCAAAAAAAGCGCATTGTAATTTTCTTCGGCTCACAAACGGGTACGGCTGAAGAGTATGCCGTGCGTATTGCACGCGAAATCAAGTCTCGCTACGGCACATCGCCGATGGTGGTCGATCCCGAGTCGGAGGAGATGGATAAGCTGGACTTGTTACCCGAAGACTGTGTGGCCGTGTTTGTGATGGCCACATACGGCGAGGGTGATCCTACAGATAATGCCGTGGGCATGACAGATTTTCTCATGTCGGGTGACGTCGCATTCCAGAATGGATCGACTCTCGACAACCTGCACTACGTCGCCTTCGGGTTGGGTAACAGCACGTACGAGTACTTCAACGAGGCGATTCGTCGTCTAGACAAGCGCCTGCAGGAGCTGGGCGCTCACCGCATTGGTGAGCGTGGTGAGGGAGATGATGAAAAAGGGCTCGAGGACGATTACATGCTCTGGAAAGACCCCATGTTTGAGGAGCTCGCCGCTTACTTGGGGCTCGAGGAGGGCGCGACTGGTGACTTGTCTGACTTTTGCGTGACGGAACTAGAGGAAGCACCGTCCAAGCTGTACGAAGGAGAATACCACCCACGCGGCCTCAATGGCATGCTCGGCAACCACGATGCTCGGAACCCTTACCCTGCGCCCGTGGTGCACTCACGTGAGCTGTTCCACGAGGGGACGGCATCGCGGTCGTGTGTGCATATGGAATTCGATATCAAGGGCACGGGTATTACATACCAGCACGGCGATCACTTGGGCGTATGGCCGAGCAACCCTGAGCCACAAGTGGAGCGCTTCTTGTCGGTGCTGGGTCTCTGGGAGAAGCGAGGCACGCCGATCTCCGTCAAGTCGCTTGACCCACAGCTGGCCAAGGTGCCCTTCCCGGTGCCGACGACGTATGAAGCCATTGCGCGCTACTACCTAGACATTAATGCCCTGGCCAGTCGTCAGGCTCTGTCATCGTTTGCGATATATGCACCGCATGAGGCGGCTCGCGCTGAGCTGCTACGGCTGGGCAAGGACCGCGACTACTTCCGCGAACGTGTGTCGGACCACTCGTTCAAAATCGCACAGGTGCTGCAGCTTGTGGCAGGCGACTCGTTGGCCGACGAAGATATCCCCAAATCGACGCACTGGTCGTTGCCGTTTGACCGCATTATTTCGTGCATCCCACGCCTATCGCCTCGCTACTACTCCATCTCGAGCAGTCCGAAGCTCTCGCCGGACCACATTCACATCACCGTCGTGGGGCTGCGATACACGCCTCCACTCGCAGTCGTGGACACCTTTGGTTTGGCGTCCAACTTTGTGAGTGCTGTCAAGATGGCCATGCATAATGAAATACCGGCCCTGGGTGACCCCCGCTATGGAGCGCCTGTATACCAACTGGATGGGCCCAAGGGCAAGTACATGTCGACGAGCGACGAGGGCCAGAAGGCCGTCAAAGTGCCAATACACGTGCGTCGCTCCACGTTCCGTCTGCCGACGTCTACCAAGGTGCCGATCATCATGGTCGGCCCTGGCACGGGTGTGGCGCCTTTCCGCTCTTTTGTGCAGGAACGTGTGTCGACGGCGCGCCGCGCTCGCGACAAGCTGGGCCCCGATGCACTGAATGACTGGGCCCAGCTGCACCTGTACTATGGCTGTCGTCGTCGCGATGAAGACTTTTTGTACCGCGACGAATGGGATGAGTATGCGAAGGAGCTCGATAACAAGCTCAAGCTACGTCTTTCGCTCTCGCGCGAGGTGTTCAAGCCCGACGGCTCCAAGCTGTATGTCCAGGACCTCATTTGGGAAGACCGCGAGTACATTGCAGACGCGATCCTCAACAAGCGGGGCTATGTCTACATTTGTGGTGAGGGCAAGGGCATGTGCCATGATGTCGAACACACCCTCGCGCGCATTTTGGGCGAGGCGAAAGGCGCCGACGAAGAGGTGGGCCGACAGGAGCTCAAGCAGCTGCACGATAAGAACCGCATGATGCTGGATGTGTGGTCGTAGATATAGAAGGATTATGTGTGTGTGATTCGCGCACCTTGGTTGGCCAACTGGTCCGCCATCTCGTTGCCGTGGTGTCCAGCATGTCCGCGGATATGCGTGAACGAGGGGCGGTATCGGCATGTGTTCATGGCAGCCTCAATCGACTCGAGTAGGTCACGATTCTTGACATCTTGGTTGAGAAGCGTCTTCCAGCCGCGTTCTTTCCATTTCGGCATCCACGTTTGCAGGCACTGTATCGCGTACAGACTGTCGGTGCAAATCTGCAGCGGACGCGACTTGTCCGGATGGAGCTTGATGGCCGTGAGGATGGCCATGAGCTCAGCGCGATTGTTGGTCTGCTCGCCTTGCCAGAGACGCTCGGCGCGGTTGAGGTAGTGGTGTGCAGGGTCGGCCCAGTACACGCCGTAGCCCGCCGACGGATGATCTCGGCCATTACCGAGTGTCGATCCGTCCGTGTACACGATGATCGCAGCGCGTCCGTCGATGCCTTGCGTGTTGGGTATAGCGGCATCAACTCGTTGTTTTTTCGCGAGCGAGTGACCCTGCACGTAGGCCTCCGCCTCCTCGGTCGTAGCGAAACCTTTGAACTGCGCACGTGCGTATCCTTCCACCTGGGCCTTGCATTGATCCCACGTGCTGTACACACCTGGATGACGTCCTACACGCACGCCGTAGGCCACAAATGCTTTGCGCTTCGCCATCGCGCTCCATGCGAGCGCGTACGTGGCCGAGGCGCGAATGTTGGACGCCGAGCCGTTGTGGTCCACGGAGCGCGCTTGAGGTGGAGCTGAGACACACACCTCCATACAGACGCGTGTCGCGCCGTGTCTCGTCCACGCCGGAGCGTAGGCTTTGGTCACGACCCACATATCCACGGCGGGGGCGGCGCGGGCATATCATGTCGCTCGGCCCGCATCGACCGACAGCTAGGCTGCCATTCAGCGCCAAGAATGTATTTCACGAGCAGAGCCCGAGCGCCAAGCCCGAGTCGGGCGTGGTGGGGACGCCACCCAAAAAACGAGCTGTGCCGCTGGACGATGTGCACGTTCGCAATATGCCCGAGTACAGCAAGCGAAAGCGCTCACACGCGTACTTGTATGATGCCTCGATGCGTGGGAGTGATACACAGGGCAGCGTGGCGATATCACCGCCGCACCCTACCACCACGCGGATTGATCGATCCACGCGCGTGAGCCGCGAAGAGCGGTATCAGCGCGAGCAGCAAAAGGCGCAGTCACAGCGACAGTGGAAAGTGGCTTTCGGCAGAGCGTTCCCCAAGTTTGTGTTCTACTTGGATGGCCTGGACGAGGCACAGACGCGCACATTTTCGCCGCAGATCGCCCAGCTGGGCGCCAGCGTAGAAGACTTTTTCTCGCGCAGCGTGACACACGTCGTTACGACGCGCAGTATACCTCTTGTGCGTGACGAAAAAGAGAATAGCGCGCCTACCGAGCGGCGCAAGCGCAAGCACGATGGCAGCGGCATTGCGCCACCGCGCATAGTGATGCCAACGGCGCCTCCCGCCGGCGTGCCGCTGCACTCTGATCGGAATCCGATGGACGAGTGGACGCAGCCTCTTCCTGCCAATGATCTCCTGTACAAGGCCCAGCACTTTGGCATGAAAATATGGCGCATCGAAAAGCTCGAGCACATCCTCTCCCTCCTCCTCGCTGCCGATGCCCCCGCGGGCATGGGTGCTGAGCCGGAGCAGCGACAAGCCTTGTCTGAGATGCTCATGCAGGAAAAGCTCCATGGCACGACAGAGCGTGATCCACTGGCGATGCGCAGTGACGTTCACTACTTCGGCAAGCAATCATACCATATCCTCGTCACCGACGCCACAGGCGAGCACCGCCCCGTTCTGGTGCAAGAGTATGACCGGCATGCCCACGAAGGCACCGGCCGGCCACCACCATGGCCCGAACTGCATGGCGATGTCGAGGGACGCGGGCTCTTTGTCTATGTCGACCCTAAGGAGCGCAAGCGACTCGCACAGCTCGAGCCTAGGCCCCAGGGGCAGCCTACACTCCGCCGCACCGCGTCGATGCACCTTCCACTAGCGCGTCCGCTGCCTGCTACGCCCGAACTTATGGCGTCAGATAACAGCATGGCCCTCGCGTCCACTGTGGCATCTACGACCTCCACGACGCTCACGTCGCAGACAGCCGGCGTGTCGAGCACGCAGCCCGACAAGCGTGTGCTGGAACTGCATCGCCGTTTGCACACTCCGGTGGAGCGGCCGAAAGACGGGCATGGTGTGATCGTACAGCGCATGCTGCACGGGCTCATGGAAGGCCGCGACCCCACGCTTCGTCGCTCGCGGAGCACCGGCAGCGTCCCGCGCAAGGCACAGCCGGCACGCGATAAAAAGCCAGGGCACTGCGAAAACTGTCGGTGCCGTTTTGATGACTTTTATGAACATACACGCAGTCGCCGGCACCGCAAGTTTGCGCTCGACGAGAGCAATTTCGTCAGCATCGACGAACTGCTGCAGCGCGTACAGCGCGAACCGGCTGGGGTATCGCAATGGAGCGACTATGCGGACGACCGCCTACCCCAGGACGACGACACACAACATACCCCACCTAGCTAGCTGTTGACAAATATCTAGGCTTTTTGGCTAAGTACATGCGACTGAAGCGGCACACGCCCACCGCCACGGCCGCCACGGCCGCCCTTGCGGCGTCCATCACGACGATCGTCCGCATCGCCCGCTGCGCCGCCTTGCCGGTCGCCGCTGCCGTGCTGGCCCGGGCGGGTATGATCATCCGTCTTGGCGTCCAGGAGCCACTCATTCTGCTCGAGCATGCCATTCGCACGCTCAGCGAGCGCCAGCGACAGCTGCTGCACACGGTTGAGTTCCGTGCGGCGGAACACGACCACGTTGTGGATCGGGTCGATCGACGCGGGCAGCTCGTCGTTCCAGATCATGCGGCTGATGATCGAGCGCACCGTCGACTCGGGCAGCTCAAACATGGTGGCGAGATGCGTGAGCGAGAGCGCGTCGTAATACGACACAAAGTTGAACAGATATGTTCGCAGGCCTTCCTGCTGGATATGCCGCGCAAAGACCTCAAGGATGGCGTCTTTCTGCGGAAGCAGCTTCCAGATCTTGATCGACTGGATCAGCTCGACACACCGCTTCCACTCGCCGCTTTGGAGCGCCTTGCTCGCCTGCATGATATGGTCCCGCGTGTTCTCCGGCGGGCCTGAGAACACGAGCCGGTCCGTGTAGTCCAACATACGACGGAACGGCCGAGAAATCACCTTCTTGCGCAGCTCGAGATCCGAGCCAGCGTAGGCCATATTAGGCACCTCGAGCAACATGCTCGACACGAGGTACACGCACTCGAGCAGCTCGAGGTTGATGTGCATGTGGAAAGGCAGCTGACGCTGGCGGTCAAATTTCTCCTGCTCCGTAGAAACGCTGTTGTACATGGTACCCTTGGACACACCCTGCGCCAGCAACTCCTTGAAGCGGCCCGTGGCGAGGATCTCTTGCAGCGCCGTGTGACACTCACGGACCAGACCCACACGGAACGCACAGAGACCCAGCTGCACCAACACACGGTTGTACAGGATCTGCGTCTCGGCATCCGCCATGTGGATCGACTCTTGCAGGTGACTCATCAGGAAACGATCGCGCGCGACATGGTAGTCCGCATGCAAGGCGTGGTGATACACATGGCACAAGATCGCACGCGTGCGCTGGCGCTCGCTAGCGTCGTCAATACGCTCATACAAGTACACACACAAAGCGTGCACCAGCTGCATAGCACCATCGCTGCGGCTACTGTCGAACGGTGGCACAATGCGCGAGGCTGGCAGATCTGGCAGCGCCTCGCGCGTCGACGTCTCCAGAGCGTCAATGATCACATCCTGCTTCGAGTAGATCAGCTCCAGGCGGCGCATCACACAGCGACGCAGCGGCTCAGCGACGGTGTGCGCCATCTTCTCAGGCAAGGGCTGCGCCAGCACCGTCTCAAAGTAGCTCTGGCCGAATACGATCGTCTGATACAGCAGCTTCTCGTCGCACAGGCGCTCAACGTACTCGGTCGCATGTGGGTCAATATTCTGCAAGCTCTTCGTAAATTCGTCCTCCAGACGGTCAATGAACGATACCACACTACCACGGATCGGCACAAACGCGCCTTCGCCATTCTCGTTAGGCTTGCGCTCGACTTCGTCGTCATAGTCCTCGGTCTCCTCGAGAACCAAGTAGGCCAAGTTCTCAAACAGCACTCGAAGCAGCGTATTGAGCTCTTCACGCGCCTGCTTCCACATATCCACGGGCATATACGTATTGGCCGACGTACTGTAGTCGAAGCGAGCAGCCACGAGGGTCAGCAGCACACGGATGCGCTGGTACGGCGTCTGTGCGCCTTCGTACAGCTTCGTCAGTGTGCTGATCTGCTCATTGCGATCCGTACTCTTACGTCCACGGGCTTCGAGGACTGCCGTCAAGCCCTTGAACAGCGCCTCGGACGTCATGACCGCCTTGCCACCGGGACCCACCGTCTGGAAGTCGGCGCTATCTTCCGCCTCCACGGACGGCGCCACGACAGGCGCTGTCGCGGCTGCCTTGGGCTTCAGTTGCGGCACCTCTGGCATGGCCGTAGTGGTCTGAGCCTCTTGGACTTTGGCTTCGTAGCCAGCTGGATCCTCACGGTACTGCTGGATCGCAGTCTCGTTCTCTTTCACAATCTTCTTGACCTTGGACTTCATACCATTCATCGCCTTGGCATTCGGGGCCTTCATCTTCTTCGTGGCCTCCTTGTTCGCTAGGCTATCGGCAAGGAAGGTTTCCAACGACGCCATACATTTGATGTACGCAGGAGGGATCACCTCGTTGAGCGTGCGCTGTCGATCACACAAGCGCAGCAGCATATCAAACTCTTTCGATATGGTAATCCAGTCGTCGATGCGCTGGGCGTTTTCAATGGAGTGCACACTGGCGTGGAACTCGTCCAGACGCTTATCCTTCGCACTCTTGATCACCTTCGGGGCTTCCTCCTCGCTCTCACTGTCACTGTCATCAGCATCCCGCATAAATCGAGACATCGGCTTGCGAGGTGCGGACGAGGCAGGGGCCTCGCCCTCGTCGCTGTCCTCATCACTGTCCTCGTCCTCGTCTTCGTCGCTGTCATCATCGCTGTCGCCCCCCTTTTTTGTACTCGACTTCACCTGGGTCTGCTCCTCATCCGACAGCAGCTCTTCCTCCTCAGAAGAATCAGATTCCGAGTCAGAAATCGCACGGAAGAATCGGCTCGACATGCTGGGAAAAAAGTCGTCGTCGGCCTCTGCGGCTGCCTGTGCCGTTGCCCTGGCGTTTTTCTTCTACTTCCTACACCCTCTTATGAGCCACGTGAGTTGCATATCACGTGACGACCACGCCCCGGGCCTGACCGGGCGCCAGCGAGCGGTCGAGGGCCGTGTCGGCGCCCGTCGTTTCTTGTAGACGATCAGCACTCTCATTATGGCGTCTCGTTTTGTGCCTCGTGTGTGGAACCAGGTACGTATTCTCTTCTCGCATGATGACTGACATTGATAGACTCGTGGATATGCCTCCCAGGCTGCTGTCCGCCCTCCGATCCAGATCGAGGGTCTAGCCGGTACGTCGCCCTATTGTCGCGCTCAAACTAACTATTGAAGGCAAGTACGCCATGGCTGCGTACACGTCGGCTCTCACCAAGGGCGAGAAGAACCTCTCCAAGGTGGAGTCTGACCTGAGGTACTTCCACGATATTCTCAAGTCGGACTCGCCCGACGCTTCGAAGCTGCGTTCGTTCCTCACCAACCCAACAGTGTCGTCGCAGACAAGGACGACGACCGTGAGCGAGCTACTTGCCAAGCAAAAGGGCGGTGCTGACGAGCTGACGTCGAACCTCTTCGAAGCCCTCTCGCAGAATGGCCGTCTTGGTCTCACGGAAAAAGTGATTGAAGGCTTCCTCGAGCTCACGAGCGCCCACCGTGGCGAGGTCATCATCACGATCACAAGCGCCAAGCCGCTCGACAAGTCCATCGCCTCGCGTCTCGAGTCGACTCTCAAGGGCTCGCAGTTTGCCTCGACGAACGGCGCCAAGAGCGTCAAGTTTGACTACAAGGTGAACTCGTCGCTCCAGGGTGGTATCACGGTGGACCTCGGCGACCGTTCCGTCGATCTCTCCGTTGCCAACCGTGTGAACAAGCTCAACGCTCTCCTGCGTGAGTCGATCTAGGTAGGTAGCCACACGAATGGCAGCCCATTCTCCTCATTCCTTGTCTCTTCTCCACACGCTGCCATGGGGCGGTCGGAGACTTGGCATGCGTACAAGCATGACAAGGAGGCCTGGGTGACTGGGCAGAATGGCACTTCCATCGTTTACATTAACGCCATATGCGCTACTTCGCTCGTCTCCTACGCCCTTTGGCTATGCGTGCGGACATGTAGGGTGTATACTTGGATGCCCTACGGTTGGGACTTTGGCATTTTGATTTTGCCGCTCATGCTGGCATGTACGGTCTTGGCACATCGAGTCTACTCCCTTGTTGCTTTGATACTCATTTCTGCAGCAGCTTTCGCGATTGTACGCACGAATAAGACGTCCAAGCTGCCTTCAGGAGGTCATCCAAAGACATGTATTACGGTGTACCGCGCCTACCTTATGGTGCTTACCATCTTTTGTATCCTGGCTGTCGACTTCCCCATCTTTCCTCGCTTTTTGGCGAAGTGCGAAACATGGGGTACGAGTCTGATGGATTTGGGAGTGGGGTCTTTCACTTTTTCTCATGGTCTCGTGTCGCTGCGCTCGACGCGCAGCTCATGGAGTCGCCTTGCGCGACGCACCGTACCGCTGCTACTTTTGGGTGCCGTGCGAATCCTGCTCGTCAAGCGCACCGAGTACCCTGAGCATGTGTCCGAGTATGGCGTGCACTGGAACTTCTTCATCACTATGGGCTTGCTCTTGCCCATTATAGAACTGGTGCAGCGCGCATGGCCCATGGCACCATGGGCTTTAGTGGCGCTCTGCGCATCGATCATGCATGAAAGTCTTTTGATGTATACCTCACTGGGTCCTTGGTCCATCTCGGACGTGCGCGATCCAACCAACTGGGTGTCGCTGAACAAGGAGGGCATCACCAGCTTGCCGGGCTACGTGTGTATTGCTCTCCTAGGTCTAGACGTGGGACGCATGGTCTTCACTACCACAAGAGATCGCCGCAACGTCCACCGATCTCTCTTTGTCCGTGCCGTCGCTCTGTGGGCCCTCCTTATTTGCCTCAGGCTCGTGGGCTTGCAAACAAGTCGTCGTATGGCCAATATGCTCTATGTGCTTTGGTGTGCGGCGTTTAACGTCTCCTTCCTCCTAGGATTTATGCTGCTGGAGCACCGACACAGCGACGCCATGTCGGCGACGCCCCCCCTCTTTGAAAATATCAACCGACACTCGCTGGTCCTATTCCTAGTGTCGAATTTGGCTACTGGCGTCGTAAACTTGCTCGTGTCAACCATGTACGCCTCCGTGCCTGAGTCGATGACGTACCTATTCCTCTACATGCTTGCCATGTGTGGACTCGTGCCTGCCGGCCTTTCCCCCGCAGCCGCTTAGTCATTCTTGTCTGGTAGACACTCAACGACCATCATGTCAGCCACGGTGATACTGCGCCCAGTACTGCGGGCGCGAGTACCGCGCATGGCACGGACGATGCACGCATCAAGTCTGCGTATGCATATACCCAAGGCCGATGAGATGCTCGAAAAGTTTGCGGAGGGTGATCGAGCGCGACTGGCGCACAAGCGCGAAGAAATGATGAGCAAGTACCAGGATAAGCTGCAGGCAAAAGTCGCTGAGCAGGGCTACAAAAGCGTGGATGACTTGGCCCATGCTACTAAGAAGGCAGCTTCAGAACAGCAAGTGCGCGAGTCGGCCATGAAAGCGGCCTCATCACCGGTGGAACATCGCGATGCAGCCTTGCGTCTCAAGCTGCAGGAAAAGCGCCGAAAGAGCGAGCAGGCCAAATTGGATCGTGAACAGGATTTATCGAGTCCAGTGCAGCCGCTCTCTACGTTCATGAAACTTGAAAAAATCGTGCACGAGTCTCCAGAGAATATCGGCAAGCTGTGGACAGCCTTTCATATAATGAAAAACAAGATCTCGGCGGTGGTGCCTGCTGCGACCTATGCGCAGATGGTCGACACAGCCAAGTCATTCCCGCAATTCGTGCTGCCTCTACCTCGCATAGTCAAGAAGGCTGACGAAGACGGCGAGGCCGAGTCAGGCTACGAAGTATATTATTTACAATGGATTCCGTTGCCTAAACCCGCGGACACCGCGTCCAATGCACCCGCTCCCATGGCCGTGCTGTTCACGCCACTGGCTGAGTACAAGTTGCGGCAAGAGTATGCTCAGCCTACCCTTGTTTTGACGCACTACACGGACCTTATCGAGTCCAAAGGGATCGTATTGCTTCGTGGCGACATTACTGAGAGCGACAAGGGCAAGGCGCATATCCAGCAGAAAGATGCACAACTACTTACACTAGGACTGCAGCGCTTCTACCACATCGACTGGGCACTAGAAGGGCTCGATAACGACGGACAGGCCGACCGTCGTCGTGCCCTACTCCGAGCCTTTTACGAGCGGCCCACCGAATTTCGGTTGGAAGAGCTGATTGACGCATCATGGAAAGTTTAGCGAGATAGCGGCTGAGAGGGGCATGTACTGCAGGGTGGTGACCCAACCTGCACGTGTTGACAGTCGATAGCAGCCATCGGAGGCGAGCGCAGGTGCCCGTCACTCACAGCGATACATGATGGCTGGACGCATGGTCGGTGAGACGACACGAAACTGGGCGACGAGATCTGGGCACCCGAGACAGAGTAGGCCCGAGGCTTTGACTCTCGCGGATAGGCCACGTTCAGTGGGCGAGGAACAGGCGTAACACTGGCATGCAAACTCCGAGGCCAAGGACCTGACCGCGCCGTGGCATGAGGATCACGATAAAACGACATTGCGCGGGGAGTCATGCTTATCGTGGACGGACTTTGAGGCTCGTCTTCGACACTGCAGTCATCATTATCACTGTCATCCGCCGCTTGGCCTGACGCGTGCTCCGACATGTCTGTCTCGTCCTCTTGATGTAATAACAAGCGCTCGGCCACCAAGGCAAGTTCTTCAGTCTTGTCGTGCTCAGGCAATGGCATGGACGGTGTGAGGGGTGCAAAAACATGGCCAGGCGTGCTTGAAGTACGCAATAACGGAGGATGCACGTTGTGCCGCAGCGAGCATGACTGTCGCGATACAGGAGCCGTCCAAGCCATGATCGGTTCAAGCGTGTGATCAGTCTTGTGATCCCGACACGGATATACATCGTCCACTTCTAGGCCCTGTTCGACCCATGTAGAACATGGGTCTGATGCGTCATGCTCATTTAGCGTAAGAGACATGGATCGACGTGGTTTTGCGCGCTCCATGATAACGAGTGGCGCTGTGTGTGATCGCTGCTGGGTATAGGAGGTATTTTTTGTATCATGCAACCTTTCATGTGCCACCGATCGACGACATACAGGGGCTTCAACAAAAGCAAGGCAGCCACGGCGACAAATTGATGGACGGTCATTTTCTGCTCGAGTTAGCACATGATGAGATTCTTTAGATTCCAGAATGCTAGTGACATTCGACTTGCGAGCACCATGTAACAGGATTGAAGAATTAGACACTGTCTTTGATCCGCCTCCCTCGGCAGCCCGATTATACTCGTCATCGTCATCATCGTCACCGTTGTCCTCATCATCGTCCTCATCATCGTCATCATCGTCATCGACGTCATCATCATCGCCCTCATTGTCGTCATCGCCCTCATTGTCGTCGTTGTCTTCATCTCCGTTTTCATCATCGTCCCCGACTTGGCCATGTAGATGAGGAATCACAGCCGGTGAAAGTCGATGACGTCGACAAGTCTTTTCTGGTTCGATTGTGCCACACTTTCGTGGATGTGGCGAACCAACAAGCCCACCGATTGAGCTCTTTCGCGCACGCGAATGAGGCTCTGGCGCACTTTTGTTGTGTGGCTCTTTGAAATGGGCCTTCCAGGTCCCGCAATTCTTGACCTGGTTCGTCGATGATGTATCTGCACCTGGAAAGCGCGATATTGAACTCTTTACTGGCCAAGGCGATTGCACAACACAAGCTGAAATAGAGGGTTGCTCGACGGGCGATAAAGAAACAGGCACATTTTCCCTCTTCGTAGTATGTTCAAGTTCAACGCGAGGCTTCGCGTCGGCATACCTGATTCGTGTGGCTGACGAGTCACATGTAATTGAGCATGCGCCATTGGTATCGTGTGTTGGTGGATTCATGATGGACTAGATTAGATAGCACTGCGCCGCAGGCACAAATAGAGCCTTAAGCCTCGTGTGCGATACTAATCGTGAAACAAGATATGTGCGTCTGACACAAGGGCTGTTTGTCCTAGCTCTTCAATGATTAG
>ERZ501061.60-NODE-60-length-38329-cov-4.467367_pt1 | contig 38329 bp, 37 predicted proteins | sample MGYA00510854_ERZ501061 | MGnify/ENA primary metagenome ERZ501061 (study PRJEB25958, sample SAMN03398515) | human skin metagenome | study: EMG produced TPA metagenomics assembly of the Human Skin Microbiome Metagenome (human skin metagenome) data set.
GTCCACCGCGTGCAATGCCACGTGGCCCCACGTGCGTGCGTGGCGGTCCGGGGACGGTCAAGCTTGGCTCGTGATCCGCGCGTCGATCGGGATGCTACGATCGCCGCGAGCCCGCGGGCCGGCGGAGCAGCGCCTCACACTCACATCGCCGATGAATCAGATAGGCGTGCTGGGGCGCAGTACGCACGCACGAGCGCCACCCGCGCCGACGCAGCCCGCGTCGCTCGCCGAGCTCGATGCGCAAGTGGCCGAGCTGCGTCACGAGCTGCGCTTCTCCAGCGCCGTGCCGATCTCCCACTGGATCCGGTGCGCGGACACGTTCAAGCGCCAAGCGGACCAGCACCATAATGCGAGCGACCTGGACATGCAGTACTTGTGCCTCGCCAAGTGCGATAAGCTCCTGAACGAGCTCATGCCACGAGAGCATGCCGGCTGGCACAAGCTCGATCGCGAGACGCGCGCCCAGTGCAGGCGACATGCCGCGCTCATCCACGAGCTCGCGTGGCTGACGCGCGATGCCTTGCTGGACGCGCGTGGCGACGCCGCTCCCGCGACGCAGCCGCCCTTCTCGCCCTCGTCGCAGGCGGCGACACCGACGCGCTCGTCGTTCCGTCAGGCGTCGCGCGTATCCAAGCATGTATCGTTCGCTGAGGCGCCGCCGACGGCGAAGAAAGCCCCATGGTCGCCCACGCGCGCCCTGCCTACGACATGGGCCGCACCCGCGCTGCCTCTCTCCCCGCCGCTCTCCCTCGCCGCCCAGCCCCCTCCCTGGTCACCACCGCTCGCATGCCCGCCGCTCTCGCCGCCTCTGACCTCGCCTGTGGCGCAGCCGCCGTGTATACCCTCTCCACGCCCACGGCGCCTTCGTCGGCGGCCGAGTGAGCGCCTGTTTCTCACGGCGGATCCGCCGGTGTCGCTGCCCGTAGCTCGAGGGGTGCCTCGTCATGGTCTATAATGTACTCTAGGATAAAAAGGTAGTCGATCGCTTCGCCGTGCCTCGGATCCACGCCTGGTAGCAGTCAAAGTCACACGGCGATCCGTCCGGCGCCACAAACGTCGCACCCTGGCAGGGCCGACCACACCGCGTGCACACGAAGCACTCGGGATGCCATACGGCGCGCAGCGCCTGTATGTGCTCGTCGCCCACGACCTTTTTGCACGCCTGGCACCGCGGCCGGTGACACGCCTCGCAGTACGCGTGTCGGCCATGCACATAGAATGGACGACTGTGCTCGGTCACGCTCGTGTTGCCGTCCTTTTGCTCGACAAACGGATCGCCGCAGTTCGCGCAGAAAAAGTGCGCCTCGTGGTACGTCCGTGGCTCGCCAAACGCATCGACCGTGACGAACCGCTCGTCCACAATCGGCGTCTGGCAGTAGAAGCACCGCCGCGAAAACAGCTCGTGAAAGTCAAGGTGGCAGTATGGCTCGCCCTCGTGCTCATAGAACGATACATGCTCCAGAGGCGTCGCACAGTGCGCACACGTAAAGCACCGCGCATGCCACGCCTTGCCCATCGCATGCACCATGTACCCGCCGATCCAGCGGCCGCACCGGTGGCACATGGCATGAACGCCCTGAGATACGGGCGGCTCAGTCGGCATCGCTGCATCTCGCTCCGCGGCCGAAGAGCTCGACGCATGCTGCGCCACGACCGCGCCATCACTGGTGGCGACACTGGGCGCCGAAGACGACGTCGGATCCATCATGTCGTCCGTCATGACCTCGCCATCGACCATCAGCAGCGGGACTGGCACAGGCGCGGCCTCACGAGGTACGGGCTGCGGTCCGCGCGGGGAAGGCACGCGAGCTGGTAGCCCGGCCTTCGAAGGAGAGCTCGGCGCGGCAGGTGACATGCTCGGCGGTGGCGGCAGCGGCGACGTGGTCCTGTGCGGGGTATCTAGAGGAATCGTAGGAAGCGGCCGCGCCCCTGGACGCGGCAGGGGCCGCGTGGGCGACGTCGGTAGCGGCCGCTTCCGTGGGGTCTTGAACGGCGACGTATGTGGCGAAAGCGGCTTGGGCGGCACCGTGGGCGGTGGCGTCTCGAATCGAGGCGGCGTCGCAGGCATGCCATGCCGTATCGGAGACGACAGGCCATACGGAAATAGGTCATGCGCACTGGGCGAGGCCACGACATGGCCGGCCGGCTGAGGCAGCGGCCGCTGCGTCACTGACATGCCGTGAGCCAACACGCCCAGCCTCCAGCGCCTGCCAGAGCGACGCGTGACGGTGTCGCATCACGTGATACCAAGGAAAGCCCCAGGGTCGGCGGCGGCGGCGGGCGAGGCTCCTCCTTCTCATCTCGCTTTTCGCGCGAACGATGCACACGACGTTGCGCTTGTGTGTATCTCGGCGAGCGCAGCGCCTGATGCGGCGCGCGAAGGATGAAAATATGCGTCATGCCGTGTCGCTGTACCACCTGACGCCGAGTTTTTACCCTACCAATGTGTCGGGGGACAAGGACCGATTGCTGGAGAACGAGGTGACGGAGAGCATCCTTGGCCCCTTTTACCATGGCCGCTCGGGCCGTCCATTTGTCCAGTTCACGACGGTGCATGAGCTCTTGCTCCGTCAGCGCCGAGAACATCTGCACAACCGTCGTGATACCATGGGCGAAATGACGGACGTGTACGAGAGCCCCGTCTTGCCTGGCTCCCTGTCGCATGCTTCGATGCTGCAGGATACCACGAATGCCCGCTCTCACTTTGTCAAGCAGCCGGCCTCATACCCCACGCGCCGCGCCCGTGATACGGCCGGTCACGGTGATCTGTACGCGATGGACGAGCTCTCCGTGCGCAGTGCCCAGGTTCGTGATGCCCTGTACGGCACCGTCGCGGGTGAGCTGCCCGGTCTCGAGATTGTGCGTGAGCACGAGCGGGCATGGGATGCGGAAAAAGAGTCTTCATAGACACCAACGAGCTACCGATCCTCGTCTCCGAGAACCATATTGAGGCAGACCTCGTCAGCCCTTGTCTAGCATGCCCTTCATAGGTGCATAAGAAACATTGCCCTCCATCAATCGCGCCAATGGTTTAGTGGTAAAATACAGCTTTGCCATAAGGATTAGCTGTGCCGGGGGTTCGATTCCCCCTTGGCGCAATGTTTTTGCCTGCCCTGTGGGCAGGCACGTGTCGCCCGCTGCCCTCGTCCGGTCGGTGCGCGACGCGCGTCCTTTTTGCAGTTTTCCTTGTGGGCGCGATGAGCGGCGCAAGTACCGGCCCCATCCTGCCGGTGATCAACATCCCGGTGCGGTATGAGGAGGAGCGAGACAAGATCCAAGACTTTCTGGAGCATTTCAAGGCACCACTAGACCAGGTGCCGCCACTCTCGGACGTCGGCACGACACAGGCATCGTCGATGCCAGACGAGACACGGGCGATGGATATCGAGGAAGACGCGGCGCCGGACGCCATGGTGAACAAGTATATGATACAGCTGCAGCGCATCGCGAATCGTGATCAAGAAATGATCGTGATTGAGCTGGACGATGTCGCGCAGTTCTCATCCACCTCGGGCTTTGTGGGAGGCACCCTCGTAGCGTCGATCCAGGCCAATACCAAGCGCTATGTGAATTTGTTCTGTGACGTGATCGATCGCATCATGCCGGACCCTAGTCGTGATATCTCGGACAAGGACGATGTGCTGGACGTGATTCGGCACCAGCGTCTGGAACGCAATGCCCTGAACGAGCAGCACGAGGAGAGTATGGGCGAAGTGGCAGAGACGTTCCCACCGACCTTGCTGCGGCGATACATGCTGTATATACGGCCACTCTCGCGCTCGACGCCGTCGCTGGCGGTTCGATCGATTCGCGGCGCGCATCTCGGCAAGCTGCTGAGTGTGCGCGGCGTCGTGACGCGCATTTCGGATGTGCGTCCATCGATCCTCGTGGATGCCTATGCGTGCGATGTGTGCGGTGCCGAAGTGTTTCAGGAAGTCACGGGGCAGCAGTACATGCCGCTGACCTTTTGTTCGAGCCGCGTATGTGCCACGAACAAGGCACGGGCGCCGCTGTACCCCCAGGTCCGGGCGAGCAAGTTTTTGGCGTACCAGGAGATTCGCATCCAAGAAATGACGGACCAGGTGCCGGTGGGCCACATTCCGCGGTCGATGAGTGTGCACTTGTACGGCCGCCTGACGCGGCAGGTGAGTCCCGGGGACATTGTGCAGCTCGGCGGCATCTTTTTGCCGCAGCCCTACACGGGCTTTCGGGGCATTCGCGCGGGTCTGTTGACGGACACGTTCCTCGAGGCGCAATCGATCCAGCAGTTGAAAAAGACGTACGAGGCGATGGAGCCGACGCCTGAGATCGAGGCGGAGCTCGATGCGCTGCGGGCCGATCCGTCGCTGTACCACCGGCTTGCCTCGAGTATTGCGCCTGAGATCTACGGCCACGAGGACATCAAAAAGGTGCTGCTCCTGCTGCTGGTGGGCGGCTGCCACAAGACCATGGGCGATGGCCTCAAGATTCGTGGTGACTTGAACGTGTGTCTTATGGGAGATCCCGGTGTGGCCAAGTCGCAGTTGCTGAAGTACATTGCCAAGGTGGCGCCGCGGGGGCTGTACACGACCGGCCGCGGCTCGTCGGGTGCGGGTCTGACGGCGGCCGTGCTGCGCGATCCTGTGACGGATGAGATGGTGTTGGAGGGGGGTGCGCTGGTGCTCGCTGACAATGGCATTGCCTGCATTGATGAATTTGACAAGATGGAGGAGTCGGACCGGACGGCGATCCACGAGGTCATGGAGCAGCAGACGATTTCGATTTCCAAGGCGGGCATCAACACGACGCTGAATGCGCGAACGTCGATCTTGGCGGCGGCGAACCCGCTGTATGGCCGCTACAATCCACGTGTCTCGCCCGTGGACAATATCAATTTGCCGGCGGCGCTGCTGAGCCGTTTTGATATCCTGTATCTGATCCTGGACACGCCGTCGCGTGACGACGACGAGCGCCTTGCGGAGCACGTCACCTATGTGCACATGTACAACGCGCCGCCCGTCCAGGCCCAGGATGTGGTGCCGCCGCATGTCCTGCGGCACTTTCTGGCGGCAGCGCGGCAGTGTCGTCCCACGATCCCGCATGCCGTCTCAGACTTTCTCGTGAATGCGTACGTCCAGATGCGTGCGCAGCACAAGCACGACGAGGAGCGTGACGAGGCCTTTACGTATACGTCGGCCCGCACGCTGCTGGGCATGGTGCGCCTGTCCCAGGCCCTGGCTCGGCTGCGCTTCGCGGATGTGGTCGAGACGTCCGATGTCGAAGAGGCGCTGCGCCTGATGGACGTGAGCAAGGCGTCTCTCTACACGTCCGCTCGCCGGCGTGGCGATCTCTCGTCGCGCGACCAGAGCTATGTGTCCAAGATCTTTCGGCTGCTTCGCGATATGGCCGTGCAGTCAGGCCGTGAGGACCCATCGCGCGCGAATGCCGCCGGCCTCGGTGAGCTGGCGCTCTCTGACGTGCGTGCGCGTGCCATAGCGGCGGGGTGGGTCGAGGACCAGCTGCACGAGACGCTGCTGGAGTACAGCTCGCTCAATGTCTTGCATGTCGTCGGGCAGCGCATTGTATTTGCCTAGCTATGTAGGAAACGACTCGACGATCCGACGCAGCGCGCGACTCAGTGCCGCATCCGCTGGCGCGTACGCCTGCCATGACGCCTGCATCTCGGTGAAGAACGGCGCGCTCGATGGCCCGAACGCGGCCGCCGCGCCCGTATCGGCCAGCGCGCTGCGCCAGGCGGCCACGTCACGTACGTGCTCGCTGTCCGCCTCGATAGCGAGGCGCTCCACGTCCGTGCGCACGCGCTCGAGGCGCGAATGTGCGCGCGCTAGGGCATCGACGACCGCGGCTGTGTGGTGCTGCGCCACGCCATAGGTATCTTGCGTCAGCGAAGCGAGCATCCAGGCCTCGATCGCTTGCGCGGCCCAAAAAGCACGTGGCACACTGGTGGCCAGGTGGGCGTCCAGCGCCAAGCTGGGCGCCGGCGCCCAAAAGGCCCGGTACAGCGTGCGTGGGAAGAGGACGTGCCGAGCCTCGGGAGGGAGGAGCGACCACGCGCGACGGAGCGTCGTGCAGAAAAGAGCCGCTGGCGTAGGACGCGGTGCGGGACGCTTGTCGTTCGGAGGCGCTGCCGTCGGAGCGGGCGTCGGAGCGGGCGTCGGAGCGGGCGCCGGTGCAGGCGGCGGCGCCACAGCGTCGAGCGCACGAAGGCACGCGTGGATCATGCTGGCGAGCGCAGGTGGTCGGCCGTGCTGTACGTCATCAAACACGGCGCGCCGGAAAGCTGCATCGTGGCGCGCGCGGCGCGCGAGCTCCATGAGCGCATGTGTCGAGAAGAACAGATGTGGATCGTGCAAGCCGGCGAGCAGAGCCGTCAGTGGGTCCTTGTACGACGCGGTGATCGATTCGAGGGGATGCGTCCAGTACACGTCAAAGAGGGTGTGTGCGACCTCCAAGAGGGCCACGGGCAGGACGACCGCCGGCCAGGTCGTGAGGAGCAAGTGCCATGGCCGGAATGACCAGCGGAAAGACGGCACGATCCACCGCCGCAGTGGCGTGTCGATGCCGGTCATGTGCAGGACCATCGTCCATAGCGTGTCTCGCGACAGACAGTACACGGCGATGCACAGCGGCCAAAGAGCCGCCGCGAGGAACACCGCCGGGGGCACATGCGTAGCGAGAGCCGCGATCGCGTGTTCGTACAGCCGCGCGTCGGCGAAGCGCACCTGGTACGGCGGCACGCCGCGCCGTGCGCCTCGCATCCGTAAAGCGGCCGCTGCGGCATAGGCGCCGCTCATGATCGTGCCTCCGACGAGCGCCACGACAAAGGTCTCATTCACGTAGTGCGCGCCGTGGGCGGGCACCCACTGCATCACAGCGAGCGTCGACGCAGAGTGGGCGGCGTACAGGACGACGGCGATGGCGCCCACGCCGGCGTGCCAACGGATCGGCGTGCCAGGCAGGACGTGGTAGGCGTAGGCCGCACGCGAGACGGGCGCACCCTCCGGGCGCCATGTGCTATGCAAGAGACTCGCGCGGCGCCACAGCAGCACAGGCAGCATGACGCACGCCACGAGAGCGAGCGACGCTGCGAGCGCGCTGCACGGACGCTGCCACGCCAGGATCGGCGTGCTGAGCGCGAGGCCCAGGAACGCCGCGATCATGCACAGGAACAAGATGCGCTGCTGCCGCGGACGCATCGCGCGCTTCACGAGCGCACGAAACGTGTCGGCAGGCGCGACCACCGCGGGCGGTGGCGGCGCTGCATTCACGAGCGACATGAGGGCGGTATGGTGGCACAGGGCTGCGGTGCGTGCCACGTGGCACGGCCGGCGTCGTGCTCGTTGCCGCCGCGGGGCGCGTGCTTTTTTTCTTCCGACGTTTTTTCGTGGCGACATGTTTCGAGCAGCGCGGCCCGCAGTCCAGGCTGCGATGCGCGCGACGTCGGTGCGCGCACTGCACCAGCTTCCGCCGATGCCCGAGGCCCTGGTTGAGGGATGCGAGCCGTTCCTGTCGAAGCGCACGACGCACTTGCTGTGGACGCAGTGGCAGGCGGGTTTGCTGCAGCGTCTCAACGAAGAGGTCAGGGGCACGCCTCGCGCGACCGAGTCGGTGGTCGAGACGGTCATGAACGCGGCTCATGACCGCGAAAGCATACTTGCGTTCAACTATGCATCGCTCGCGCTGAATACGAGCTTCTTTCTCTCGTGCCTCGTGCCGCACGCCGCTCAAAAGCAGCCGGCGTACCCACAGCCCTCGACGCATATCGGCGCCGTGCCCACGCTGTATGGCAAGACGCTTGCGACGGCCATTTCCGACCAGTTTGGATCGCTGCCGCAGCTCAAGCTGGCCATGTCGTCGGCGGCCATGGGCATGGTCTCGAGTGGCTGGGTGTGGCTCGTCAAAGACGAGCACGGCCGTCTGGGCATCGTGCCGACGTACGGCGCCGGCACCGTGCTCGTGCAGCAGCGCCGCCAGTGTGGCCCCAAGGACCTCGTGACAGCCGTGCAGGACGGCACAGCCCAGGACGAGGCTCCGGCCGCCGCCGGCGAACCCACGCGGCCTCCCCGCTTCGACGCATTGTCGCGCGCCTCGGGGGCCAACGCGGTCGGGCAGCATCTATACCCCCTGCTGTGTGTGAGCATGTACGAACACGCATGGCTCGGCGACTATGGGTTCTGGGGCAAGGAGCGCTATATGACGCACTTTTGGGACTGCGTCAACTGGGAGCGCGTCGAGCGCCTGTGGGGCGACGATCGTACATAGCGGCAGCGGTGTAGATGTGGAGGTATGCACAGCCCAAGGCCGCCGTGTCGCCACACGTTGTGGCTTGACATCATGTCGCGGCACCCTGTCGATGTGCCGCGGCGGTCTGATACGGTGACGCCGCGGCAGCGCAAGACGCCGTCGTTGCGTGTGCAGACACAGCTGCGTAGTCACTCCCATGATACCGAGAATACGGCATGGCGGCCGATGAGGAGTGGCACCAAGAGTCCTCGTAGTCCGAGTCGATTACGATCCGCCGCGCTCGCAGCTCAGTCGCTGGTGGGTGTTATGGCGCGGTCCATGTCCCCGACAGTAGCATCGACGTTCATCGACGTGCCCACGACCATGTCGCCCGTGTCGATGGAGCCGGAGGAGATGCCGCATGAGCACACGATTTCCATGGACGAGGCAGAGCCGATCGTCGCGCCACAGGCGCGTCACGGCGCGGTCTACCTCCGGCCACGCAGCGTGCGGACGGGCCGCATCCGGCGGCGCTCGGTCTGGGCGCGCGTTCGGGCTATCGCGCGGCTTGTGCGCCATCCTCGCGAGTGCCTCGTGCTGGCCTACCAGCACGTCTGCGCCCAATACACATACTGGGATCATGCGTTTCGCGATCCCGTCACTGACCAGCGGACCTGGTGGCCACCGTGGATGCAGTCGTACGCGCCGCTGCTCGTGTGGGTGGTGATCAGCCTGTCCAGCACGGCCCTGGTCACGCTCTTTCACACACCCCTGTTCCACGCGCTCGATCACATGTCGGCCCTTCTTCGAGATCAGGGGCTGCTGGGCCGCATTCTGTTCGGCGCGCTCATCTTTGCGCTCACCTTCCCGCCCATGCCCCTCTACTCGACCATGATCGTCCTCTCGGGCTTTGCCTTTGGCATGTGGCAGGGCTTTGTCGTGAGCTATGTGGCCGCTCTCTCAGGCGCCGCCACCGTATTCCTCCTAAGCCGCACGTACCTTCACACTTGGATGATGCGCGTGCTGGCGCATGCGGGCGGACTGCAGCGTGTGGTGCATGCGATCGAGCTGCGACCGCAGCTTCTCTTTCTCGTGCGACTGGCACCGTACCCCTACAATCTACTGAATATGCTCCTGGCGAGCTCGCATATCCTCACATTTCGCACCTACCTATCATGCACGGCCCTGGCCCTGCCCAAGCTGCTGGTGCACACGAGCATCGGTGCCTCGATTGAAAACTGGACCACCAACCGCGCATCGAACGACGCCTATACCGTGCGGCACATGGCCGGCCTCTGCGGCATGGTGCTGTGTGTCGGCATTTTCATCTACCTACACCATGTGACCAGCCGCGCCGTCAACGACAGTCTCGAGCACGGCAGTGGCGAAGAGTATGACATGGAGGACGACGTGGAGCCCAAGTCGCCCGGCACACCTGAACTCCGCGATACCACGACGTCCCATGCTCCTTCCTGGCTCGCAGAGTCGATTGAAGAGTTCGAACGAGCGGTAGAATAATTGTAGGTTAGCTACTATCTATGAGCCTTCATGGACACACGTCTGAGGCTGATAGCGAATGCAAACCCTATTTCTCTTCGCCACCATATTATCCGAAACGTGCATCGTACAGTCCCGGGGTAAGGAGGTGGCGGTCAACTGACCACGCACGCATCAATATGCCAACCTGGTTGCCACTACGGTCTGTGGTGGAAGAAGGAAAAAAAGAAAAGCGCGGGCGCTTTTTCTCCTCCACCATGCGCGCCGAATATATTATTGAGCACATGGAAGAGGACGAGCCCGAGGCTCCGGCGCACTTTCCGCCGTGGGCGCTCCTAGAGTACAGACACATGCTGTACCATGTAGGTGAGGGCACGACAGTCCACTTCACGGCGTTGTCGCGCGCATCGCTGGACGCACTGCACGAGGCGTTTCGGCAACCCTTGCCGCCGCTGACGCAGAAGCCGGCGCGTTTTGAACTGCACGCCGAATCCGTCACGACGCTTGCTCAGCAGCGTGGATGGGATACACAACGTATCTGCTTGCTTGATCCCAAGGCGCCTCTGCCACTCTCTGTCCGCGACGCTGGCCTACATGGATCGACCCCGGCGCCGTTCACGCACTTTTTGTTCGGGGGTATTCTCGGCGATGATCCGCCACGCGATCGTACGGCCTCGCTGCGCGAGCTTGGATTTCCAGGCCGCCACCTCGGCAGCGTGCAAATGTCGACAGACACGGCGCTGGGAGTGACCAAGCGCGTCGTCGAGGATGGACTGCGTCTCGGTCTCGACGAGCTGCGCGGCATGGACGGAGCGGACGGTGCATCCGACGGCTGCGGTGCGCTCTCCTTCGTCGACAGCCCGACACTCCAGTTTGGACGGGGCGAGTCGGTGGAACTGCCATACCGCTACCTCGTGGCGGACCCGACGACCTCGGAGCCGCTCATGGCACCCGGCATGCGGGATATCATATACCGTGATTTTGAACGCACATTTGACATCTAATTACGCAATAGGAAATCGAGGCCTTGGGACTGCAACTTGCGCTCAAACTGCTCGAGCCATCGCTGTAGCAACGGCACGGCCTGGGGAGCCGAGTCAGGCGCAAACGACGATAGATACGAGAATACATTCTGGGCGATAGGTATGGCAAGCTGTGCCGCTTGTGTGATGGTCGGTGGGCGCGTAAGAGCTTGTTCCGGCGGCTTGGCCAGAGTCTGCATCTGGCGCTCCACCTCGTCGAGGGTCTCGATACTGATGCCTAGCGTCGCGGTGCGGGGTTGCATCTGATCGCGCTTGGGATCGCGAATGCGGAAGATGGCAGAGGGTTTGGTGTTCTGCAGGCACCCAAGGAGCTGCCAAGTGGGTGGCGCTTCGGCTGGGTTGTCGCGAGGCCACATGAGGTGCACTGTGGCGCCGTATCCTTCGGGGAAGGCCTGCTCGCCTGTCATGAAGACAACCAGGTGGTTGATGTGGCTCGCCTCCTCTAGCTGAAAGACGGCGTGCGTCGCATCGATCTGCTGGGGCGGGGGCAATGGCAGTCGGCCCGCCACGACGCAAGAAAACATGGTCGGCGTGAGTGTGGTGGAGGCCGCGTCATCGGCTGCCATCATGTCGCTGTGCGTTGTGCGCAGCAGCGTCAATATTGATGAGACGTTTCAGGTCCCGCACATTGTGCGGCCGGGCGAGACGATCTCGTCGTCAGCTATGTGGACGCGTCCGGGCGGCAAAGGTGCCAACGTAGCGGCTGTCCTGGGCCTGGCGGGCGTGCGTGTGCGCATGCTTGGCGCGGTCGGTGAGGATGCCAAGTGGCCTATCCGTTGCCTCGATGAGCGTCATGTCGATACATCTTGTATGTACGTGTCGCCTGATGTGCCGACGGGGCGTGCGTTCATTCAGCTCTCGCAGGGGGATGGCGAAAACTCCATTGTCCTGCTCAAAGGTGCGAACTTTGCGCTCGATACGCCTTTGGATGACGTGCAGCGATGGCTCTCGCCAGAGGTGACGCACCTAATCCTGCAAAACGAGATTCCTCTGGCGTCGACGATTGCGTACGTGCAGCACGCGCAGTCGCTGTCCATCTGCACCGTCTTTAATCCCAGCCCGATGCTTGCGCCCGACGAGCTGCGTGCCTTTCCGTGGACAGGTCTGCATGTGCTGATCGTGAACGAGGGCGAGAGTGCAGAGCTGCAGGCAGCGCTTGGCCCGGACGCCCCGACTCTCGCCGACGTGCCGTGCCTCGCGCCTATTCCGTGGCTCGTCGTGACGCGCGGAAGCCAAGGCTCGAGAGCCGGTGTGATACTGGATGGCGAGCGCACATGGATCGATGTGCCTGCCTCGCGCACGACGCACGTCGTGAATACGACCGGTGCGGGTGATACGTACACAGGGTACCTCGTGGCAGGGCTCATGACCACAGATCACTGGACGATCGATCGCGTGCGTGCTGTGCTGCAGCGCGCTAGCGTCGCCGCAGCGATGGCCGTCGAAGTCGATGGCGCGATGGACAGCATCCCTGCCGCCAACGAGGTCGAGGCACGCTGCCGGTCTCTATAGCTTCCTCCACACGTACATGGATCGTCGGGTGCCAGGCAATGTAACGCCTCGGCGTGCCTCGCGGTTCTTTTTGCCGCGTGTGTCGCCGGCATCGCCGCCGTCGCCTACGCGGCGGCAGGAAGCACGGCGCGCCACGATGCCTCTCGCTTTGCAAAAGCGGCGGAGTAAGTACCGCGCATCCTCGGCGTACTTGAGCGCGTTTGCTTCAGGTGAGGATGCCTACTACGTCCTTGCCTCGGATCAAGCAACGCAAAGCATCGCGAACCCCTTGTCGCTTGCATTTCTGCAGCAGTATCTTGCTGTAGGCGACGACGAAGGGCGCGTGTCTATACTGGATACCCTGGAGCCCCACTCTAGTGCCTTGGCCTATTCGTCCGACCCGTTGGTACATGGCTCCGTCTTTGCGCTCGAGTGGCATAATGACCTGCTCGCGATAGGAGGCAGCGACTGCACCGTGCGCTTATGGGACGCCGAAAAACAGGCTGTCACGATCACCTGGGAGGGACATGCAGGCAGCCCACGGGCGCTGGCATGGAGTCCGGAGGGCTGCGTGACGAGCGGCGCCCGCGATGGCGACGTGTACGTGTGGGATGCACGGACACCGGCGGCGGCTGTGCACATTCCGCGCGCGCATGCGAAGAAAAAGTCGGTGGCCGCCGTGACGGCGCTGGCGTACCTGCCGGGCGGCCAGACGTTCGCCTCGAGCAGCAGTGCGAATGCCGTTCTGCACGTGTGGGACTTGCGTATGACCAAGCGGCCAGTTGCGAAGACGGATGATGCGTCACGACGTGCGTCGTGGAATACGCGCTCGCATGGGATTTCGTCGCTGGCCGTGGCTGCGTCGCGGCATGCCATATATGCGGCGTGCACGGACGGCTGTGTGTACGTCTTTGACGCCGGTGATGTGACACGGCCCGCGGTGCCGGGGGAGGCGAGTGCGCTGTATGAGGTGATGCAGTACCAAAACTCGTTGTACGCGCGTCTTGCGCTGTACGACGACTCGCTGCTAGCGCTCGGCTGCCACTTGGGCCATGTGGTGCTATGGGATGTGTCGACGCGCATACGACCGGACGTGGACTGCCATGGCTTTGTGCGTGGCGGCACGGTGCTGACCCGTCTACACAATGCCGAGATCAACGATGTGAGCTGGACGTGTGGGCCGCATGGGCCGTGCCTGGCGTCGGCCTGTGATGATCTTACGACGCGTTTGTGGACGTGAAGCCATCGCGCTCGATCTGGTCCTTGGTGCGTTGCAAGAGCGATGCAAAGTGGTCGTCGCCCGCGGGGATATGCACGACGCGGCGCGGCTTGTCCAGGAGGCCCTGCATTTCCGGCGGCAGGACGTGCGCGTCAAAGTACGAGGCCATGTCGCGGCGGTCGGCGAACGACGACAGGACCGCGTCAGAAAACTTGGCGGGATGGGCGGTCGAGAGAATGACCTGGGGCGCCGTGTTCGCACGTCGCCGCGCCGCCTCGAAGCCCACGGCCGTGTGCGGGTCGACGAGGTACGATTGGTCGTCAAAGCAGCGGCGGATCGTGGCGCGTGTCTCGGCGTCCGACACGCGCTCGGCGCCAAAGTCGCGCCGCGCGAGGTCCCACTGCGCTGGTGTGACGGCCATGGAGCCGTGCGTCTTGAGCGCCTGCATCCATGCCTGGACTTGGCGGCCCGCATCGGCGGCCCGATCCGAGGCCTCGGACGTATCATGCGCCAAGTGCCACAGCAGCCGCTCAAAGTTGCTCGATACCTGGATATCCATCGCGGGACTGAGCGTCGCAGCGACGTGCCCCCCCTGCGCTTTTTCGTAGCGTCCAGTCGCCCAGAATCGCTGCAGAATGTCATTCTCGTTCGTGGCGACGATCAGTTGAGACATCGGCAGGCCCAGGCGCTTGGCATAGTAGCCGGCGAGGATGTCGCCAAAGTTGCCCGTCGGCACCACCACCTGCATGCGTTCCGCGTCGTTCGTCTGCTTGCGCAGGGCAAAGTACGCCGCAAAGTAGTACGTGATCTGCGAGAGAATGCGGGCCCAGTTGATACTGTTGATCGCACCGAGATGGTGCTTGTCGTTAAAGGCCCTGTCGGCAAACAGCGTCTTGACAATGTCCTGGCAATCGTCAAACGTGCCGTCGACAGCGAGATTGTGCACATTGTCGTCCAAAATGGTCGTCATCTGCGCCTCTTGGATCGGCGAGACACGGCCGCGTGGGTGCAGGATGAAAATGTGGATATGCGCCTTGGACCGCAGGCCGGCGATGGCCGCGCTGCCCGTATCGCCACTCGTGGCGCCCAGCACAGTGAGCGTGTGCGTGCCCTGGGCCTGGTTGCGACGCTCGAGTATGTACTCGAACAGGTTGCCGAGCAGCTGCAGCGCCACGTCCTTGAAAGCAAACGTCGGGCCGTGCCACAGCTCCAAGCACCATTCGCGGGGCGAGACCTGGTGCAGAGGCGCCACGTCGTCGTGACGGAACGTGGCATACGACTTGTTCATGAGCATGCGCAGATCGTCGGGCGGAATGCCGCCCTCTTCAGCCGTGGGCGGCACGAACAGCGACGCAATGCGAAACGCCAGCTCCGGAAACGGCAGCGCGGCCCACGCGTCCTGCCAGTCGGCTGGCAGCGCTGGTATCCTCTCAGGCACATATAGACCGCCATTCGGCGCAAGACCTTGCAGGACGGCCTCTTCAAACGTGAGGCGCTCGTCTCCGCCACGTGTACTCAGGTACTTCATGGCGGTCCCAGGCGACGCACAGCGTCTCCAGGTCGTTGGGCCCCGATAAAGTCACGTGATGTGATACGGACGAGCGACGTGCTGCGTCGCTGTCGGTTCGCATGGCACGACCGTCGGTGTGTGGCGGTGACGAGCCGCAAGCGCCGTTCCCCGTGTACCTCCGCGGCAGCGTAGAGCACGGATTCGGGCGCGGCAGCAAGCAGCTCAACTGCGCGACGGCCAACCTGCCCGTGCAGGCCATCGATGACCCTGTCAATGATGCCGAGCACCAGTTGGCCGATACAGGTGTGTACTTTGGGTACGCACAGGTGCATTTTCATGACGCGTCGCAGCGCAACGAAGACGAGCTGCGTGTGCATCCGATGGTCATGAGCGTCGGCCGCAATCCGCACTTCCAGGCTGAGCACAAGACCCTCGAAGTGCACATCCTGCATTCATACTCGGGCGACTTTTACGGCGAGCACATGCGAGTGATCGTGCTGGGTTACATCCGTGCACAGCGCAAGTACGAGAGCCTGGAAGCTCTGATCCAGGACATTGAGCTCGATAAGCGCGTCGGTGAACAGTCGCTCCGCCGACCAGCCTATGAGGCGTATCGCCACCATGCGTGGTTCGCTCCATAGTCTTATACCTGGGGATCTATATATCGTACACTTGTTCATTTACGTCGTGCACAATGTCCGCGTACGACATCCACGAAAGTCGCTTGCGGCCTGGCGACGGATGCATCGACGGCGAGGCGGACGGCACAGACAGGTGGCCTAGTCGTGACGACCCCGGCGACCGATCGTTCGCGACCATCGCATCGGCTATGCCATCGAGACTGTGTGAGAGCATCGCTGCACGTCCTTCGTGGATCACAGCGCCGTCGATGCTCAAACTCGGACTGTGTGTGACGCTCGGCGCGGCCGTCGGCGTGGGGGGACACGCCGACCGCCGCTGGCCGGCCGGACTCGATGGTATATTCTTCATTACGCTCGTCTGATCAGACTGGAGACGGCGATGCCCACAGGCACGCTGGCGCCACGTCCCGTCATGCGATGCGCCACGAAGCATGTCCACGCCGCTGGTCCGGTGCCAGGCAGAGGGCGACGCGTAGGGAGAAGGCGGCGAGCGCGGCGACACGATTTCCAGCGTCGAGTCACTCACGATCGCGTCGGCGGCGTCGTCGAGGACAGGGGGCACAGCCATATCGACGGCCTCCCTGGGCGTCCGCACATGTGGGCTGCCCAGCATCTGAATACTGCGCTCGAATATATTCGCTTCAGGCGAGAGCTGCGCGTGGTTGGGGGGAGAACGTGGCGAAAGCGACGCTCGCGCTCCGATGGGAAAGTACGTAGATGATGCGTCGTCCGTTCGTGAGCTCTGAGAGCGGGACATGGACACGGGGCTCCATGCGGGCGCGAGCGGCGGCGCAAACAAGTGCACCACATTCGATGCACGCTCAGGATCGTCCGGCAGCTCATTCGCACTCACGAGCGAGGCGTTGGACGACGCTGCGCCATGGCCCGTGGGTATCGTGGCACTGGGCGCAGCTAAGAGGCTGCTATCACGCGACGGGGATAAAGACAGATGCATCGAAGACGCTGGGCGCACAGGACTCTGGGGTATCGCTCGGGGCATCTGCGCCCGCTGGCCCTGCATGCGTGCCTTGGCAGAAGACGGCCTCTCCGTCGGCTGCATGGCTGAGGGCGAACAAGCCAGCGGCTGTGTCAGGCACCTCTCCATGTGCTGACTAATCATAAAGGCATCGGTCCCCCGCGGCTCGCGCTCACTCGCCTCGCAGTGTGTGCCTTCTGAAGCTGGCAGCACGACACGACGCATGCCGAGCTGAAGCAGCAAGCATGGGGTGCGGGGTGGCCCGTGTCGCTCTCAAGACACGGTGCTTGCATGGCGTAGCGCGCTACATGCACGCGCACACAGCCTACGACGCGGACGTGCGCGCAGCGCTCCGCAGCTTGTAACACGCTTGCGCGTACGATCCCAGTGCGCTGTGCCGTCGCAGCCTATGCCCTCCAGGCGCGTACCCACCGCGTCCTCAGAGGGTGCCTGGGGTGTTGATCACGTGATGGAGAAGGCACCCGCTTCGTCCGCGCTCGTGGCGTCGTCAGCGTCGTCGATCATGTCTGGTGCCTCGACTCGTTTGTATGTGGGCCGACTTGCGCCTGATACGACGCGTGATGACGTTGCTGATCTGTTCAATCGTGTAGGACCGATTGTCGACGTGCGTGTGCTGAATGGATTCGGGTTCATCGAATTCGAGGACGTCCGCGACGCCGAGTATGCCGTGCGCGATTTTGACGGCACCATGTTCATGGGCGACCGCATTATCGTGCAATTCGCCAAGCAGTCGACGCGTCGTGAGCGCGATTTTGAGCGTGGACCGCGCGATGGATACGCGCCGCGAGGCCGGCGCGATGGACCGCCGCGTCCACCGCCGCGTCGTGGACCGCGTCGCGGCCAGTACCGCGTGATTGTGTTTAATCTGCCGCCAGGTACGAGCTGGCAAGACTTGAAAGATGTGGGCCGCGAGCATGGCCACGTCACGTTTGCGGAAATCAACCCCAGCTACCCTGACGAGGGTGCCCTGGAGTTTGAGACGAGGGACGACTATGAACGTGCCTTGGCGCGCATTGAAGGCACAGACCTGCGTGGCACTCTACTGCGTGCAGAACCGGCGGCCGATGCCCCGCCACCACCGCGTGAGCGCAGTCCCGTGCGGCGTTACCGCGATGACTACCGCGACGAGCGTCCGCCACCGCCTACGCGCGATGACGACCAGCGCGATCGCTGGGATGACGCTCGTCATCAGGAGGAGCGTGGTGATGCACCTCGCGATGAAAGGGAAGATCGTTACGAGCAGGCTGACCGCGATGAGGCGCCTCGTGACGATGCGCCCGCGAACGAGAGTGAGGCTCGCCACGAGCGAGAGCATGAGGAGCAAGCCCGCGAGGAAGAGGTGCCTCGCGATGAGGCGCCTCGCGAGACGCCTCGCGACGCTCCTGAGGACAGCGCAGAAAAGCCAGAGGCCCGATCGGACCCCGCGCCCACCGCCGAGTCGTAGCAAAATAGCCCCGAGGCTCCTTGTCACGTGATAGTCGACACGGTCGGACGTGAGGCGATGCCTCGCCTCTGGGACAGCGCGTCGATGTCAGGGATGGTGCCGGCACTGGGTGCGGCGCAGAGTGCACCGGGGCCGTGTCAAAGCAACCGCACCTGGGTATGTGGCACGAGCTCAGCGCCGGTGCGACTGCAGGCGCGGATTGCACCCGGTCAAGCGCAGTACTCGACGTATGCGAGTCGAATGCGTGCGGGCACATCGACGTTGATGCAGCCGATTCAGCGGAGTGCGCGTGATCCAGAAACGTTGCTTGGATCGCGAACGTCGCGCCATGTTTACTATGCGGAAGACGAGGACGATGAGGACGATGAGGACGATGCCGAGGAGCCAGACGAGGACGACTTGGATGATGATGACGACGAATACAATGATGCAGGGTCGGACGACGAGGAGTACGGCGTGCAGCACCGGCCTAAGCGGAGACGCGGAGAGACACGGTCGCGAAGCCCTGTCGATCCTGAGGCTGAGGCGGAGCTTCTCCCGCCGGGGCAGCAGCTGGGCAGGCCCGTGCCGAGCCATCGTCTCGTTGTGCGCCCGGCCAAGCGCACGCCCCATACCTATTTCACCGAGCGGCAGCTCGAGCAGCAGGGAGAAAGCACCGAGGTGCTCGTTCCTATCCGCATCGAATTTCATACCGAGACACATCGCGTCAAGGACGTGTTTCTGTGGAATCTGCACGAGCAGCTCATCTCACCATACCAGTTTGCCCACATCTTTTTGCAAGATCTCGAGCTCCCGATGCAGCCATATGCCACACAGATCGAGAGTCTTATCATTCAGCAGCTGTCGGACGCTATGAGTGCTCTGGACAGCGCGGGCGACGGCCACGAGCGCCTCATTCACCTCAAGACGGTGGCACGCGATCGCGAGCGCAAGCGCCTCGAGAACGAGGCCGAGCAGCGGCGCCGCGCAGCACAGTCCATGGTACTTGACAGTGCGTCGACGATGCCCCGCAAGCGGGGCCGCCCACGCAAGTATCCTCTGCCCGAGCCGCCGGCCGAGGCGTGGGAGGCGCCGCCGCCGGCGCCCATACCGCCAGAGCCCATCTATGTGCCGCCGTCCGAAGCGGACGAGGCCAAAGCAACTGATAAGACGCGGATTCACGACACACTGGCCAAGGTCGATGCGGAAGATGACTTGCGCGTGATGGTGGAATACGAGGTGCAAGTGGCTCGGTACATGCTGCGTGACCGTTTGGAATGGGATCTATGCTCCACACTGACCCCGGAAAAGTTTGCCCAGACGCTGGTGCGTGACTTGGGCCTGCCGCTGGAGGGTGGCATGCTCATTTCGCATGCGCTGCATGAGCAGCTGCTGCATCACCGCCGCGCGGCCATGGAGTTGGGGCTGTTTGGCACGGGCAAAATGTACAAGTGCACGATGGACGAGCTGCTGCAGATTGAGGAGGCGGAAGCTGCGGGTCCTCCGCAGGAAGCAGACGAATGGAGTGAGGATGCTGTCGTGGCGATTTCGATGCGCGATGATCAGGCGCCGCCGCATACGCGGAGCCGGCGTATGGCGGCGGCGGCCGTGCAAGCCTCGGCGCTGGCCTCGTCGGCGGGCACGGGCACGTTGCCTTTTCTGGTGCCTGACACTACCTTGCCGCTGCCAGTGCGGCGCAGGCAGGCGCTTGCTACGCTACATGATCTACTTGCGATGGGGCCGCGTCCGCTGGAGGGTGCATGGCGCGACTATGCGGACACGCTGGACTTTGGGCCCGTGCTCGAGTACCTGAGCGAGGCGGAGGTGGAGAAGATGGAGGAAGTGGATTTGCGGGCCACGCGACGCAACCGCCGCGACGCGCAACGCCTCGGCCGCGGACGACGATAGTGGAGGTGTATAATCACGTGAATTGTAGTTCTCATGCTGCACGTGCGGGTTGGAAGGGCTTGTTGGAAGCGGTCGTAGCGGACAGAGCGTTTCTCTATCCATACTTGTTCAGCATGGCTGTCGGCAAGAACAAGAAGCTCTCGAAGGGTAAGGGCAATAGGAAGCGCGCTGTCGACCCCTTCACGCGTAAGGAGTGGTACGACATCAAGGCGCCTGTCTTCTTCGAGAACCGCAATGTCGGCAAGACGATTGTGAACCGCTCGCAGGGTCTGAGTATGTACCGCGTGGAATGACTGACGCTTTGCAGAGAACTCGGCAGACGCTCTTCGTGGCCGTATCCTTGAGCAGTCGCTGGCTGACCTCAACAAGGATGACGAGCAGGCCTTCCGCAAGTTTAAGCTGCGTGTGGATGAGGTGCAGGGCCGCAACTGTCTGACCAACTTTTACGGTATGGACTTTACGCAAGACAAGGTCCGCTCGCTTGTGCGCAAGTGGCAGTCGCTGATTGAGGCGCACCAGGACATCAAGACGACGGATGGATACCTGCTCCGTGTGTTTGCCATTGGTTTCACGCGCCGCCGTGCCAACCAGGTGAAGAAGACGACGTACGCCAAGTCGTCGCAGATCCGTGCCATCCGCAAGAAGATGTTTGAGGTGATGCAGCGCGAGTCGTCGTCGTGCGACCTGCGCGAGTTTGTGGCCAAGCTCATTCCCGAGGTCATGGGCCGCGAGATTGAGAAGAGCACGCAGGGCATCTACCCGCTCAAGGACGTGTTTATCCGCAAGGTCAAGGTGCTCAAGCGCCCCAAGTTTGACACCAACAAGCTCTTTGAACTGCACGGCGGTGCGTCGGTGGTGGGTGCTGAGGACGTCGGCACCAAGATCAAGAGCGGTGAATTTAAGGAGCCTGTGCCCCAGGCCTCGGTCTAAAAAGAGTCCTTGACTCGATGTGGTATAGCAGCCACCCTCCATAGGCTGTGAGGCGGCGTTGCCTTGCACGTATAACATATTTGACGAACGCGTGGAGGCTTTTTGTCTCGTAGCTACGATGGCCCGCGGCGCCCAGAAGCGTGTGTCGCATGCAAATGCGCGGGCGGTCGCCACGCTGCAGTATGGCTTTGTTGTTGCGAATACGGCGTTCGTGTGCGGTACATGGCTGTGGCCGCCACGCGCGTGGTGGTGGACGTGGGCGATGTATGGCGTGACGGAGCTCGTGGCGGTGGGTCTGGCGTGGCAGCTGCTGGGCATGGCACGCGCAGGCGACGATCTGGCGCAGGCGGGCATGACAGCCTACATGTTTGACGTCGTGTACCTGACGTGGTTCGTGCATGTCGGCACGGCTCTGGTGTCTGCACGCCTGTGGTGGACGTATGCGGTCATTCCTGCCTACCTCCTGTACCTGGCCTACAAGAATGTGCTGCCGTACGTGTGGCCCCAGGCGCCGGCGCGCCAGCGACGCACTACCCGGAGGTAGATGGCTGCTGCGAGCCTGGTGCCTGCTTCTTCTTGCGCTGCATGGCGAGGCGATTCGCCAGCTGCAAGAGCTCGAGCTGCCCGGCCGTGAGCTTGACGGTGCCCTGTCCACCAGCCTGCTGCTTCTTGAGGAGGGCAATGAGGCCGGCGGCCTCGGGATGAGCGGCGAGGGCTGAGAGAGCCGAGAGGGGATCGCTCTTGTCCTTGGGTATATGTGCCTCGCGCGGCGTGTCAGGCACGGGAATGCGAGGGACTTTGGGGGGCTCGAGGCGCTGGTCATACGCGCTCGGCGACTTGGCGGGTGGTGCTGGTGGCGGCGTCGGGGCCTTGGCCTTGCGCATTTTGGCCTTGAGATGCGTCACCAGGTACGACTGGAGCACCTGGAGTGCCTGTTGGGCGCCGAGTCCTTCGATGTGCCGTAGCTGGTCCTGCGATAGGTGACCGAACACGCTCGGACTGAGGTAGAGCTTGCCCTGATGGTGCGCAATCGGCGGTGTTTCGAGAAGCGACTCCAGCGAGCCGGGGGCTTTGGGCGCCGCTGTCGCATCCGTCGGAGGCACGCCGACCACGAGGGGAATGCGGGGCATGGGGGACGCTGGTGGGGTGACGGGCGGCGCGGGCGCTGCTGGGGTCGCGGGGGCCGCTGGCTTGGTATCGGTGCGTGTGGGCGCAGAGGAGGGAGGGGTATCAGTCGCAGGCGGCTCGGCCTGCGGCGGCTGTGCCTTGGCCAGGTCGCTGGTGGCGAGGGTGTAAAAGATGCCCTTGCCTGGCTCGTCGCTGCGGCGAGGCACCTTGCAGAACTCGCGGCTCGTGCCGATGGTGTGGCGGATCGAGCTCTGCCAGTCGCGGCCTGTCTTGCGTCCGTTTTGGCTGAACCACGGATACGTATTCTGCAGCCATTCATACACTTCCTGTAGCGTGAGTTTGTGGCCCTTTTTCGCACAGGATTCGGACGACAGCGCATTGGTGATGAGCTGCACGTTCGATAAGTCGGGCTTTTGGAAGGGCAGCGGCGTATCAGGCGCTTCTTCCTTGATGCGCTTCGACACGTCATCGTCCTCTGACTCGTGCGGGCGCTTGGGCAGCTGCGCCCGCGGCTTGAGCACCAACTTGGGTGGCTTGGCGGGCGGACTCGCGTCGGAGAGGTCCGACGAGAGCGGCGCGCCCTCTTCTTCGTCCTCTACGCCCTCTTCGTCCTCCTCTTCTTCTTCGTCCATCGAGGAAGGCGGAGGCGGGAGCACAAAGTAGAATACACGCTCGGCAATTTGGATCTTGATCCGTGGGCCGAGGGGCACGACGCCGTTCATACCGACCCACACATCGTCTACAAAGGCGCCATTGCGGCCGAGCACTTCGAGCATGAACTGGCCCTCCAATTTAGGCGCGTCGGCGGGTGGCGGCGCGACGGAGCCGCGCAGCACCTGCGCCGAGTAAAAGATGCGCGCATGCATCCGAGAGATCGACTTGAGTGGGCCGAGATCCACGTCGACGTCGCGCGGCACGCTCCACGACGTGCCGACGGGCGAAGGCGGTGGTACCTGTGGTCTCCGGCCGATCGTGACGGGCAGCGTCTGGATATAGTACGAAAAGCCGGGGAACTCGAGCTTGGCGTACGCGCGGATCGGCCCGTCCTGCGGAGGCAGGGGCGGCGTCGGCGCCGTTGAGGTGGGAGCCGATGCTGGCGCTGGCGTGGATCCCGCCTCGGTCCATGACGCGGAGCGTGACATGGGCACGGACGATGACGAGGCATGCACACGTTGCTGCACCGACATGGCCTGGTGGCCGACGACGAGGCGTCCCTGGTGGGTCTGGGACGAGGGCCGCGTGTGTGTTGGGGAATTATGTCACTACGGACCTGTGCTGCTTTTTGCGCTTGTGGTACTTTCGCTGGCGAATCTTGTCGATGCGCGACTGAAGTACGCTGACGCCGGCGCGCGGATGCCATGACTGCTTGATGAGCCACTCGAGGCGCTGGCTCATGAGTCGGCGTGCGATCTCGCGGTTCTGCTGGCGGCTGCGGGTGTGCTGGCAGGTGATGCGTGTGTTGGTAGGTATATGCACAAGCTCGACGTTCGTAGACAGCTTGTTGATGGCCTGGCCGCCGGGCCCGGAGCCGCGAATGAAGCGCTCTTGCAAGTCGCGCTCGTCGAGGATGATCGGCCGTTTCTTCGAGCCGTCGGTAGCAAACGCGTAGTGGCCCGCCGAGAACCATGCCGGGACGGTCCCCGCGGGCAGAGAGGGCGCGGCTGTCTCTGAGCGCGTCGTAGTGGGCGTCTCTGGCACATCGAGTCGTAGGGCGCTGCGTGAGTCGCGGGTACTTACAAGCCTGCCTCGTCTTCGAGCCATCGGATCGTATCGTCCAGCCCATCGTCGAACGAGGCCCACTCATATCGATCCAGGCACTCGCCCGCTGCATCTTCGCGCTGGTGCTCGATGCGATGCACCTCGTACCACGGCACGCCATGCTCGGCGTGCCAAGCCAGCTCAGGCTGCGTCCACGTCACACGCACCGGGAACTGCGCCTCAAACGTAAACTCCGGCAGCGCCGATGGAAAGAGGCTGGGATACCGTTGCGTGGCGCGCTGCATCGAGATCGGCGGATCCACGAGTTGGAGCGCCGTGAGCGGGAACGACGAGGCGTAGGCCTCGGCTAGGACGCACGCCGCGCCACGCGCAATGAGAGCTGGGGGGAACGGCGGCGGCGGACCGCCCTGTGGCGGCTTGGCCAGCGTCGCAGACATCTCGCGCTCCATGGCCGCGAGCACAGACGTGCCTGGCGGCACCTCCGGCGCCAGGTCCAGCAGCATCACGGAAAAGCCTCGGGTGGCGAGAGGCTCGAGCCACGGCTTGTACAGCTCGTGAGCCGGGGGCGTGCCGGACCACGCCGGCGCAGCCACGAACAAGAGCGGCGTCGGTACTTCGCGCACGCAGTCGGCCGCCGCCGCGCGGTACGACAGCGTCGAGAGGCGCCGAAGGCTCGGACGCCACGCGGCTCGCCTCATGGTTGTGGAGACGCAACATATGAGGGAGGCGGACAGGCGGCATGCCCACTTCTGCTTTGGCGTGCTGAGGGCGGCGCTGGGCTTGTGTGCGATGCCGGGCGATGATGAGCTGCCGGGCGAGTGCGTACGGCTGTTTGTGTCGTGGCACTTGGTCACGGACGGCGCGCGTCGATTGCGTGGGTGTATCGGGACGTTTGAGCCGCAGCCGCTCGCTCAGGGCCTGCGTGCCTACGCGATCCGGTCGGCGTGCCATGACAGGCGCTTTCCGCCGATCTGCGCGGCTGAGCTGGAGCGCCTGGAGTGCACGGTGAGCCTCCTGACGCCCATGGAGGTGTGTGCAGACTGGCTGGACTGGGATCTGGGCGTGCATGGCGTGTACGTCTGCCTGGAGGGCGGAGCGAGCGCCACGTTCCTGCCAGAGATTGCACCGGCGCAGGGCTGGACGAAGGCCGAGACGATCGAGCGTGTGATCCGCAAGGCTGGGTGGACGGCGCCCATCACAGACACCTTGCTGCGGCACGCCACGCTCCAGCGGTACACGTCTACGCAAGCCACGGTGACGTACGATGAATACATGCTATACACTAGGTAGGCGCTGCGTAGCCGAACAGGTGATGGATCGAGGGTCGTGACGGCAGCGTTCGCTCCTCGGGCGCCGCGTCGGGCTCGGGAAAGAGGCTCGTGTCCGAGCGGGGAAGGCCGGGCGACGGCGCTGTGGGTGACGCGTGCGTGGGTTGTAAGATGGAAAAGAGCTCATTCTCGCGCTTCGGGGGACCGTACGACTGGAATGGGTCGGGCATGTGGGCCATGAGCGACTCGAGGACAGGGTCTTGGACGGCTTTGGACGAGAGTCGATCGGCCATATCGACCTGGGCGCGGACGAGAAGCAGGACGTTTTGTGCGACGAGGTCCCAGGTATGCTCCTCGTTCTGCAGCACGTCCATATAGTGCTGCGCCTTGGTATCTTCCATCTCATTCACCTTGTCCTGCAACTCGGTGAGCATCGTGCGAAAGCTCTGCAGATCGCGAGTTTTCCGAGAGCCGCTCTTATGGTACTGCGCTTCGATGCTTTTCAGCACACGCTTGTGCTCTTCCATCGTCACCTCGTGCGACTGCTGCCGCTCCTGGACCGACTGGCGGTACGCGTCCAAGTGGCTCAGGAGCGGGATCGAACACTCTTTCCAAATCGTGTCGCATAGAATCTGCTCATAGTTCGACTTGAGGTAGTGCAGACCACCGGCCGCCTGCAAAGACGCGCCGGACGCGTGCGCGCCCTTGAGCGTCGAGCAGTCCTGCAACGCAGCGGCTAGGTCCGCCGACGCCTCCGACATGTGCGACATGGCCGCCGTGTACGCCTTGGTGGTGTCGAGCAGGCGCTTATAGGACTCCAGCGATGCACTGACATCCGCTCGGCGAATATACAAGGGCGGCCGCGTGCCTGACGTGCACACCGACGGGGCATACACGTCCGACGACGAGCCCGCCACCACCGAGTCCATCGTGGCCAGGCAAAGGTGGAGTGGCGGTGGTCGACGCCCACGTGGGTTTCCACGCCCCCGGGGCTCGCTGTGCCCGAGGCGTGGGGCGCGAGTGTTTTTTTGACCCACACGGCATGGTACGTGTGCTGCGCGCTGATACCTGGGCAGGCGGATTCAGAAATCAAGGAAGCATTTTCGTTGTTTGACAAGAAGGGATCGGGCACGATTCTGAGTGAGAATCTCGGTGACCTGCTGCGTGCGCTGGGCCAGAACCCGACGCAGGCCGAGGTGGCGAGCCTCGCGTCGAGCGCTCCCGCGGAGAGTACGTGTGTGGTGCTAATGCGGCAGTCGATTTCCCTACCTTCACGAACATTTTGAACCGGCCCAACGGATTCAAGCCGGCAGGCACGCCGGAGGAGTTTATCCGCGGATTCCAGGTGTTTGACAAGGACGGCACAGGCCACATCGGCGTGGGCGAGCTGCGCTACGTCCTCACGAGCCTGGGCGAGAAGCTCTCGGACGAAGAAGTCGACGAGCTCCTCAAAGGCGTCACGGTCGGAGAGTACGTGCCACGCGCTCACACACAGGGATGGCAACATCAACTACGAGGCCTTTGTGCGCCAAATTCTCTCGCAGTAAGGTAGCGACTATCATGCGACGATGGAGCAAACGTATGCATTTTGGGGTGTATAGGAGAGGGCATGCCTCTCTATCTACATGGCAGCCTGGACTGCTCATGCCGAGCGGCCGCGCATCTAGTCACTGTTACGAGCTGGTCTGTTAGAGAAGGCGTCATACGTACTGTACACGAGCTGGCCGTTGTGGTGGATCACGGGCTTGATCTGGCCCTCGCGCTCAAAGTGGCGGATCGCCAGGCGAGCCAGCGAGCCGTTGATCTTCAAGCGGTCGATGAGCACACTGGGCGTGATCATCTTGAACGTGGGCACTTCCTTGATCACACGCTCGTACAGCACCTTGTCGAGGTACACGGCGTTCTGGGCCTTGTCCTTGACCTTGCCCTTGGACCACTTCTTCTTCTTGCCCGTCTTGGAGGCCGCAGCCGCAATGGCAGACTTCTTAGGAGGCATCCTGTCTACGACGTCGTTGAGACGAAAGGCGCAGGCCGCGGCCACCGCGCTTCGTACTGCGCAAAACTAGGTCTTGGGAAATATACACGTGATGCCTCGGCCGAACTATAGAACGAGGCGGTACCCAGCGCCCCAGACGTAGGCGGCGAACAGCAGCAGACTAAACACGCAGGCCGTGAGGTCCAAGCGCACAATCGCCAGGAACCACAGGGTACCGACCGCCGGTGCACGTGCCATGGCACGCTGGAACGAAGCCTGCGTGGGTGTGAGTCCTGCGACGCCCCGCGCCTCGCACGTACCTGATTCACCAGATAGGCCATGTAGCATCCTGCCACGGTGCCTAGCACAAACATAACGGCCTGTGTGAGCCAGCGTCGCTTTTCTCGTAGGTCTGGCGCGTCAATGATATGCACACGTACTCCATGCGATCAGTAGGATGAGAGCTAGGGGTGGTCAGTCGACAATACACGTACGGGGTATACGGGATAGGAGGGTGCGAATCTCGTCCAGCACCGTCGTTTCATGGTTGTATTGCTTCTGAACGAGAAGATTCAGCAGCTCAAAAGCGAAAACGAAGGGGATGCTCCACGACACGAGATCGAGTACAAACGCCACCGATTCAGGGAGTTTGGCGTCTTCCACCTCCTCATACAGCCACTGCGCCGTGTCCTCCTCGAGCATGGGGCCATCGTCTTCGTCGTCTGAATCGTGCCACGCCGGAGCGTCGTCCCCCTCGGTTGTGAGCTGGGCACCTCTTCGCCGCAGCATGTCCTCTTTTACGCGGAGCAAAGAGACACTATTTTCATCGACTTCCTCGATCACGGCCATGTTGTCGACGACGGAAGCCGTAGCCGTGCGTGCCTGCGTCGTCCTGATGCCTGGGCCCACTGGGACAAGCCCCGCCGTTCTGGCGGTGGCAGCACCTCCACATATTCGGCCGAGATGGAGCCCGGAGATGGCCGGAGCCAGCGTGCCCGCAGCCAGCGCCCGATCGAGCGAGTTGTCTTTCCAACGACAGTGTACTGATCGACCATGGCTTCGAAGGCAGCTGCCGTGAACTTCCACAAGATCCTGTCGTCGGGCATCGGTAAGGAGACGGGCGCCCAGCTCGCTGCTTTCCGTAAGCGCAGCGAGGAGGCTCGTCGCGCCCTGAACCAGCTCAAGGCGCAGCCCGTGACGGTGGACTTTGCCGCCTACAAGGGTGTGCTCAAGGTACGTGGATCGCCGTGCGCGTGGCGCGACCGGCCGACGGTGTGCGCCTGCGCATGATGCCTGCGAAGCGTCGCTAACACTTTCCAGAACCAGGCTGTGGTTGCGCAGGCGGAAAAGATTGTGAACGAGTTCAAGCCCGTGACCTACGATGTGAGCGCGCAGGTCAAGGCGATTGAGTCGTTCGAGTCTGTGGCGGTATGTATGCTGTGGCTAACGTGTGCAGGTGAAGCAGGCGCAGGAGAGCTCTGCGAAGCTCGAGGCTGAGCTCAAGGACCTGAAGGAGACGCTGAGCAACATTGAGGGTGCTCGTCCATTCGACCAGCTCTCTGTCACCGACGTGATTGCCGCCCGCCCCGAGATTGGCAAGACGGTCGACGAGATGGTCAAGAAGGGCAAGTGGACCGTGCCTGGCTACCACGAGAAGTTTGGCAACCTGGCCGTTATGTAAACGAGTACCCATGCGAGTTTCCACGGGTTATATAGACAGCAACCTGGTCGCATCCATGCTCCTGGCCGGCGCGGCCGCTGTCGTCGCCGCCGTGCTGCGTGCGAGGACGGCGCGGGCTGTGAGCTCGTGTCACGTGATGCGTGTGGCCAGGGCTCGTCCCGCCGAGCTGGAGGGCCCAGCGCCGGTCCCTGGCGCCCACCGAAGCTACGACGCATTTCTGCGACCATGTGCGGCCTGTTTCAGGATCCGTTTGGTGGGGCGAATTGTGCGGTGGATGATGCGTCATACGACTGTCCGATCCCGGAGGGTATCAATCTGGGCCGGCGAACGTCCGTGTCGGCGGAAAGTATGACGTCGACGCAGGTCCAGCCACAGGATGTGGCCTGTTTCCCCAAAACAGAGAGCCAAGAGGCCCGCTTGCTCTCCGCGCTGCGTATGAATGTGCTGTTCCAACAAATGGAGCCAGAGATTGGGTCGACGCTGGTGCAGGCGATGTGTGAGAAGCATGTCCCCAAGGGGGGCATCGTGATCAAGCAGGGCGACGACGGCGAGTATTGCTACGTGACAGAGAGCGGCACGCTCGATGTGTACGTGCAGCCGCCCGGTACGCCTGCTGACGTTGCGCTCGCGGCACCGAGCGACCAGCTGGGCACCAAGGTGCTGACATACGGCCCTGGTGCGGCGTTCGGCGAGTTGGCTCTGATGTACATGCAGCCACGAGCCGCCTCGGTCGTGGCCACGTCCGACTGCGTGCTGTGGGCCCTGGACCGTGTTACCTTTCGCTCCGTTCTGGCGCACGCCGATATCCAGCACCGGCTGATGCTGGGTGCGTTCATGCGCCAGGTGCCGTTGTTGCAGCATCTCCGTGAGGACGAGCGGGCTCGTGTATCCGATGCGATTCATCTGGTGGACTACCGCGCGGGCGAGGTGGTCTTGCGGGAGGGCGACATTGGCACGCAATTCTTCATGGTCGTGTACGGCCTTGCGAAAGTGACCAAGGCGGACGACAAGGAGCATCCCGTCACGCTGCTGCAGCGTGGCGACTACTTTGGTGAGCTGGCGCTGCTCCGCCGAGCGCCGCGCGCGGCCACCGTCACTGCCAGTGAGCGCACGCCTGACGGCGTGCTGCGTGTGGCCGTGCTAGAGGAAGATGCGTTCACGCGGCTTTTGGGTCCTCTATCCGACATCATGAACCGACATGCCGAGACACACTATGGCGCTACGCCGGCAGGGGCGTCGACGACGGCCGAGCCCGCGAACCATACATCTTCACCGCGATCCACGTCCAACGACGGAGGAGCGGGGCTGTAGGCTGTACATAGCAAGCTGTGTGCGTTGTTCGGCGTCGTCCAGCGGCGCCGGACTGGAAAACAGTGGGTCGATGCCTGCACCGGACTTGGGGAAGGCGATCACGTCGCGAATCGAGGACGTGTCGCACACGATCGCCATGAATCGATCAAAGCCGAGCGCCAGGCCAGCGTGGGGCGGCGCGCCGCTGGCCAGGGCCCGCAGCAAGTGGTCAAACCGCGCCGTTTCGTGCGGTGTCAGGGCCAGGACCTGCTCGAGCATGGTGCGCTGCAAATGCGCGTCGTGAATACGCACGCTTCCGCCGCCGATCTCCGCACCATTGAGCACGAGATCATAATGCTGACCGTGAATCGTCGACAGCAAAGCATCGCGCTCGGTCGGGTCCTCACAGGCCAGCGCCTGGTACAGCCGCGGTACATCGTCGGCCAGCGGCGCCGTGAACGGATGGTGCGAGGCACTCCAGCGGCCATGCGCCATCTCCGCCTTGTCATCGTCTGCGCGCGTAAACAGCGGGAACTGCGTCACCCACAGAACCTGTGGCTCGGCACAAGTCAGCGGAAGCGCCTCTGCCCACCGCAAACGCAGATCGCCCATCGGTGTGCTGCCGCCCTGGATCGGCAGGGCACGCCGTGCCACGTACACGTCGCATGTATCTTCGCGCGGAAACGGAGGCGCCTCGCGGAATGCATTCGCCCGCTCCATCACGCCGTGCAGTACCGCGCCCAGTGCCTCGGCACAGCCCCAGTGATGCTGCCAGCCTCGCACGTGGTGCGACTTGGTCCACAGGCGCTCGGCGAGTGCTTGGGGCGCGCTGCGACGCGCCTTGAAATGCTCGATGGGCAAGCGTCCCGTGCCGCTCTTGTCCTGCAGCAGGGCCTCTTTTTGCCGTGCAGAGAGCTGGCACGAGGTATAGTGGGGCACCACGAGCACATCCAGTGCCTCTGAGGCGCCCTTGGGCAGCAGATTCTCGATCTGCAGTCCAAAGCGGGTATCTGGCTTATCGGAGCCGTACACCGACATGACGTGTTCGTACGACAGGACGGGGAATGGCGTCGGCAGCGTCGTTGTCGCCGACGACGCATCCCACATGGCACGCACGAGGCCTTCAGTGACGCGCCGCACCTCTGTGCCGCCGAGTGGCCAGGCGGGCTCGTCGCCACGGCCCGTCACAAAGCTCATCTCCATATCAATCTGGGTGAATTCCGGCTGCCGGTCCTTTCGTCCATCCTCGTCGCGGAAGCACTTGGCAAACTGAAAGTAGCGGTCAGTGACGCCCGACACCATCAGCAGCTGCTTGGGCTGCTGTGGCGACTGCTGCAGCGCATAAAACTGGGGCTGTGTACCGCGCGTCGGCACCAGGAATTCCCGCGCGCCTTCAGGCGTCGAGCGCAGCAGAATGGGTGTCTCGACTTCCGTGAAATCGCACTCATGCAAGAAGGAACGCGCAGCATGCATGATACGGCTCCGCTCGCGGATGTGCGAGGCCAATGTGGGTCGGCGGAGATCGAGGTAGCGGTGCTTCGCACGTAGGGCCTCGTTCGGTAGCGAGGCGGCATCGTGGCACTGCGTGGGATAGAACGGCAGCTTGGATGCAGCGGCATTCAGTAGTTCCCACGCATCAACACGCACCTCGATGGCGCCCGTGCGCATGGCTTCGTTGACCGCGCCATGCGAGCGTCCCTGGACGGAGCCGTGTACACACACGACACTTTCCACAGGCACGTTGGACATGGCGTCTACGAGCTCAGGGTCAGTCACGACGAGCTGGACGGTGCCCGATACGTCTTGCAAAGGAATGAATGCCAGCTTTCGAGAGATCTTACGCGGTGCAAGCATCCAGCCCGCCAGCACGACGCGGTGATCTGCATGCTCAGGACGAAGCCGGCCACATGCATGCGTCGGCGCCTGCGTCGGCCAGCGCGCTGTACTCAGCGTGGCATGAGACGACGCGCTCGATGAGGAGTATCGCGGTGATGGCCCTCGAGCGCGCCGCGAGACGAATCGCCACAGCCCAGGCCACCCTGCCAGTCGCCTCATAGCGCAACGGCCACCGACCAGCACAGGCCAAGACTCTATGTAATATGTCACGTGATATGAGACGCGTCTTTGTGATTGCGTAATAGGGCAGCTGGCGACCCTCGTGTCCCGAGCCGCACAACACGTCACTCGTGTCTAGGCAGATTGCCACCATGAGCATGACCAACGCTGTGCAAGACGTGTCCAACAAAGCCCTCGGTACCGAGAAGGGCGTGGAGAACAAGGTGCCCCATGAAGTGACTGATGCGGTCAAGCAGGGGGCTAGTGAGGTGACGAGCTCGGAGAAGGAGAAGCCGTCCACGGAGCAAGAACGCCCGAACAACGTGACCAGCCCCGTGGCCAGTGACGCCAAGGCCGCTGCGCAGGAAACCGCGCCCGCTGCTGCGCAAAGCACCCAAGAGCCTGTGGTCGACGCGGGTGAGCGTGTGACGGAGCACACGACGGTGTACACCGAGGCCACGCCTCAGGTCCTCGAGTCGGAGAACCACCACGTCGTGACGGAGTCGGTGCCTATCACCCACACGAGCATCCCTGACTACAACGAGCGTGCGACGGCTGCGCCTCCGATTGTGGGATCGGATCTCTACTCGATCCTCCGCGACTCGAGCCAGCAGCGCTCGATGGACTACACCAAGACGCAGACAGGCGCTCCTGTGGCGTCCGGTGCGGTGGCGAGTGGCGTGCCCTCTTACCTCCAAAATTCGTCTCAGGCCCCAGCTTCGTCGACGACGGCCGCTGAGCAGGCTCCAACGAGCCTCGAGCAGTTTGCGCCCACGGATGAGCAGGCCTGGTCGGTGCGTGGTCCTGCTTCGACGGTCCAGTCGCGTGGTCCCGCTGACCTGGCGAAGAGCACGGACGCCAAGACGGCTGGTGCTGCTGCTGGCGCGGGCACCGGCGGTGTTGCCAGCCAGGTCGGCCAGTCCGGCGAGGCTGTCCAGGGCGCGCAGAACAAGCTCGGCGAGTCGGCCAAGGACGTGGGTGGCAAGCCTGGCGACGCTCTCGAAGGCGCCAAGGACAAGGTGGGCGACGTGAGCAAGAAGCCTGGTGACGTGGCCCAGCAGGCAGAGAGCAAGGCTGGTGATGTCAAGAAGCAGGGCACGGACGCTGTCGACCAGGCCAAGAAGGCTGGCAAGACCCAGAAGAAGGGCCTGCTCCAAAAAATCAAGAAGGCGCTCAAAATCGGCAAGGACTACAAGTAATCGTCTGTGAATATGAAAATGCGCGTGTCCAAGTCAGGTGCAGCGTATGGTGCGACCTTCGTAAAAAGTGCCATCGGTATCATCCATCTGTGTTTTGGCCTTTGGTGTATCCTCTAATTTCCCATTGTGCAGATAGCCTTTACTTGTGAGTGCTTTTGGTCAGCTACATGCCAGGGTAGGCACAGGCACGTGAGCTGCCGTGGGGGGCTTGGCGGGCGAGTGGGCACTGGGGTTTCCTGGTCGCCATGTATTACGGTGATGACGACTTCGACAGAGCTTACAGAGACGCATCAGACCTGTCGCATGGCGCGCGCATTGCTATCGGTGTCTGTGTGTCGATCGGTGGTGTGATCCTGCTGGTCGCTATTGGATATTTTATCAGCCAGTACCGCAGCAGGCCGTTTCTTCCTCGATTCAGGCCGGGCTTCAGTACCGGCTACTATGGTGGCGGGCAGCCTTATCACCCACAGTCGTATCCTATGGCGCAGCAGTCTCAGGGTGGGTATCCCGGTCCCGGCGTTCCGTGGCAACCGGGTCCGTACACTCCCGCAGGTGGCCCAGACCCGCAGTACGCCCCGCCGGATCATCCGCCGCCCACTCATCAGCCGGAGAATGGCGGTGGTCCGTACGCTCCGCCTCCCGGTCCGCCGCCTGGCGAGGGGACGGGTCCTTAGCGAATGCCCTCTCGTCCAGCTCCTCTACACTGCCCGTCATTCTCTGCCTTCGTTATTCATTGCCGTAGTTCATTTGCATGCATTAATTTCGCCCATTTTTGTCGTCACGTGGAGGACGCCACGACGGACGCTTGCCCCCGGCACCACGGCATGCGGCAGTGTGGCGATGGCGAGCCGTGCGATGACGAATCGTCTTCGCATGGAGCGGGCATAGGTATACGTACGTACCTACGCGACTTACCAGGCAGCTGTAGGGATCCTTATTGTCATTGCGGCCATTGCCGTCTATTCCCTGTGGCGACTGCAGCGGCATCGACAGACCCTCCGCTTTACCAGGAGCGCCGACCGGATCTCTGCGCTGCGTGCAACGGGCGGCGCTCCGACGCGCCCACCGCCCTTTCCCTCCCACCGAATGCAGCCTAGGCCGAGTCCCTATGATACATACCCGCCGCCCCCTTCGCACGCCCCGCCTGAGCTGGACGAAGAGCCTCTGCCGAGGTATGAGCCGCCAGCGACGCCGCCCCCCCAATTTCATGAACGCGACGACACACTCACACCCCCGCCCAAAGCATACCAGGGAGCATCACAGTGATCACATAGAGGTATCTATACGGCTACGTTCTTAGTTGCTCGAGTTGCGACTGGACTTGTCGTTGGGCTTCAGCGTTCCGGCCTGCATCGTGCCTTGCTCGAGAAGCTTGACGATAGCCTCGTCTTCCTTTGTGGTGCCAAACACGGCATGGAGCTGCTGCTTCGACACCTGGCCCATAATGCCCTGCTGGCCCTGGCCGGAGGTCATGATCTGGAAAGTTTCGACGACGTCGGCGAGCGGGATGGTCTTGTCGCCGTTGCGCCACGACACGTACGCCTCGGGATTGACGATGACGATGTACTCGTCCGTCGACATGGGGTCGGGCTTGTAGATCACGCGGGTAATCTGGTGGTTGGACATGATGTGGCAAGAGTGGGGTGACCAGGGGCAGCTTTATATAGCCGCGAGGCGGCGTTTCCCCGCACACGTCACCGACGTTTAGTCAGCACACGACGACGCCCATCGCGTCGCCGCTCTCGCGAGGACGTGGACGCGCGCTCGACGAGGGGCGTGCCAGTCATCGCGAACATGCTGCCGTGCTACGATGCGCTCGCGCGTCGCTCGGCGTCGTGCGGCGTGGATGGGGCATGCGCCGGCGGCGGATGGTGCGGCTCACATCACGTGACCCATTCGCCCAGGTCGGCGTACGTCGCTCGTTGGGGCAGGCGGTGGCGACGATGGCAGAGCCGCAGCGAGCGGCGCTCTCTGATCTGGCGGAGCGGCATGCGAAGCGCAGTCGTGCCATCTTGCAGCATTTTCACGCACAGGCACCGGATCGCGCTGACTTGACGCGAGCGCACTTGGCGTCGAAGATCCAGTCGGAATACGAGCAGGCGCTCGTCCTTCCTGAGGTCATTCAGGCGCGGCAGGGCCCAGCGCCCCCTATACCATCCAAGCCTACGGAGCTTTCTGGGATGCTGGACGAGATGGAGGTGCAGCGTGGCCTAGCGAAGCAGCACGCACCGTCATCAGCCGTGGCTTTACGGCCTGCTGCGGCAGCCAAAGCGACGCCGGCGTCGGCGTCGCACTTGCAGACAGCGCTGATGCGGCCTGAAGAGGCTGTGCATGATACCGGGCGTTCGATGCTGAACAGTGCGTTGATCCGCAAGAAGGAGCTAGCGCAGCAGCAGGCGAAGCCGGCGTACCATGCGCCGTGGAGACTGATGCGTGTTGTGTCCGGCCATCTCGGCTGGGTGCGGTGCGTCGCTGTGGACCCGCACAATCGGTGGTTCGCGACGGGGGCGGGTGACCGGATGATCAAGATCTGGGACATGGCGTCGGGCGAGCTGAAGCTGTCGCTGACGGGCCACATTTCGCCTGTGCGTGGCCTGGCCGTCAGTCACCGGCATCCGTATCTGTTTTCGGCGGGCGAGGACAAGCTTGTCAAGTGCTGGGACCTGGAGACGAACAAGGTCGTGCGGCAGTACTATGGCCATCTTTCTGGCATCTATGCGCTGAGTCTGCACCCGACGCTCGACGTGCTGGTGACGGCGGGGCGGGATGCGTCGGCGCGTGTGTGGGACATGCGGACCAAGACGCAGATCCACGTGCTGGGTGGGCACCGTGGCACGGTGGCGAGCGTGGTGTGTCAGGAGAGTGATCCGCAGGTGCTGACGGGCAGCATGGACGCCACGATCAAGCTGTGGGACCTGGCGGCGGGGCGGTGTGTGACGACGTTGACGCATCACAAAAAGTCGGTCCGAGCCCTGGCGCTGCCTCCGCACGAGTTTACGTTTGCGTCCGGCTCGGCGGGGGGCCACAACATCAAGCGGTGGCGGTGTCCGGAGGGCACGCTGATGACGAACATGACGCATGAGGGCATTGTGAATACGCTGTCGTGCAATGCGGACGGCGTCTTGTTTTCCGGGGCGGACGATGGGTCGATGCAGCTGTTTGACTATGCGACGGGTGTGCCGTTCCAGTCGATGCGCGACACGGTGCAGCCCGGCTCGCTCGATGCCGAGGCGGGCGTGTTCTGCTCGGCGTTTGACCAGACAGGCACGCGCCTGATCACGGGCTGTGCGGACAAGAGTACGTATGCGACACTGACACGTCAGCGATCAAGATCTACCGCGAGACATGAGCGCGGCGAGCTGCTCGAGCGCGAGCGTCAGGCACGCGAGCTCGTCGGTGGTGTGCTCTCTGCCGTCGAGGGTGGTGCTCTCTGTCACGCCGGGGAAGGCCGTAGCGCCGTAGCCGAGCCAGCGGCCTGGTGCGACGCCCAGGCGCCGGGAGCAGGTCCGCTGCCCCAAGCTACGTGCATCGAGCCAGCCGTGCTCCCAGGCCGGCAGGCGTTCGTTGATGGCGTGTGCGGCGCGCAGCGTCGGTGCGAGGTCGCGGCCAGGCGCATCGAGGCGCGATGCCAGCGCTGCCTGCTCAGCCGCGAGGCGCCGCGCGCCCTGCGTGATCCGTTCGATCGCGTCGGAGAGCCGCTGGCGCCAGGCGGGCGCGAGGCGCACGTTTGCATCGCGTGCGGTCTTTTCGAGCGACGCCTGGTGCGCGGCGAGGGCCTGGGCGTCGTCGGTGAGCGAGAGGGGCAAGAAGAGCGACTGCGCGCTGCGGAGGACGAGGAGGCCGAAGACCTGGGCGGCGGTCTTGTGGCGGGCCAAGTCGGGGTCGCCGAAGCGGTGCATCCACGCGAAGGAGTCGTAGTTCGAGTGGTAGGCGTACACGGGGTCGGACGGCGCGCGGACGAAGCCGAGGTCCGACGACGCGATGCCGAGGTGCGGGAGGAGCGCGGCAACGTCGCTGCCGGGGCCGAGGGGGCCGACGTGATCGAGCGTGACGTTCGGGAGCGCGTCGACGGCGTCGTGGAGGACGCGCTGGAGCGACGGAGACGCTTTCGCGCGGAACTGCGAGCCACGCACGGCCATGTCGAGATTGTGGTACAGGGCGACGTGGTCCTGGAGGAAGGACGCATAGTCCTCGCCGCACTCGGTCGATCCGACGAGGCCGTACTCCTCGGCGTCCCAGCTCGCGAGTACGATCGTGCGGGCGGGGCGCCAGCCGCGCCGCAGGAGGTGGCCGAGGCCGCTGACGACTTCGTGCACGGCCGCAGTGCCTGACGACGGATCTCCGGCGCCGAAGCCCCACGTATCGCGGCGGTGGCCGGCCATGATGCGCTGCGTGTCCACGTACCCGGGGATGACGGCGTACACGTTCCAGATATCGCGCGTCGGCCGCTCCATCTCGCTCGTCATGTGCGCCCTGTGCCGACTCGGGCCGGTCCAGTACGTCGTGTTGGGTATCGCGCCGCCAAAGTCGGGGCGGACGGCGCTCGCTTCGACGCCCACGCCCTCCATGTCGCGCAGGAGGCGCTGTGCATGCAGGTACGAGATCGGCAGGGACGGGATGCGCGGCAGCGAGATGGCCTCTTCGCGTGGCAGGCGCGCTGCATCGCGGTACGAAGGCGCGCCGGGCGTCGATGGATCGCCGGGCTGGAACGACAGCGCCTGCACGCTGCCGCGCTCTACGCTGCTGCGCTGCCGCGCCGGGCCGTCTGGGTACGCTGCGTGCCCGTGCGCCTCGGTGACGCCGCCGTCGTCCGCGGGATCGGTGTACAGCAGCACGCCGACCGCGCCGTGCTCTTGCGCCGCGCGGACGGCCAGGCCACGGAACACACCTCCATTACGAACCAGGACGACGCTCCCTCGTACGCGAACGCCGAGCGCGTCAAGGCGGGCGAAGTCGGCGTGCGATCCGTGGCCGGCGTAGATGACGTGGGCGTGCGCGGTGCCGGAGGCCGAGTACGCGTGGAAGGCGGGGGCGCCGTGCGCGCTGGTCGGATCGTCGCGCACGACGTCTTCGGCGAGGTCGGCCTCCCACACCGTGGAGCCGTTCGCCGCGGTGAGCGAGAGCGATGCGTG
>ERZ501061.62-NODE-62-length-37812-cov-4.172312_pt1 | contig 37812 bp, 28 predicted proteins | sample MGYA00510854_ERZ501061 | MGnify/ENA primary metagenome ERZ501061 (study PRJEB25958, sample SAMN03398515) | human skin metagenome | study: EMG produced TPA metagenomics assembly of the Human Skin Microbiome Metagenome (human skin metagenome) data set.
CGATACGTCGTACACCTGTGAGCCATCTGGCTGGCCCTTAAAGTTTACGTTAAAGCTGTTGGACTTGCACGAGCTTTTGTTGTTCGGAAGCACCTGAAACCCGTCTACATTCTTGGACTTCCACACATTCTCACCCGTTTTGGGGTGGTAGTACCGGAACGTCATTTGCACCTGCGGCTGAAACAGACCGACTGGCGAGTAGATGATCTGATTCAACACAAAACCGCCATCTTCCAATTGGATATACCAAGTAGATGTCTCAGTCGATAAGCCTGATGGGCATGTCCAGTTGAGATCTGTTGGTGCCAATTCGCCGAACAGTTGGTCCTGTTCATACCGATCCGTAACAGGGAAAAAATTCGTCTTCGTTACGTCCCTTGCATTCTGCGATCCTCCATTCTCTGCAGATGCACTTGAAGATCCGGTCCTGATTTCATGTCAGCTCCAACATCATTCTGTCTGCATCTCTTCCTTGTCAAAAACATACAGCCAACTGCCCCAACCCGACATGGTTGTCGAAAAAAATATCCGTGCATGCTGCGTATCCCATGGCGACGTCACACGTGCGAAGTTTCAAGATTCGGCCGGAGCTACGCGTCGTGCCCACAGACCCTGGGCAACGCGGGCATCAACAATCGACTTCACCAATCAGTTGGGCGCCCTGCGAGAACCGCACCGCAAGATTTGGCTGTTCTCCACCTGGGCTTTTAGAACTTGTAGGCCGCTGGATGCACGTGGCATAACCAACACTTGTTCCTGGTCAATTGCACTCCGGTGCAGTAAGGCTCTTACTGCATGTGAGTGGACGATGCGCTTGCGTGGAAGTGTGGTAAATGTATCATTGCTGACGAGGCTTGCTCAGACAGCCTCAGGCGTAGGGTCACCATGTTATCTGCAATTTTCGCCCAACACACTTCGTATGATGTCGCCTGCTGGTCGTGACGGCGTGCAAGTTTGGACGACGCTCGATGTGAATACCGTATTTACGAACTACAAAATCGAATCTCACAACAACAACGAAATCACCGTCGAAGTATCGGCGGAAAGCCTTGCGCGTGTGCTTCGTTCGGCAGTAGGAGCCCTAGAAGTGATGCTGCGGTTGGGGAAGCGCGACCGCGAACCATTGCTCAGCTGGAGCATAGCGATGACCAGTCAGAACGGTACGCGTCTGGACGTCGTACAAGAACTGGTCGTGCGTATTCTCCGAGCGTCAGAATTGGCCCTTATCGTTGAGCCAATGTGTCCCACACCTGATGTACGTGGTAGCTCCATCCTTGATGACCGACTCGCTTCTTACGACGCTTGCTTACACATCAGGTGTATATTGTCATGCCGCCTTTATCGGAAATGCATGCGATGAGTGAACTAATGCGCACACTGTCCTCATACGTGTCTCTGTCAGCAAGCCAGCAAGGCACTTTAAAGTTGTCCCTATCGGACCAACACGTGGAAGGTAGTGCGTGTTGGTTCCAGCTTGAGCATCCCCAGGTACATACTCAAGCAAATGACAACCATGCTTCAAATACTTCGCCTGACGCATTTCATGAGGTGCACATCAGTATGAAAGCGATGCAAAATGTTTTTAGCTGTGCATCTATGGCGAAATCGACTGTTGCTTGCATATGTGCAGGCTACTGTGTTGTGTTTTACGTATATATATCAGGGGCATCTCAGCATCGTTCAATCCACCAGACCAATGGACCGCAGCAAGTCCGCGGTGTTGTAAACGTACGTACGCATATGCTCCCCTTCCCTCCACGCTTCCAGAACTCCCTTTGACCGCGGACGTGATTGCTGACCGATCTGCCCCGATCTCTGCCCTCTTGTTTACTCTTTTGAGGCTTTATCTGTTTTTTTTTTTATTCTTCATCGATGTTAGTTTGTTGTCGCAGGCTTAGATATAGATGGGACCTGAGTACGTCATATTGGCAATTCGAAATCGTCCCGGTTGGTTGTATTTGTAATTTTTTTCTCAAGTTCAAGTTCAAATTCCACCAACCTGAAGCTGTGTCCCTTTTGAGATAGGGCGTTTAGTCCGGTTTCACCCTAATCACGGCCCTACCGTGTTTTGCCTGATTACACAGCCTGGGACGAAAATGTGTCTCAGGTGCGGCGCCCCCATTTGATAGCCCGCCTAAAACAGTCATTCACGTGGACGTGACCTTGAGATCAAGGAGTAGTATGTACCTTTCTCAGCTAGGCTTGACGCGATAAGTGGAGGACCTACGCCACATCCCTTACGCGCCATAGTAGTTACGGCCGAACAATTCCACCTAGCCTTCCATCCTACTCCTTATTGTTGTCCCATCACTATTTCCCTACGCACTTATCCCGACCAGGTTGATCATTTCTTCTCACACTGTACATAAAGCCGCAGAAATTGTGCGCGCTGAACGTACAACTCGGTGGCTGCAGCTTACTTTTTGTTAGGAGTCTGCTTACCCGCTCCTTCACACCTGTACGGTTTTTAGCTTGGTTTTCTTTTGTGGTTCTTTTTTTTCTTTTCTTTGGTTTGGTCTGGAGCTTAGGGTCTTGGACACCTTTCTAGTGCAGTTTCGTTTCTCAGAGCATGAGTACTAGTTTTTCTCACACACACTCAGCTTATGCACAACCCCTATGTTCACCGCCTGAAACGTTCCCTACCATGGATACCCCTGATGCTCACACCTCCGCGTCGCTTTTCGACAGAGACAATAATTCAGTCGTCAAACCTGCCACGATCCCGTCAGGTAGTACAACGACTCCGCCTGCATGGAGCTCCTCCTCATGGATGCATGCGAATCGATCAAATACGTACCCAGTCGTGTCAAACGAGCCGCAATTGATCTACAATCCTGCACTCAATAATGGTCCCCTGAAAATTACCTCACGGTTACAGAACAATGACTTGGCTCTGAATGTCGATCCATATGGCAAGTCAAGTGGTCCAAGATCATCACCGACGATCAATGCGCCTCCTGCTCAATGGGAATGGGGTGGTTGGTCGCATATGCCTGGACGCATGCCTGAAACTATGAATGAAACAAGTGTGTATGCGCGCAGTTCATCAAGCGTGCCCTCTGCTTGGACACAGCACTATCGCGCGATGCCGCCGCCACCCAATAGTAGTATGGAGGTGGCCCCCTCCGTGGCCCTACGCCCGTCTGTTCCTATGGCTTCGTCGTATGCTATTCCTACTCGCAAAGACGTGCTTGCGAACGAGCGCCCTCCTCAAGAAATTTCCACACTTTTTCTTGCTGGTTTTCCTGAAGATATAACTGATCGTGAATTCTCTAACATGTTCTTGTTTGCCAAAGGATTTGAAGCTTCTATGCTCAAATACCCCAACACAAACGCCGTGCAGCAACTAAAACCTGACGAAGCTGAGGCTCGTCGCGCCGCTGACAAGCGCGTCAGCGGTCCCACTGGATTGGGCGCCGAAAAAGAAGGGGCAGGGCGCGATGCATCAGACCCACAGCCATCGCCCAAAAGCAAACAAATTATTGGTTTTGCTAAGTTCAGCTGTCGCGAAGAAGCGCTACAGGCGCGTGACGTACTGAATGGATTTCGTATCGATTCGGAACGTGGCTGTATTCTCAAAGCCGAGCTCGCAAAGAAAAACCTACACACGAAACGCAGTGCTTCGTATGTTGTGAATAAACACACGCATCCTTCACAACCGAACCGATCTACGGCCCTGCGTGACACGCATTCCATGCTCACGGAAGCGCCTTTGTCTGCACCCATCCTTGTTTCATCGCAGTCTCGGAATGTGATGCCGCCCTCGTTTACGACTCCACAAGAAGTCCTGATTGGCGATCCACGTACGAACAGTGTAGCGTGGAGCGATCCATTGGATTATCAGGCATCCAACAGCATGCTCGGATCCTTGCATCATGATGCACCTTCGCATGTGGCTACTACTGCACCTATCAATGAAATGGTCGCACGTCTAGAGACATTTTCCAAGAATATCCCTACGTATGCGAGTTCGGGAACATCGAGTCTTGCAAGTCGAAGTGAGAGCCCATCATTGGCCCATCCTCGCATGGGCGCCATGGATGCGAGTACGCGTTCGGGGACGGAGCCTCTATCAAGCCCGCTCGATTTCAGACGTTCTCCGAGCCAAGCACTTGGACCAAGTCCAAATGAAGCGGTGGAGCAGCTCCAATCTTTGTCTTTGTCGGGCGATACCTCTGGCTTTAGCACGAAGAATGAAATGAACCCTCTCTTCACGATGTCTCAGTCGTCCGACATGATAAGCCCCCCCACCCAGTACCCCATTTCCTCGGCTGCCATGCCTCACAGTGCCACGAGCCGTTCATCCGTGAGCCCTGCCAACAGTTCTATTCAAAGTTCTACTACGGGCGTCAATGCTTATGCTGCTCATGCTGCTCAACCAGCCCAAGGCCCGTCTCCCAACTCTCATGCCCTGAAGCAGGATCCTCAAGAAAGTGTCGTGTCATGTGATCCAAAGGATTCCTCCACTTCTTCTTCGTCTCAGGTGGATGCAAGTCAGACCTCAACCACCACCAATATGAACAAAACCAACTCCGGTGCGGGTGGCCTACATGTGTCGACGGAGGCGGCCAGTCCTCGCGAGCAACACGAGTAAGTTGTCTTCTGACAGCAACACGATACCTTTGGTGACACCATCTATCCCTGCTCGGTGAGCTCTAACAAGCACAGAAAGGACGAAAATTTCGTCAACCACGCGGGCAGCAATTACGGTGCAACAGGACTGGATGATATGGCAGATCTAGAAGAGCTGTACGTTGGCAGCTATCGGAATTTTAACGTCTAGATCTTATATGGATGGCTACCGCGGCGGGTATGAACAAGGGCAACAGGTTGGCTTGATTGAGGGACGGTTGTTTGGCGGCGAGAAAGGGTTTGAACTATGGACCGAGCTTGGCTACTATAAAGGTGTCATTTCTGTGTTCAAGCACACCCTGGAAAGTCAGTTGAGCACAAAGCTGCATGAAGTCCATGAACTTGAAAGTGTTGATCTCAAAGCAAAAAAGCAATGGCAGCAACTGGCATCGCTAGAAGCACTTTGGAACCAAATTCCTCAACAGAATGATTCAAACAATGCTGCAGCCAACGAAATTTGCCACAATGATGAGGATGCATTTGACTTGGGTAAGCTATTGGAGCGTGTACGAGCTCGTTACAGACTCATTTGCAAGACCTTGGGATTTTCACCTCAACAAGCTTCAGGGTGCTTCTCCGAGAATCCGGATTCCACGCAATCGCAGGAACAACCCCAACTATTACGGCCCAGTCAATCTAATTTCGTCCGTATTGCAGGACAGCTGGTTGATCCAAATCAATTGAATTATTAGGCTTGATATCTCACGAGTATTCCCCGGTATCAAATTTGCACAGAATCCTCTTGCGACATGACAATGACGTATTCTTTTTTCTTTAAGACGGAATTTTTTTCTCGTTGATCCTCTTTCATAATTATATATACATAACATTGATCTGACCAGTTTTCAAAGGTTTTGTGTTTCTTATGTGTTGTTGTCGATTCACTGTGTTTTAGCGAAAAGGGCCATGTGAAACTTTCTTGTGACTTGCTCTTGGACCAAATTTTTATTGAGAAGACGCTGGATGGATGGGTGAAATACACTAAATCTGCACTTTATTCGCGCATCATGTAGCAATGAATGAGGGAAATACCATCCAACAGTCTCAAGCTCTGGTACATCATTTTCCAGAGCAACGATTTCTGGCCAAGACACGCGCAACATTTCTCATGTGTCAAAACTTGGAGGCTCCACTTTCGTAGGCGACGTGGACCAAGCGGAACGACTGAATTGTGGACTCACAACTGACACGGTGTTTGCACTAGGCGGTTCAATTTGCCATTGCACGGTGCCCTACAGACTTTAATGCGGAGGGACGAAGAGCCTCGTTCCTCCATGAATGTATACGACACCCGACGAAAGACCGGGCATAAACACGCACTTCATGCTAAGGACCATCACCATCATGCACACGGCAGTAGCATGAGCTGGATGCAAATTTTGCAGCATGGCGAACTAGTTACGCACTTGGCGCTATATGCACTTTGTATTAATATATGTCTGATGCTCGTAAAGTGGGCCGCCGCCGCATGGCTGCAGAGCTTCTCGTTGTTGGCTGAGGCAAGCCACGCTTTGTCTGACACGTTGACTGACATACTGACACTCGTGTGTCTGTACAAGGCACGGCAGAAGCCTACAACCAAATACCCATTGGGCTATGCAAAAATGGAGCCACTAGGCTCGTTCTTCTCTAGTGCGATGCTTCTTTTAACATCGGTAGGCATCGGTGCACAAGCCCTTGCCCACCTCGCGACATGGCTGATACCATCGAATGCATGGATCGGGCAACTACTTTCATGGACCTGGATTTACCACGATGACATGCATCACCATAATCACCAACATCAAACTACCTCGATTATATACGCCGTCATTTCGATCGTGCTCTCAATACTTGTGAAGGAGGCTGTGTTTCGCATGCTGAAGAATGCGGCACAGAGTGCTCGTAGCTCAGTTCTTGAGGCTAGCGCATTGCATCAACGCATGGAGAGTTTAGCTTCAGCTATGTCGCTCGTTACCATTGCAGCTACATGGTTTGGGTATGCATGGCTCGATCCTATTGGGGGCATGATTCGTGCAGTGTATAACGGCAAAGATGCCTGGGCACTCCTCGTTGAATCTGTGGATCGCTTGTGCGACTGCAGTGCGGGTGATGAATGGACTCGCAGGATCGAACACGCATTAGAGCAAGCAGCCCACTGCGCTGTAAACACATCAGATATGCCCGCGTTCACATGGAGCGAGCTTCTCGTTGTGACCAATGGTTCGGCACTCACAGTGTACGTGACATTGACACTGCCACCACAGATCACCCTTCAAAAGGCACTCGCCGCCGAATCATTCGTCCGCGAGTACATCGGCACACATCACAATGAGGTACGTATCTTTTTAAGATTACACACACGTTGTGGCACCAAATGAGTGCTTGAAGAATGGCACTCACACGCCCACCATATGTGCAGGTTACCAATCTACGAACAAAGTTAGATATTCGCGACAAGATGGAGTAACAGCCATGAACAAAGTAGCAAGTAATAGAATGGATGAATACAAGAGTGAACATGTAGTAGCTCCATCGCCTTTACACGTCCTTACTTGGGGATCCCGTCTGGATAGCCGGAGTTGGGCGATGGCTTGTAACGCCATTCACTGCCAGACTCGTCAAGGCGTTTCTCAGCCTCAGGAGCTGCCCATTTCCGCACACTAAATTGCATGAGTCATGCACATATACGCCAAACTTACCTGTTGTCAGGTTTGAAGTACATCGCAGCAGCAAACAGAGCTGCTCCACCGTACATGCCCCAGTACCATGGGAGTTCCCATGCATCCTTCACACGCTTTTGACCAGGTGCTGGCGGCTGAATCGGTTAGTCTAACTGGTAATCATCACTATCGCAGGTATGCACACAGAAAAGTGCACGAATAGAGATCTGAATCATACCTTTTCGCCGAACAGGTAACCTGATACGGGTCAGCACGCTGCCGCTATTGTAGATGCTCACGTACCAGAAGGCTCGTTGTAACTGGGTCCATGGCCAGACGCATAGCGACGCTGAGCAGGCAACATACTGCGAGAAGCTACGCGCTGTGCAGCTGCGCGTGAGATCGATGTGCTAGCACGGCCAAGCATGACAGATGCAGGACAAATAAAGAGACTGTGATTGCGACAGCGAAAGAACCAAAATATTCACACGGAGTGCCGCACGAACGACAGACTCTCACTTCGAGCGAGCGAATTGCGCACACACTGCCTGACTAGAACGGCTACTTGGCGCCGCCCGGGTCGGACCTGTAAGTTCACGTGCAGTGTAGTCAGCGGATCTGATTCATGACTAATAGTAGACAGCCAAACTCGCTGGTCGCGGTGTGGAGATGTGTTGGGATATATGCCATGCAGGCCTGTGGGAAATGAGCGTTCAAACCGGAAGCAAAGAAACGAATGGTCAAATAAGAAAAAGGGCTGAGCGGTGGTCGAAAGACAGACTGTATGCGGAGGCCAAGGGGAAGAAGGGAGGGAGGGGAGGGGGGTCATTGAATTGAGAAACGGCGTAGCGCGACTTGAAGGTGTGGCGAGCAGCGCATTGCACGACAATATTCTCTTCTTTTTTGTTGCGAGTGTACCGATATATTACCGGCGCAGCTGTCCGGCATGATGGTGATAATACCGTCGCGATCTGATGCTAATCTCAGTCAGTCGCGCAACCTAGAAAATCGGGTCGGCGCAACATCATCATTCGTGACAGAATGCGGTGGTGATTCATCACGGGACAAAGGCTCTCTGGTTGCACCACCAATTCAACATGTACCCGTCATTGATACTTCCATCGACGTCGAAGGGGATGCGGAAGACGATGAGGATGAGGCATACAAGCACGAAATCCCTACCGAACTCTTGAATGAGCAAGTCGTGCACGCTGGCTTCTTGTTGAAGCGCGGAGATAAACACAAGATGTGGAAGAGGCGCTGGGTCGTTCTTCGTGTCTCACAAATGGCCATGTACAAGAACGAAAAAGAGTACAGACTCGTTAATGTGCTGAATGTGAGCCAGATGCATTCGATTGCGTCCCTTGAAATGAAGCGCTTTGGAACGGTCATATGCATTGTCACGCCCGACCGGACATGGTACTTCCGTGCACGAGACCAACACGACACATCCGCTTGGCTCAATGCTTTGCACCATGTGCAAGGACATACTCCAGAGCAGCATCTCGTCGCAGCTCCTTCCGTGTACGACGCAGCGAGCCATACTCCTGGAATAGCGATAAAGGACTCGGCGGGTCATACAGACGATTATCACCCACACGACCGACATCGTTTGTATAACCAGCATACAAATCACCCGCATGTGGCAACACATGCGACTCATCCCGAGCAGTCTCAGCCTCAGCCCCATCCTCCGGGCGAATGTGCACGTCCTGTTCCGACAACGACGGGCGGTCACCTTCTCAGCAGTTCTGACGATGATAATGAGGCTGATGACACCATCGCTTTTGGCTTGGGTGGGGAGGCGGCCGCTGGAGTGGCTACTCCCTCTCCGGCTCCTGTCGAAGAGGATAGAAGCCGCGTAATAGCTCAGGGCTATGCTCTGAAGCAAAGTAGTCGGCGCAAGCAATGGCGCAAGCGCTGGTTTGTGCTTACTCTCGACGCCTTATACTATACACGCAGTCATATGGATACGCGCGCACATCGCAGTATACCCACGACATGTATCCTTGATACCATGGAATGTGATGTGCCAAGTGTGGGTTCGCCAACGCTTTCGCTGTCGCCAGGCACCCTTGGACGACTTGGATTTGGATCAAATATCCCTGAAATGCGGTGCCGTGCCCCTATGCCGGGTGTGCATCAACGTGATGTATATGCCCATGAAGTACAGCATCGTGTCTCATCATATTCATTCCAAATCGTCACTACAGAGCGTACGTTCGTCCTGTGCGTGCCAACGGAGGACGACGAAATTCGCTGGCTTAGCGCTCTTCAAACACTACTCAACAGACAAAGACGATCCGTCAGATAGAGCAAGACCTGTGTATATATGAATTTATGTGTATGTAAGAGTAGTAAAGTATGTATGTGCGCCGACCAACCATGGTTAGTCCAGCACGTTGGAGAAAGCTACGTGTGCACGCATAAAACAGAAGTTGAGGCTGTATCATCCAGCTGTCTCATCCACATTCACAACCTTGTGTGTTGCTTCGGCCAGGTGCGAAACATCCGCCCAGCGAACAATGACACCAGGCCCTGATTCAACGATGTAGATTTCCGTTAAGCTGCAATTCCAGAAACGACAAGGGGTAACCCCTGGTCCATACTCAACATCACCACTGGGAACAATGACTTGGTTGACCAACGAGCTAATGGCACCGCCGTGACTCACCAGCACCACGACAGAGGGGCTTTTCCGCACTTCGTCGATGAGCTCATTCCAAAACGATACAAGACGATCTCGTAAACTAAGACGTTCCCGGTTGGTCAGTTCATTTTCGAACGTACGCCTGACTTGACTCAATACCAATAGTGTGTTCGGACTTTTCTCTTGGCCCCCGGTACACATGGCCCTGAAGCACGCCAAAGCATCGTTCCATGAGCCGCACATCCTTCTCCACAACCAAACCAGGATGATGCGTGGCGATTTCTTGGGCTGTATCAAGCGTGCGCTTCAAGGGACTTGAGATGACCCGCGTGATTGATTCATTACGCAGGGCGGTACCTGTTTTTGATGCTTGTTGATACCCGACTTCATTCAGCAGCGTATCCAGCTGACCTTGTATAATACCTTCAACATTTTCGTTCGTCTCTCCGTGGCGAACTATGAAAATTCTACTCCGCGGTTTGCGTGGCGTCGCCATGATCATCACGCACGTGCAAAAAGATCGTGTCTCAACACCCCAAGCAAGGCAGGAATGACCCTGACCGGAAGTAGCGCTACACGAATGTCGTTCGTGGAAGATTCACGTTTGAGCTAGCTCCACATCACCGTCATCGTTCCTTGACCGTTGTCTACTTCGACGGCCGACGTCACAGCCGCAGTTACCATTTGCTTGTGCGTGCCTCAGCTGATATGGTAAATACTGCCGGTAGGCAACATGACCTTCAGGGCCATACAGTGGCTTTGTTGCTGATTGTAGCTTTCTTCTGCCTCGAAGATATACCTGAGCATGAGCGCTCCCGTCGTACAATTCTCCTGTACTTGGTGCGCTCGCTAGAAAACGTATGTCGAAGTCATTCGTACTTACGACTCAGCTTGATGGAATGCCGCAGAATTTGTGCATGATGAAACGCAGACTCAGTTTAGCTCTCGAGCCATTTCCGCACACCAGCCATACACTCGACGCGTATTTGACGGAGAGATTTGATCAGTTCGACAGTGTAGATGGGCTAATGGAGCTCTTTTATGGACGTGCGTAGCACATGAATGGCGCGAGAACGAAAGACTTATTTTGCAGAGCTCAACGACTGCATGTGCGTGTTTGATTCAGAAACAGGCGTCACGAATAACTTCACCTTGCATCGCCGGTCGTACCTCGGACTTTTTGTTCGCCGCTCATGTTTACGTTTCGCAATGATGCTCGAGCATGAGCGGATGCAGCTTGTCGAACGATGCAGATCATGGCGTGATGGATTCGGTTCTGCACAAGCCGATGAATGGACATCCAGCTCGCAAGCGCACGCCTATCGAATGTGGCGCGAAAGCGAGAGACGCGGCGACTATGTGAAAACAAAACACTACTTACAGGCCTTCTTCGACTATACTCTACCAGGATGTGATAAGTACGTGCTTGTGACCGACAAGGCTAGAGTAAGCTGATAGATGGACCAGAGAACTTCACCAACACGCATTGTTGAATTTGGCCTGTTTCCATATGCAGTCGCATGGATTCCAAGCCGCACGTACAGTAAGTGGCGTCACCCGTCGAAGTACCTGTTGGAACTGACATTACGATGCACAGGTCTTGGATGAGGCTATTTTGTTGGCGCGCACTGTAGGGGACGACGAATGCATGCGTGCATGTGATCAGTACGTGACACATTTTTGCCACCCACACTGTTCGAAAGAGTCTAACAGCACCATAGCCTGCTGGATCAGCTGTCATACCTGGATCCTCAGCCAAGTTTGGCAGGTGTATTGACGCAGCAGGAGACTAAGGATACCATCAAGAGCGGCGCATATGCGCCATTAGAACTTTGGAAGGCTGATATGGATCGGCGACAAGGTCGTGCCTTACTCGAGATTGTGCAGCGAATATACGATACAGTGTGGAGACCAAGAGCACCTATTCCTCAAACGGAGCCCCTATGGGAGCCGCGACTCAGCATTGGACAAAGTGCGGTGTGTCCTTCAGCGATCCTCGCTCGAACGTGGCTGCAGCTCGGCATGCCTTCCTTGGCTGAAGTATATATGGCACACATTCGAAGACTTAGTCCTAGTCCACCCAAGAACTGGGACGAATTGCTGTTGGATGCCACTATCACATGTGCATTTCGGCATGTCGAGCAGGGAAAATATGAACATGCTATTTCGTCGCTTGTGAGCAAGAACACGCTGTACCAAATCACATCCTTGTCTCTTCATCAACAATGGCAAGACGCGATCTGGTATGTCATGTATGTACGCGCGCGCCGACAAAATCACACAGCGACTCTCCGGAGACTTGAGCAATTGTGCCCTGGTGTGCGTGAGTGGTATGAACCTATACGATCCACGGAGCCGACGGCGAGTGCATGGCTTCGTGAAGCGCAGAAAATGATCCACGCTCGCCAGCCGCACCAGAGTCTTGAAGTGCTTATGAAGGCATTAGCGGCTAGTGAGGCTCAGCAGCTCTTCCCGATGCGACGCACGTGTTTGGCCGTTCTTGCAGATACCATGATCATGTCACTCGGCATGCACACGGAGGCGCGTGCGTTGCTCGATGAAATTTTCCCTCAAGTCCTGGCCGATGAAAATGCGGAGCGACGCGCCTATGTGCACATGGTGTTGGGCAAATATTTCCTTGCAACAAAGGAGCTTGTGGCAGCGCGTGATTCGTTGCGTGTCGCAGCGCAGAACTACGAGTGTCTGGAGGCTTGGAAAGACCAGGCGATGTGTCTATATCTCGAGGCCAGCGTATCACACTTACTCCAAGATACAGAAGCACATGTTAATGCAGCTCAGCGCCATGGAGAGGTCCAGTTTCGCGCAGATGAGGCTCACACAGCCTCTTGCCCAATGGCCCCCGTCGATGCACTCGAGCGTTTAGTGTGCCGGATGAGCGAACGGTGTCAGTGCAGTTTAGTCAGCACTTAGATGGCTTGCTCAGCAGAGGGACGCATATCCACCTTCCCCACACCGCATAAGTGCAGCATCATGAGCAAGGGGACAAGGAAACTGCAAACGCTAGACACTGCGTGTGAAAAGGTGAATAGCCTGCTTGATTCAATGCAAAAGCAGAGCTTGGATTGGAATGCGAGAACATTTCGCGATACCGGGTGCTTTCTTGCACATGCGGAGCGAGATGGTGTAATATACAAACAAGACAAGCTATCTCAAACAGATATGCCACAGCGCGCAACGTCATCCAAGATGTGCATCCGCATGCAAGTTGCGCAGTACATGGGAAACCCATTTGGCGTAATGCATGGAGGCTGTATAGCGACGATCGTTGACTCGTTCTCGTCATGCTTGGTACGTGGTCTTTCCGCATGAATGTACATGTAGACACGCACATGCGTAGTCGCCACTAATACATGGTATAACAGCTTCAATTGCACACTAGCGGAGAGTTAGGAGATCCATGGGCAATGATGGGCGTATCGCAAATGCTCACCATTCACTATCTTAAACCCACTCACGTAGGCCACTGGATCGAGGTCGAGACGACTATGGTTTCCTTGGGCAAAACATCATGTCTCATGAGCGTGGACATATATGAGCTGGAGAGCCCTGATGGGAAGCGGACTACACACACGATTACTGCCACGCACACCAAAGTAGATGTTCGCCCATCTCGTGCAAAACTGTAAGACATAGGTGGTCATTCTGACAGACTGGTCATCTCGCATTTCGGAACAGCTATGTTACGTACAACGGCCTTGTACTACCCATTGTAACCAAGTTTCACATCTGTTCGACAAGCTACGCTAGATTTCATCGATCGGCTCGACGCTCTCTGTAGCCGCCGAGCCGAGCGGAGTTCGGGCAAGCATTAGCAAAATGGTTATATTCGCCACACTTGTAACACAGCACATCGTTCATGTCTCGTTTGTACGCGGATGCATCACGAGCAGCTGCTGCCATGGCTTTGCGCATATCTGCAGCAGCTATCCTGTCCTTTTCAGGAACAATGGCCCGACCAGTATGAGGGTCAGTAGGAAGTTCATGGATACCAGGAGCAGCTCCAAATGCCTCCGTCATGGTCAATGGCCGGTGCGTTAGCAAGGGTGTGGATGCTCGAGATTCTGGTGTTGGAACCAATGGCTTGATGCTAAATTATTTCCAAAAAAAAAGTAGATATGAGGATGAGGATGAGGATGAGGACGAGGACGAAAAAGAATTGAGTGGTGTTAGTACCCGAACATGGACAGACACGGGGCAGTCTGCATATTCACACAAAATGTGCGCAACATGCTGGAGGACTGTTTCCCATGCCTTATTACGTACTGTCCTAAGTTGCATTCTGGACCCAAAGGACAGAATCCCGCAAGGTAATAAGGACAAGCAACTCGGCGGATATGTTTTTTCGGGCATGTGGGACCTAGACGTGGGGCAGCGAGCAAGACGGTAGGTGTCAGTCAAATGCATCGAGTTTTCTATCTTATAACATACCCAGCTCGCAGAAACCGCGCTCGTATCGCTCACAACGACGGCGCTTTACACTGGGATCAATGTGGATATACAAGCATTCATCAGAAGAATTGCAGAAACCAAACGTCGCATAAAAACGGCATTCGGGCATGCGGCGTAAATCATACTCGTGTAAATAGTCACACAAATCGCCTTTCTTGCACAGACCACGAAGCCAGTGCTTGCAAACCGTACGCCGAGACACGTCACGACTCTGACTTGTGGGTATAGCGGGCGATGGCGTAATGCAATGACGTAATGTGCACTGGCTCCCAAGTTCACAGCGTCCGCGCTTGAAGCGCGGACATAGTTGATCATTCGTTTCGAGCTTAATTTGCAAGTCGCGCTTTACGAATGGCTCAAACTCAAACTCATTGTGTGGCCAGTCGTCATCACTCGGTGGTCTGCGCTGCCGGAGACTGGAGAAGAGCGACGTTGTCGCATGGCTCGGCACGTAATCGACGGGTAGTGCGAGAATATGTGAGGCAGGCTGCACAAGGTCTGTATGCTCTAGCTCCTTCGATTTGGTACGGCCATCGACATTGTCGACACCGCTGCTGCTCATGCTATCCGTTGCGTTATGTTGTCGAACAAGCTGAGGCGGCGTTGGCGGTCGTGTGGAAATGCGTCCAAATTTATGCTTGGCTTCTCCACTCATGCATATCTTCGACACTCGTCTCCTCTTGACTTCCACTAAGCAGTCGTTCAAGGTCGTGCTCATTGCATCTTGTACAGCGTAGGCGAGTGGCAACCAACGTTCGCGCATGAACGCAGAGAAACGTCGCCCTTCGGCATGGGCGACTCCATGTCCGAGCAACGCGTCGGCGACAACTGGCGCGAGCATGTCGCACGCATCGTTTCCAGATTTGGCGACATCTCTGCGCGCGCCACACACTCGCCGAGCGCGTGCGAACCGCAGCATATGGGACGATTCAGCCGCTGCTTCTGCTCAATTCAATCCCTATCCATCTCGAGTCGATGAAATGAATGCACGCGCAAGTCAGTGGCGTCGCACAGGACGTGTGCCACGTTTCGATGGCGACTCACGCCTGGTTCTTGATGGTCGGGAACAGTGCGAAGAAGGAGCGAACGATCAGGGCTACGCTCAAGTGATTTTCCGAGACAAGTCTATGGGTTCAGGGCCCATGGCCAATGGTGGCGCATGGGCGTGTATGTTTCATGCGGCACAGACTGGTTCAATAGCTTCTCGTGCGATCTTGCATGGCATAAACGGAGCTGCTGCATCATCGACAACAGCGTTACTATCTGTACATGGTACAAGCTCGTCATTGTCAAAGCAACGACCACAGACATTTGCTTCAGACGCATCAACGAGTGCTGACGGTCACGACAAGCAAGTCGCATACAAGAAGCGTGACTCGCTCGATGGTCCGCCCTCGTCAGATGTGATTGATGGGGCAAATAAAGCAAAGATGCCGTGCATTCGTACCTTGCCGCCATTGTATCTTCAACTATTTGACAGTAGCCTTACCCCCGAGGAACGTGCACAAGTGTCATCGTCGCTGAGCACTCATTTGATGGAGCTCGGCACGTCGAGAGATGCATCCATTGCTGATGTGCTTGCAGCACTCGAAGTTAGCTCGCATGTGTCGCGCGCATGTACCGAGGCACTGGCAACCCATGTGGACTGCTCCGTTGCTCCCTATGTCCAAGCTTATGACTTGGATCGGCTTGCGTGCATTGTCGATTCACTGACAGGTGCCCTGAGCTGGCACGTCAGCGCACACGGTGCGCGAGGCACCGAGGTTCCGATCTCGCTTGTGCATGCACTTACTTGTGTACGGGATGCCGCTTTGCATCGGTCAACTAAGCTCTCTGCTACCCGTTTCCACGTCGCAGCGACGGAGCTGCCGTCTATTGTCCATTCGTATGCGGCATGGCTCAAGGGTGGCAGTGATCGAAATCTTTGTGACAAGCCATGGATGCTAACTCTGGGCGCCAAGGCACAGATCCTGGCGTGGGAGGCGCAGTGTGCTATGCGACAGGCCTCCAATGAGGCATGGATTAGCCCAACATCTTCCACATCAATCATGTCATCACCCACGTCGGGTCTATGGAGGGTGTCAGTCTCACGAGCATCAATTGTGAACGATTCACTCGACGCATTCGAGTCAGCCTCCTTCGCACAGCTGCATCAGCCACTGCATGTCCTGTTCCGCGATGAACTTGCGCAGGATGCGGGTGGCCTCAAGAAAGAATGGCTTCAGATCCTATGTGATCAATTGCAGCAGCATCTCCCATGGATGGATCTGGGCTCAAGCGAGCCAAGCATGCGTGGCCTAGTATTCTTTTCTGCCTCTTGCAATGAAGAAGAGCTGCAGAGAGCCCATCTCCTTGGCATGGCTATGGGTCTTGCCCTCTTCCATCAGGTCACAGTGCCATTGCGTCTCGCACCTGCCGTGTACATGATTCTGCTAGCACTATCACGTGGTGAGACTGCACCATGTGATCTCGCGACCCTTGCACAGGTGAAGCCGGATCTTGCCGTCGGTCTGGAGCGTCTATTGCAGGAAGATCCAGCGAATGTCGAGCAAATGCACTTGACGTGGCAAGTCGATGACGCCGCAGTCGGCCACGTGGACGAGGGCCGGGAACGCACAAGTGATCTGTGTGTTGGTGGCAGCGCGCGGCTAGTCACGGCGGCGGATCGTGAAGCGTATGTCGCACGTTTGTGCTCTTACACGCTGCTCGAGGCGGTGCAAGGTCCGTTGGAGGCCTTGGTGCATGGGTTCGCCAGGATTGTGTCGCCGGCGACTGGGCGCTCTCCGCTGTCGCTCCTTGCCCCGCACGAGCTCGAGACTCTTTTGTGCGGGCGAAATGAACGGACCCTTGATACGTACTCGCTGCGCACCTATACAGAGCATGTCGGCTTTCCTGAACGCAACGCGCCTCATGCTGAGCGTGTGTATGCGAATCTAGAAGCTTTCTGGGATCTATGGGCGCGTCTTGTGCCCGAAGAGCAGCACGCGCTCTTAGGCTTCATCACAGGCTGCAATCGAGTGCCTGCACTGGGTGCAAGATGCTTGGGCTTGCGGATCCAACATGTTGACTTGGACCCAATGCATGCGTCACGCGTACCGTGGAGCAGTACTTGTACATCGACGCTCTTCTTGCCTGTATACGACACAGTATCGGACCTCGAGGTCAAGCTCCGCATTGCCATTCGGCATTCGACAGGCTTTGGACTTGCGTAGCATGGCATCGTTTGTCAAGTCTCTACAAGGTGTTCTATTTGTTTACTTTGTCTTCACGGCAGCGGTCGTTCTCGAGTCTCTTCCTCTGTAATCATAAACCTGACCTGAGGCCTTTAAGAATTTTTTTTGAAAGAAAAAACACACACGCCGAACGTGCTCGTCGCTACGTCCAAAGCCTTTTTCATGCTACCATTTGTATCTTTCACACTCCCTATGAATTTTCACATTCACCATATGAATCTGTCGTCACAATTGCTGCTATCCCTATCCCATAGATACAACACAAATCCCCATATGAAAGAATGAGCGCGTGTTTCAAATTACAGCCCTGCATGACCTGCATGTGGTTAAGCAGCCCAGCGCTGTGGATCAAGCGTAAGGATGCGTTGGAATGCCAGATCTCGGTCGATTACGGCCGGCAGGCTTAATCCTTTTTCGCTCTCGCTCAAGACGATTTCCAAGCCCTCTGTGCAGTTTTCCAAAATAGGTGTGGACTTGCGCAGTTTCTTGAGGCCGGTGATCTGAGAAACAGGCACTTCGAATAAGATATCATTTTGTTTCGGGACACGTGCCAATGGCACACTGGCGATCTGAAAGTCTGTCAGGCCTTGGCCATCCATTTCTAGCTCAACCATATCTTTGATGAGCGTCGGGGACATCATGGGATAGAAGAGGCGGCCGTCCACTGCGTGTGTCAGTTCATCTTCTTCATCTGACGTGAGACCCTGAGCTGTTTCTGGGAGTCGGTGCGGCGTATAAGAGAGCAGGAACACGACGCGCGTCGGCAGCACGATCAAGTGGCCGAGTCGCTTACGAAAGACGGCCAAATGCAGGCCATGTCCCATGTCAAGGTCGCGAGTGAGCGACGATATTGGTCGCGATGCCACAGTCGGCGAGCTGACTAAGTTCATTATCTCAGTTGGCACAGGCGGCGACATGGCCCAGTTTTTCAGGCGCTGCTGCCGCTCATTCTCATATGTCTGCAGCGACTCTGATCGAGCCGGTATGAACGGGGTGTTGGGTCGATTCAGAACTGGGAACGATGAGTTCTGGGATGAGTCGGAGTGCGTCTTGCTCATCTGCGATGGCAGCAGTGTAGGCCCACTCGTGTTGCCGGGATGATTCGAAGTAGGCACACTGCCAACGCCTGCGGACGATGCATGAGAGAACGACGCGATATCGCCGGTGGGTATGGTGTCAGTCGCCGGCAGGACGGGCGCAACGGGGGCTGCTTGAGCGGGGGGCACTGCGGCTTTTGTACTTGTCGGTGTAGGTAGCGGAGCTGCCGCTGGTGCGTGGGATGCTCGCTCAAGGTCCTGGGGCCCTGCAGCAGGCCCATTCGCCGAACTTGGGCCAGCATCAAGCCCGCCGTCTGCATCGATGCTGTTAGTGCCGTTTCGAAGCGCACTGTTTTCAACAATGACGCTACGCGCCTGCGGCGTGGGCAGATCCGAGTCTGTCACAGGAGTCGCAAACAACAATGACTGGTTGCCATTCATGCCATTTGCACGAGGTGTGTTGCGTGGCAAAGTAGGAGGGAACGGCGTGTCCGCAGCTGCGTCGATGGTCGGCTTGGTCGCTCGGCGGCGAAATTGGGTGCCTTCTTTCCACGTCGTCGCAGGCTCAGTGTCGGCCTCCATCGTCGTCATCATGCCAGCCTGCGATCCATAGTCCGACATGCTTTCGACTTCGAGCAATCGATTCCGCTCGTCACTTAGAAGACCATCGGACCTGGACGAATCTCGCAAGTGACGGCGCATCGTCGAGGGCGCGACAGGGCTAGTGCTCGAGAACGGCAGGTCATACTCCGACGAAGGTCCGTGTGCATGTCCACGCGTATGTGCACCGAACTCCTTTGATTGTGTTGGAAGGTCGTCCGCATTCGCATCTGACCACATTTGCTTCGAGACGCGGGGCACATGGTGGTGGTTTTTGCCCTTGGTCTTGCGGCGCGACAAACTGACGTCATCGTCTTGTTCCTCCACAATCCTGTTCGAGTCGACCCATTCGCCAAGCCTCCGAAGCTCACGCTCGGCCTCCCAATGAGTGCGTACGAGCTTTTCATGCAAGTACTCTTCGTCCGTAGGCACACCGGCCAAAACACTATCCAGCACGGTACGGGTAGCAGCATGTGGCATTTTCGGATCGGGCGGAGGCGCTCCGCTTAATTCACTGAGTACATGCAACAGTCGGTGCAAGTGACCATACTCGACAATTGGCGCCAGAATAAACAGGAGTACAAACACTAACGCTCCTGGGAGGCGCATCAGCATCCATGTTGTTGCCTGCATGCTCAGGAGTGCAAAGAGAAGGAGCCAGCCCAAATAACGGAGCGTGATGAGAGGACTGCGCCAAAGCATCAGGTTCTTGAGGCGCTCATGCATGTCGGCGAGGCCATGTGCAACAACTAGTACTTGGTCACCAACCTGCTGGAGCGTTTCGCGCGACGGGGCCAACGTCACGAGGCCTAGTGCCTCTGTACCGCGACGTGTGATCGCTTGCGCAGATGATTCACTGGGATGACTGAAGGACGCTCCAGCATGTGTGCTTGTGTTGGCTGAGGCTGGCATGCTGGCCGCGCTACGCTCCTGTTCGCCGCCCATGGCTGGCATTTGCCAGATACGGAACGTGGCAACATACAGGAAGGCAGCAAGGAAAAACACGGCTAGCAGATCACCACGCCACCAGATCACCAGGTACAGTGCCGCAATGCCAGCGGTGACCCAAGGATTCTCCCAGCGCCACAGTCTCCGCAATGTGGCAAACATGCCCCAGTAGAGGATATACACGTTAACAGCTAGACGCGTTGCGTTATAGTTGAACACATGCATTCTAGCACGCTCTCGTTTCAACGCCGGATTCGTGGCGGCCATGCCCTTCGCCGGCGAGACATGGCGCGTCCGTTCTGTGAGCGCCAACGAGTGTGTGGGTGAGCTGGGCGCAGGATGGTGGGCGCCATTTTCCATGGCCTTGTTTTGTCCGGGAGCAGCGGCGGTCCCGGCCCTCGCCACTGTCGGCTTGGGCGACGTAATGGTAAATAGCGGCGCTGATGCCGCCACTTCCTCTTGTTTCGTTCGTGCGGCAACTTCAAGGTCCTCACGCACACGATGGGCAGCTGATGTATTGTTCTGATCGGCGTCAAGATCAAACCGCTCAGCATTAATGAGCATGGTCGCCGGCGGCATAGGATCGATCAGCGGATCATACAATGGGTCGTCCTGTACAGCGGATTCAGGCTCAAGATCATGCGCTACTGTATCATCGAAGCGCTTCTTCCGTCTGCGGCTGGGCTCGCGCTTGTCGCCATCTTGGTCTTTCTTCTTCTTTTTCTTTTTCTTCATTGCTTCGCCATCGGAACCGAGACCATGAGTCGCGTCGGTGCTCTTGCCTTTTTTCCGATGCATCAGATGCTGATGGCGGTGCTCGTGCTCGGGTGGCTCTTGCGTCACGCGGTCGTGGACTGGGGGTATGGGCTCCTCAGGCGATGAGTCAACTAGTCGCTCCATCGCCGAAGCTGTCGCATGGACCACGGGCACTTCTTCTTCTTCTTCTTCAACAGGCACATGCTTTGACTCGCCACTCATGGCCTCCTGCATTGCTGTCCTCACACGAGGCGCCGATGGCACTGTCTTGGGTGCGTCGACATCCTGCTCGTCCGAGACCGTCGGAAGGGGAACCCGTCGTATCGGTGTAGGGTATGCATCCTGCACGTCATCGACCAACGTTTGGCTGTCGTAATTGCGCCGCTCGTACTCCGACAAGAACGAGCGCTCCGATGGACCATGAGTATCCCGCGTGTCGCGCGAGTGGGCGTGAGCGTCGGGAAAATGCGTGGACATTGCAGCGACATGAGGCACACCCGTGTCCGGCTCCGAGTCAGTCCAGTCATCATCTGGGTCGTCTGCCGCTGAGAACATGTCATGTGGTGTCATTTTCTGCAGCGCGGTCAGGAGTGTGCGTGACTTGGTCTTGGAGCCTGGCGCAAACACGTCCGGTGGCGGCTCCGCAACAGAGCTGCTTAAATTGTCGACAGGATTCCGATACAACCCTCTTGACTCTACTCCATCGTTCCGTGCCACTCCATATCTTCGCGAACGAACCACGGGTGACATATGCGTACCCATGTCGGGGCGAAGGGAACAACGTGCGTCTTCGTCGTGTGGGCGTGTGTCAAAGTCTCAGCCGGCTGGCGTGCACTTTGGGCGCGTCGGAATCTGGAGGCTGGGGCACGTATGCGAGGGCCATGCGTTTGTGCGCCAAGACTGGCATGACTGACTAAGCTGTTCTGTGCCTCTGCGCAAGATGAGCCGTGTCTATGTGGAGAAGCGAGCGGCAAAGTCTACGGTGGCTGAATGAGCAAATTTTTTTTTTTTTTTTTGAGTGGGACTGGCGGCGGCGCGTGCATCTCTCATCGTCCACACGCTTGCAAGCACGCTCGTTGTTGGAACGAACGACATTATGACACGCCAACCTGAGATTGGAGAAATCCCTAACGCCGTCAAGGATGATATCAAAGCACTGGAAAAGGAGCTGGATGCCGCTGAAGTCGAGGTGGCCAGGTACATGGCGAAATTGCACGCGCCAATTTTGAAGAAGCGGGAAGATATTCTCGCGAAAATCGAAGGGTTCTGGCCGCAGGCGCTAACGAACTGCGTGTCGACGAACGTGTACATTGACGACGAAGACCACCCACTGCTGGACCACCTGACGAAGATCGATGTGCAACGCGACGTGAACGACCCACGCGCTGCGAAGATTGAGTTCCACTTCTCACCAAACGAGTATATTAATGACCAAGTTCTCGTGAAGGAGTTCAAGCTGTCGCCTGAAGCAGGCGAGCAGTCAGCACAGTTCGACTTTGCCACTGACACTGTGCCTGTGAAGACGAGCATTGCATGGAAATCAGATGACGTCAACTTGGCTAAGAAGAAGCCTACCACGGGCAACATCGGCACTGGCAAGGAGGGCGAAAATGGTGCCAATGACGGCGAAGATGCTGAAGGCTTGGAAGAAGAAGACGACGACTTTGAGCCTGGCTCGTTCTTCTCGAGCTTCTTCGAGAATGAGAACCCTCAGATTGCCGGCAGCATAGGTCGTGCTATTGTGGAAGACCTGTTCCCCAATGCCGTGCACCACTATGAGGTGCCTGCGCTTTTTGATGAAGACGATGAAGACGAGGACGAAGACGAAGAAGATGAGGATGACGAAGAAGATGAAGATGACGGTGACAAGGAGATTGACTTGGAAGAAGAGGAGAAGCGGCCATCCAAGAAGCCCCGCAAGTAGGTTCGATCGTATTATCGCGTCGTGATATGAATGTTCGTGGCTAGCCACTGGCCCATTCATAGGTGAGAATTGTCGAGAGATTATAGACGTATCTGAGCGAAGCATCGTGGCACCATGTCCAAATCGCATGTAGACTGCAGTGGGGTTCTGTGATGGAAAGAGGGCGGCGGAAAGCGCGGTGAGTGGGTTATGAATGCTGTTCGGAGAATATGCAAAGTGTTGACCAACATTGTGTGCTCTTAGTACGAGCCCTGGGCGTATGCACGGATACTTGCATGGTTGCCATTGTGCGAAGAAAAGGAGTCTATTTCATAGCTTGATTCGTACTTGTACGAGTCATCATAGCCGCGCGTGGTGGTCTACTAAGGTCATTCAATGTACTAGAGCATGCAATCTTTCCCTATAAGTTGTGAGATCCTTTCTATTCCGACTTCACTTGCTTGCTTGCCGTATATTTCGATCCCCTTACAATGTCGACTTATCAAGTCTGAAGAGTACCGCGCGCCAGCTTCTAAGGCTGGCTGTGTCGCTTTCTCGGCGTCTGGAGAAACACGGCCGCCGCCGTCCTTTCCACAACGCATGCGCAAGTTGCCCTGCACGCTGCATGTGGCCACGCACGCCTGTTGCCAGGGGGCGGCGGCCCTTACGAAAGCCTGCCCCTCTGCCTTGGCTTGACTCGCTCACTCCACCGCCTGAAGTTTACGATATTTCTGCACAGTATTACGTAGCACACAATCTGTTTTGTCTAGTCACACGTGTCAGACCCACGACCACACCTACTCCACTGACACCCAGACGTTGCTGTCGTAGTCGTTGAGGTTGTCATGGTAAGCAACCCGTTCAAGCGGAGTGACAAGGATGCGCCTGATCCGGCGCAGGAAGAGCAAGAGATGGCTGCTCAGATGCAGTCGGCTGGTGCGAATGTAGAGACATTTGATGAAAATACGAGTCCCGAGGCCAAGGGTCGCGCTGCCCTCAAGGCTCGAGACGAAGTAAAGCCGCGCGGTCAGTTTGCCGAGCACCAAGAGGCCAAGGCCAAGGCCGAGGCTGAGAAGCTGAACAGATCTGTTCACTCGGACATGCTGGGGAAGCGAGTGCGACCGAATGTGAACCTAAAAGACGTCGATCAGGCAAGCCGTGCACGCGGACAGCTTGGCGGTGACCAACTTATCCCTGGTGCGCTGCCCGCTGGCTCGCCATCCTTGGATGTGCCTGACTGGTTCAAGATCGGCTGGATCTCGAATTCACGCTATCTACTCGGCCTGCAGCCAAGTGAGCTCCATATTCAGCAGGATCGACTGCGTGACACATCGCTTGTGAATGCGTTTCTGGACGATGCATACTATGGGTACTTATGGTTCGATGGTGCTGCGATCATTGCGTCTGTCGCACTCACGTACATATTGACGCGTCTTGGGGGCGGGATAGCCTTTGCGACGATCATTGCTGCTATTGGATGCACGTACTACACCACAAGCACACGGCGCACACGCCAACGTGTGCGCGATGACGTCGCACGCGAGCTTGCACGACACCGTATGCTAACCGAGAATGAGTCTGCAGGTTGGATTAACCACTTTCTTTCGCGCTTCTGGCTCATTTATGAGCCAGTACTGTCTGGCACGATCATTCAGCAGGTGGATCAAGTACTTCGTGACAACTGCCCGCCTTTTCTGGACTCGCTCCGCCTGACGACCTTCACACTCGGCACCAAGCCGCCGATGATCGACTCGGTTCGCACGCTGGTCGACACGGAAGACGATATCATTGTGATGGACTGGAAACTCAGCTTCACGCCCAACGACGTGCAGGACATGCCTGTGCGGAAGGCGGCGGAGCGGATCAACCCGAAAATCGTGCTGACTGTGCGTGTGGGTAAAGGTATGGTTGGTGCAGGTTTGCCTGTGCTGCTGGAGAACATGAGCTTTGTTGGAATGCTGCGAATCCGACTCAAGCTCATTCCTAGCTTTCCTCACGTGCAGATGGTGGATCTTTCTTTCATACAGCCGCCGTCATTTGACTATGAGCTGAAGCCCGTCGGTGGTAGCACGTTTGGCTTGGATGTGTCAGCGCTGCCCGGTTTGTCAGGTTTTATCCAGAACCAGATCCACGCGGCTTTGAGTCCCATGATGTACAGCCCGAACCAGTTTACTCTGAATCTCGAGGATATGCTTTCTGGTACGCCACTCGATGCGACTTGCGGTGTGCTTCAAGTGACGATTTGGAATGCGCGTAATCTCGAGCGCCTGGGCATCGAGGGCGGCGCACCGAATGCGTATGTATCAGTGTCCCTGAATGGCGGCCCTGAGATCGACCGCACACGCACACGCGAAGCAGATCCAAATCCTACCTACCGCGAGACGAAGTATGTGCTGCTCAAGGAACTAGAAGGCCTGTTGACACTTACGCCTATGGAGGACAATGGCTCGCTACCGCCATCGCGTCTCGGGACGACACGCTTCGATCTGTCGTCGCTCCACGAGAACCCGTCTCCAGGCCGTATGAACAAAGCGATCATGTACAGCGACGAGCCTGTTGGCTCGATCATGTACTCACTGGACTACTTCCCGATTATGAAGCCGGAGGTGGGGCCTGACGGCCAGCTGATGCCATTGCCGGAGACAGCCGCTGGTGTGCTGCGCCTGACACTGCACCAAGCACGCGCACTTCCCAAGTCGGCCGGGGTGCGTGCCAAGTCGGGACGCAAGGCATGTCTGAAGTTGAACAAGAAGCTCGTGAGGGAAACGAATGTGGTCCAGGAGCCTGTTGATCCTGTGTTTGAGGACGTGTCGGAATTGTTGGTGATTGAACGCTTCGGCAGCACCGTGACGGTCGATATTGTGGAGCCGCACCAGACGAAGGATGACACTGTCATGGCGTCATTGACGGTGAAGATCGATGATATCATACAAGCCTCGAAACGCAAGCAGGACTGGTTTCCCTTCCCTGGCAATGACGATGCTCGTATGCGCCTATCGGCGCAGTGGAAGCCGATTCTCATGTCTGGCAGTATCAATGGCAGTAACAGCTACCGGCCGGCTATCGGTATCCTCAAGTTCTGGATGCGTGGCGCTCACGACGTCAAGAATGTCGAGGCACTTTCGGGCGGCAAGTCTGATCCGTATGCGATGTTGAGCGTCAACAACATTCCGGTGCACGGCACGTGCGTGATTGACGACACCCTGACTCCCCAGTGGGATCAAGTGCTCTATGCGCCGGTGCATGCGACAGCCGAGGTCGTGCGTGTCGAGTTGATGGACTACCAAAATGCGACGGCCGACCGTTCTCTTGGCTTCTGCGAGGTGCCTGTTGCCAAGCTCGCGCATGACTATATCGATGACTCGAAGTGCCCCTACCGCGGCAACGGTCGCCAGAGCATGCGTGAGAAGCTGAAGCAGCCAAACGGCACGACCAAGGGTGTGGTTGAGTTTGATGTCGAGTTTCTCCCCGCGATGCATGTGGAAGGTGCGAACTTTATTGAACAGAACCGCAGGCTCGAGGCCGAGCAGCGGCAGAAGGAAGGTGTCGAGGAAGATCCGTACACGGGCTCGCCGCTCGACTCGCCTGATGCCAAAGCCGCTGCTGGCGCTGCATCACGCGCTGGGCAGGCGTACTTGCAGGACGATGATGAAACTGAGGGCGGTGAAGAAGAGGGCCTGCACCTCTCGAAGGAGCAGCTGCTCTCGAGCCAATCAGGCATTATCGTATTCAATCTCATCAAGGGCGAGATCCTTCGGTCACGCGCACAGCTTGAAGTGGTCTTTGACGACAGTTACTGGGCCGCGCACACGACAGAGCGCCGTAAGCAGTACGACTGGGACGAAGTCGGTGAGGCCGTCATTCGGGAGCTGGATGTCTCAAATGTCTGGTTCCGCCTCCGCACTGGCAAGCGTGACAGCGACGTGTTCGCCGAGTACACGTGCACGACGAAGTCGCTCTTGGAGCGTGCCTTGGACGGACCCATAGAGCTGTATCTGCAGCCGACGGGCGCAAATGGTGCGATGGATCCATCGAAGCTGCTGGATGCGCCCGGTTCGCTTGTGGAGAAAGGCAAGAATGCATCAGGTGCCATGAAAGAGAATGCCAATCCACAGAACCTTGCCAACATGCCAGGGAAAATGCTCGATTCCGGCCAGGACCTGGCATCAAAGGGTGCTGACAAAGTCGGCCAAATCGGCACTGGCGACGCATTCATGGCTCAAGGAGGCAAAGTGCTTGTCAGCTGCCGATACATTCCCATGGACATACATCTCGAGCCGATCGAGAGTGTCGTGAACCAAGGCTCACTTACGATCGAGGTGCTGCACTGTAATAACCTGGCATCAGCCGACCGTGGTGGCAAGTCTGATCCATACGTCCTCTTCCAGGACAATGGCGAGACACTCGCTCGCACAAAGACCGTGCGCCGCAACCTAAACCCGCGGTTCAACGAGGTCTTGCCTGAGGTGCTGATCAAGTCGCGGTTGACGCGCGAGTATCGCTTCAATGTGCGTGACTGGGACCAAGTGGGTGCATCAGACCCACTGGGTACGGCATACGTAAATCTTGCTGAGCTTGAGCCATTCGAAACGTATGAGCGCACACTGCCCCTTACCGGTGAAGGCGCTCTGGAGGACAGTACCATCACGGTACGTCTCACGTTCCACCCACGCTATCTGAACAACTTGGTCGGCAAGTTCGGCAATGCCATGGGCAACATGGCCTCTGGCGTAATTGGTGGCATTGGCAATCTTGGTAAGGGTGTCGCCACGGGAGGCATGTCTTTCGGTCAGCAGATCATGAGTGCTGTGGGCATCAAGCACCACGACAAGGAGCATCCGACGCCCGAAGAAGCTGCTCAGCAATATGCGGAACAGAGTGGCCCGCCCAAGGATCGTCAGCACGATGAGGCGCATGCCTCCGAGTCTGGCGTGCAAGGAGAGCATGCTCCGTCATCGGCGCATCCGCCCAACAAGGACCCCATGGATACGAGCAACTTTAAGGTCGATAACTCGTCGAAGTACTCGCTCCAGGATGCGAACGAATCAGCCTCCCTCGCCACAAATACCGAGCTGGGAGACCATAACGGCCCTCAGCCACGTCGGCGTCGCGGCATCCCAAATCCATTCAAGAAGCTTGCACACAAATCCTAAGCCGATTTCTATCTTGCGCTTCTCGAGCAGCGCTAGCAACCTCCTGAGGTAGCTTATGTTACTACGTTTGTGAATCTCCCATACCAACAAATCCTTCTCATTTTATACACTATCCGTTTCGGTACCTACCTTCCATAGCAGTCGTAATAGTAGTCATGCGCTCTTTTCGTTGCACGCCTGGCTGATGTGGGTGACCCTTGTCATCAGGGCGCCCACCGTGTGCCTTGGCTTTGTTGGTATGTGTGGAGAAGGCCCTTTGTGTGATTCGACATGTCCATCTCCACTCCCACATGGGCGTGCTTGTCCAATCTTGCATGGTATCGGGCCTTGCATCATGAGCTTATGTCTCTTCTCTTGGTCCGGAGCGCAAGCTTAATCCATTGCGTCTGAATTGAGTGTGGGAGCGAGACGACCGTCATTTCACCCAGTCCCAATTCGCGTTTCCGTCCCCATCCCTCCGTTGTAGTTTGGACCTGCATCCGCGAACCGAACCTCGTCACTCAGGGAGGCTGCTGCCCTCGTCATATACCCACCAATACCCTGTTCCATCGGCGGCTAGCAGAAAGTCCCGCTGAATGCGCCGGAGCTCGGCGCGCTCGGGCGTGGCTAGCTCCATCAACACCATCAGTGCGACGACAGGACCCGTAGCGGCGGCATGCTCACCGCCCTCGTCTGCATGCGCCAGTCCAGACATGACAGCTTTCACGGACGGGGCAAGGATGTTACCGCCCTCTCTTGGCCTGCATCGCGCCGCTAGTGCGGGCAATGTTTCACTAGTGCTGTATGCACTCGACAATGGGCAGCCTGTGAATCAAATTCTACATGGCATTGCACCTTTGCACGTCGCTGCATGCATGGGCGACGTCGCCATTACCAACACACTGATTTCCTACGGAGCTGATGTCAATATTCCCAAGGCGAAAGACAAAGTCACTGGCCCCGGTGTCGAAGGAGCGACACCACTTCATTTCGCAGCAGCAAATGGACATCTCGGTGTGGTACATACGCTGCTTGTACACGGTGCGCGTCCACGACCTGTCGATCGTGATTTGCAAACGCCCGAGTCTCTTGCATATCAAAACCAGCACATTCACTGCCTGACATTCTTGCGTCATTGGATGGACTTGTATGGCACTGACGGCCACGTCGAATCGTCCTCGCTGCGACCCACCCTAGCCTGGAGCGACCATTCGCTGTTCGAACGCTCTCGTGAGGGAACCAGGAGCCGATCGCCTCTTGCTTATACGCCAGAAACACTGCCAAGGCGCGATGCCATGTCATCTTCGCTCAGCTCCCCTGCTCCACACGAACCTAAACCACGCAGCAGCTTCCCCTCGTTGATCGAAAAGGCGTCAAATCCTGCTGCGACGATCCGGGCCGCCTTGTTCCCTTCTTCTCCATCGACGCCGCGCTCTGACGAAAATACCTCTTCATCGATGACGCGTCGCGTGCCACGCATTAGTAGTCGAGCGAGTCTTACCGGCCTGTTCCGCCGTCGGAGTATCACGCAGTCTGCAGATGATGCAGGGGCGGCAGCTGCGTCGACATCAACCTCGTCCTCCTCCTCGTCAACCACCACCTCTGCTGCTACGCCCAATGACACCGAGTCAGCTCGGTTTGGCCGGGCACTTCCGATGACCTCGAGCAGACCTGATCCAAATGCCTCGCTCCGGCAGCGATCGTACTCGAAAAGCTCGACATCTGGCACGACGCCACCACCGAGCATTCCGCTTCTGTCGACTTTCAGCTCGCCACCAAGCAGGTTACGTCATCAGACCGACACACTGTCTATGGCTGATCAAAGCACGCGCTCTCACATCTCAATGGCTCTCGCATCATCGCATCTTCGGCGACTAAGGAGCAACAGTGCCTCCAGCACACTTGGCGACAAGGAGCTGTCCACTTCCCATACTCGCACACGTGCGAATTCTGAGGCTGCTGCTCAATCACAGCAACGAGAGGACGTTATCTCTACGAACGGAGTCTCTTGGGGCGACGAGGTGCATTCGTCTTTGTCGAGAGACGATGCTGGGATAAGCGACACAAGTCTGTAGCAAGCTTCGCTGGCACTACGTCCAAGATCGCAGTCGGTGACAAGCTACAGTGACTGCCAGTTGGATCCCTAGGGAAAAAAAAAGAAACACTCTGGATCATACAACACGGCAAGTCTATGGGAACCTCTATAGTACAGTGCGGTGCCCAAGCCTTGATTACATGTTTTGAGACGGACCAAATTGGAAGCCAGTCTGGGGAGCAGCCACCGATGTGGGGAACGCAAAGGCACCTGAGTCGCTAACTTGCGGGGCATCAATGCCCGTATCTTGGTCTTCCTCATCGTCAGGGAAGTACTTGTCCATCATGTAGAAGCACTTCTTGTAAATGTCAAAGTTCTCGTGGTTTTGCAAAGCATGGATCGTTACCATACCACCACATTCTTCAATATATGTGGCATACTGGTTCGTCGCTCCAGCTCCCATGGCCTCCTTGTCCTGCTCACCGATTTTCAGAATGTTCTCCAGACCATCAAGGGCCACTTGAATGATCTTGTTGTCCATACACTTGAGCAATTCACACAGCGGCTTGATACACCCTTGTGACACCAAGTACCGCACTTGCTGTGGCTGCTGCAAGCCGCCACTTGTCGCATTGCTGATCGCCCAGCATGCCTCCTTTTTGGTCTTGAAGTCAGCATGGCTTAAAATATGCACGAGAGGCGGAATGATATTGGCATCGATCACAGCTTGAATCTGTCCTGGTGACCCGGCCGTGATGTTGCTAATCGTCCAGCACGCCTCTTTCTTGATGCCATCTTTTGGCGATGATAGCAAGGCCAGGAGCGGCGTTAGTGCGCCACTGGCCACAATGACTTGAGTCTGCATGTCGTCGCCTGTAACGATGTTGCCGACCGAGCGCAGTGCTGGCGTCTGCACCGCGGCCGATGGATGCATCAACAAGTCAACAAGACGGCGGCACACGCCGGACTCGATGACGGCCTGAATCTTTTCGTTTGCACCATCCGACAGATACGATATGGCCCAACATGCGTCAATCAGAATCTCGTCGTCCATGGCATAAACGAGCTTTGTCAACGTGGGCAGTGCTGGCGCCACGAGCTCCCACGCCGGCTGTGGGTTTTTGCCGCGACAGAAGTTGCTTAACGTCCATGTCGCATTGCGCAGCATACTGACCTTGTGGTCCTCACTAAGAAGCTGGAGCAGAGCTTGCATACCACCCTGCTGGAGCACAAAGTCTCGGCACTTGGTCGAGTCACCGGCGATATTTCCTAGTGCCCACACAGCCTGTTCGCGCACATCCAGCACGGGCGAGAGAAGCAAGTCGATAAAGATCGGCACAGCGCCGCAATTGATGACGACCTGGGTGTGTTCCGATGTGCCTGACGCAATGTTCGTGAGCGCCCAGGCCGCCTCAAACTGAATCATACTGTGTGGGCTTCGGAGAAACTCGACGAAGCGCGGAACAACGCCACATGCAATGACGCGGTCGATGGGCGGGTTCTTTTCCTTCGATAGCAGCTTCCGGAACTTGGTGGTGGCCTCGAGCTGCTGATCCAAGTTGTCACTCAGCACGCCTTGGACCATGGCTGGCAGTTCAGACGTGATCTTCATGTCCAGGCCATCAACAGCCTCATCTTCCTCTTCCGAGTCAGGTGCATCTGACACCTGGTGCATGTTCAGGTTCCGACGCTTCGCCATGCTTTCCTCTCGTTTCTGGCGCCGGATTTCGACTTGTGCCTCTTCTCGACGACGACGCAACTCATCGTGCTTGAATGCACCTTTCGCTTTGTACGTGTCCTGACGCCTGCTCGTGTCACGGAACGACGACATCGCCTGCTCTATTCGGGGATCGATGTGAGGGCAGTGCTTTGCTAGTCTCCGGGTGTTGGGGTCGCAGAAGACGTACTTGTGTACGTTTTGGAGTGTCCGTTCTTTCACCCCTCTTTCTTCCGCCGCCACGGCACTGTCGAAAAAAATGTCGGCAAACACCAACACGACCTATTAGTGGTTAGCAACATGTTGTAAGTGTACCACACGTGACCCACTCATGTCTCCACCCACACTCTCTCGTCAGCTGCTCCATCGGCCCACGTACGCGTGCGCGTAAGTCGTTTTGGCCCAGCTTTGTCTACATGCTGGGAGCCGCGCCTCCTCCATCCCTTGATATCCCAGCGACCAACTAGCTGCACCTCGTGAACAATGGCGCCAAAGCGCCCATATCCAGGCTCTAGCACATCCGAAGCATCATCTAATGAGAAACGATCACGCAATCAAGCGGCCCCTGCCGACTTGAGTAAATCGATCGAGGAAGCTCGTCAGCGTGCGATGGAGGCATTTAAGCGGTCCGGATTACCCTCTGCTGCACCAAGTACAACATCATCACGTCCAGCTCCCAGACCAGCGGCCATTCCTCCTTCGCAGCCGGCATCAGGCGCACGACCCTCACCCTCGCCCTCTTTTCCACAGCAGCCATCGCCATTGCCCGATAAGTCTGGCTTGGGCGATGCCCAACAAGCAGACAAGCCCACTGGCATTCACCCTCTTCTCCTAGGAGATGCGGCTCGCATTCAGGAAAAATTCAGGTCGCTTGCCCCCAAATTTGCATCGATCCAGGCTAACAAGCGCCAGTTGCCTGGGCGTCCACCACCCAACTCACAAACCTTATCGTCAGCATCATCCTCATCTTCGTCGTTGTCGTCATCATCATCGTCATTGTTCCCATTCGACAAACGAGTTGCATCTGCTCAACCTAGAAATCCGTATCTGTCGAATGAGCCAGAAAATGGTGAAGGTCCTAAACGCAAGAGCATGCACCGCGCGCTCCAATTTCATAGGCCAGGCAAGTATATCCTTGAAGCCGAGCAAATTCGTCGTGATGAACAGATGCAGGCCTTGAAGGTGCGTATTCAGGCTACAGCACGCAAAGCGGGCATCCATGACGAACTTTTGGATGACGAGAGAATCCTTCGTGTACGTATGGCAACAGAGAATATATCCACCACATGTACTGACCGACAACTAGCGTCCTGAGCCACCGAAAGCAGAATGGTGGGACATGGCGTTGCTTCCTTCGAAGACATACGACGATGTGCCTGAACGGCCTTTTCCTGCGTCCAAGCCACGCCCGCCGACGTGGCCACTCATAGAGCATGAACACTCACCCATCGATCATCTTGTGCAGCATCCAATCCCGATCCCTCCCCCGACGGTCAACATCAAGGTACAGCCACATGGCGTCATTCTGACAAAACAAGAGATGAAGAAAATGCGGCGGCAACGCCGTGCCGCTGAGCAACAAGATAAGCGCGATCGAATCAAGATGGGTCTCTTACCACCTGATCCTCCGAAGATCAAGCTTGCCAATCTCATGCGCGTGTTGGGAAATGAGGCGATTGCAGACCCGACGAAAGTCGAAGCTCGTGTTCGTCGGGAAGTGGCTGCGCGGCACGAGATGCATGAACGTGCCAATGCTGAGCGCATGCTGACCGATGAAGAGCGGCGCGATCGTCGCATCTACAAGACCAAGGTCGAGGAAGCCAAAGGCATTTGGTGCCAGGTGTACCGCATTGAAAACCTCTCGAGTCCTTCACATCGTTTCAAGGTCCGCAAAAATGCACAGCAACACCATTTAAGTGGGCTTGTCCTTACACATCCGGACTTCTCACTCGTTGTTGTCGAGGGTGCCGCCAAGGCACTCAAGGCGTACAAGCGACTCATGCTTGTGCGCATCGACTGGACCGATCCCGGCCGACCAAGACAGAGCAGTGTGGATGATGACGATGTCGATGATGAGAACCAAAATGGTCCATCACGCGCCATCGCGTCGAAGCAGCAGGGTGATGAGAGCATGGATCTGAGCAGCAATACTTGTGAACTTGTATTTGAAGGTCCTGTTCGCGATCGATCCTTCCCTGCTGGCTCTGTTCGGATGGAATCTTGTCCAACGGACATGAATGCCAAAGATGCATTGGGACCCAAACTGGCAGGCTACTGGGATGTTGCTAAACGGTCGGTAGCTGCCCGTGATACCTAGGCATCGTCAGACGCACACGCCTCGATATGGAAGTGCGACAAGAGTAGTACAGTGCCTACAATTCTATGATACATTCATATAGCGTTCCTATCCAAGTAATCGGAACCCATCGCCATGAGCAGATAGGTCTGCCACATCTTGAGGTGGAATGGTTTCTTCCGCGGCGGATGCGTTGGAAGGCGCACCCGTAACAGAGGCCAAGCGAGAGAACAGTCGCTCCGTCTGAGCCTCATCCCACGCTGTTTTCGGGATGGGCGGCATGAAATTTTGAACTTTCTCCATGACATCGTACCTAAGACGCCGTCCTTTGGATGCACGTACATCGACGTTTCGTTTCCGCTTACGAGTGTGCAAGGCATCCGTGGCTGCACTTGATGTCCCTGCCTCCATGATACCCGCGTTATCAATTAGGTCCCGTAGGAGCTGTGAGTAAAAGTCACTGTCGTCAAACACGTTGACATCTGTGGTGGGCTGAGAGTTGCTGTCAGCCTCCGCCTCTTTTCCTTCGTGCCATGGCTGTGGAAATAGTTAGAACATGTCTTTTTTACGTACCTGAACACCCAGTCGTTGCACGTCATCAGCACGCCAGACACGCGTGCGATTGACGAGTCTGTCCATTCCATCGCCTGCAAGTGCCTGCTCGATTTGATCTACAATGCCCTGGTTCATCGCACGCAGTTGCAGCCGCGCGCTTGCGCCAGCATTGCGCGAGTCAGGCGCAGATGCAATCTTGTTCGACCAGCGAGTAAGAAGATGATGGATGTACGGCTGTAAGACTTGCTCCAGATCCTCCAGTGCTTTTGACTGGCTCGCTTCGACGCGCACATGCTTATCTAGTTCCAGTGACGTGGCTGGCACATTCACCTTCCACAGCTGCATGCGAATGTCGAGCAGCTGCGCTGCAATGTCTTCGAGCTCAGCAGCCGCTTTGTCGATATCATCGCGTGCGGTAGGCGCGCATTGGAAAAAATGCTCTAGCATGGCTGGTGGTGGCAGGCGCGATGCTCCTGTGACCAGTTTCTGAAAAGAAATACGCAATCGAAGTGCTTTTTCCCAGTTTCGAATTTGCTTGCGTACATGTTGTCCCTTACGAGCGTCGTGCGCACGTTTCTCTCGGATTTGGTCGAGCACAGTCTGTGATTCTTTTTCCTGCAAGGCCACTGTCGTCGCAGCTCTGGCAGAACCTACGGTCGTCGAGGCTTTTTTGCGTGAAATGGACGGGTCAGATTTAATGTCAAGACGAGCTTTGATAGCTGTTTTGTCATCGTGATCTTGGTCTACACCTTCGTCCTCGCCTTCGTCCCTGTCTTCATCTTCGGTCATTTCTTCGTTCTCGTCCTCGTTCTCGTCCTCGTCCTTGTCTTCATCTTCATCTTCGGTCACTTCTTCGTCCTCATCCTCGTCATCGTCCTCGTCATCGTCTTCTTGATCCCCATTATCACTGGGCTTTAGCTTGCTTTCATCATCATCATAGTTCTCGTCGTCGCCATCGTCGTCGTCATCGCTTCCGTCGCCAAACATCTCGGCGCGGGAAGCTTTTACGCCTTTGTATTGCGGCTTTTCAAGAGCGTCTGACTCCGTGAGACGTGCCTTTCGACGCATCTGGCTAGGGCCGACATCCACATAATGCTGCCGAGCAGCGGCCTCTGTCATGTGCTCATCACTGTCACTACTCTCATTTTCAGAAGGGTCCTTATCTTCGTACTCGTTTTCAGGATCAATGGCTAATGGTAAGCAAACCTGCAATTGATACGCACCTTCTGGCGCAACTTTCAGCAACGCATCCAAGTTGAGGCGCGACATACGCCCGTCTCTACTACAGGTTGTCTTGATCGCGATGCAAACGTTGAGATTTTTATTTTCCACAAGCGTCTGATCACTTTGACGGACAAGACATCGCATTACGTAATTCTTGGGCAATTGAGAACCTGGGCAGTAGCATGTGTACGTGTTGCGCCGTCCTGCGTTCGAGTGTTAAGATTCATCCTTGAGTCCTGCTTTTCATACTTGCGAGCGCGTGTGCATCTGTGATTGCGTGTGCGTGTGTTTGGATAGTTGCACGATGGTGGCTGACGAACCCCGCCATCGTGTTGAACCCGCCGATTTGGACATGCTGGAGATGCTGACATCTGTTCCTAATCCACATGACATCAAATCCACACCTCCTCCGCACCGGGTCCTGGACACCGTCGCAGCACTACGACGGCCGCCGATTGATCCCATTGTGCTAGCCGCATCACTAAAATCTGGGCCACAGATAACGCGGCACCATTTCCACCATACCTTTGTGGATCCGCATTCTGAGCGCTCGTCCGGTCATTCGCAACAAATGCCTGTCAGCGAGCGTAAGCGACATATCTATGCACAGCAAGTGAGGCAGCCCCTTAGCAAACATATTGACAATGAGCTTGAGCGCCATGCTATCATGCACAGCAAGCAAGCACCCCGAAGCGCAAGATTGCTCCGTGAAAAAGAAGAGGCGCTCCATGCCCTGAAGCGGTCGACAACCGCGACCACGTCGCCCCTTTCCCGGCGCGACCCACTGCTGAAGCCATCCCAGCTTCCATCGTCTTTACCACCCCTGGAGGTTCGCTGCTATGGTCGTACACGTGTTCCCACGCCGCATGGAGAGGTCTTTTGTCACCTATACCGAAACAATCACGACAACAAAGAGCATATGGCTTTGGTCATCGATCCTGCTCAAAATAACGCATCCATCCAGCAACGACAGCAGCAAGGACTATTGAGTAAACCGAGACATCTGCGCAGCCAGACGCTTGATGCTGTCTGGCACAAAGACGAGACGACGATGGAGCGACTCGTTCGTGGTGCTTACGTGAATCGCTTGAGTGAAACGCACCAGGAGCCGTCGGTGCCTGTGTTGACGCACTGTACGGATGCGTCTGACAAACTCACCCCCTCGCCCCTCGTGCGAATCCATTCAGAGTGCTATACAGGCGAAACGATCGGCAGTCAGCGCTGCGACTGTGGTGAACAGCTGGACGAGGCTCTTCGCATCATCGGCACGTCATCATCTCGCACAGCGACGGGCGTGCCTGTGCCTCCTCGCGGCGTGGTAGTCTACATGAGGCAGGAGGGCCGTGGTATCGGTTTATTGGACAAGCTTCTTGCGTACAATCTGCAAGATATGGGCCATGACACTGTTAGCGCGAATGTGCTTCTCGGGCATCTCCCAGATGCACGTCGATACGATATAAGCAGTGCCATTCTCCGAGACTTGGGCATTGATCAGTGTCGTTTGCTGACGAACAATCCAGAGAAGATGCAGGCACTTGAAGCCGAGGGTATACGAGTCACAGAGCGCGTGCCCATGGTGCCACGAATCTGGCAGTTTTGCAGCAGGCCACGCTCCTCAACAAAGCTAGGCGTTCGACGTCGGCGCGAAAAGCCGCCTCCCCGCGTGTCGGAGCCATCGCAGGAACACGTGCATCGCTCTCGACCCAGTAGTGTGATATCTCAGACGCTCGAGACGGCCGGCGAGTTGGCGGCCTCGCTGAGCGAGGCTGAGTCCCATGATGATGTTGACGATGAAGACGACGTGGCATCCGATGAAAGCGCTAGCAGCTTCAATGCTTATACACTCCGGAATACGGGTGCGACGCTCATTGGTGGCACTGTGACGCGCGGCTCTGACTTGGAGCGGTACTTGCGCACGAAAATTGAGCGAATGGGTCACTTGTTGTCAGAGCCTGGGTCCAGTCCGGGGTCTCGGACGGCAA
>ERZ501061.65-NODE-65-length-37318-cov-4.944368_pt1 | contig 37318 bp, 20 predicted proteins | sample MGYA00510854_ERZ501061 | MGnify/ENA primary metagenome ERZ501061 (study PRJEB25958, sample SAMN03398515) | human skin metagenome | study: EMG produced TPA metagenomics assembly of the Human Skin Microbiome Metagenome (human skin metagenome) data set.
CCTCATGCCACAAGATCGCGAGACGCTAGTTGAACTCGAACTCACACACGGCCGCGAGGACCGACTCAAAAAGCTCCCAGCCTCGGCCAAGTCTGCATGGACCCGCGCCTACAATGCAGCCACGCACCCTGTCGCCTTTCAGCCGGGCGCCACGGGTGCCGCGCCAAAAGCGCGTGCGCTGGCATCTGAGAGCATACCTGACAATGAAGAAGCGTACGTGGACGATGAACCAGACGATGTCGATGACCCGCCCAAGGACGATCAACGCGATGCGCTCATCCGACCGACCAAGCCACGCAAGAGCAAAGGAGCTACATAGACGATTGGCCATGGTAGCTGACTAATACCGCAGGGAATATCCAGCACGTGGCACCTGGTTTTTCTTCTTGCCTCGCTCGCGGTTTGTGCACGTCAAACTCACTGGCAACCACGCAAGACATTCGGGGCACCCTGGTGGCCTGCGATCAAGCTTGCACATGATACCCCACCCACCGAGAAGCAGAGATAGTATGAGCTCTACCGATCCAAAGTCTGCATCGGTGTCGGCGACCCCCGGGGGCGCGCCAGCGGTCATGCCCTCCGCTGAGCGGATCGTGCCGGCCTTTCACGAGCACTTTCTCTTTGATGATGAGCTGGAGGCGACCGACGACTCGTTCATGCGCAGGTACAACCTTGCTGCGGCAGACGACGATTTTCCTCTTCTGCTGAAGCCGCAAGAAACGCAGAGTGTGAGCCCCCATCCCGGACGGCCGTCGCCGATCGCGCCCCAACTCTCGACTTTTTCGAGCGCTCTGGACCTTGCTTCTCTGTCGCACATGAACAAGCGACCCACACATGATAGCATGGCACTTTCACCGTGGCTTCATGCGGAGCGACTTCAGACTCCGAGTCGCGACAGTCTCTCGGTCACTTCTGCGCCACCGGCCGCCACTGCGGCTGCGGCTGCCTCTCTTCTTCTTCCGCATGACACGCCCACAGCATCCATGGCGGCATCATTTGCGCCTGCCGTGCCTGACTTGTCGATGGACGCGCGACCGATGCCCGGCACGTCACCGCTGGTTTCGTCGCTACCGTCGCTAGGCAACATGGGGTGCCGCGTGCCAGAGCCAGATGCCAGTCGCATGAATGGACGACGTGCGGAGCGCAAGCGGACCCGGGCGGTCGATGAGGTGCCGAGGTCGATGCGCCGTTCGGACGTGGACCTCGCCTCGATGCAGCTCGACGAGCTGCGTGGAGACATTGCGCAGCTGTGCCGCGACCAGTTTGGGTGCCGCTTCTTGCAGCGCAAGTTGGACGAGCGTATACCGGCGCAATGCGATTTGATCTTTGCGGAGACATTTCCGTACTTTGCGGAGCTGATGACGGATCCTTTTGGCAACTACCTGTGCCAAAAGCTGCTGGAGCACTGTACCAATGCGCAGCGTGACCTGATTGTGGAATCGATCGGTAACGACCTCGTGAGTATCTCGCTGAACATGCACGGCACACGTGCGGTGCAAAAGACGATCGACTTCTTGTCGACGCGCATGCAGACGCTTGTGATTATTCAGGCGTTTGCCGAGCACGTCGTGGAGCTCATCAAGGACTTGAACGGCAACCATGTCATCCAAAAGTGTCTTCATCGCCTCGACGCACAGGACAACCAGTTTATTTATGATTCTGTGGCTGCGCACTGCGTCGATGTGGCGACACACCGCCATGGGTGCTGTGTCCTGCAGCGGTGCATTGACCATGCATCGCACGCTCAGCGCCTGCAGCTTGTGCGCGAGATCACCATGTACTCGCTGACGCTTGTGCAAGATCCGTTCGGCAACTATGTTGTGCAGTACGTGCTCGATTTGAACGAACCGGCGTTCACAGCCGCGATCACGCACGAGTTCCTGGGCCATGTATACCAGCTGTCGACGCAAAAATTCAGCTCGAACGTCATGGAAAAGTGCCTGCGTGTGGCGGAGCCGTCCATGCGCCACAAGCTCGTGGCTGAGCTGCTCGATGCGCATCGTCTCGAATTGCTCCTTCGCGACTCGTTCGCCAATTACGTCGTGCAAACTTGCCTCGACTATGCCGAACCCGCCCAGCGCGCGCAGCTTATCGAGTGCATTCGCCCGATCCTGCCGTCGATCCGACACACGCCGTACGGCAAGCGCATCCAGAGCAAGCTACAGCGCGGCACGAATGACGAGCCCAAGTCGCGTCGCGAGTCGCGCCAACAAGGCGTTTACCGTGCGCCGACTTCGCGTCCAGCGAGGCGCTCGGAGCCTGTGGGCCACGAGGAGATGGTATCGGCTCTCGATCGCATGCATCTCGGCACCTATGCAGCACCATCGGGCGACATGGCCCTGGCCACGGCGGCGACTCAGCGGCCGTGGTGATGTGTACACTACCATTTGTACATTACAGCTGTGGATATAGAACCAAATTCTTAGATGTAACGACCCGTCCGCGGGACCTCGACGAAGGGCACGTCCTCTGGGTCGATCGTACGCACGATGGTGTCCTTGATCTTCGGGTACACGACCTTGAACGCGTCGCAGCCCAGCACCATGTCCATGTGCTCGTAGCCCTGCAGCTCGAGAATGTGTACGATCTGCACATTGCTTTCATAGGCCAGCAGACGGTCAATGAGCGGCTTACCGACGACGAGATGATCGATGGTGCCGTACGCGATCGTCAGCGGAGGGAACGTCGGCGGGAACCAAGGCCGACGCAGGCGCGGATCGAATACGCAGCCACGCGCCACGAAGCAGTGCAGCCAGTAGTAGAGCAGCTCACTCGACGTAAGCACACCTGTCGCGCAAAACACCTTGGGCTTGTGGCGGTCGACCCAGTTGTGGTCGTGAAAGTCGAACAAATAGCCAAACACAATGTAGGCCATGTGTCCAAACAAGAATTTGGGCAAGATTTGCCGCACGATACCGAGAGGCGGCATAAACTCTCGCACGCCAAACACCAGGGACCATGCCCAGCGGGACGGCACCATGCGCATGACGCGAAACGGAAGGCGGTTCAGTGACTTGCCTGGGTATACGGCTGGCCCGAGCGCCGTGAAAGACGATAGCTTCGTGCCCAGCTCCTTGTACTTTTCAAGCGCCAAAAACATACTGCCAGTGCCTTGGGAGTGCCCCACGAAGGCCAACTGTCGGTATCCCGTCTCATGCAAAACAAAATCGACCACGTCCACCAAGTCATCACCCAGTTCGATCAGACTCCACGCCCAAAATCGCGGGTCCCAACGCTTGTAGGTTGTATGACCCGCCCCAAAGTTGGAGCGGATGTTGGTACTCCACACGTCAAAGCCTTGGTCCACCAACCAAAAGCCGAGAGACCGCTCCTCGGACGTGAAAAAGAAGAGCGACGTGCACAGAATACCGTGCTGCAGCACGACAGGGTAGCCGCGGCCGCCTGGGCGACGCGGGTCTGAAATACGATGCGCTTTGAGGATCCAGCCGCCCCGCGTGATGATGTCATACTCTTCGCACTGGTAGCCCCAGAACTCGGCGTAGTACTGCACACGTTCGCTGTACCGTTCACCCGTGATGCGCCTCTCATACTCAAAGTCCACGCGCGCCTTGGGATAGTTTTTGCGGAACGGATTCATGTACCGAAGAATCGCCAGTCCCATCACCATAGACAGGCCCACGGTCGTAAGCAGAAGCATCAACAGCTGACGAATTTCCAGATAGAAGCGAGAAAACCAATTGAAGTCACCATACTCACCCACTTTGTGATGGAAAAATGCCGGGAATTCTTCCACCTTAGCTGTTTCTGGGTCCAACTCTTCAGGATGAAACGGCAGAGGCTCTTGATCCGCTTCCTCGGCCACCGCCACATCCTCAAACGCCGTGTGCGGATGCTCCACATACACGCCACGGCTTCGGCTATCCGGCGCGGTGCGCCCAGAGCGACGGGTGCCTATACCGGCCACACCAGCCGGGTCCGACCCGTCGCTGTGAGAAAGTAGCTCAGAGTCTTCCTCTCGATGGAAATCGCTCTCCCACTCATCGTCATAATCATGCCAGCTGTCTCCTCGCGCATAAGCAGATTCGTTCATATCATAAGGATCTGCTTCTGAGTATCCATCGCTTTCTGCATACGGGTCTGTCTCGTCGTAGGAACTGCGCGTTTGAACTGCATCCTCAAACTCGTCGTCATCGTTCCAGTCATCGTGTGTGCCCTCATCTAAGAGCGATGGGGCCCGCGAAGAAGAGCCTAATACAGATTCATAACCTCTTCTCCGACCACGCAGCGAGTTTCGTAGTGAGGCTGACGCAGACTCCATGCAACACCACCACCACCACAATGAACGGCGCCAAAGCTGTGCACCTGCTGCTACGACAGCCGTGGCGCTGTCTACCCCAGAATTTGTCGCGCCCAACAGGTACGACTGCACGTGATCATCGGCCGACACACTCTCACACCGTCGTCACGACGCTATCCTATGTGCGCCGCCGACCGTAGCTGGGTCATGCGCATGCAAGGCACGCGTTCCATTTCCTCAGACTGCTGCTGATCGCATAAACATCAATATAGGTATATAAACAAGACTGACCGGTTTGTGCGCCATCGAATACACGAGACAGCGATGTGTTCGGCTTAGACGTCGGCCATGGGTCTCGCTGTGCACATCACAGTGCTGGCTCAACGTACGCATACTTTGGCAGAGATGCCATGTTCTCTTCAGGACAACGAATGGTGTCCGTGTATACGAGACGTACTTTTTCGCCACGCTGCGCAGTTGGCTTGTGCGTAGGAGGCGCCTCGGGCGCTTGGATCCCCTGCGCAGACACAGAAGGCATGGAAGGCGGAGGTGGCGGCGGAGGGGGCGTCGCTGATATGGCCGGCTGCGTAATATGAGGAGGCGCAGACGTGGTAGTCGCGCCACTCATGAGCGCCTTGTGTGCCTCCAGTTGCGCGCGTAAATGATCCGCCGGAATGGGACCTTTTTCTATGCGGGGACGCTTAGATTGTGATGGCATACCATGTGATACTCTCGATGTATGTTGCGCCATGCGCTCACTTCGGCGCACCTGCCAAGAAATCAGGTCACTGTCTGGCACGCCGACCATGCCGTAAATCTCAATCTCAAATGAATCCCGTCCAGGAAGGGTATTTTCGAGTCTGCCAATAAGTCGAACTGCTCACATACCTGTCTGGCTCAGCCTTGTGCACTTGGCCGAGATGCACGGCCAATCCGCCTGCTGTATTCAATCGCCTTGGGCAAAACGGGCACTTGAAATGCCGTGCTTTTTGGTGCTGAATCAACACCTTTTCATCTTCAAACTCACGATCGCAGTACCAACACCAAGCATCCAACTCGGAGGCCCTTTTTTTCTTGGTCATCGTTGGCTGGCCGACCGTGGAGATCGTGTGCCGTGGCCCCTGAATTGATGGCGTGCCCAAAGTGCTATCACGTGCACTGAACCTGGTGATTTTCAAGACGAATTGGTTCATGCATACAAAGGCACATTTTGATTGGCCCGTATTTATTTTGCCGCAGAAGCTCAAGCAACTATATATTGGAGGGGTTTCGCGACACGCGCGTTGAATCCCTGCCCCACGCGTCTTGCGAAGAACGCTGCTCAAACGCGTCCGCCTGCAGTCTGTCTCGTCCCATCCGCTTTGGCAGACACATCTTAACCTGTGTGACTAATTCAACATGGAAGTGTCGCAAAGCACACAAAATCACGAACAGAACCGCGATGCCACGCAACCTACGAATGCAGCTACGGACACTGCAGCTCCACAAGAACGTGACTCCACGGACACGACCTCTGTAACCGAGAGCCATGCCACGGCTCCTGCAACGAATGCCGAGGCCAAGGATGCACAGCCTCAGTCAGAAACATCCGCTGCGTCAGCACCAACAGCTGCTCCGGCGCAGCCTACTGAGGCCACTCCGTCTAAAGAAGAGCAACCCACTGACGCGAAAATAACGGCGCCTACGAGCGAACAGCCTGCTCAGCCTGCTCAGCCTGCTCAGCCGGATCAACCCACTGACGCGAAAATAGAGGCGCCTACTAGCGAACAGCCTGCTCAGCCTTCTCAGTCGGAGCAGCCCAAGGATGCGGAACCAGAGAAAGGTGAGCCACAGGCTTCTCAGCAGTCTACAAGCGCCCCTGAAGAATCCAACCCCACCCCTGCTGCAGCACCGAGTAATGCACCGCAAGATGCCAACGTGAACCGCACAGACTCTGGCGCCCAGCCAGCGGATGACGGTCTCACTCATCAAGATATTGCCATGCCGCATGTAAAGTATGCCCAAAACACAATTCGATCGCTCAAGTCGCGACGTGAGGCTGGTGCGTTCCTCCAGCCTGTGGATCCCATTGCATTGCGGATTCCGCATTATACCCAGATTATCAAAGAGCCGATGGATCTTGGAACGATCGATCTAAAGTTGGCCCTAACATCACACCGCATCAAAGTGGCCACCTCTACGAACAGTTCACAAACACGCATGACAGATAAATTGAAGCATGCGATTGACTCAAAGCGTGTTGATCCTGAGAAGGACTATTACACCACAGTAGATCAGTTTGAGCGTGATGTATTTCGCGTATTCAACAACTGCGTGCGCTTCAATGGCGCTGAGCATATCTTTTCTAAGAACGCAGAGGTGCTTCGATCCGTCTTTGAGAAACAGCGTAAAGGTCTTGCGACGGCGGTGGCCGTGGCAGAGGAGCAAAATTCTCCTGAGGCTCGGGCTCGTCGCAACTCTTCAGCTCTTCCTACGATCCGCCGCTCTGCCACGGGTGGCCGACCCAAGCGCGAGATCCATCCGCCGCCGTCGCGTGATTTGCCATGGACAGAAGAGTATATGAATCCTGCATCAAAGCGCGCGGTTGCGGCTCGCTTGGGAAGGAGTATGGAAAATATCTCGCAGCGTGAACAATCGTACTGGGCCAAGGTCATTAGTGACGAGCTCAAGTTTTGCTATCGTGTCATTGACGACTTACTCAAACCGGCACACCAGGATGTCGCTTGGGTGTTTTATGACCTGCCAGCCAAGGATTTTGATTGGGCGCCGGCGTACTATTCGATCATTAAAAAGCCCATCGCCCTGATTCCGATACAGCGCAAGCTCAAGAGTGGTGGCCACCCTGACTTGGCGGCCTTTGATGCAGATATGCAACTCATGTTCCGCAATTGCTTTACCTTCAACCCCCCCGACTCGGACGTATACATTATGGGCGCAACCCTGAAGGATGTATACGAAGCCAAGATGCAAAAGAAGCCTGTCCCACCTCCCTTCCCTGCTGATGACGATGATGAGGATGAAGACGATGATGAGGACGACGACGACGACGATGAGGATGACGACGATGCGAATGCAGTGCTTGTGCAGCAACTGCAAAAGCAGATCGGTGAGCTGGAAAGCACGCTTGAAACGCTGGAGAGCGGCAAGAACAAAAACCCTCTTTTGATTACGAGCACGCGCGTTGCGCTCAACTCGGTCCAGGCTGCGTTGGCTGGTGCCATGAGCGTGACGGGCATGTCGAAGCGCAAGAACAAGAAGCGCAGTGCCTCGTCTCTTGACAAGAAGAGCAAGGCGGGTGATAAGAAGCGCAAGAGTCCTGCGGCCAAGAAGCCACGCACGAGTGGCTCCTCGCCCACATCCCGGAAACGAGGTGCCGGTGCCGGGTCTGATGAGGACGATGTGCGCACTGTGACGTTTGACCAGAAGGAGGAGCTGGCTGCCAAAATCACAGAGCTGTCTGACGAGCGCCTGGAGGGTGCGATTCGCATCATCAATGAGGACAAGCCACCGGATGCGCAGGGCGCAGAAGATGAAGAAATTGAGCTGGATATTGATGAGCTGTCGCCCCAGACGCTGTACAAGCTATACAAGTATGTCGTTCGTCCCAAGAAAAAGAGCGCCTCTTCCACTGATATCGGTCCGAATGGCAAACCCGTGCCAGCCAGTGCGCCTATCGATGGACGTAAGCGTGGCACGGGTGGCTTGAAGAAAAAGAACTTGGACGAGGACGAAGAAGCTGCGCGTATTGCGCGCCTGCAGCAGCAGTTGCAGCAGTTCAACGATGTGTCGGCCGGCGCTGCATCGACGCCCGCTGCGTCAGGCACATCTGATGCCCACACTGCTGGAGCTGATACGGCCACTAAGCACGATGATCTTGTGGCATCTGAGTCATCGTCGAACGAGGACGAGAGTGAGAGCGAGAGTGAAAGCGATATGGACTAGGTTCCCGTAGCTATATGGACATTAATCGCACGTGGAACGAACAGACTGGGGGGTATTCCGCGTCTGCCTGGACAGAGCATGGTATACCGAGCCGCTCAAGGGCGCCGAGCAGGAGCCCTGATGCGAAGGAGAGTTGCATCGAGACGTAGACATGGGCTGCATCGGGCTGTCCGATGGCCAAGAGTGCACGAAAGGCTTGGTCTTGAAGCACAAACACGCCGCGGTGGTTCGTGCGCAAATTATCGATTTGCTTGTTCCACACCACACTCCAAAGTTCCTTGCACACAAATTTGACGCGGTCCAAAGTGTCAGGCAAGCGCGGCTTGTCACGCAAGAGTATCTCGGTCAAATTGGCACCCACATGTCGGCCCAGCGACTCCATGCGCCCAGCAGCCATATCTGCCTCATCTGATGCCGACAGTCGGGGCGGGACATGCGAGCCAGGGTCCTGCACCTCCAAGAGCGCTACGACATCATTGGCCTGCCGCGCCTTGCGTGCGGCGCTGGTCTGCAGTGTGAGCGCTGCCTCCATCATAAAAAGGTCCATGCAATTCCGATCAATCATATGAGGCCGAATGTCTGACAGAGCACATGCCGTAGCATTCGCGCGCCATGTACCCACGTCTTCCCGCTCGTCGCGCGTGCTGACTCGCGGCGGATCAAACTCCATGCTCGTCGTCCACCACCAGCAGCATCTCCACACCCCCTCGAGGTCTCGCCGTTCCCCACGTGACACTTCACACGGCCAAGGTCGCCAGACCATCCACGCCTTGTGGCGCTACTCCACTTTTTCCTGTGGTATTGGACGTCATGAGCGAGGCAAGCGCGGTAGTTGAGCTTCTACCGCGCATTGCTACGATTCCGACACGTGGTAATGCGGATACATACCGCATGACCCCGGAACGTGCGCGGGAGGTGCGTGAGCGCCTGTGCCACGAGCTACTGTCGGTCGTGCCAGTGTCGTCCTTGTTCCCGGCGTCGGTCGTGCCAGGTATGCACGAGGCGTACGCGCTGCTAGACAAGTATGACTGGCATATTAGCCAGGCGCAGCAACGTGCAGACGCCCTAGCAAACATGCAGGACAGTGCCTCGGAGCCTCTGCAGCCGGAATACTCAAAGAACCGCCGTGGTATGGCCTGCGGTCACGTATTCCGCAAGGGTGAGCCCATCTTCCGGTGCCATGACTGCTCGTATGATGACACATGTGTACAGTGTGCTATGTGCTATCGGCATTCGATCCACGCGCTCGAGAATCACGACGTGGTGTTTTCGGTGGCCGACGACGGCGACGCTTGCTGTGATTGTGGTGACGATGAGGCATGGCATAGCGACTTGGGATGCGAATTCCACAGTCTGCATCCATGGAATGAAAGGGATCAGGAAGCTTCTACAGCGTCGAACCATGCCTCATCGGAGCAGACGCTCGACGACATCATGGCCGCTGTGCCCGACAGTGTTCGCCACGCACTCAGCGAGTTTTGTGCGATGCTCATGGCATTCCTACTCGAGACACTGCTCCACGCACCTAAGCAAACCCAGATTGTGATAGGGCCGGATGTTGTGGACAGCATTAAGCGGCAGCCCACGTACGAATCCGCCTTCCCAGCGAAAGGCAAGGCGCGGCTGGACGGTGATGACGGGCGGGAGTCACCGCCTTTGTTTGTCGCGTTGCTCTGGAATGACGAGAAACACAGTTTCAATGAGGTGTCTGACAAAATTCTCGAGGTCTGCTCGTCCCTGACGCCCAAAGATGCGCGGCACTTTGCTGAAATGGTCGATCGGCAGGGCCGACAAGTCGTGTCTATGTCGGAAGACGTGCGTCGACTCGTTATTATGGCACGGCGTATCGGTGTGATCTACCTGCTGGTTACGGTGCAGCATGCGTTCGACTATTTCGTCGAAGAAGTGGCTGGGTGTGTATTGTCGTTCATCGCAGAATTGGCAAGCGCGTCATTGTACAACACATCGGGCCCGTCGCCCAACGGCCGCGCGATCAAGGCACTCATCACATCCACATTCATGCGCCCATGGCATGTGGCCGAGTGGGCCGAGGCCCCGACAACGATGCGCCGCGATCTTTTTGACCCGTCGCATCTTTGCATGCTCGATACGCTACTGCTTCTCGATACCAAAATGTGGAAAGGCGCACGACTTCAAATGCGTCACCTTATTCTCGACTTGCTGGCGTGTCGTGAGGCGAAGCGCCAAATTGCTCTGCAGTTTTCGGTCGTGTATCCGCGCCTGATCGAGACGTTCATCTTGCACGACCGTGAGCCGGAGCACTCCGTGTACCACATGGCTGTACAGCTTTTCAGTGTACCGAGTATTGCCTCTCAGCTCGTGATAGAGCGCCGCATACTTGTCGCGCAGCTGTACATTCTCCAAGCGCTCTTTGCGACCGACAATGACTCGCGCATTACGTCGCTCGTGCTACCATCGCCGCCTCCATCGCACGGCCAGGCCAATCCAGATACCGCTTTGCTGCGCCAGCAGAAATGCTACCATATCTTCTACGATATCCGATACCTCCTGAGTGCTCAGGCTGTGCAGCTCGACATTGTGAAGCATGCCGAGACGTACATGGGCATGTGGCTCGAATTTTTCGCCATGTTCCACGGCATCGCTCCCGAAACACGAGCGGTGCATGCCCATGTCGAGTTTGAGAGCGAGATGTGGATCCAAGTATTCCATATCAATTCGCACCTTGGCCGTATTGCCAAGCTGTTGGGCGAGGCGCTTGCTTCGGCCTCGGAGGCACGTCTGTGTGAGATCTTGGCCTTTATCGGCACTACGATGCTGCGGCACATGGCGCGTCTGAGTGCGCTGAATCCCCAGGTGCACCCAGCCAATGACATGCATATCGTGACGTTTGGTGAGTGCCAGGAGCTTGTCCACGCATACGACGTGGCATCGCAGCCTGTCAGTTTCCACCACCCCATGCACTGGCTCCTTGCCGAGGCGATGAAACACATGCACGTGCTGACGGAGGCACATCCATTGCGCGATGCGCTCAGTGAAGACGACATGCTCAGACTCGTGGAGCACCCCGTGCGCGTGGCCGTCAAGCTGGCTCAAATTCGCTGCAATGTTTGGGTCCGTAACGGATTTGCCATTCGGTCGCAAGCATACCACTATCGCGACTCGATGTGGATGCGTGACATTATGTACGACCAGGATCTGTTCCTCCAGCAGTGTGGCATGGCCCTCATTTCGCCCGAGCGCTTCCTCCTCACGCTCATGGATCGCTTCCAATTGCTCCGCTTTTTGTCCGAGGAGTCCGAGGATCACCCCGTGTATGATCCGCACCAGCTGGTCTTTATGGCCGAAGAACTGTTTCTTCTCTTGACGGTGCTCTTGAACGAGATCAGCGTCCCAGCGCGCTGGCCCATCGAGGCACAGGTTCGTCATGAGCTCATCCACTACCTGGCTCTTGGCCCGTGCACGTATTCGGACCTGACCAAGCAAATTCCCGAACGCTTGACGGACCACGGCTGCTTTGATCGCGAGCTGGCTCATGTGGCGCTCTTTCGCAAGCCTGATGGAAGTGCAGATCACGGACTGTATGAGCTTCGCTCTGCCTTCCTCGCCGACGTGCAACCGTTCTTCCACCATTACTCCCGCAATCAGCGCGAGCAAGCTGAAGAGATGCTGGCTGAAAAGAGGAAGCAGGGCTGCACGCTGCCACTATACCCACCAAGTCAGTTGCATGTGTTGGCCAACACGCCTTTCCGTACATTGGCCGATGTGTTTACGTGCGGCGTGCTGGTGGACATGCTGTTCCATGCTCTGCACTATGCCTCGTCTAAGCCTGAGCCGCCGGACACGCTTATGAATGTCGTTCTACACCTCGTGGCGCAGGGTCTTGAAGAGAAGGGCGAAGTATTCGTTGATGCGCTCCGATCTCCGAGACGTCAGGTCGATGACCAGAATGACGCGTCGCTACTCTCATTGCTGCTCGGCATCTCCGAAAAGACACAGACCGCCGCGTACAAACCAAAAATCACGCACATACTCGAAAAAGCAGCGATTTGGGCGCCTGAAGCTGCTGAACTCATGAACCACGTGAAAAAGCCCACAGAAGCCGCCTCGACTGATCGAGATGCGCGCCGTAAAGCCGCTCGCGCGCGTCAGGAAGTGATCCTGCAAAAGTTTTCCGCACAGCAACAGAGTCTTCTTGCCAATCTCGAAGAGGAGCTCGGCTCAGATGACGAAGTCGATGAGGAGAACAGTTTCGGCACGTGCATCTTATGCCAGGAGCATCTGGATCACACCAAGACTTTTGGCACGCTCGTGCATGTTCAGACAAGCCGACTTCTTCGCACGTCGGTCCCCCGCGACGCGGCTGCGCTGAGCGACGTGCTTGCGACGCCTCTCAATCTCGATCGACTTGCCGAAGGCGTCCATGACCAGCGCATGCGCGGTCGCTACGAGCGCATGGATCAGCAGCGTGGACCGTTGCAGCTCGGATACCCTGCCGAGGCGCACGAGACGGGCCTGGTGGCTGTGTCGTGTGGCCACAGCATGCACGTCGCCTGCTTCCACACGTACTTGCAAAGCACAGAGCAGCGTCATGCAATGCAAGTGGCGCGGAATCACCCAGAAGACCTCTCGCGCTTTGAGTATGTGTGCCCTCTGTGCAAGTCGCTCGGCAACATGCTTCTCCCGCAGCCTGGGGTCAGTGGCCTGAGCTCCAGCGCCGACTTTCATGCTGATGGCGCACGATTCGGCAGCATCACACCATCTGAGACCCCCTTGTCTGAGTGGGTGCGCACCGCGAACATTGCCATTCTCAAGGACACACCGGCCGATACGACCGTCTACTCTGACTACCAGGATATGACCCACGGCTCGGGGTGTTTCTTGCCGTGGCTCGTGATGGGCTCGCTGCAGCCGCACAATCCAGACCTCGGCGTCGATTTTTATGCTGCGGACGAGTGCCATATGCTTCAGCGCTACGTGAATGTCGTGCAGCTCCTTGCGTCCGAAACCGTCGAGCCTCGTATGCAAGATCGCTCTGCCACGGTCCTCGATGCCCTCGGCCCTTCCCATGCTGCATTGTACGTGCCCGATTCACTCGTCGCCTACACACTCGCTCAGCTGGAGATTTCACAACGTGGAACGCCTCAAAGTGTCGCGCACAGTCTGTCCCCGACGCAAGTATGTCTGGTCCAAATGCTACTCGAGTCATTGGGCGCGACGGCCAAACTGAGTACGGCGGGTCATGAAGAGGGTAGTGGTGTCAGTTCTCTGCGCCATGCATTGTACAAGCGCCTCTTGCCGCACTGGGCGAGCGAGCCATCCGTGCGTCGACCTCTCCTCCTTCGCAATCTGCTTGGTGTGCTCGTCGAAGCAGCTGTGCTGGTACCAGACGAGCTGCGTCAAATCACGGCGCTGCTATATTATGCCCACCTAGTGCAGTGTGTCTTTGGCCTCGCACAACCCATGATGACCCCGGCCAAAAGTGCGTGCAAATCGAAGGAACAGGATCTGGACGCCGCATTGCGCATCTTCCCCCACGCTCGGTGGCTCGTTACGAGTATCGTGAGTCTCGTTGGCTACGTCCGCGGCAACATGACGTTAGGCTTTGACCACCTTAGCGATGCAGAGCTCGCCAAGGCACTGTGCATGTATACACTGCCGTTCCTTCGCCGTGCCGCAATGCTGCTGCGTGTCGTTTTAGGCGAACATGCCGTGACAAGTGTGGATACCGCCACAGAATACGAGTCGCTCCTTGCGTCTCTGCACATCCCTTCGCCTGCCGAAGCGTTGCCTGGGCACACACAAACCAATGAGCTCCTTACCATGTTGATGGAGGGCTGGACCAAGCATGCTTACACCGAATTGGCGCCCTTGTTCCGGCCGCTGCCGATCCAGCCAACGCCTTCCAGCACCGTCTGCAATCTACTGCTCGAGCACCCACACATCTACGAGCTACTGCCGTTGCCGAATGACCTGACCTTCTTGCTCCAGCAGACGCATGAGTGCAAGTGTCGACGATGCGGTACACTCCCTCCGACTTTTTCGCTATGTCTGTTCTGTGGTGAAGTTTTGTGCGAGCAGTCGTACTGCTGCAGCGACCCAGAGGATGAGTCGCATGGCGAGTGTCATCAGCACATGGAACACTGCGGTGGCCCAGTCGGTCTGCACTTCCGCGTTAGCAGCAACATGGTCGTCATCTTGTACCAAGACAATGGCACGTTCTCGTCATCGCCCTATTTGAATTCCCACGGCGAAGTCGACAGATATCTTCTCAAGTCGCGTCCACAGCGCTTGCATCCCCAGCGCTACGATGAGCTCCGGAAGCAGTGGCTCACACACGGACTTGCCAATGTTGTGACGCGACGCATTGAATCCACCATGGATCCTGGTGGATGGATCACCTTTTGATAGCGCACAACTCATGCTAGACCAAATCCTTCTGCGCCTTCCTTCATGGCCAGAAGCAATTGACTACGCAGCTTTTCGTACGATTCGTACGCTGGCAAATCGAGTTGGTTAAAGCATGTGTGCGCCGCTGGTAAGCGGTCCTCGCCGTAGGCACGGTGGATATTGAAGCGCTGTGTGCCATTCACCCCTTGCAGGTGAGCGAATCCTTCAAGCGGCACTTTAGATGTACCCGTGATAAACTGCAACAGCTTGGCCTTCTCGGTTTGGTCGAACGAACGCACAGCGCGCCACCACCACTGAATCATAGGATCACTCGACTTGTAGCCACGAAGGTCTGTGTTGTTTTTCCATTCGTCCACGTCAATGTCAGGCAAACCAGAAATCAAAAGCTCTAGCTCCCGCTCACTAAAGAGCTTGATGAGAGACGGTGGAATGATTTCGTGGAAGCCTGCGAGGAATGCATCGATTTGCGAGCGAATCGAATTGGTCAAATTCTGCTCCGTCACGAGACGCACGTACTCGTGCTTGTTTGACTCGGTCACCTGGATCGACGAGCCCCCTGGCTTGAGTTCAATGATGCGTGTCTCACCAAACACATCCTCCTCAACCGCGAAAGTCAGGTCGAGCACATCTGTAATATCATTGTTCAACATCCACTCGATACTGTTATAGTATTCAGGATCCACAGCCTCCAAATCCCTGTAGTCGACTTTGCGTCCCAGGATGTGTTTGTAAAAGCTGCGTGTAAAGTACGCATCCAAAAGCCGGCCATCGTAAATGGCCTTGCCGATCACACGCCCAATAAACTTGAAAAAGGCCAGATGCATGTCGTTGACAGAACTCATCTTATTCGGCTGGTATGTCGTGCAGTCGGCTGCACAAGGCTGGAACAAGGCATAGTCCGGATTGAACATCTCTCTCGAAAGTACTTGAAACCATTCGCGCGTCACACCACCTGCGTCCACGCCATCTTCGTTATGAAATCGCACATTTAGTTTGCCATGCTTGATTTCCGGACCTGACTTGCGGTTAAAGTACTGGAAACTGTCGTAAAACACATGCTGTCGCCGAACAGTTAAAGAGAGAGGGGTATAATGCTCGCGACGACCTTTGTGTAGTTGTTGAGAGAAGTAGTTGCGCTTGTTGTCAAAGTCCAGTACCTTGGGGTTACGGACAAGGAGAGAGAAGGAACCGGACATGAGCGCGGGATTTTGGCGTACCATGAGATTGAGAATTTTGCGATGCTTTTCGGTAAAAGATAAAAAGTCACTCTCCATCTGGGCACGTCGGGTACCTGGTTCTGACGTCACGCACTCCAAAGGTTCATCTTCGGGAGACCGCGTGCCCATGACGTGTTGTGACACAACCATCAAGCTTTCTATGCTAGGAAGAAGCACTTGAGCAGATGCAGGATCAGATTGTAACCGAGAAAGTGCTTCGCTCAAACGCTTCCAGAGCATCTCCAGGTCGAAACTTTCATATACGCGCGACAGTTTAGCTTCCATTTCACGCTTTTTCTCAGAGTCTTCTTGCTTCTCTTCTTGAGCTTCGCCATGTTCTTGTGCGTTCCAAGGTCCAAAGCCGTTACGGTTGCGTGTCAAGGTTAAGCCGCTGGCGCTTGGCAGAAGTAAAGTGAATGGATTGGGCCCATAGTTTTGGAGCTGTGAGAGCATTTGCGCAAGGCCATCCGATGAGCCGCCAATATCAGGCAATCCAGATGACGGATTTCGCTCCCTGTTGGTTAATCCCGCTGAGCTACCTCCGTGCCACTTACTCTGTCATGTCTGATGGCGACCGTATCGACTCGCAAGCGTACGCCATCCTGGCTGCGGCTATGTAAGCCAACCCTCTAAGCATGACTAAGCTTCGCACGACCCCGGCATGGGCCAGCAACTGGCGTGCTTGCCGCGGAGTGGCGGCCCCACAGCTGACAGATTCTTGCCACCGAACCAACAACTCTTTACCATGCCTCTCTTTGTGCTCTCGCCTGCCTCTCTTGTCCACTCGGCTATTTTCGCGGGATACTACTCGTACCTCTCTATGAACACGGCTATCCGTCGCAATACAGCCGGCAAGGACCACACTGCTCTTTCGGAGAAGGATGATGCTGTGTACCGTGCGTCGCGTGTTCATGGCAACTTCGCAGAGTACACGCCCTTCACGATCACTCTCTTGTTCCTTGCTGAGCTCAACGGTGCACCAACTGCCTGGGTCCATGCGGCTTACTCGACGCTCTTTGTGGCTCGTGTAGCTCACAGCTTCGCTTTGACTCGCCCCCACACCAAGTATTCGAAGCTGATTCGTGCCTTTGGCTTCTTTGGCACGCTTGCTGTGATCCTTGGTGCTGGCTTGTACAACTTGGGCCTTGGCTACGAGCCGCTCAAGTCCTTCCTGGGCATTCAGTAAAGCCTTAGGGAAACGAATATCTAGCCAACGTAGCACAATCCTATTGAGTCAAACTACCGAGCTAGAACATCGTAGAGAGCTTGCCGCTCATCTCGGGATCTGGTTCAACCACAGTATGACCACCCTGGGCCTTTTGGCCCCAGTTCTTTCCAAACGTAAATCCAACCCACATGGCTCGACCGCCATCGGACATGCCATTCTTGGCCTCCATCGCCTCGACGTGTCGCTGCTTTTCCTGCACCTCTTTGTATTTAGCCATATCTGCTGGATCGTCAAAGTTGTCGAAGTATCCCGTATCCAGCTCATGTTCGAGGTGGGGAATAAATGGTGCCTTGACTTGACGCATCCGCATCAAATCAACGTAGCGGAAAAATGGGTGGGCCTGGACTTCAGAGAGCGAATGATAGCGCCGCTCTGGCGTGTTGATCAGGCGCAAAATCATGTCCCATGCCACATCGGATAAGTTGAACTGCAGATCTTCGGGTTTCTCATACACTGGTCGTTGCAGCGCTTTGGTCCAATTCTTCAGATTTGTCCAAGTCTCGTCGGGATGAGCACCGCTGAACGGTGGGAAGCCACAAAGGAATTCGTACAAAATGCACCCTAGACTCCAGTAGTCCACACTCACGCCATACTCACGCCCGCGCAACACTTCGGGAGCCATGTAATCTGGTGAACCTACCACTGAGTCGGCGTAGCGGACATTCTGTGCGCGCATGTTCTTGTAAAGAGAACTGCGCTCAGCGGGTGTGCGGTATATCACATCTGTGTCTTTCACTTGGTCAAGACGCCGTTTCATCGAATCAATGCGTCCCGGGTTTATCGCACCGGCGGCGAGACCAAAGTCTGTCAACTTGATATGACCGGTGGCATCAATCAAAAAGTTTTCGGGTTTCAGGTCGCGGTGGATGTAGCCCAGCTTGTGCAGCTCGTTGACAGACACAAGCATCTCAGATATGTAGAAACGCGCATGCTCCTCGCGCAAGACGCCACTGTTGTTAAGTAACGTACGAAAATCACCACCTGGCACGTATTCCATAGCTAAGTATACATGTGTTGCATCCTGGAATGCGTACAGCAAGTGCACGAGCCAAGGCGACTTGGATGCCGTCAAAATGTCGCGCTCAGTCAGCACATGTCGCACTTCATCCATCTTGATTAAAACACGCTTGCGCAGCCGCTTGAGAGCACAGAGCTCACCCGTGTCGCGTTTGCGAGCAAGGAATACTTCACCATAACCACCTTGACCCACTTGCGTCACGATATGGAACTGCTGCAAACGAAGCTTGGTTCGACGTTTGTGCAGCAGCTCGCGCTCATAGGCCATGAGTTTCGCCCGTTCCTTCTGGTACTCAGATGAGCCGGGCAAAATGCGTTGTTGAGCTGGTTTCCCAATAGATATGTTCTGAAGCGATTCGGAAAGCTGGTCTGCAGTGCAGGACACAGACGGTGTGGGTGAGCACCCGCGCTTCTTCATTGACTGCTCGAATTGAGCAAGACGAGCACGGCGATCTGACAGGTAACGCAAAGAGTCAAAATAGTGGTTTAAAAAGTACATCTGAGCCAGTGTAGCCTTGCGCTGCACCTCGGGCAGTTGTACAATATCCTTTTCCCAAGCCTGCAAGGTATCCGCTGGATGCAAGCTGCGAACCGGCGTGCGAGTCATGGCTGCAACAGGAGGAACGCCCGTGACATCGGAGCGCATCGGCCTAGATGGTGAATTGGCCGATGTATGAGTCTGCAGATGGCGCTGGAGCGGCTGCTGCGGTGAGGCGGTGGTAGGAGGCGCGACATCTACGCCCACATGTGGCACCGCGGGCTTCGTGTAGGTAGCAGCAGCTGGCACACCAGTGTGCGCTACACGCGCACTTTGCGGCGAATTTTCTTTTGTGTATTCAGAGAATACGTGGTGCATACGGCCCCGCAGCTAGCCCTGCAACAAAGGGCGGACAGAGTCAAGTGTCCCTTGCCGTGGGTGTAGGCTGTGTGTTTTGTGTCACTTGGCTCTCACAGCGGCGTCTACACACGTGCCCACGCGTCACTCACGTGATAGAGGCAACAAGGCACACGCCGCGAACCGCCCATGCGTTGCGTGCGCGTTGACGGACGATGCAGGCCGAGGAGGCCGCTGATAGTGCGCTGGACGCATCTGTGTCAGCCCCCTCGAATGTACTCGATTTTTCCAAGCTAGAAGCATCGATTCAATCGTTCACCCGCCGCTTTGATCAGTATGTTCAGACGACGGTGGCAGCGTGTGACGAGGCACGTCTCAGCGCCGACGCGCATCGAGCCGACCTGCAGGAGCACATCAAGGCTCTTGAACGTGAGCGCGAAAATACGAAGCACGAACAGAAGGAGCTATGGGAGCAGGTGGCATCTGAGCGTGATGCTGATGGCAAACTCCGCACGAGTGTCCAAAACCTGGCGGCACAGCGTGAGGCATTGGTCCAGCGCACAGCCAGTATCCGGAACGAAGTGTCAGAAATTCGAGCACAAATGGAATCAAGAAAGGAGCAAAAGCAGATCCAGGTGCAGCGGCTGCGTGAGCAAGTTCGACGGAACGCGCCAGAGCTCGCGCAGCTCGAGTATCTGACAGGATGTTCTCTCACTCCCAGTGTCAAGAACGGGGTCGTTACTTTATCCTTCTCGCTCTTGTCAAGCACGCACCCTTCACGTACAGCATCCATTTCACTGGATGTATCCAAGGCGCAGTACAAAGTTCCTACATACGATTCGCTGCTGTCTGCCGCTACCGTCAAGGCGCTTGTGCAGGAGCTGAGCAAGTCGGGTGATTTGTACGCCTTTCTGAAGAATATTCGCCAAGCGCTGGTCGAAAGTTTGTTAATAGCAGATGCATAATGTGCTCATGTATAGTCTATCTTCATTATGCGTTGCTACTTGGTGAATCAGATCGGAGAGCGCGCCTAGCTCTTTCACTTGCTGCACGATCACGCTGTTCTTCGTGCTCTTGCGCCGAGACACCCGTGGCTGCGAGGTGTGCTGCCCGTGTATCGAAGCCATCAGAGAACATAGCGCGCGCATACAATGTATACTTAGCGATACGGGCCTTGATATCCGACAGGCGCTCGAGCAGCATGAGGCCGTGGTTGAAGTATACATAGTTCCACCACGAGACGATATTGTCGCGAAGCCAATGCAGGGACACGCCATGCTCGCGACGACATTGAGCAAGTTTTTCCTTATCATTTCTGCGCGCGGCTAGCGCACAGTACCGTGCTGTGATAATAAAAGGGCGGGCCGTGCCGTGCGTCGTATGCAGGTGCGCATCAAGGCCTCGGGTGAGGTCATTGATCTTGAGCACCATGAGCATGACTCGCGGCACACGGCGGAGCAGCTCCATCACGTCCAGCAACAAGCCTTCCTTCTCCAAAACCGTCTTGCGGATATGATCTTTCTCTTCATCTGAGATGTTCGTGTTCGAGTCAAGATCCAGGAGAGACGACTTGCGTGGCCGGCCTTTCACGCCTGATGGATTGTTGTTATCGCTGCCCTCGAGACCCGAGCGACCCGTAATGGCACTCTCCAGTACCGGGTACAGATCATCGCCAATATTGCCAATCAGCTTGGCATATTTACGTCGCTCTTGTGTCACCTTGGGCGTTGTGCGAGAGAGAAGCGAGAGCCAAAAGCGCGCATAGTTGGCGCGCAGCTCCTCGTCGATGGCAAAGTACAAGCCATGGTCAAGCAACACAATCTCAAAATTCTCGCTGGAGCGCGAGCCCGGCTGGCGCGGGCGGATCAAGACATTACCGCCGTGTGGGTCAGCATGGAAAAACCCGTGCATGTACAGCATCTGGGCAAAAATGCGCGAGAGCTCTTGCGAGACGCGATTCCGGTCGATTTTGTGCTCTGCCAGGTACACAAGGTCATCGGGGCGGTGGCCATTCACAAATTCCATGGCCATTACGCGCTTGTGTACCCAAGGCACCTTGGGAAAGTACACACATGTCGACTTGTACTGAGCAAAGTCTTTCTGCGCCCGCATAGAGTTGCCTGCTTCATGACGGAAATCAAGCTCCAGTGGCAGATTCTTGTTCATCTCGTCCGCGAGCCATTCAAAGGAGAACTGAGGGAACATGCGCTTCACCCACCGGACAAGAATGGTTACCATTCGCATATCAATATCTGAGAAGCGCTCCACGTTCGGGTGCAGCATCTTGACAGCAAGTACTTGACCCGTCTCGCGGTCACAGGCACGATGCACTTGAGCAAGAGAAGCCACACCAAGCGGCTTTTCATCCATCCACGAGAATGCTTCGTCAAATGTCTTGCCTGTCTCGTTGTGGAACATGATTTCAAGTTCAGGCAATGGCGTTGGCTCGTTCTGGTCTTGCAAGGGGCGCATAGTCGCTGTCCACTCAGGCGGAAGCAGGATGACAGATGAAAGGTGCTGTCCCAGCTTGATGTAGAGACCACCATTGGCCTGCAGTGCCTCGAGCAGACGCTGCGCCGACCGCAAATGGCATTCGCGCAAGCTCTCATTCTCCTCCTCCTTGGATGCATACTTTGCGTTAAGCGTGCGGCGATAATCTAGAACGCAAAGAGCCACAGCCTTGATAATGATGGTGGAGCGCTTCAGCGCGAGCACCATAAATTGGGCAGTTTGTGAAGCATTCGAGTCTGACAAGCCCTTCTTGAGCTCCATGTACAGCGATTCAAGTGTTGACGGTGGCGATCTGTCCTTAGGCGATCCATCATCCGCTGACAGTGCATGACTGCCAAAGTATGCCGTACCAGCTAAGACAATGGCTGCGCCTAGCACGTACGAGGCAACGCGTGAGCTGCGATAAAAGGCGGCTTGCTGATTAGCCGCACGGTGTGGAAATGGCACGGCTGGCTCATCGAACATAATTGGTTCTGGGGCCTCTTTTGGTGGGTATCGTGGTGGTGCGAGCGCGAGCCTGCCAAGTGTCTTGCGGCGTTCCGATGCTTCATGACTAGCGAAGCGCACATGCATCTTGCTATGCGGCACCCACACGGGTAGCGCAAGCGAGTACTGTGCCACCCTCGCATTTGCCACGAGACGATGAATGCCTCCGGTCATGCACACGATGGGCCGCATCGTCTATCGCGTTAGCGGTGCGAGACACTTGCGGAGCGATTGGGACCCCCTCAACCGGGAGCACTGCAACGCCGTCCGGGCGCTCCTCTAGCGCCGATGCATCACGTGCATAGCGCTTGTGCGTGACCCAAAGCCTCCACTTAGATAGGCACAGATACGTGTGAAAGCAGCCACATGCTCCATCTTGTTTAAGGGGGACCTGGTGCCCATGCATGAATGGGAAAATCCGCGACATTTCACATTAAGAAATGAGGTAGATGGTGATTATGTGACAGAAGTTCCGGAGTACGCGGTCGATGATAGCTCTAGTGAGAATGAGCCTCCGCATGAGAATGGTGCGCGCAAAAAGACCCAGCGTGAACGGAGTCGAAGCACTGCTGACCCAAAAATGTTTGTATACTACTTTCGGCGGCCGTCGCATCCGGCGCCTCCGCTGGCGGAGGCAATGAATGCGCACACAGCGATTCAAGGCACGTCGCCATTCTCGCTCGTGGCCAATGCCACTTCTATGCATCGGCACCATGATCACGACAGCAATTTCATCAAACGGGCCTACACGGGCATCCATGACATGCTAGAAGATTACGAGGTGCGTGATGCCAAAGAGGGTGCGCAATTCGAGTACCGCCTCGCCAGGACACGCAATGGCTTGCCTGAGAATGTCCAAGAAGCTGAGGATATCCGAGACAGCCATTTCAGCGACATTGAGACCCCATTGACACCCTGCAGCAAGCGACGCGGAAGCACCACATGCCCGGATCCAGATCCACCCGAGAAAGAAGGTGCCGCAGACCCTTTTCTCGTCACATTCGAGTCGACAAACTCGGTACATGATAACCCACGTACTTGGTCGTATCCGCAGCGTGTGGCTACGCTCGCGATGTATGCGTTTTTTTCTTTGTTGGGACCATACGCATCATCGATGGTGTCACCTGCGGCTAAAGTGATTGGCGAGAAGATGGATGTCCACAGCAAACTGGTACAGAACATGTTTGTCGGTTTGTTCATGCTGGCGTTTGTGGCTGGTCCGTTGTGCTCGGCACCTATTAGTGAGGCATATGGACGACGCATTGTTGTATTCACTGGCACGGTGTTCTTCATTATCTTCAATATTGGCTGTGCTGTGACGAATAAGCTCCGTGAAATGCTTGTATTACGATTCATCACCGGATTTTTTGGCAGTGCCGTACTTCCCATGGGAGGCGGTGCAGTCTCGGACTTGTTCGAACTTCACGAGCGTGGAACGGCGATGGCTTTGTATACAGCTGCGCCTGTGTTGGGTCCCACGATCGGCCCCCTGATCAGTGGCTGGATCATCCAGGGGTGGGGCGAGGACCGATGGCGCTGGGTGTTTTGGATCTGCACGATTCTGGCTGGCCTTGTGTTCATGTGCGGCATAGTCTTTGCTCGTGAAACTTATGCTCCTTTTATTCTGTATCTCAAGGCACGCAGGCTGCGCAAGGAAACAGGCGACAAGCGATACCGTACTGTGTTTGAGAAGAAGTCAGAGACGGCCTGGCAGAAAGTCAAACGTATCTTGCTTCGTCCCGTCATCTTTCTCTTCACGGAGCCGCTGGTATTCTTACCCTCGCTGTACATGTCCATCATCTATGCGTGTTTTTATCTATGCATTGCATCCTTGCCGCGTGTGTACACCGAAAAATACCAAGAACGTATTGGCATCGCTGCCCTGCACAACCTGGCCCTGGCCATTGGTCTTATATGCATTGGTCAACTGGGCGGATGGTTTATTGATTACACGTACAAAAAACTCAGTGCCAAGCATGGTTGCAGACGACCTGAATTCAAACTGCCTCTTATGATGATCACTGTGTTTGTGTTGCCGGCAGGGATGCTACTATTCGGCTGGACAGCTCAATACGAGACACACTGGATCGCTCCTGATATTGGCCTTGTGGTCATCGGCGGTGGTGTCATCGGAAGCATGCTCCTCACACAAATGTACCTGGCGGACCTTATGACCATTTATGCCTCGTCTGCCATCAGTGCAGTGGCATCCATGCGCTCTCTCTTTGCCTTTCTCTTTCTCTTGTTTTCCAATGCCATGCTCGATCGCCTCGATGTCGGCTGGACGCTCTCAGTATTAGCGCTGATCGTCGCAGTCGTAGGTATACCCTCTCCCTTCCTGCTGTACAGATACGGCCCAGCTCTTCGCGCACGCAGCAACTATTGCGTCAAGGGATAGATCCCACTATGTCAGAACGCGCACATAGACTGCATGGTCTGTGCCTCTCCGCTATCGATGAAAGACGGGCATACCGGGTCGCCATCCAGTAGGACGGCACAAATGCCAAGTATCAGTCTCGGACCGATCATCTTGGTACGTGTTCTTTTGGTCCACGGATGCGTACACGGTAAACCCGTGTTCCTCGAGCGTCAGCACAAGCTGAAGAAGCAGCTGCCGAGCATGCATGGTGGTGGAGCCCTGTGCGAGCCAGTAGAACGAATTGAGCAGCAGTTCGGCCACACCTGGCGAGTACTCGTACATGGCGCGAGGTGCCCGAGCCACCGAAATCGAACGGTCGAGGGCCCAAGCGAGATCGGGCGGGGCGTCGATGAGGCGGATTTTGTTGTAGTTGGAGAACGCAATGCTGATCCATTCAGCAGGTGGCGGCGGTGGCGACTGATGCCGGAAGATGAAAGTGTCCTTGTCCCTTGCCTTTTTGCTAACATCCGTCGAAAAGATCATCACCCACCCTGCACTGTACAGCGTGGCGAGAAGATTGCGCACGAGGCGCCTAGCAAAGATACCAGATTCAGCCTTGCCGTCCCATGGACGCCCATGCAGTTTGAACTCGTAGGATCCAGCATAAAATCTCTCCCAAGATATGCCACGAGGCCAGCTGTGTGCGATGGTGGTGCGTGCCGAGTTTGTGATTTCATCTGGAAAGCCCATGAAACGAATGCGATCGGCCTCATGGAGAGACAAGGATCCCATTCGCGACTGAAACGTGTATCCCGCCAGAGGTCCCTGACTCTCTGGTTCACTCGAGCCTCGTAGCCATTTCATGGTGGGGGATGTGGGTGGATGCAGCGATTTCTCCACGGTTCCCCGCCCCGTGATTTAGTCATGCCAAGGCGAAGCCCACCGATGGGACGGGTCCAGACCGGGGCCAAACCCCACATTGGCATCATGCCGTATCAGGGACTCGAACCCAAGTACTTCCAAGTATCTTGGCTTGCTGAGCATGTGCTCGGTGTTGGAATTCGGCGCTCGCCCGTGAATGCCTTTGACACTGCTACATGGACGGAGATGCACGCGATCTTTTCGCGCATTCGTGTGGACGGTGATGTTCGTGCCGTCGTGTTGTATGGCGAGGGCCGATGCTTTACGGCCGGACTCGATCTGCATGATCCTGCCATCATGGACGTGATACAATCTGGCGGCGACCCTGCGCGTCGGTCCATGGCGATTCGTGAGCTCATTGAACGCTTCCAGAACGCCATCTCGTCCATCGAACAGTGTGAGCGTCCTGTGATCGGCGTATCGCACAGTTATACGATCGGTCTCGGCGTCGACATTTTGAGCGCCGTAGACGTGCGCTATGCGTCAAAGGACGCGCGCTTCTCGATTCGTGAGGCGCGCATTGGCTTGGCCGCTGATATCGGCACGCTTCAGCGCTTTCCAAAGGTGGTAGGCAACGAGTCTTGGGCTCGCGAGCTGGCTTTGACGGCTCGTGATTTCGGTGCCGACGAGGCTCGTGCCATGGGCTTCCTGAGTCAGGTGTTTGCCACGCAAGAAGAGGCCCTGCTCAGGGCGGTCGAGACGGCCAAGCAAATGGCGTCTCTCTCGCCTGTGGCGGTGGTGGGGACCAAGTTGGCCATGGTACACGCTCGTGACCACTCGGTCGACGAGGGATTGCGTTATATGCAATACTTGAATGGCGCTTTTCTTCAGACAGAGGACCTCGTCCAGTCTATCTCAGCTACAATGTCCAAGACGAAGCCCACGTTTGCCAAGCTGTGATTATGCAGGCTCTAGGAAATGCAGTTTCCAAGCCTCGTTCGATACTCTCGGCACGGCTTTGGGCGGTTCCTGCATATGCCGCCAGCGCCACACCGTTGCGAGCACGGCACTAGCTGCATCCGCCTGCGCGCCTGGCGCATGTGCGAGCTGTGTGACTTGCGTCGCGAGTGTCTGCGCCATTTCGGCACGCTCTTGGACCTGGCGCGCGTGTCGCTCTGTGAGGTCAGCGACGGCCTTGTGCGCATGCGCTTCAAGCGCAAGTAAGCGGTCTTGGAGTCGCTGCGCTGCGTTGCGATGCTTTTCACCCAGCGTTACAAGTAGGGGCAGCAGCCGCTTGGTGTCTTGCTGCAAAGTGCCAAGACGTGTATGAAGGAGTTTTTGCAGGGATTCATGGAGGTATCCCTCTTCGTAGATGCTGCCTTTCTTGCCAGCATTCTTTTTCTTTTCCTCCTTCTTGGCCTTGGCACGCTGCCGCGACTTGGATCCAAGTGAGAGGGTCGACATGGACGGCGCCACACTCGTAGCGGTAGTGTACCGAGTGAACTGTGTCACTTGCGACATGTCGCTCATGACATCGATATTGTCCATGCCGGGTAGATCGTCTTCGACATAGAAGGCGGCTGGATCGTGTGTGCGCTTCGCGTCTAGCTCAAAGAGGCGGGCGACTTGTTTGGACAGCTGCTCTTCGATTTCGTCTGCCTCGTCGATCAGCGAGCTGTGGGCCTCAAGAGTCGCAGGTGCCACATGCGTTTCCACCAGATCCCAGCGTGCATGCACCGCACATTCATACTGCGCATCGACAAACGCGTTCGCACGGCACAGCAGGTCAACGGCCCGCTCCAAGTCGGGTATACGAAGTAGGACACGTGCGGCCTGCTCGAACTTGTGCTGCTCCTCGAGCTGATCAGCAAGCTCCCGCGTCAAGTGCAGTAGAGCCTGCGCCGACATGCGCTGTTCAAGTGCCAGCGTCAAGGCCCGCTGCCACTGGTCTGCTTCTTTGTGTGCGTTCAAGGCCTCGTCTATACGACCGGCCAGCTCGTACGCAGTCGCAGCTTCGGCTGGGCGTTGATGTGAGCTGAGGTAGTCGGCGAAGCGGCCATATGCGTCAGCCAGCAATACGGGATCCTTGGCCCATGCCACAAGACCTTCGCGAAAGAGCTTGTGCTGGACCATGTACGTCATAGCTGCTTCGGTGTGCTCACTGCCAGCTTGGGCGAGCCAGGCGAGTGCCTTGGCATGGCGACCTAAGTAATCGTCCATACAAAAGCGTTGGTACGCCAGCGGCTCCTTCGCACGCATCTCGCGCAGGAACGGCACGTACTCTCGCGGATCACGCGGAGACTGCTGGGCGATCAGCAGTGCCAGCTCAAAGTCGTACATGCCCAAGGCGACGTTGTACAGTTGATCGGCATTGACGAGGAAAATGATGTACTTACACGCCTCTTCAGCGAGAGCCATGTCCGTGTGCATGTATTTGAGCAGTACGCGCAGTCCACTTTCGTAGTCCGCAGGCACTTTGCGTACGTGCGCTGTGAGAATGGACGACAGATAGTACCGCTCATCTGCCGCCTGCATAGCCTCCAGGAACCGATCACAAATCTGATTCACCTTGGTATCGAGATGTTCCATAGGTGTACGAGTGCTCGGATCCCACGGGCGGTACAGCGACTGCGTCACGTCTTCGTTTCGCAAATTAGACAAGAGCAAGTTGATGTGGTCGACATGGTGAATTTGCGCCAAAATCTCTGGCACACGCTCCAAAAAGGCCGTAGGACAGTGGTCGTGCAGCAAGTTGAGGTCGACACGGTGCGCGCGACTCACACGCAGAGCCTCACCAAACGCCAGGCGATCCAGCCTGTCGCGAATCACATCGAGCACCATAGGCCGCGGGTACGTTGTCTCCAAATTGCCTCGCGGCATTTGCAAAACGAGCGACATGGCACTGGGCACAGCTGTCACAATACGACTACCCCGCTCAACACGGCGGCTCAGCTGCGAGACCTGCGGCGTGGTTGTGAGGCATGTGAGCGGCACAAACATGGCCTCGTGCGCGTGCGTCGTCCAAATCAGCAAATGGTCCGTGCATGTGAACGAGGTGGCATCTTTCGCCAGCACACGATGGGGTGCGAGGAGGCGACCATCAGATGTGAGGCCGATCGCCTGCCACGTTCCCTCATGTTCTGCGGGGAGTATGTGCAGCGTGGGGCAGAAGGACAGCAGTGGATCAAGTGGCGTCAGCTTGAGCGTCGGTGAAAATAGGGTGACATCACCGCGGTGATCGTGCAAGGCGAACGAGGTCGAGTTGGGCACAGACACTAAGCGCCACGGGCCCTGGCCGTCGAGCAGCTGATACGAGGTCTCAGAGCCGCATTGCGTCCACAGGGCCGTATTTTCGCCCTCCATGCACAGCACAGCCACACAAGGGACGCGGTCGCACAGCGTGACAGCCACTTGATACGCATGTGTCGCATCGGGGCGTGTATATGTCGCCACACGCTGAGGCGTCAGGGGCGCGCGTGGACGTGGATGTGCGGCGCCAAGGTGGCCGTACTCGACGCTCCATATGTGAACGCTCGCGTCAGGGTACAGGATCGCGACCATGTCGGTCGTTTGGTCCTCCACGGACTGTGTGGTCCATGCCACATGCACAGGGGTAGCTGGCGGTACATGCGGGACTGTGTGGTGCGGCGTATCGACGATCGCCACGGCACACATAGGAGGCGGTACATTTTGCAGGCGAAATGGCGTCAGGTAGAGCAGATGGCCGTCCACGACCGAGGCGCACGCGGCATCATGAGGCGGCATGCCACGGGAGCAGGCAGTCTCCAGGCACATGGTTCTTTTTTCGACGCGCGCATGCGACACGTACCATGTAAGGGGCTGCTCCGGGTGCCAGGTCATCGCATGCAGATGCTCGTACGTAGATTCGTGCTTCAAGTACCAATGGTAGTTACCACTCGTCCACAGCTGCAGCACATGCAGGCCAGCGCGCTGCAAGACCACTGCCAAGACGGAGCCATCCGCATTCCACGATACGAGGCGGATCTGGTGCTCGCATGACCAAGGGGGCAGTGGCTCTGCCGACACACCAGGTACGTCGGGCACACTGCCATGTTCCTCGCGCAACGAGAACTCACCGTGACGGAGTCCATTGCGCTCGAAAAAGACCACGTCGTGCCGCCCGTGTCGACCTGGTGCCCATGGTCCGCCCATGCGCTGCGTCGTCGCGATCAAGTTGCCTGTGGGACGGCACGCAAGGACGTGAGAGATGCCACGCACGCTTCGATCTGACGTTGCACTCAGCGTGCCTGTGCGAGTGTACGTGCGAAGAATGCGGTGCACGGTATCATTGGACGGCTCGGCACTCGACGTGACGAAAAAGGCGCCGTCGCCACGCCATGAAATGCGGGGAAGGCCATCGTCCTCCGGCACAAGCGGACCACGGGGATCGCTTTCCTCAGGTGCATTCGCAGCAGCCATAGCGGCTTGCTTGCCCTCTGATCCGTGAAATTGCGTCGACTTGGAGCCCCAGCCGACGTTCACAGGCTGGTCATCACCGAACGCTTCGGTAGACAGCATAGTCTCGCTCACGACCTCGAATTCACGCGTCATCACAATGAGCCGCTTTTCACCACCTGTAATGAGCACTAGCACGTCTTCTTCGGGACTCCATGCAGCCGCCAAGATGCCCTGGTCCACAGAGCCCACCACCTCGGCAGGTGCACCGGCCTCTTCGTCCACAGGCATGAGCACGATATCACCACCGCTTCCAATCACACAGATAGCCGGCGTATGATTCACGCTCGATCCTCCATCGGCAAGGAGGCGGAAATCTGCCACGTCTGGTACATGAGACGCGGCTGACGCCACCTCCAGGACGGCGAGTTCTTCTGTGCCTGTCGGCGTGATATGAGCCAAGGTAAGCTGCGATACACTATCGCGTCTCTCTACCCGCATGACATACACAGAGTCATCTCCCTCAGTGTCTGCCACGACGCCGTGCCACGGCTTCGTTGGCGCATCGTACACTCGCCACGCGAGTGTCGATAGATTGCGCATGTGGAAGGGAGAGAAAAAAAAGTGGAGTCGCTAAGCCGAGCTACGGAGCTTGTCAAAGTTGGCCTGGGCCTGGAGCAGCGCCGCCTTTTCGGCCTCCAAATCATCCAGCCGCTTTTGCGTGTGGGCACGCACGTCTTCAGGTGTCTTGGACCAGTCAGGTTTTTGCGTCAGGGCAGTGGTGCGCTGCAGCTGCGTCTCGTTCAGCGTGAGCTTCTTGGCCAGCTTACTCAGCTCCTGATCAAAGTCGACCAGGCCGCTCACGAGCAGGTGTACCTGGATAGTCGAAGAGACACTGGCCACGACGCAGCCAGGCGGGACATCAGAAGCCGAGGGAACACACACAATCTTTTCACAGCCTTTAATGAGCGTGTGCATCACACTGCACTGGGACTCGAGCACCGCACGGTACTCGTTGTTCGGCACCTCGACAAATGCCTGGATCTGCGAGGTGAGACCGTAGTCAGCAGCGAGACCACGCACAGCGCGCACAGTCGCAAACACGTCGTCAAAGTACGCAGCCTCCTTACCAAAGTCATGGACCGCTTGCCATTCGGGGAAGCGGGCATGAGCGATTGTTTCGGCGGTCTCTTGCGGACGTTGCGGCAGGCGATGCCAGAGCTCCTCGGTGACAAAGGGCATGAAGGGATGCAAGAGCTTGAGACCAGCGTCCAGGCATGCGTACAGCGTGTGCTGCGCCGACAGACGCGCACTTGGATCAGCACCCGCATCTGTGATCGGCTTGATGGCCTCAATGTACACATCGCACAGGTCGTACAGCCAGAAGTTGTACACGCAGCTCGTGGCGCTCATGAACGAGCGCTGGAGCATGTCCTGGTTGAGCTGCTGCGCGGTCTGGTTCAAGCGGTGCAGGATCCACTTCTCCACGAGGCTTTGCGGCACAAACTTGTCCTGATCCGCGAGGCACAGAGGCTGGTAGCCATCCTGCAGCTTGAGGAGCGCAAACCGCGTAGCATTCCACAGCTTATTGCAGAACTTGCGGTAGCCTTCCACACGCATGATATCCAGGTTGATATCGCGGCCAGCAGCTGTGTAGGCACACAGCGTGAAGCGCAGCGCATCGGTGCCGCACTGCGGAATGCCGCGGGGATAGTCCTTCTTTTGACCCTGTGCGGCTTTGTTGATTTCTTTCTCGTCCAGGTTGCCTTCACGCAGGCGCTGATGAAGTCCCTCGAGCGAAATGCCCTCGATCACGTCGATCGGATCGATCACGTTGCCCAGCGACTTGCTCATCTTACGGCCGTGCGCATCGCGGACCATGGCATGGCAAAACACCTCCTTGAACGGCAATTGACCAGTGTGGTGCACACCGAGCATGATCATACGAGCCACCCAGAAGAACAGAATGTCCCAACCTGTCTCCAGCATGGATGTCGGGTAGTAGTGCTGCATGTCCTTGGCGTCCTTCTGCGGCCAGCCGAGCGTCGAGAAGGGCCACAGACCGGACGAGAACCATGTATCCAGCACATCCTCATCCTGCTTGAGTGTAAATGCCCGGCCCTGAGCCATCTCCGTCGCACGCTCCTCAGCCTGGGCCTGCGTACGGCCAACGACCCACCACTGGCCGTCTGCAGGGTCCTGCTCGACGCCCTCCATGTCGACAAAGTACGCCGGGACACGGTGGCCCCACCACAGCTGCCGACTCACGCACCAGTCCTGGATGTTTTCCATCCACCTGAAGAACTCGCGCTTGCTCTGCGGTGGCTCAATCACCATGTTGTCGCTCTGCACCTTTTCGACAGCGGCCTTGGCGAGCGGCTGGCAGTTGACCCACCACTGAGGCTTCATGACCGGTTCGATCACATCACCAGAGCGCTCACACACAGGCACCACCATGGGGTTGTCCTTCGTCTCGACGTACAAGCCCTTGGCCTTGAGTGCTTCAACGACGGCGCGGCGCGCGCTAAACCGCTTCATACCCTGGAATTCGCCAGCATTCGCGTTCAGTGTGCCATCGTCGTTCAGGATATTGATGAACGGCAGGTTGTGGCGCTTGCCCACATCATAGTCGTTCGGGTCGTGTGCTGGCGTGATCTTGACGGCTCCCGTGCCGAACGCCATGTCAACGGCAATGGAGTCTGTCACCAAAGGCACCTGGCGCTCGGGAATGAACGGATGCTGCAGCATCTTGCCGTGCAAGTGCTTGTACCGCTCATCATCAGGGTGCACAGCCACGGCGGTATCACCGAGAATCGTCTCAGGACGCGTCGTGGCCACGACAATCTTTTCGTCGGAGCCGACCACGGGGTACACAAACGACACAATCACACCGAATTCGATGCGCTCGTTTGGTGGATAGCCAGGCACATTCATGAGGGTGCGACCGGGAAGGGTTTTCTGCACCACCTCGAGATTCGAGAGCGTCGTGTTCAGGTACACACACCAATTGACCAGGCGGTTCTCACGGTACAGAATGCCGTCTTCAAACAGCTTGCAAAAGTTTTCCGTGACAGCAGCGCTCCGAGACTCGTCCATGGTAAAGGCCTCGCGAGAAAAGTCGAAACTCGCACCGAGACGGCGCATCTGATTCGAGATGCGCGACTGGTACTGGTCTTTCCACTCGAACACCTTTTCCAAGAATGCCTCACGACCATAGTCGTAGCGGGACTTGCCCTCAGTCTTGGCCAGGCGCTTTTCCACCACCGTTTGCGTCGAAATACCAGCATGGTCAAAGCCGGGGACGTAGAGCGTGCGGTAGCCCTTCATGCGGTAGAAGCGGATCAGCGCGTCCTGAATAGAAATCGTAAGCGCGTGTCCGATATGCAGGAGACCCGTCACATTCGGTGGCGGCAATGGAATCACAAACGTCTTGGCAGGATCATACGGCTCATCGTCACGAGGAGTGAAAAAGCCACGCTTCTCCCACCAGGCGTACCACGACGACTCAACATGCAGCGGATTGTATCCATTCTCCATAGGCGAAGACAGGTCCTTCTTTTCGCCGGGCACCGTCGTATCGACCCACGCCGGCTCGTCTTTGGTCTCCTTCTTAGCCTTCTCCTTCTTGGCACCCGAGCCAGACGCAGGAGCGGGGCCCTTTTCCGCCTTGAGAGCATTCTTGGCAGAAGACTTGGCCTGCTTTTCAGCCAACTTGGCTGCCTTCTTCAGTGCCGACTTGGACGGGCCCTCAGCTGGTGGGTCGCCGCCCGCAGGGGGGGCTGGTGCGGCTGGCGGTTGTTCGGTGGGCTGGCTCATATGCAAGTATGCGGCAGGAATCAGCGGAATCAACCTATGTAGCGTATGCGGGCGTGCAAGAGAACTCTGAAAGCTTCGTGCACAGCACCTTATCAGCATGCACTGATCCCAGTGCGTCCGTCGTCGACTCGACGTCCACCTCTGGGAGGAGCACAAGGCCTTCTTCTGTCTCACGTGATGGGATCACGTGTATATGCTGCGACGCGTGGATGGTGCGCGGTCCAGCGGAGATGCACAGGTACAGGGGGGCCGACAATATGATACGCGCGTGGCGCCATGACATAGTACATAAGAGCTAAAAGCGCAAAAGCAGAATTATTTCTTTGAGGCAGAAGACTTTTTCGTGGTCTTCTTAGTAGTAGCAGCTTTTTTCGCTGGTGCCTTCTTGGCCGGTGTCTTCTTGGCGGTGGTGGTCTTGGCTGATGCTTTCTTAGCTGGTGTCTTCTTGGTCGTCGTCTTCGCTGGAGCCTTTTTGATGGCCGTCTTCTTGGCCGAGGCAGCCCTACTCGTCGAAGACTTGGTTTTCTTCGTAGAGCTGCTCGTGGGGGCGGCCTTCTTGGGGGCGGTGGTCTTCTTTGGCGCAGTCGACGTGCCCGCTGCGTGCTTGGCCTTGGCAGCCAACTTGACCTTACCGCTCACGCCCTTGGGAAGGAGAAACACACCCTTGTCCTTGCCGCGCACAATGGCACTGTTCAAGTGTGTGCTGAACAACGTCAAGGGAAGCTTGCCTGTGTCAGGATGCTTGGCAAGGATTACTTTTTTGAGCGTCGGGCGGCCGAGACCTGAGCGACCCTCTTCACCGTACGAGATGATAGCCTCGATGATCATGTCCTCATACGTCATGCTGGACGGCTTCCTGGTGCTGGTCGACTTCTTGGCCGGGGCCTTGGCCACGGCGGATTTGGCTTTGGTAGGTGCCATGTTAGAAAAGACGACGAGGCAATACAGGGATGGTGGACTGAAGCGAACGTGCCGATCTTGGAAAACCCGCTCGTGTTTGGGGCGCTTTCCTTTTCATAAAAGTGCTCACATTTGGCCCTGCATAAGCCGCGCGCGGAAAACCGCATTTTCCGTCCATGAATGCGCGTTGGACCCGATTTCATCAAGTCGCGTGTATGACCTAAGCAGGATGCCTGTCGCCTTGCATCGCGATCGACACGCTGGACAGGGCTGTTTCCTGCGCACAGTCTTAGTCCTATCATACTTGCATTGCTATCGTAGTACATCAAAATGCGGTACAGCACCTATCCACAGCAACCTGCGCACAGCCGGCATAGCACGGAAGGCTGGATGACATGGGATGGGGGCCTGGGCGACAGAGATCGGGCCTGATGCAACGAGATCCCGCCGATCGCCACTCATCGGGCGCGATAAAGTGGAGGTATCCTGCTCCACTATATCGCGCCTAGGGTGCACGGACGGCCAAGGCCAACGAGTGCTGACCGGCTGTGGCCACACTGGCAATGGTCCAAGCACCGGGTTCACCAGGCATGGGAACAGGAGTGGGCGTCGTCTTGCTTTGGTCGTCACCCCACGATTCGGCAGGTTGGCCCATCGCCTCGTCCGATGTCGTTCCCCACGAGTAGAGCACACCACTCGCAGCCAAGGCAAAGGTGAAGCGCATGCCAGCCGCAATGCCAATGATCGGGACATGCTCTAGTGAGTCTGTTTGTATAGGCACATGCACGGGCGCACGCATGAGGACAGGGCCTTCCTCGCCCTGGGATGCCAATGCCACGTGAGGCAGACCCAGCTTGCCCTCGTCGCTGTCGCCACACATCCATACATGACCGTTCGACAAAAGGAATGCCGTGTGGAACTCGCCTCCATCTACCTGGACGACGCGCGCACCGTCCAGGCGCGTTGGGTCCAAGGCCTTCACACGCGTGGGGCGCGTCACCTTTTCCTTCTTGAGGCCCGTGCCTGTCTGGCCGCGGGTGTTCAGACCCCACGCAAAGACGCGTCCTTCTGCATCCACAGCGAAGCTCGAGTTCATGCCGCACGCCACATGCACGATATTCCGCAGCTCGGGAATCAGTTCTGGCGTGAGCAGCATACTCGCTGGCGGGTCACGCTTCGTGAAGCGGGCACGGACGTGGTAAGGACTCGCGAAGCGGCCGAGCTGAGACATGCTGTTCAGGCCCCAGGAGTATACGCGACCATCGAGCGTGAGAGCGAGCACATGGTTTTCGCCGCAGGCCAACTGCGCGAACCGTACGTCTTCTAGCGCAGGAATGGGCAGGGGTGACCACTGCTCGCGAGGTGCACCATCAGCGTCCGTATCGGCGAAGCAGACTTTGCCTTCGCCGTCCTTAAAGTGGCCCCAAGCAACGAGACGGCCATCGGCATCTAGAGCCAGACTGCAGCCGTCCGATGCAGCAGCACGCGTCGCCCGGAAGCGATGCACTTTACCGTCATCACCGGGGGCCGTATCCTTGCCTGTGGGCGAAATGCCGTCGACCGGCCGCAGCACATAGTACACGTCATCTTCCGACTCGTTCGATCCTTCGCGGTGCTTGCGTCCCAATGTGCCGTGATCGTCGCTGCCACATGACAGGATGCGACCGTGAGCATCGATCAGCAGCGTATGCATACCACCGGCGACGATCATCTCGGCACCGCCCGTGCCCAATTGGCCGGCATCCGTTTGCACGGATATGTCTTTGTTGCCAAAGGGCTTGGGCTTGGTGAGCTTGTTGATATTATCATCGTCGGGGCCACCGAGGGACAATTGACCAGCTTCGCCTGTGCCCCACACGAATAGCTTTCGTGGAACGACGCTATCGCTGGACGCCTCTGTCTCTGTACGCGTCGCATAGACGGCCTGCATCGTCGCTGTGCCAGCCGTGTGAGACGACAGGTCAGCAGCGTGCAAGGCCCGAATGGGAGCCGGCGGCCTATTCAGAGTCGATGTTCGCACACGCTTGACACGCGGTGCATCCTCTTCATCTACAGCGCGCTTGCGTTGCGTCGCATTCTTGCGGACAGCAGCTTTGGGCGGCATGGTAGTGCAACGTCACTAGGGCACGACACGGTCGTCGTAGAGTTTGGGAGACCCACGTGACTTGAATTACGAGCCTATGCATTACTTGATCTCGAGGAGCTTGACGTCAAAGATGAGCGTCGAGTTCGGCGGGAGACCGGGGAGTTTGGCCTTGCCGTACGCCAGATGAGGAGGGCAGGTCAGGCGACGCTCGCCGCCGACCTGCATGCCTTTGACGCCTTCGTCCCAACCTGCGCGCGGTGAGCAAAAAGACAACGCACCTTTGATCACTTCGCCCTTGCCGAGACGGAAAGAAAAGGGCCTGCCCTTCGTGTTTGAGTCAAATGTAGAGCCATTCTGCAGCTTGCCGACATAACGCATGCTCACACGGTTACCCGGCTTAGCTGCAGGGCCCGAACCTGCTTTCTTATCCTCCACGATCAGACCCGATGGAAGCTTGGTCTAAAAGTTGAACAGAACGTCAGTCAGCATGGATGCCATGACGTCTCGTACCTTGTCCTGCTTCTGTCCCGACGCCTCAGCTTTGAGCTTCTTGTTCAGGCGCTTGCGCTGGCTGCGGCTCAGCTTGGGTTCGTCTTCGTCCAAGTCCGACACGGAGCGCTTCTTCGAAGGCACAATGACAATGTCCTCTTCGTCGTCGTCATTGTCATCGTCCTCCTCGACAAGCACCTCGTCATCGTCCTCGTCATCATCGTCCTCGTCGTCATCCTCAATCACAATGTCACCATCTTCATCCTCGTCGTCTTCGTCTTCGTCCTCCTCCTCATCATCGTCCTCCTCGTCATCGTCTTCTTCGTCATCGTCCTCCTCGTCATCGTCCTCCTCATCATCGTCCTCCTCGTCGTCATCGTCACGAGGACCCTCAATCAGCTTGCGGTCGCGAGGCGCCTCCTCATCGTCCTCGTCCTCCAGCTCGCCAAGCAGCTCGGGGTCAAGGTCGTTCAGCGACGTCGGGAGCAGGTAGTTGCCGATAATGTC
>ERZ501061.68-NODE-68-length-37000-cov-3.977724_pt1 | contig 37000 bp, 17 predicted proteins | sample MGYA00510854_ERZ501061 | MGnify/ENA primary metagenome ERZ501061 (study PRJEB25958, sample SAMN03398515) | human skin metagenome | study: EMG produced TPA metagenomics assembly of the Human Skin Microbiome Metagenome (human skin metagenome) data set.
TGACACACAGGCATGCCAACAAGCCTGGATGCTTTCGTGTTCTGATTCGAGAATGGCTTGCTCTGTCGCCGCCCGGTAAGTGCACGGAGCACACAATACTAAATTTGAACCGGCAAGAGCCTCGCCATCGTTGCGAGGATAGTGTGTCGTTGTCACTTGTTCAAACGGTTCAGCACGTAATGTGTGGATTCGATCAGTTACCTGCTTCATGCGAGTCACCAAGAACGGCGGTGGCAAGATAGCCGTTACCGATGCACTTAACAACAGTCGTTGATACTTTTTGAGCGTCTCGTCCAGAATGATGCGCCTGTGGATTTCCGACTCATCCGCCTGAATAGACGCCGGCAGCTCGCTGACCGAGTGGTAGTTCATAGCCGACCATTCCAGGAGAGCACCGAGATCATGACGGAGAAAGTCCTCAAGCTTCAGATTATAGCCGACGAATACCATGAGTGCAAGGATAGCTTTGATTCGCCGCAGCTTCGGCAGCAGAGCACCACGCAGCACAAGCGCGCTGCTGACCTCTTTCGACGTCACTTCTACGCGTAAGAGCGGTTTGCGCCTTTCTGCATCATCGACCTGTTGGTACGTGTCGATGAATATTGCCGCACAGCGACCGAGGCGTGGCTCGAGTGCGAGTCGGTCAATCGATGCGATGATATCGGCCTGTGTGCAATGAGCAATCGTTTCGAGGGCCGTGCGCTTCATACGTAGAAACACTGCGATACCAGCTTTTTCGAACATTTCAAGCGCAATGTGAGAGACACCCTTTTGAACCATCACGACATTCGGACGCTGCGCTACAATGCGAGCGACAAGAATACGGAGAAACTCATACTCCTGGGCCATGATGGACTCGAGAGACATGAGCTGATCTGCATTGCGGTGGTACTCGATGGGGAATGTAATGATCATAATGCGAGCATTGCGCATCGGCAAAAAAGACGCCATAGGCTTTGTTGCGACATTTTTCGTACACACAAAGCCATCCAAAAACTCGCAATCAGAGACATGTCCACCTGGAAAGCACTTGATTTTGACAAAGTGCCGAATGTCAGTCAGGTATGTATTCCGAGTCCGAACGCGGATGCGCTCAATAACCGCAAGTGCCAGTAACTTGATAGTTTCTTTCCACTCATGTACATGTCCAATATGTTCGGCAAGTAGCAGCTGGTGCAGCATGCGCAAAAAGTACACAAGTGAAATTGCGCTGAGTGCCGTACTGGTGACGAAGCGCGACGCACCACGCATGAGCTTTTGACGTGCCGTGCTTCGTTTAATGGGCGAGCAGGGCGGTGGAAGTGGCTTTTCGTTGGCATCGTCATGAGCAACCAATGGCGGTTCAGTCAAAGTGTCCCGCTGATGAGGTTTGCTACACACGATATCATTTTCCTCATCATTTTCATCCCGAACTTTGAAGCCACTGTCGCCGCTTCGACTCGCCTCATCCGTGTAGCGGCTATTTTCAGTCAAGTCAGAGTCGCGCATATGACGCATTTCGTCAGTGTTGCGACTCGCTGGTATCATTGATGAAACCATATCAGCTGTAATTGATTCGTCAGCTGCTTGGACATCACTCTCATCCACGAGTCCGGAGCGGAATGGGACCTCGTCATGTATTAAAACCGGATCGTGTGCGCTCAAATTGCGCAAGGCCTCAACATCGCGGCCGTCCATTTCAGGCATTTCGTTAAACTCATCATCTCGATATGATTGGAAACCATTAACGTCTTGTTCATGACTAAGCCTTTCGTCGGACATGTCACCATTGTCATCATTCCCATCATCGTCACTTTCACCGTTAAATCGGTATCTTTCGCAGCGGCGTGGCAGCGCACTTGCATTTCCAGCAAATAGCGTCTTAGCGGCAAATTGCGACAAAGGTGTGTGTAGATCTTGCGCCTCAACTTCAGGCATTGAGCTAGACACAGGACTTTGCTCTTGCAAGAAGCTAGCTTCACGAGCTTCAGCGTCAATACGTTCCCGATGATCGTATTCTTCGAGCATATTTTTGCACTGATTACACGTGCGTATTGAGCCCTTGTGACCCCATCGTTCACCAGGGACAAGGTTCGACGCACATCGGTGGCAAAATATCTGCCCGCAGATCCGGCAGTGGTGTTTCCTGCGAAGTGACGTGAATGGCATGAGACAATCGCGGCACTCTTTTGCTGTCTCGTCTGCCATCCAGTATTTTCGACTCAACCCTTCGCCACGGAAGCGTCGGATCCATATATCGGCACTAGGCCTCACACTCATTGTACTCAATGAGTCATCACCGGCATCAGAGCGGCTGCGATGTATCGTTGTCACAGATCGTGTATCGTCAAGTATGTCGCCACTCAAAGGAAAGCCAGGTACGGCTTGTACACCATGCGTGCCGAGCGTCCCTCTATCGCTTTGACGTGTATCGACAGACTCAGTATCGCTCAGTACTGTGGCCGTGTGGCTCCCAACATCCGACGCCGTTGATACGACATTCGTTGGCGCTATTGTCACAGACGGGGACAAGGTGCGTAATGGCACGATTCCATTCGCCTTGCGAAGGTGCTGGCTTGGCTGTCGTTGCGCAGGTGTTCCATGCCGTGAGATTCGCCTCCGCGGAGGCGATAAACGACGTGCCGGAGTGGCCGGAGCATAGTCGGACTTGTGAGTATCTCCTGAAGAAGGCGCTGAGAAGGCTGCACGCATCCGATCAAAGAGCGACGCGAATGCAAACGTTGGCGGCGGGCGCTCCTCATTTTCATCCAGGAACCCAAACGACACCATCTCTGATGCTGGCAACCGTGCAGACGCATCATTCTGGCTGGTCGAATGTGTACCGGACCTGTTCGCGCTGTTGGCTGCCGTGCCTGTCGCGGGCTGTGGATTGTCAACATACGAATATAGTCCACCTACCGACAGACTGGCAGTCATGACCCTCGGTCAGACGAAGGAAGGAGCTTGTTTGTGTCTGTGAATAATCACAGCCTCGTATTAAGGATGATGAGAATGCGATCCGATACGCTCTCTTCTTGGCAATATAGCAGCCAACCCCGCTGAGTAGGACTAGTGTAGCGCGCGAGAACCTGGCGGTTTTGCTACTCTTACACTGGTCATCTGTCGCACAGACTTTACATGTGGAGGACTAGCACAAGTCACTATAACGCGTATGTTCTATGCCTAGCACCGGACAACGAGTCACAGCAGCGCCTTACCACTCACGTCGATATTCGCGGTCAACGCGTGTAATAAGGTTAAGACCTGCTACATGATGGAGTGCAACGCACCGGTGATGCAAGAGCTCCAGATCGCGAAACAGAAGCTTGGGCCGCAGTGGCGATAGCGGTGAATAGGAGCTCGTTGACGCTGACGTTGAAGATTGCGGCAGTGGCAGGGATGGACGTGATTGCATTGACGACGACAAAGACGGAGTTGACGAGTGTGCAGTGCCGGGAGGCAAGGAATAAAGTAAACGTAGCATGGACATGGGTGGAACGATCGGCATCCAGTCTAACGGCGGTAGTGGCGCCTGTGTCGTTACGCTTGTTTTTGGCACTGCACGCGATGATGGCGGGTATTTTTCGAGAAATGAGCGAAGAAGCGTTAAAGCTGGCTCAACTCGGAAACTTTTTGCGTGCTGCCGGATCATGAGGGCCCACATTTTGGAAATTGTCTTGGCATCTGTGCCCGTATCTCGGCGCACAGAGGTATTTTGTGAAGAGAGCGAGGATCCCTCCAATGCAGTCCATTGATCCCAAATCTGTTCAGCAACTTGATCAGCAAGTGCGCGATCTTTTGAGAGTGCACATTCAGCCAGGACCATTGCGAGTGTGTGGCCGTTGGCCTGGACGTGGCTCTGAGCAAAGACGCCATCAGGCTCGTACACAGCATTGAATAAGGCGCGTAAGCGCTGATCTGGCTTCATGTGGTGCGTAAAAACAGCAAGAAATGCATTGAGGAGGCGGGGTGTTATTGCAACAAAGCGCATAGGATGCTCTCTTAAGTCGACGGCGATGTTGCTGTTAACACTGTGGCCCTGGTCGGCCAAAATACGTGCCATTAGGGAACGCACTTCCATCAGCACATCGCTGGACGTCTGCGGCATGTTCTGAGAGAATGAGGGCTGTGCATTCGAAGATCTCGCGCGTTGTTCTTCATTTGCAGCCAAAATAGCATGCTTGTCGTTCTCGGAACCATGGGGACTAGCCTCCGCTTGGACCGTGACCAGATCACTCCTTTTGATCGGCGGCCTGTATACGGCATACGACCAGAATACATTCGTCAATGTTTCTTCATTTGGTGCTTTAGATGTGCCGTCAGCTGAGTCTGCCTGCGTCATAACACTGCGGACCATATCAGCGAGAATCCAGCGCGATGTAATAAGGTCACCTTTTCGAGCGCTTCCCTGCAGCACAGCATTGTATGTGTACACGTCGGGAGATAGAGGCGCCACTCCATGTGCGTTGCCGTCAACAAGCTCGCGAAGCAGACGAAGTGCATCGGAATAGTGTTCCTTGCGCCTCGCGCAAGTAAGAATAAGGCTATCATACACTTCCTTGTTGGGTCGAATACCATGATGCACAGTCATTTCACGAAACAAATCCAGCGCGCGCTCTGCATCTGCTTCCCAGGACCTGTTGCGACGAATGGACATTGTATTTGGCTGTGGAATACCAGCAGCGCAAGCTCGGATCATCATCGCGTAAAGTGGTGCATCTGGCACGGGATGAGCTGCGTACCGCATATGGTAGAAGAGCGACCAAGCAATCGGATGTAAATCTCGGATAGGATGCTTTAGCACATGTTCGATGACCAGTGTATATGATGACATAGGCGCAGGGTCACTTTGCTCCCACAGCGACAGGTACTGGACGGCATCGAACAATTGATTCATTTTTGCATACGCTTTGACCACGATATGCTTCGTCTCCGGCTGTGGTAATATGCCATTAGCTTGCATGGTTGCGCTAAGCTCTAACACCGGCTCCACGAGGCCCGCGTTAGCGTACGCATCCATGACTTTATGGAAAAGCGGTGAAACGTGCATACCACTTCGAGCGGCCAATGCGAGTGTTGTATTCACGTGCTCTGTATCATGGTCACGCGCACTCTGGATAGCAAGAGCCAGCCATGCTGATGGTGACACGATGCCTGAGGCTGTTTGCGTGCATGGAGAAAGATCGCTTGCCTCCGTTTGTTGTTGCTGGCAAAACTCAACGCCAGAGCGCTCAAGTCGCTCAAGGATTTGTGCGCGGAGCTGCTTGCGCTCTTTTGCAAGCTCTGTGGTATCAGTTGATGTGTCTCCTGTCTTGGGTAGAGCCTGAACAGGTGGTAAGCCAAGTCGCGCAGCGAGCTGCTCAAGAGAAAGCTTCGGTGTCGTTGGCGGTGGGGATTCCAGTTGCCGCACGTCTGGTAAAGGTGAGGATACGAGCTCTTGATACATGGAATCAAGTGTGCTTTCTTCTAATGGTGGAAGATCGCGCGTAAGTGCTTTAATGCGATCACGCTTCTGCAAGTCATGCCATTGTTGTTCTAGCTGAGCAATTTCACGACGCAGTTCAGCTTCACGCACATGCACGGGCGTATGCCGACGCAGATGCCGCATATGAGCTATACTGGTTGTGCATACTCCACGATAAGCAATATTGTGCAAAGAATGTGCACATCGACGCAACATACGAAAGTGCTCGCTACCTACACGACTTTGAGACGCGACTGTGATGCCAGATTTTTTTCTTCTCTGCGGACGTGCACCACAATTTGTGCATGTGTGGAGACGCATACACGATTCGACGAGAGGGAGATAAATGGACATACGTCACGTGCCGTGCAAGGTGACGGATGCATGCTCCACACGCACTTGTCACTTGGCACTTGCTAAGGAAGCAGCGGGGCTCCTGGAACACATGACGGACGGTCTATAGCTACGGATGGAAGGCTTATGAAAGCAGGTCTAAGCCAGCAAAAGGATCTTTTGATGATGCAGGAGGCGCATTGGATGTATGTGAAAAATGAGATTTGGATGTGGAAGGATGAACGGAAGGCGCGGACGTAGTAGCCATAGCGGATGTGCCAGGAGTGGATGGCTCGTCAATGTCACCCAGCAAGTCGAATATGTTGTTTGAAGGTGTAGAAGAAGGAACAGAAGAAGACTGATGCGATAAAGAAGCGGCGGGGTTTGTCGTCGACAATGCAGAGTTATTGTTCGCTTTCAAGGTGTCGTTGGTGTTCGTTGAGCTGTTGGGAGTCGTAGAAGCAGTGTTTCCAAACGACAGAGACTCGAACTCGTCAAAGATCGACTTTTTTGCAGAAAAGTCCGGACCTGACGTAGAGTCTGGAGCTGAAGTAGCCTGGCTACTTGACGACGGTGCATTTTCAGCATCATCATCGAAAGAAATCAATGAGTTTGTAGCACGCTTTGTCACACTTTCTCGACCATGAGACACGGCATCATAGCGATCAAGTGTCTGATTGATCATATCGTTGAGCTGCAAGAAGCGATTCAGGTGACGAGACTCTTCATCATCCTCTGCTTGCTCAATCCATTTTTGAAGGCGCGGTTGGACACTTCGCAGGCTCGATGCAACCTGGTCATAAGCGTCACCCGAGACAAACTTGTCGGAAGGGTTCGCCTGGTCTAGCATATCGCCAAGAAGCTTCGCTCGTGACTCGATCTTGTCCATTTCTTTCGTAATCTGGCGCGTCTGTACATTGTTTCTCTCTGGGTCAGCACCCGACAAGATTTTCATCAATTCTTGCGCCTGCTGGAGATCGCGCGGTGTACCACGTCGGATGAGCTCCTGCAGTTTGGCACTCTGCGCCAGGCGCGTTTCTTCTTCAAGTTCTTCGGGCGACTGCAGCGGCTGATTCGTACTTAGCACAGCTGCAGAGCGCGCATCAATTTTAGGGAACCGATATCCCTTGTACATAAGGAGGCGGTGCATATCGCGGATGTGCACAAGATCTTCCTTGTGCTTGCTCGTGACGCAAATTGTCTGTCGCCATTCATGAATCATCTCGAGAATGCGCGTCATAACAGGGCCCGGGTGCATAGGTGGTCGCTCAGGGAACCGACGCACCATTTCATTGAGGAATTCCTTCGTGCCAATTTGCAGGTGGATGAGGTAACCACAGTTCTTTACAAGAATGTCGAGCAAGTCGAGGGCAAGGATACCGACGTGTGACACGCGTGAATTCACCCGCTGGACGATCTCGAAGGCTGCTTCACGTGCTGTGTTGGCGCGCTTCGTATTGATATAGTCAGCGAGCTCCAGTGCGAGCGACAGATTCATCTGCTCCAAGCTTGGGTCACAACATCGCTCGATGAACGACTGGATCTGTGTTGGCCGTGGATTGGGAAGTCCAAACTCCGCTGCATAAGATGGTCCCATGCGTGATGGCATGCCGGGACGATTTCGTCCGTAGGAGTGCGCATACATCACGCTCGACTCGTATCGCACTGGTCTCTCACTCACCGTACTCTGTGTCTGCTCTCGCTGGCGACGTCAATCTGCGACCAACCGCTACGTCAACTGAAAAGCAAGCGCCGTCTCAACACGGCCGTGTATATCACGTGACGAAACCAACACGTTAACAAAGCGGTCCTCACCCCACGCCTTTTGAAACGTCCGTGTGAGAGCATGCATAATTTTTTGTGCGAAGGGCTGGCGCGATAATGTCAATGTTTCTTTTTCTCCACACGCGTTTGGACTATATCGTCATGTAGTTTTTTGTTGACTCAGTCTGGTTTTACAACGCGAGTCTGTTTTGACCATTTGAATGTGGCTATTGTATGCACACTATGATGGTGAGCATGCACCAATGTCTGCACGTGTATTGCATAGTGGGAAGTCGCTAAAGGTTGGGCGAAAAGCGGACTTGGTGGACTTGCTTATACCTGTTGGACGTATCAGTCGTTGGTCAGGTACCTTGCAAATTGAAGCAGTGCCACTCTCCTATGTGAGCCAAGGAGGCGCAAGAGCACGCGTAACGTGGACTATGCGTACGGGAAGTAAATCAGGCTCTTTTATCGAGTCGTTTCGCGGTCGAAATCGAATTGAGCAGCGAATTCAGGCGGAAACGCCAGTGGAATTGACTGATCAGAGTCGGATCTGCCTCGTATCGGGAGTCTATGCTGAGCTCCGTTGGCTATCTTTTTCCTTAAGCGTGTATCGTGTACCATCGCTTGATTCTGAGGATGTGCGCAGTACGGCGGCTCTCCTCGGCATTCATGTGACATCCGTTCAAAAGCAGCTCAGTGCAGCTTCGACTCACCTCGTCGTATCTTGCATTCGACCAAGCAAAGAGCAGCTCCTGGCACTTGTATATGGAATACCCGTTGTGTCGGAAGCGTACGTCCAAGCACTCTTTGGTGCAGGAATGGCCCCAGCGTGGCACGAGCCAGATGCCTCTGGGTTTGTACCTCCGTCTGACCCAAACCTAGCTCGTGATGCGCAGATCCCTCGCGAGCAGCTCACGCCACGACCCGAGCGACGACATATTTATGCGGATGCCATTGTGTGCATGTGGATTCCAAAGCCGAGCCGACGCTTTCTGGACTTGGCTGAGCTCGCAGAGGCAGCGGGTGCATCTGTTCATGTGCATGATCTATCGAAGGAACACGTGTCTGACGCGTTGACGGCGCGACAAGTTCTCGCAAAATGTAAAGAACAGGAAGTTGTATGTGATGCAAAACGCCGGATGTATGTGATCACGGAAGACGCGCCTGTCGTGGACCAAGCATGCCAGACATTGAAACTTCCCTTGCTGCCGGACGGGATGTGGGCCATACCACGAGGAATTTTGGATGTACAAAAATGGTCGACGATGGTCCGGCCTTATGAGCCTGATTCCGCGCAGCAAGAGAGTGACGCAACGTGCGACGTTACGAGTTGGATGGATGACTTGAGTGGCATGCCAGATGTCAATATGACAACCAGTGAAGATATTCAGCCAGTCCAAGCGAGCCACACATCATCATCATTGGTCCCTTCGACAAATGCAGCGTCCACACTTGAACCACCTTCTTCGTCAAGGTCATCTGAATCCAATCCACAGCAGCGTGTGTCAACTTCTCACGCTACGCGGCTATCGGCCGACGACGCGCTCGCACCGCTTGCAAGTCAGCATACCAACCGGCCATGCACGCTTCCGCGCCGTGCACCGAGGCGTTCGTACCTGCTGGATGAGCTGCTAGGTGTGCCACGCGATGAACAACAGTCTGCAAGGCCAGCAGGACCAGCTTCTGTGGCCTCGTCCTCCCCGTCTCAGTCGGATGGTGAGCGGCGCAGTGCAAAGTTTCGCCAGATGCTTGACTCGTCGCAATCAGTGTTCGACAAGCCAGTGGGAACAGGGCTCATGAGCAACGAATCGAACTTGGACAGAGGCGATGAAGCAGCACACGAAGCTCGGTCGCATGCACCAAACGAGACGGAAGCAGCGACTGTTCCCGATTCGGACTCGGAAGGCGGTCTGCCCGTCCCAGAACCCCATGCTGAATGGGAACAAGCACTCGTGTCTGCTCCAGCATGTGATTCTGCCTCTCGCTCTTCGTGCACTACAGCTTCTGCATCACCACCATCGTCTTGGAACCACATTGAGCGCCCATCATTCATGCAGGTCCGTATTGAACCCATGGCCCGTCCTAGCCATTCGCATCGACGCAATTTCAAGAAATTCCGCCGCACAAATACATGTGCACCACATCGTGTACCTGTTGCTCTTGACTTGCCAGATGCAGAAAGAGCAGCTTCAAGTGATGCGGTTCTGTTTCTTGGCGACGATTCCTTGTGATAGATACCCCATACCAAGTAGAAGAAAGAGAACCAGGGCTATAAGGACCAGCATTTTATGCGTGTTCCTCACGAACACGATCAAACTTGGCCACGCGCGACAACGACGAGTCACGACCTGCTGAAGTACGCGGCTCTCTAGACCGAGAACGAGACAATGGCCTGAAGATGCTTGCCACGTTGCGTGGAGAAGACAAACGCTCTGGGCGTGTCGTTTCATGTAATTGACGGCCGCGCTCGTGCGGAGGATCGGCAACAGGTGCCTGGGCGGGGATATTTCCTGCACCACCGCGACCCGTCGCGTACACCTGGGAGACAAGCTCTTGGGCTTGCATGGCATCTTGTTCCTCCAATGCGCGCAGCTTTTCTTGTTCATGTAGGTACTGCTCCTGCGGATCGCGCGATGGCGAGCGGACATTCCCTGCCCCACCGCGTCCCAAGTGCACATTCGTGAGTCCTTGGCGCACTTGATTTTCATTCGGAACTTCTTGTGTCATGAGCTCGTGATGCATCTATGACATGGACCGTGTCGACAAGAAAAATGAAGAAGAAAAACAAGCACCAGTCGTGTTAGCTTTAGATGCGGGACAATCACATTGGTCACTCACGTTGCCAGCGCCACCGCGGCCCGATGCACGCAGAGTGCGTCCGCGCTCCGGTGCATGAGAATCGGCCCTCTCCGCATCATGCCTTGAGCCTCTTATGAGGAATGCGCCCAACGACAGCGTCATGATCCAATATCACAGGTACGCGAGGCGCTCCTTATGGATCTGTTGGTTGCCACACCGCCGATGACGAGCCAGCGGACTTGACGCTCGCTCGCTTTACACTTCCCCATACCACACCACACAACCCATTTCTCGCTCTTTCTCCACACCTTTGTACACACACACAGCGCTGGCAACGCGAGATTTTACAACCCCAGCAGATGTAGAACAGCTGCGCTTCGAGTTAGACGGGCCTTACCTTTCCCCGCGTCGTGTGCGGCTTGTTGGTTGTACGCGAGCACGTGATCAGGGCCTGAGCTTAGCGCGAAATTGGGGCAGATGCTCTCTCAGGCAATCCCCACTTTCTTCCCAGACCGGTCCACGGGTTTGCTAGCTGATCATGGAGCTAAAGGCATGGTACAAGTCTACAAAGTAAACGAAGGATTCCATAGATTCGCGGCATTATGGGAGTGGAAGGGGCGATAGATCCGTCGGAACATCCAAGCCGGGAGAAAGTGCTGATGCTGTCGCTTCATTGAGCTGGAAGAGACTGGAACCTGTACCGAGAAGCTTCCGCTTCTTCTTGCGAATGACGGGCGACGCTTCGCCCTCTTCACGGTGTTTCGTGCGAAGACCGAGCATGGGCGTGCCTTCGATTTCCAGATCCGTCGAAAGGACCGCCGTACGTCGGAGCATAGGAGTCATGCCGGGCTTTAGCGGCATGGCCTCTGTGGCTTCTGTGGTCTCCTGCATGCCTGTGGCAGCATCCGTAGCATTCGTTAGCGCATGAGCGGAGTCAGGGTTTTCGAACGAGTCAGCACGACCAGCGTGCAAAGGCGTTAACGACCCACGAGTCTTTTCGTGATCTCGCTGAACAGGTTCAGGTTCAGGTTCAGGCTCTGCCACTGCTCTCGTAGGCGAGATCGGCGGCTCTTGCATACTCAAAGATGGTGGAAGCGTCGGTATGGGTGACGATTCACGATCGAGAAATGTTTGTGACGCTAAAGGCGCTTTGGACGGAAGATCAAGGCCATTCTGGTCGTTCGCAGGCAAACGAGAAGATTCTCCGTGCAAGACATCCCAGCCACCTGCCAAGGCAGAGGATCCACTGAACGATCTGGCATGCAAAGCTCGCTCCGCAGCAATGCGAGCGCTCCGTTCCTTCTCAAGCTGCTGTTCCAAATGGGCGATATGCAGAGAAAGTTGGCCTGTACCATTCGACTGAGACTGCAACAGCTGTGAACCGCGCCATTTGTACAAGCCAACAAGAAAGGCAGAATGCTCACGAGCTAGCCGTGCTTGGCGCTTCTGCTCAGCTAGCTCCGCCTCCAGACGTGTCACTTGGTTTTGCTGTACGACAAGCTGTACATGCACAGAGCTTGCATCACTCGATACATCTGGTGAACTAATGAGCAAGCGCCAGTACCGGTTGTCATATTCCGTCTTCGTGTCCGCCATGTGCGATTCTAGAACACGTACTCGTTGCCGCATTGCTTTCCGATCATTCTCGCGACCGCGCTGGAGCTCTTCAATTTTTTGGACAAGCATATCTTGTTCGGACGCTGAGCCGACGGCTGCATCGTCCCGCATATGCTCTAATTTGTACTGTAAAGCATCCATTTCATCCTCAAGATCCGCGTATTTTTTCTTCCATTTCAGGAGTTCCTCCGTCAGAAGACGGTTGGATCGCGTAGGTTGATGTGCCATGCTAGAAACGCCCGCTGATGGCGTTGCTGACACTGGTTGTCTTGAACCTGGAAGATTGTCCACGTTAGGAAGCCAAGACTTCATCGAAGACCGACGAGATGGCAGAGTTCGTGGCGTACGAGGGACTTGTGACGATGGACCTGGATCTGTCATCAAATCCGACGAAGCATTTGTGCCAGAGTAGGTAGCAGGTATAGCGTTAGATGTTGTAGGAAACGATCGTGAAGTGTGTGTCGACGACGAACGCGGTACGTCTTTTGATGTGGCTCGCATGGAGGTATTTATCACAGTTGCATGCGACTCAGTCACGTCAAATCGACTCGCACTCGACGAGGAAGCATTTTTTTCCTCGGATGTCTGCTCATCATTCACATTTGACGGCCTAGTATCCGCCATCGACACACCAGAAGCAAGTTGTCGGCGTCGGAGCGGCATGGATGACGATGATATTGACGCCCGCGGCTCTTTTGGTATCTCGTTTGGCGCATTGTTAAAGCCTGCTTCATGTGATGCCACAGATGCTCGTGGGATGATGGTTTTGTGGGTAGCTGACATAGCACGATTTTCAACATCATCAGAACGTCGAGTGAGTCGCGGAGATGCAAATGCGATTTCTTTCTCGTGCGCCATGGACGCCGCAGTGTTGGATGCACGCTTTGTCCGTGCTTGTAAAGAAGGAGAGTTTGCCTGAAGTGAACGGGTCGGAGAAGGGCTACGACGTGATTCCGACTGCATGTGGATGCTTGTCCGCTTTGGCGGTGAGGATGGCGCTCGATGCACAGACTTTGGCGGCTCCGACGGCGCAGCAGCCATGCCTCGCATAAATGCACGCCGTGTGTCAGTGAATGGATCTGTGATCTTGTCAAAGTCGATGGTTTCATAGTAGTCCATATGTACGTTTCGTGGCGCGTGTGATGAAGGAGGGAGACCAGGACGTTGCGACTGTGGCGTTTTCGACGCAATGCGCGCATCTTGAGATGCGTTTATCTCGTGATCATCCTGTTCTGTGAGATTGTGTGCACTTGGAATAGCATCATCAGCTTCGACGGAGGCATCGTCACGCATATCACTGCTTGGTTCGATATGCTCGTCCTCGTGGTCGGCACCATCATCTTGTTCGCCATGGCCATGGTCCTCGGCTGATGTTCTTTGGTCCACCTGTACATCCTCGGTTTCTCGCACATCCATGTCGACAAAAGATCGCGAAGTGGGCGAAGGCATCACACCCAGCGGCATCGACAGACTGCCCAAGCCACCAGCAGTGATGGGCGACTCACCGAGTGCCTCGTCCCAATTAAGACGAGGCGAGCGCTCAGAGGGATTTCGTCTTGGCGTGCGCTGGAGTGCTGGAAGGCGCCCGATCTTGCGCGATTCAGGCGCTCGCTCCCAAGTCGACATGCTCCAAGACGCGTACGTACGTACGTACGTGCACTCCAAGCCTCCTACCGGCGGCGATCCACACACATGCAACACGGAGCGTGAAGACTCGCGCGAGCGCGTGCTGTATCACGTGATAAAAAGATCCCATTAGTAGCCCTCCAGTAGGGGGTTACCAGGGCCAAGTGACAATGGCGGAGGTAGAGGCTGAGAGGGGGGGGAGAGGAGGGGAGAGGGGGGAGTCGAATGGAGCCGAGGCGCCGCACATCATAGGATGAGAAATCTATTATTCAAGACGCACCTCTCTACTGGCTGGCTGACGGACACTTGGCAGTCAGAAAACGTACGAAACAGGCGTGCCTATTGTAAAATAAAAAATCCAAGCCTAGCTGGTCGTCGTTGCGTCACTGTCCCTCTGACGACGACTTGGAAAAGTGTGGATAGCTCACTCCTTTGTACGACCTGTGAGCTTTGGCTGTACACGAGTTGTTTTGCATCGTTTGCTGCTTTCTAGGCGCCTGCACTTTCGTTCCATGAGTTGCCCACCCATTCCCTCGAAGCACGAGTTTGCCGGCGTGCCGTTGTTTCAACGTCTGCCAAAACTGCCTGAGCTAGAAGGCACTGATCCAGCGCGTGCCCCCCAAGATGCGTTCCGACTGGCCATCGCAGACCAGCTGTCGAGGTCCATTGGAACGCCTCTGAAAGATACCTTTTTGGCTGTAGCAACTGGAGGCAAGGAGTGCGACTACAAAGTCGTGCTTCCTCGCTTTCGTCTGCCGACCAAAGTCGATGAGCTTCAGGAGAAGGTTCTCACGGAGTTCCAGCCTAATGAGTACATCGAGCGAGTGACGAAGCAAGGCCCAGCCGTATTGTACCATGTGAACGTGAAGACGCTCATCCCGCTTGTGCTCTCGACAGTGCATGCCCTGACGTACGGCGATGGCGCTGCGACCGAGGGGGACAGCGGCAAGAAGCTGCCTTCGTACGGCTCGAACTACTCAGGCAAGGGCAAGCTATGTCTCGTGGAGTTCTCGTCACCGAACATTGCGAAGCCATTCCACGCCGGACACCTTCGTAGTACGATCATTGGTGCTTTCCTTGCGAACTTGTACGAGGCTAATGGCTGGGATGTCAAGCGATTGAACTACCTGGGTGACTGGGGTAAGCAATTTGGACTGCTGGCCCTTGGATGGCGTCGCTTCGGTGACGAGCAGAAGTTGCAGGAAAACCCCGTGCAACACCTCTTTGACGTGTATGTGGAAATCAACAAGCTTGCGTCGGAGGAAGGAGGAAAAGGCGAACAAATTCATGATGAGGCACGCGAGTTCTTCAAGGGCATGGAAGACGGCAAGGAGGAGAACCTGCTCGAGTGGGAGCGGTTCCGCAACCTTTCGATTGAAAAGTACAAAGAGACGTATGCACGTCTGAATGTGCACTTTGATGAATACCGTGGCGAGTCCAAGGTGCGGAAGCATCACATCGAAGATACGCTCTCAAAGCTGCGCACGATGGACTTTGTCTCGCGTGAGGAGAATGGCGCCTTGCTTGCTGACCTATCGAAGTTCAAGCTCGAGAAGGCAGTGGTCGAGCGGAAGGATGGCACTCCTCTTTACCTTACGCGCGACATTCCCGAGGCCGAGCAGCGATACGAGCAGTACAAGTTTGACAAGATGATCTATGTAATTTCATCGCAACAGGACCTTCATTGCGCACAGTTCTTCAAGATCCTCGAGCTACTGGGCCACCCTTGGGCACAGAAAGAGTCAGAAGGACTGCTTCACATCAACTTCGGCATGGTTCAAGGCATGTCGACTCGGAAAGGCACCGTCGTGTTCCTTGACCACATTCTTGACGAGACGAAGGAGCAGATGCACGATGTCATGCGGAAGAATGAAGTCAAGTACGCGCAGCTGGAGGATCCCGAGCGTACGGCCGACATTGTCGGCATGACAGCGATCAAGATCCAAGACATGGCTGGCAAGCGTATCAACAACTACACTTTTGACTGGAAGCGCATGTTCTCCTTCGAAGGTGACACAGGCCCCTACTTGCAGTACAACCATGTGCGTCTGTGCTCGATGGAGCGCATGAACGCAGAAGATGGCCTGGTCCTGCCGAAGGAAGACTTGGACTTTGAAACCATGCGGACGGAGCGCCTACAGGTGCCAGAGGCTCTCGAGATTGTGTGGTTGCTGGCTCAGTGGCCTGATGTGGTTCGAACTGCTAGTCGCGACCATCAAGCCTCGACGATCGTTACATTCTGCTTCAAGCTCACGCACGCGATCAGCTCTGCTTGGGAGAAGCTTATCGTCAAGAACCAAGAGCGTGATGATGCACTTGTGCGGTTGTGGCTGTACCGCTGTGCCAAGGATGTGCTGAGCAGCGCACTTCGTCTCTTGACTGTGACGCCGCTAGAACGTATGTAAAAAAAGACCTGTGCTGCGAGGATTGTGTGCCGTTGTTTTCTTTGTTTTTTTAAGACCTCTCGGACATGAATTTGATTATAGTACAATCATACACATATAGTCTACATAAGCAGCTGACCAATACACTGGCACAGTACGACATCAGCGCCATACGGACAAGTTGACTTGCTTGTTCACCAACAGCTTACCGTGCAAGCGCCGCAGCGTCAGGTCTACTTGCGCTTCTTGAGTTTGGGATTCGAGGTACGACTTGCTTTTTTGTTGACTCCAACGCGACTTCCACGCTCGCGCTGCCGGCTCTGAGCTTGAATTTCGTCCAGGCTGGCCTTTTTCTGCCGATTGCGGTTCTTAACATTTGCATGGGTGTAATAATTCTCAGCCTTGCGCTTGCTGGTTGTCATGCGTTTTTCTTTGGGACGCGGCTTCTCCTCGTCTGATTCCATTTCATCGAATGTCGCGGATGGTGCCTTGGCTGAAGGCTTGTTTTGTGACGTTGTTTGTGGCTTGTTGCCACCACCAAAGACATCCTCCCATGTCAAATCTTCAAATGCATCTTCATCGTCATCGTCCTCTTCATTTTCGCTTCCAACATTGTCTTCGTCAACCTGCACAACATCATCATCGTCATCATCAACATCATTGTCGTCCTCTTCACTCTGCTCGGTGCCGCCTTGTTCGACATCGTCATTTTCTGCCGGCTCAGCACCATCTTGGCGCTCAAAATCTTCAGGCACACCGCCATGCACGTCCTCAGCCGTGAACTTCGTCACAACAGGGATCTTCTGGATCGGCTGCTCAACGCCCCGCACACGCTTCTCTGACAACGATGCAGTCTTGTCTGCTTCGTCCTCTTGCTCGGATACACGCTTCTCTGGCATTGGCGGAGGCACAAAGAATGGAATCTTACCACGAATCCAGTCATTCAGCACCATCTTTGCACTTGTATCGAGATCTGGCTCACCGCCGCGGAGAAGCTTGCCCATGCGAGCCGACAATTGTGCCAAAAAGTCATCCGCATTCTTCCACGACTCAAGGTTGTACGTGCGCTTAATATATTCGGGCTTGACGCGGCTGAGCAGGGCTGCTATGTGTTCACTCGGCGACTCGAGATTTTCAACACGCACGACGCCCTTCAGTACAGTGCCCGTCTCAGAGTCATGCGCACTTACAGGTACAATACCCGGGCAATCGATCAGGTAAATGCGCCGCATGAGCGTAATGTACTGCCACACCTTTGTTTCACCCGGGATGGGTGCTACATTGCAGACCTTCTTTTTCTTCAACGTGTTGATGATGGAGCTCTTGCCAACATTAGGATAGCCAACAAACCCAATACTGATTTGTTTCTTATCAGCATGCAGTACACTGAATTGTCGGAGCAATTGAATCAAACTGCCCTTGCCAAAACTGTGATTGATCGACGCATGAAATGCAAGCGTCGGGAATTCTTTCGATAGGATCTTGATCCAACGTGCCTGACCGTTAGTACTGTCCACTGATAGCAACAAGGAAGAGAGGGGATCAGAGGGGAGGCATGTTCGTCCAGCGATTGGATGATCCGTCAGTATCATGGCTGACACATCATCCAACCTAGGACGCCAGCGAAAAGGACGACCTTTCCACATCCGGTCCTCAATGGCGGGAGAGGACTTGGGAGGGGTGGCACTGCCACAAAAAGGCCGTGCACTAGACGCCGTTCATCTTCCACATTCGTAACAGTGTATGCGCCACGGAAGGTGCAAAGCACCAGGCAGCAACCCTCGACTTGAATGTGGGGTGGTGCGTAAAAGAAGAAGGGAATGGATCATGGGGATGGCAAAAATAGGGATGGCCAGAAGGAAAGGAGAGGGTCCTTGGGACCCCAAAGAATCACATACGTACCGTTACCCACGTAGGAACCAAGTCGACTTTATTGAGAATAAAGACCAGATGCTTGTGAGGTGTTTCCTCACGAATATGCTTCTCGACATTCCGGCAACGCGTTCCCATCGGATCGCGCACATCAAGCACATGCAGAATCACATCGGAACTGTCAATCACTTTATACAGCTCAGCCCAGATTCGACGTGACTGGCCCTTCGTATAAACAGCTTCTGACCGACCACGCTGCACCGGTAAAGAATACAATTCATCAGGGTGTGCAATGTGGTCGCGCTCAGAGGAGCCAAGCGGGATCTCACGGTCTGGCGGGACAAGACCATCGCCGTGCGCCTTAGCTTCTCTTGCCGCTTCTTTTTTGTCCTCTTCTTCACCCATGGCACGCGATGTTTGAGCGAGATCTTCAAACGAGCTCATACCCATTTCAAGACGCGGCCGCTTACGCTGTGCCCCAGGACCAAACGTCTTGTCGAATGGTTCAACTTCCGTTAATGACGGTGCCTTGCCACGCGCTGGCTCCTGAATCAGACTCATAGGTAGCTTGTTTCGTCGCAGCACCACACTATACGGATCATTCACCTTCGCCCCCAGAGCTGTACGGAAATGATCCAGTGCATCTTGTCCAATCACGCGTGTATTACCGAACCAGCGGCGATCAGGCTGGACACGACCTGGCTTGGCTTCAGAACTTTGAAATTCTGCCGCTTTGATGATGTTGCCGTTACGGTCACGCGTCGCCTTTGTTGCCGAGCTGTCCTTCGACAGAAGCTTCACTCTTTTGGCGGCCTTCGCATCACGATAAAAGTTCTCGCCTTTAACGCTTTTGATACCCGTCGTCGATGACGACGAGCGGCCTTTTTTTTGTGCGGCCATCCTAGCGATCGAAGTCGGTGGCCGGAGCAGACGAAAAGACAATCTTATGAACGTCTGGGAAACAAAGGGCGAAAAAAAAAAAAAAATTCTTTGCAGGGAAGAATATTTTGGTTCGCCCACACCGGCTGCAGCCAATGAAGCCGACTGCCACAACCTTTAGCCGTCGCTACGCTTCTGCGGTGCGGTTGCGACAGTCACTGCAAACAATCTCTTTGTGAATCCTCTCCTCTGTTTGTATCACGTGATCAGAGTGTGACGTAAGATAAGTGTTGTTGTGCCTGTGCGCACTCTCCATAATCAGTGTGATCGTCTTGAGGTATCTGGATCTTTGACCACGATGGCAAAAAAGGAGTCCAGGCCGACCCCACCGCCGCGCAGCGAAGCGCGTTCGTCGCATGGGCCTCCTATACGAGAAAAAAGTCATGCACGCACCGGCAGCAAAGACTCCGATACTTCCGAGCCGCCTACCTCCCATGAAACTGAAATTCACGCATCTGCACATGGTGGAGACTCTGCGCCAGGATCCGCAGAAGGCACTCCAGCGTCTGAGGAGGTGCTAGCATTGGGAAAAAGCTTGGCAGAAAAGGATGCAGAAATTACTGAGCTGCATTCACAACTTGCGCTGCGTCAAGAAGTTGTGGACAAAGCAGAGCTTGCGGTAAAAGAACGTGACGAATGGCTGAGGAAGGAACGGGAGCTTGTGGCCCAACTGCAAAAGCAGATTTCTGTACAACAAGATTCCATACGCGCATTAAATGAGCAGCTGAAGAGGAACCAAGAAGAATCTGCCCAACGCCAGGCGCAAGTCAATGAAAGTGACGGCAGCATGACAGTCATAAAGACGCAACTGAAAAAAAGCATAGACGAGTGTGAGCAACTCAAGCAGAATATTGCAGAGCAGCAAAAGAAATCGCAGGAAGAACTCGATGGCAAACAAAGTTCGGAAACGGCGTCGACTCAACGGGCTATGGACCTATCGACACAGGTCGAGTCGCTTTCGACGCAGCTGTCCAACGCCGAGGCGCAAGTATCGGAGCTTCAAAAGCAATCCATCGAACGCAATGAGCGTGTGCAGGAGCTAGAAAAGCAAGATCAAGCGCAGGCTCAGGTGCAGAGCAAACGAGTCGAAGAAGAATGGATGCCTGTTCAGCAAGAGGTCGAGCGATTGAGAAGGCAGCTGAAAGAGCGTGACGAGCAAGTGGACCAGCTACGCCAAAAGCTTGAGTTAACAGCGGCGCGTGTCCAAGAACCGGAGTCGTCTGTACTTCAGGCACAACCGTCTTGTGCGCCACCTGCTAACTGGGCCAACGAACGCGAACAGATGGTCGCGGAGACAGCAAGGCTTCGTGCGCAACTGGAAGGGGAGCAGAGTCGCGCTGACTCAGCAGAAGAACGTGTACGTGACTTGAGGTACACGAATGAAGAGAGCCGGCGTGCAATCATGCGGTTGCAAAGCTCACGGCCATCTGGATCGCGCTCTGATCATGAGCCGACACAAAGACACGTGCGGCGTTCAAGTCACATTCTCAGTACGCTTGCCGGCCGCTCATCCGACAATGATACGGAGCATGAACGAACTGGATTGCGTGACTTACGCCTTGTCTCACCAGCTCTAACGGGAAATGAAGAGTTTTCTCCGCCAACGGCATCACAGGCGAGGATGGACGATACCCATACGGACTATGCTAGTCCACATGCTGCGGGCGAAGATGCGGCCTCATCATCCTCTAACATGCAAGCATCTGGCATCACGGGCCTGTTCCCTTCGTCGCTGCTCCGCTCGTCGCTCGGACTCACACGTAAATCAACACCAGCTGGGTCGGATGATACATCTAGCTGGCCCTTACGCGAAGACTTTGCAGCTGCTGATGAGCTTCGCTCAGAATATGGGAAGCTACAAAGGGAGCTACAAGCGTTGAAGGAAGAGTTCGGGACAATGCAGCATCAACTAAGTGAATCTCGTGAGGCTGAGCAGGCAAGTCAAACAATGATTACATCTTTGCGCGAGTATATTATGGTAACAAGCCAAACAGGCGGCACATTGACAGGAGAAGCTAAGCATGTAGATGCGCCGGAGTAGCGGCACTGTATGACCATGGCCCGACGGGGGGGCGTCGTATGGCACATTTGCATGAGGTATTTTTTTTCTTTATTCGAGTCATTGCGATGTACGCCTCTTCACCGGCTATCACTGCAAAATCTTCCCTACAGGTGAGCAAGCACGCATTTTTGCGTGATTCCTGTCAAAAGAAGAAATTTTCTCACAAGGTTACATGGCAACACGCAAGTCGCGACATGTGCAGGTTCACATGTTTCTTCTATTTAATATTTATGTATGATCCACTTCCATCGGTTATGTCGCATTTCAGGTCGCGACATGCCCCTACTCGCCAGTTGAGGCAGGCTACCGCAGCTTGAGCCGGTCAAAAAGTTCTAGGCATACGCTTATATTCATCCAGAACCGCCCCTATCGGGAAAGGATATCCGCCATGTCCACTTTCAGCGTAGTCTCCCCTGTAGTATTGAGTAAATCCTCCACATACAGACCGTAGTAGATAACCTTAAACCAGACCAAGTCACCCAATAGCCACGAAAGAAGCTCCCTGTCTTGAAAGCCAGCAACATGTGGCTAACGTTAGGAGTGGGCTGGACTATCGCGTGCTTTGTACTATGGTATACATTTGTGCCGAGAAGACCAGTATTTATGCGAGTGCCGAGTGCGTATGATAGGCCTAGTGATGATGTGCCTGTCTACATGCGCGCCGAGTCCCAGGGATACGAGCCATACTATAATACAACTGGCTCACACGGCGCCGTGTCAAGTGAGCTTGACATTTGCTCAAACGTAGGTGTCTATCTCTTATCGAAGGGAGGCTCCGCAGCTGATGCCGCGATCGGAACTGCAAGCTGCATTGGTGCCGTGGACATGTTTCATTCAGGCATCGGAGGTGGCGGGTTCGCCCTGGTCAAGACGCAGGGGAACGACCCAGTTGTATTAGACTATCGCGAAAAAGCGCCTCGAGCGGCTCATCGAGACATGTTTGTGGGCCTGCCGCAGAACGCATCGCTGTACGGAGGACTGGCCGTCGCTGTGCCAGGCGAAGTGCGTGGCTGGGAACAGCTGCACAAAATGTACGGCCGCCTGCCGTGGTCTGAACTACTGGAGCCAGTCATTACCATAACAAGACATGGATTCAAGATACCAACGCAACTGTATGATCGTCTCGACACCGCGAAAGACATTCTGTGCAACACGCGACGGCTTGGACCGGTGTATTGTCCAGATGGACGCCTCGTGCAAGCTGGCGAACATATCCGACTCGAGGCATTGAGCCGAACATACGAACAGATTGCTCAGTACGGACCAAATGCATTCTATGAGGGCGACATTGCGAAGCGAACAGTCGCAGCCGTGCGCGAGGCCGGTGGGATTATGACGATGGACGACCTGCGCGACTTTCGTGTGCTGATTCGCGAAGCGCGCTCCATTACATATCGAGACCAGTATCGGGTGTGGTCATCGCCGATGCCGAGCTCTGGGAGCGTCGTACTCGCGGCGCTTAAGACAATGGAGCACTTTGCTGATGAGCCTTATGCGCCAGAACACGTGCTCCATACACACCGGCTCATTGAAGCGACCAAGTACGCATACGGTGAGCGAGGACAACTCGGCGATCCGGCGTTTGTTCCGCATGTGCCTGCCATGGAAGATCGCATGGTATCGGATGCACGTGCGGCATGGCGACGACGAAATATCCGTGACTCGCATGTGCAACCAATCGATGCGTATGATCCACAACACCTCTACATGGCGGAAGATCGTGGTACATCCCACTTTAATGTAATCGACGCACAAGGCATGTCGATTGCCTTGACAACGACGATCAATGGCATATGGGGCAGCGGTGTCCTCACAGAAGATGGGATCTTGTTGAACAACGACATGGATGACTTTGCATCGCCGGATCGGTCGAACCAGTTTGGTTATGCACCAGCAGAAGCCAATTTTATCGAGCCTGGAAAACGGCCGCTATCGTCCATGTCACCGCTCATCGTGGAGAACTTGCGTACAGGCGACTTGGAGCTGTTGATGGGCTCGGCAGGTGGCTCGCGCATCATTACAGCCAACCTTCAACTTGTGTATGCATTTCTTTCCCACCATGGCCAAAAGCGGATCGATCACTTTATCGCGCGACCGCGGTGGCATGATCAGTTGGTACCGCCCATTACCATGTTTGAGTATGCAGTGCCGGCGACGATGATACCCAACTTTGTCGGCTATAACAATGCCACCATCGCGGAGCTAGCAGCAAAAGGACACGAGCCTGTGTATTATGCACCCGGTTTGTCCAATGCACAGGCGATCCAGTGCATGCATCGCGACGGCAGAACAGATGGCCAACCATGGCTGGTGGCAGCTACCGAGATTCGACAGCGAGAAGCGCGTGGTGCGGCGATCTAACAGGCATTCACATGCATTACACTCGATAGCGGAACATGCGCGCGTATACAAGGCCGGCCAGAAGACCACCGACGTGGCCGACTGAATCAGTATGGCTGTACGGCTGCGGGACATTCGCACAATACCATTCCCAAGCAAAGATGCCGGCCATACACGCCCATGCAGGTACAGGAATAGCGAAAAACAGGTAAACAGTACTAGATGGACGCATCATCGTATACGCAGAAAGGATTGCATACACCGAGCCACTAGCGCCTTGAGAATATGTGTAGCGCCGTCGCGCCAAGGACGCACGCTCGCCATGCAAGATAGGATCAACGACATAGGGCCATATGATGCTGGTGAACGAGGCGACAAGTCCAGACCCGATGTGCAAGCTCAGAAGACTTGGCGCACCGATGACGGGAACGATGGCCGGTGCTGTCAGTGCAAATGTCAGCATGTTGATGGCGAAATGTGAGGTATCCTGATGACTGAAACATGCTGAGAGGAGGGTCCACCATCGGCCAGCCAAAAGATGAGGTTCACCACTGGTAAAATGCCGCATCATCGTGGTGTAAGGGAAAGTTTTGCCTTCTTTTGCACGCTGGCGAGCGAATTTCCATGCACCGAATACCAGTGTATTGACGCCCAGGATGCCAAGGACCACAGATGATGGAGATGAAGACGAAGAGGAGGATGACGACGAGTGAGAGGATGAATTTGACAAGAATTTTGATGCTGGCAGGCGTGTACGACGCATCCGAAAAAGTGTCACGCACCATGTACGCGCACGACTAGACGGCATCGCGTACTGTAAGGAGCGGCGGCCAAGAAGCGGCGTAAATGCCACAGCGCAAAACATTTTTTTTTGGTCGATGAGGGAGCCCAGTATCCGGGTCAAAATGGCGTACGTGGTTAAATGTAGCTCTGACGCTTTCTGTTTTTGTATATGACCGGCTAGGCTAAGCTCACCAATGGGGGCTGCTGATGAGGGTACGACAGTGTGCAAAACCATATCGGACGTGCGCGCGGTGTGCGCCACTAGCTACGTGCCAGTGGACTCCACATGCGTGGACGTGGAGTGGATGCGACGCTGGGCTAGGCCCAAGCAGAGGTAGCCCAGATGGGTCGAAGAGGAGGAAGAATCATCGATCACGTGCACGCCTTGGACGTCAGACATCGCCGCTGCAAGTGGTGACGGCTTGAAGCCCTGACACGTCTACGTGACTTCTTGACGCTGTGTTATGGCCGGCATGATGCAGAACGGTGGGCGGCTGGGCATGATGCAGCCGCCTGTGATTCTTTTGAAAGAAGGCACAGACATGTCGCAGGGCAAAGGGCAGTTGCTCTCGAATATCGGAGCGTGTCTGTCAGTTGTGTCGTGCGTAGCATCGACGCTGGGACCGCGTGGCATGGACAAGATGATTGTGAATGAGCGTGGCGAAGCGACGATCTCGAATGATGGTGCTACCATTCTCAAGTTGCTCGATATTGTGCACCCTGCCGCACGTACGCTTGTCGACATTGCACGTGCGCAGGATGCCGAAGTGGGTGATGGCACCACGTCGGTGGTACTGCTGACGGGCGAGATCCTGAAACAGTGCCGGCCGCTCATCGAGGAAGGTGTGAGCCCGCATGTCGTTGCTAAGGGAATTATGACTGCGTCGCAGCTTTGTGTTGAGGAAACGAAGAAGTTGGCGGTGCGGATTGACAAGACGAACGAAGAGTACGTATGAGCAAGGACAGCACACAGAAAGAGGGTAACTTGAACTAACGCGGTGATCTTGCCTTTTTTTTTGCACAGTGAGTTTTATGGACTTTTGCTCAAGTGTGCCGGAACGGCGATGTCGTCGAAGCTCATTGTGTCGCAGCGGCCCTTCTTTGCGCAGATGGCTGTGGATGCGGTGCTGTCGCTGGACCGTGATGACTTGAACGACAAGCTGATTGGCATCAAGCAAGTGCCGGGGGGTGCCATGCAAGACTCGAGGTTGATCCGTGGTGTCGCGTTCAAAAAGACCTTTTCGTACGCAGGCTTTGAACAGCAGCCGAAGAAATTCGTGCAGCCCAAGATCCTGTGTCTGAATGTGGAACTGGAGCTCAAAGCGGAGAAGGACAATGCAGAAGTACGGATCCAAGAAGTCGCAGAATATCAAGCGATTGTCGATGCAGAGTGGTCAATCATTTATAACAAACTGGATGCTATTGTGAAAACTGGTGCGAAGGTCGTGCTATCGAAACTGCCAATCGGTGATTTGGCGACGCAGTACTTTGCGGACCGAGACATCTTTTGTGCAGGCCGTGTGCCCAAAGAAGACATGCAGCGTGTGGTGGAGGCTGTGGGTGGCTCGATCCAGTCGACTGTGTCGGACATTGATCCAGCGCGTCACCTTGGCACGTGTGGTCTGTTTGAAGAGTGCCAGATTGGTGGCGAGCGATTCAATATCTTTACTGAATGCACGGGAGCAAGGACAGCGACGGTGATTCTGCGTGGTGGTGCTGAGCAGATGATTGCCGAGATTGAGCGAAGTCTGCATGATGCTATCATGATTGTGAAACGAGCGATCAAGAACAATGAGGTCGTCGCTGGCGGCGGCGCCATTGAGATGGAACTGTCAAAGATCCTCCGTGGACATGCACGCACGATCCACGGCAAGCAGCAAATGATCCTGTCTGCGTATGCAAAAGCGTTGGAAATTGTGCCACGCCAGCTGGCTGACAATGCAGGGTTCGACGCGACAGACCTACTAAATCAATTACGCATGCAGCACGCAAAGGGACATACGTGGGATGGCGTTGACATTTCGACCGAGGGCATCTCGAATAACATGGACAAGTTTGTGTGGGAGCCAGCGCTTATCAAGATCAATGCATTGGCAAGTTCTGCCGAGGCTGCTCGCTTGATCCTGAGTGTGGATGAGACCATCCGTGCACAACAGAATGCGCCACCGCCAGGTGCTGGTGGGCCGCCCATGCCGCCGGGCACTGCGCAGCGTGCTCTCCGTGCAGGAGGGCGTGGAGGCATACCTCGTCGCTAAAGATGCCAGTCGTTCATCAGTTGGTACGTAGAACTGCGCATTGTGGTAGAGAATGCGAGCGAGTTGAACGTTTGGGCAGATGAGTATGGACGTGTGAGGGGGAGAGGAGACAAGAGCGTGGGGAACATGTGATGGTGTATCCACCCTAGACTGCAGCAGGGCGTAGGGACATGGACGGGCCGTACACTTGTGGTGGCGGCCCAGTGGCGGCCCAGTGGCTGGCGGCGTCTCGAACACGTCGGGTCGCTTGGTTGGTCCGTGGGCGAACTTGAGGGTGGGATGGGACGACCTCTACACAGTGCCGCCCACCGCTTTTCCCCTTCACCCAGCCTCTCACGTCCTTCATCCTCCACCCGCATCTATGTTGATGCTTGCGTGGAGAGAAGGGGGGGCTTTCCACATGGCACAACAATTATGGGCCACAGGATCGAATAGTGATGGCCAGCTGGGAATCGGACATTACGACGACGTAGATACGCCTGTGCGTTGTGTGTGTAAGGGCGAGGAAGAAGAGACATTTCCACCGACAGGGTCGCGAGTCGTCCGCATCGCCAGCAGCGCGAGGTGGACGGCCGCATTGCTGAGTGAGACTCCACGACAGGGGGACGCGCACCAGCAGGAAAAGCGGACTTTGTGGCTCAGTGGACACGCGTATGATCAACAACGCGATCCATGCTTCCGGCGCTGCAGCTTTCTAGCAGCAGATGCGGCGATCATGGACATTGCAGCTACGTGGGATTGTACGTACGTGGTCGTACGGACCAGCGAGAATGGCGACGAAATTTACGCCCTTGGCACATCCAACTCCCACGGGCAATGGGGCTGTGGACGCACGGCCATACCCGGCATCATACACCAGGTGCGACTTGACCTCACTAAAACGAAGATCCCGATCGAGTTGGGCACGCGCTGGCGTGTGCTTGCGATGGAGGGCGGTGTGCGGCATGTGATGGCGGCCGTAGCTCTACAGCATGCATCGGGCGCGGCGGGGGCGGACACTACCTATGCAGAGGCAGTAGTAGGCTGGGGTCATGCACGCCATGGACAGCTGCGCGAGCGGCCGCCATCGGGGACGGAGCGGCGGCCACTAGGCGTGTGGTATGAGCCAGTCATGGTGGAAGTGTGGTCAAGACGAGACCAGCCAAGCGAATCAGCAGTGCCGTCAGCAGACCCTGAAGCTGACGCCAGTAGTGCAGTGTCGTGGAAGTGTGCACCAGCACGCACCTATTCGCTCGCTTTGGGCATGCATCATTCGGTCGTGGCCGTGCACACGGGCGAAGCAACCCAGCTCTACACGTACGGCTCGAACCGACACGGGCAATGCGGACTTGGACACAGTGCGACGCGGCAAGGCTATGCACGGCCGGCCTGTAACTGGCATACAACATTTGTGTGCAGCGATGCCGGCGGAATCGAGGCTTGGGGCGCAAACCAACATGCCCAAATGGCAGGAGCGAAGGGTGTTTTCAGCCGCGGCGGCCGCTTGTCGTGTGGGAGCGAGCACTGTGTGCTGCAGGTAGGGACGGAGGCATATGGCTGGGGCTGGAATGAGCACGGGAACTTGGGGTGTCGGTCGTCGGACGCAGAGACACCACGACGGATCGCAGTGGCGCAAGCGACACAGGGCCAAGAGTCAAGCAAAGATGAACATAAAAGACAATTGGATCATGTATGGACAGGGTATGGAACAACGTGGCTCATGACTGTACCGGAGAAAACAAGTAGGAACCGGGATGACTTCGGTGCCGCAGCAGACGCCACGGATATGTCGGCAGCATAGCAAGGCCGTTTTGGGGCTCAGGGAGCCTGGGCACCTGGACGGAGTGATTCGTGCGGTTCAGCACCGAGTCAAGGAAGGTATGGGACAGGTCGGGCGATTCATTCGGCGATGTGCAGCGCTGAAGGAAGTTGTAGACATGCTCGGACGTGCCTTCGACTTCGAAGACGACAGTGCCATTCCAGCTGAAGTGGGCATCGTACGGACTCTCGGCAAAGCCGGAGGCGGTGCTGTCTTGCGGCACGTCGATGGTCATTCTGGCACGGTATACCCACTTGGCGATGCGGTACACTTGACCATTTGAGCCGATGGTGTCGATATTGTCTCGCACGAGCTGAAGCGACGACACAAGTTGCTGACGCCACGGCAGAATATCGAGATACATGACAGGCATGTAGGTCGAAGGCACAATCCAGTCATAGTACGTGATAGGGAACAGGAACATGTTGATGAACGGCGGCAGGTGACCGATCGGGTCGTGGCGCGTGCTGAGCGATGTAAACACCTCGCCGTTGAATAGGTAGCAGTTGGCGTTCGCTGCATTCACAACGACATCGCCACGCTGGAGGAAGCGCCAGATGCCGGCGATGAACAGTTCGCGCTCAAGGCGCTGGATTTCTGAGCCATACATGTCAGCATTCTCATCAGTCGGCTGCGGTGCCCATGCACGGAATGTCGACACATAACCGGGCACGTATGGGCTGGACATGGTCACTTGGTGGTGGCCACCAGGGCCCTCGACGGTCCAGGAGGCCGGCACGTCAGGCACGCCGTCCGGCTGCATGCGGATGCGCGCGAGGACCTTGCTGTACGCGCGCGCAACCGCCCGTGACAGGCGCGGAATGCGCTTGTCAAGCCGATGTGCACCGGTCAGGTACACATGGCTCGCGACGGGCAGCTCCGACTCGGCAAACAGGTACAGATGAAATGCCTCACAGTCGGTGATCGAGAGAGCGAGCGGATCGCATACGTCCGGCCACGGGGTGTAGCCGGCGGGCGCAAGGAACCTGCACAGGAGCTCTTCACGTACGTCGGGCCGATCCATGACGGCATGGATCGAGCGGTTCACATCATACATCACGCGGACGTCGTGCAAGTCAAGCTCCTGCAGGAGCCGCCGCACAACCGGCACAGACTTCCACAGGGTCTCGCAAGGAGACGGAGTCTTGGGCGCTGTACCAAACGCAAGACCATGCACCGTGAAGCCAGGCAAGAAGCGTACGCCACCATCGCGGTAAGGGCCGACGGGACGCACGGCCCATTCCTCGTGCATGAGACTCGTGTCCAAGCTAGCGACGGAAGCGACTGAGTGGCGGATCCAAGTGCCAAGCGAGCTGCGGATCGGCGGCGATGGAACGACACGTCGCGGCATGTGATGGTCGCAAATGTACGCGAGCCACGCCAGCTCAGGATACGACCCGAGATGCGCGGCCGGAGGCATCTCGGGAAGAGCGAAGCGCAAAGTGGGCTTCGGCGGCGCAGAGTCAGCACCCGCGGCGGCTTCTGCGCCAGGCGTCGACAACATGCTGGTCCTGACGTTCGAATGGGAGCTCGTTCGCTTGAGTGCGGATGAGCGAGCGGAGGACGACGGCAATGATGGTGGCAATGCAAGTGTCGACGACGCAGACGCAGACATGCGCGACAGGATGCCTTTGATCGCTGGCGGCTGCTGTCTTGACACGATCTGCAGCCTGTTAATCGCTAGACTAAGTTGAGACGCGTCCGATGCACGTGACACTGTCGACCGCTCCGTCTCGGCGACCGACGACGTATCGTCGTCGTGCGCCTCTTCTCGCTGCCTAGAGAAGCTGCGAGTGATGCGGTCTTCGTCTTCAGCCTCGCGCTTTGCGCGTTTGAGAGCGCGCTCTTCGAGCTGCGCACGCTCAGAGTCACGACGCTGAGTCTGACCTGAGTGGTGCAGCTCCATGCGCGCCTGCATAATCGAGTCCGACATGGACAAAGATGGGGCTGCCGACGATGAGGAGGACGAGGCCGGCGACGACGAAGACATGGACGACATGGACGATGAGAGCGACGGCGACAAAGATACGGATTGAATGGACATCTCAGCATCCTGAAAGTCGTGCGCAGCGCTATCATCTTCTGTGTCGCGCTGGTCCATGTTAGCGACAGTCAGGGCAGGCACAGACCTTGAGCGCCGGAAAGAGGCATTCTGCGATGACGACCTCGCTGTTGTTGTAGCTGTCGGGGCAGTTCCTTTTGTACTCGAGTTGCTTTCATCCATTGTGCGACCATCTGTGTTCTGCAGGACGGCTGACGCGGCTGAGGCAGCTGCCGTGGCGACAAAAGTGGCCGAGTTGGCGGAGGAGCCCGGCTGCCTTCGCCTGCTAGGGTCTTTCGCGGCCCACTCATCATCGTGAGCAGACTGACGTGCATGCTGTTGCTTTTGCTGCTCGAGATGGAGCTTGAGTTGGAGCTCACGTTCTTCTCTGTCTTTCTGGATGCGCAGCTGTTCTTCGCGCCGCATGCGTGCAAGTTCTTCGCGCTCAAACTGCTCGCGTGCTTCGCGCTCGACCAGCGCTTTCTTTTCGCGTTCGATGCGTTGCTGACGCTCTTGCTGCTCACGCATAGCACGCTCATGCCGAGCCTCTTCAAGACGAGCAAGCTCGGCAAGTTCTTTCTCGCGCTGAATCCGCTGGAGTTCTGCCTCCTGCTTCGCACGCCGCTCTGCCTCGATTCGCTCGCGCTCCTCCAATGCACGTCGGCGCTCAAGAGCAAACATTTCGTCGCGAGCGCGGGTCTCGCGCTCCATTTCGGCAGCTAGAATCTCGGCCTTCCGGGCTTCTTCAAGCTTTACGCGTTCCATTTCGAGACGCAAGTGGTGCTCGATGCGTTCGCGCTCAGCCTCAAGACGCTGGGCCTCTCGTTGTCGCTTCAACTCGCACATCTCCTGGTGCATCTGCGCAGCCTTTTGCGACTCTTGAAGTGTGCGGCGCTCGAGTTCAAGGCTGGCCTTAGCGTTGATACGTGCTCGTTCCAAGACTGCCTCTTCTTCCCTTTGCCGCACTCTGTGGAGGGCATCGGATTCAGAGCGGCGCTGTTCTTCCACTTGTCGGGACGCGGCTGCATCTCTGACGCGCCGCTCTTCCATGAGCCGCCTCTTGCGCTCTTCGATCTCTTGCTGCTGCTCACGAATCTCACGACGCAACGCTTCGCGCTCGGCCATAGCGCGACGCTCCCGTTCCATGTCTTCGCGCTGCCGGCGCTCTTCTTCGACCAGGGCTTCACGATGCGCTTGTTCCGTCGTTGCCACACGCTCACGCTCACGTTCGAAGGGCCGAACGCGCGGGTCCGCAGGCTGCGTCACACTCACGACGGATGCTGCGTCCTCGAACGTGTCATGTGTGCTGGACTTGTCCGATGGCGACGGAGGTGTGACCGACAAGGACGACCGCTGTGGTGCTCCAGGTGCCGGCTCATCGACAGATCGAAGTGTACTTGGCAGAGCCCGTTTGGACATGGGCTGTGCAGATTTTTGGGGTGTGGAGGTACTCGCACTCGGTGGCGCCTGGCTAAGGGCGAGCATATGCTCTTCCATTGGGGTCAGAGTCGAGTTGGGGCTCCGAGGCTGAGCGGGACTGGGACGCGAACTCAATACGGGAGTGGCTCCGGTAGATGCCATCGTAGATGACGAGACGCTGCGAGACTGGTCCGCAACGGAAGTCGCCGTAGGAGCTAGATGCGACAGGGAAGCAGGCTGTGGCAAGAGTGTGGCGGATGTCTTTCCGCGGCTCGCGAGCATCGGCGTTCGCGACAGGGATGGATCTGCGGCGGGTGGGGTCACGGGGACCCAACGTGTGCCAGGACTGGGAGTTTGGGGTGCGTACGATGAAGATGAGGACGGCGCCATGACAGGCGAGGCTCCAGCGATGCGAGCTCGAGGAGGGTGGAATTTCGCCGCGGACGCCGTCGGTGATTCTGTCGGCACAAGACCAGGCTCCGTGCCGGCGCTCATACCAGCCACTTTCACAGTGCGCGCACTGGACGAGGGCTCTCGTGTGGGACGTGTGCCGCGGTGCCGGGGTGTCGACGACTCTTTGGGCGTGCGTGGTGCATCTTTGGGCCGCGAGCGGCGGTCAGACGGCACAACACGGGGCGCCATGAAAGCATGATGGCGATCTTGATCTTCACGTATCCTGTGCACGTCGCGAATACGCACAGTCTCCTCCTCATTGATGTCAGAGTCCGTATCGGTCAGTGAAGTAAGGGAGGAGGCATCGTCAGCATCGGGCCTCGCCAACACACTGTGCTGGCGGTCGCGTTGATGATCTGATCCCAGCGAAGGGAAGGGCTCGGGACTCGATGACGACAAATCTTCGCCAACAAGACGGAACTGGTGCGGTGCGGCATCCATGCGCGTAGGCCGCGCTTCTCGTTGGCGCTGGAATATGGGTTCAGATGGCGTAGACGCTTTCCAGGTCTCGTCCGCCACACCAAGCGACACGGATCGAGCCGCAGGGGGGTCAGCGGGTATCGAACGGGTATGGGACCGGATCACACGGATCTCTTTCTCTGGCAGACTCACATTGCGGGTGGTCGACATGCTCCGAGGCAGACGAAGCCTCCGCCGCCGGCGCTCCTCCAACACAGAGTCCTGAGTTTGGACAGAACGCTTGGATGCATCTGATTTTTTTCTAAAAGGCATAAGTAGGGAATGGTCTCGGGGGCGGTCCTCTGCGTAGCTGCCAGTAGGTTTGGATCGAACGTGCATGATTTTGGCTGCAGATGACAGTGGCGGGCGGTGTGTGCCACCTGACATTGACAGCTGCAGCGTACTGTCAAGTGCTGGATGGGCGCGACTATGAGACAGTAGAGCACGTTGATTGTCACAACGCACACACACGCACTCACACTCTCGCTCACTCACTCACTCACTCACTTCCTCACCCACTCGCTCGCTCTCGCGATCTCACTTCCTCACGCAAAGAACACAGGAAAGTTGGCAAGGCTAATGCGTGAGAGATGCAGGTTAGAACACTGCAGGAGAAGCGCGCGCGCGCGCGCGCTCGCGTGGAATGTTCGGCCGAGATGCAGCCATCACGCATGGTAGGCATGTTGCTCAGGACGCAAAAGCGCGCGGGCGGCACGCATGGGTGTGGAGAGAGAGAGAGAGTCAGGTGGAGGACGAAAGCAAGATGGCAACAAGCAGCAGAACGAAGAACCCTGGGGAAGCTACGGATGACAAAAAAATAAAAAAGCCTAAGCGAGGGCGGACGACGGGGATGATCTTGCTTCGGTGGCATGTTGTATGTACGAGGAAAGTCGTTCGTGATGGAAGGCTATGACTCTGCTGAGAGCGCCGCGCCTCGTTGTACGTACGCATGATGCAGTGCAGCCATATGATGGCATAAATAGGACCATGTCACAGGGAAATCACCTAGAGCATGTCGAAACTTGGGAAGCAGGACATACGCGTAGCGACCGCATCCTATGTCGATGGGACTCGACATATGACCTGTGCGTTTCTGCCGTACAAGATAGGTTTCCCAGTTGCAAAGCTCCCAGACGAACAGAGCATGGGGCTGGATCAGAATACGCAGGCGCCGACTTCGTACGAACACAAACGCATCGACGAAGCACCAATCCATATGTGCCATTACGTAGGCAAGAACCACGGTCGCACTGCGGCTCACACCAAAGCGACAGTGCACTAGCACGCGTCCACCCTGTTGCCGTGCACGCTCGATGTACTGAATGGCTGTGATGAGATGCTCACCAAGGCCATGAAGACCATCGTCTGGTACATGCTCAATCTCCAAGACATCGACCTCGCCAGTGTAGTAGGCGGTCTGAAGTGTGTAGGGGCCTTTGACTTGCATCGCACTCTCACCGACCGAAACCACGTGAGTGATGCCCAACTGCTCGAGCAAGCGTGCATTCATGGCATGAAAAACAGTGCCGAGGTAAAGGAACGGCAAAATCCGCGACGGAAGACTGCCGTCAAAGTGGGTGGATTGGATCCACATCGTGCTTGCAGGGCTAGACGAGAACGCCGATGAGCACGACTTCAGCGCCGTTGGAGATGTGGCCACTTTGGACGACAAGCTTTGGCGGCGCATCCATGGCACCCGCTGTTCGATGAGCAACAGCAGTTGGAAATCAGATGGCGTCACGAAAAAGGGCCGCTCAAGATGCAGATGCATGTACAAGTATGCATCGGACAGAGTGAGGCCGTGCTGGTACATGAGATAGGCCAGCGCAAGCACAGACACTTCCGTGTATCCATCGTCGCAGTGCATCAACGCGTGTCGGGGTATCTGGGGAGCGGTACATTTGTCTGGATGCACTTGTCGATGGAGCCATGCGCACAGTTCAAGGATGCGTAGGGCAAGTTCAGGCAACGCCTTTGTCTGCTGCACAGCATTCGGGCATTCCAGTTGAGCGCGAGGGACGCGCCTCGATGGGCTGCCATGCCCTTGCGACGCGTCAAACTGTCGAAGGTTTTGTGTGACGGATTGCAGGAACGATGCCGCCGGCGGCACTGCATGCGGATACACCTCAATATTGATGGTGAATGGCCGGTGTGCAGGCGACATGGAAGGGGTATCTGGATGGACGTGGTCTGACGTGCTGACCCAAACATTCTTACTGATAGCTGTTGGTGCCGTCAAGAAGTGTAGTTCGTCGTTTTCCCGCTCAAATAGATCGATGAGGCGCCGGCGCTCGCCTCGGCTCGAAATTGCAACAAGATTCGGGCACTCGATTTCCAGCGTAGTGAATGGATCCGGCAAAATGTAGGTGCGGAACTTGGACGCATGGGGATTCGATGTCCGTCGCTCCCGAAAGAACTCGAGTTGAGCATCGCGCAGAGCGCGTGCTGTGTCGAACACCGTGTCACACATGCCATCTGGACCGTACACAACGATATCAGAGATCATCGCGTAGTGGATAGACTGAGCGGCAAAATGACGAATCCCCGTACTGTCTCCGACCTTGCTTGGCACGAGAAACCTCGGCCCATGCGGCGCATGCACATCGACCAGATCCTGTAGACGCAGGGATGATAGCAGGACGGAGTGCTCGGGCATGGTGTCATGGGATTCTGCACGCACGATCGTGAGACCACGATGCGTCGGTACAGGCGGGAGATCTGTTGATCCGTGAAGAAACACGTGCTGTTGCGGGGTGCCAGACCTGCCGCAATACAAGAAGGGAAACACAGTGTTGGCAGGCACCTCACGCGACAAATGACTCGCGTACAGGTGGCAGAGCTCAGCCGGTGGAAAGAATTCTATGCCCAGAGCTGCGGCTGCTGTATGACTTGAGGACATGGCCGTGTCCGTTGCTTTGGGCGCGTTAACAGAGTTGTTGATGAGCGTAGCAGCAGAGACGGGAGCTGAAGCGTTAACGCGATCATCGACGACACTCATAGTGACTGCTTGACGAGGGTCAGACGATGACAGGTGGGAAGCAGGTGCGACATTTTCATTCGTCGATGATGCGTCAATGATGTGCAGCATGCCTTGTACATGAGGTACACAGTGTTGTTGCAAATGTCAATCGCAACTGACGTCAGCACTGACGAGGACGAGTCAGTGTGCGGGGGAGGGAGGTCCCATCGGTCAATGGGGCATCATCGCCCAGGCATGTGAGATAAGAAACAGGTTCAAAATCGTATGGTTTATGTCCAATCAAGCTTCCATTTTTAGATACGGTTTGTGGTTTGCAGAAAGGCGCCACACCTTATCCGCCCTTTCCAGGAAAAAAAAAAAAATTGTAGGTTGCACATTGTTGTTGCACCATCCAATCGGTCCCGTAGGAAGAGGAGGCACCTAACAATATTATTTCCGTACGTCCCTAGGTCGCCCACGCGCCCGATGCAGGTGCGCACGTCGATCACAGATGCATGTGTCAGGTTCGAATAGAACGGGCCAACGCAGCCCAATTTGGCTCAGTGAGTTCGGATCGTGCGCGACCGGCTTACGGAAGCCGTGTCGACAGTCCTTCACCACATGCCTTCCCTCACTGCTTCTCACGTACGTCCACACCGATCGTGATCACGTGAGCATCACCGGCTCGGTGCACGTGGCATGCGTGGCGAAGGGAGAGAGAGTGAGAAAATGAGTGAGTGAGGGTGAGTGAATGAGAAAGGTGTGTGAATAGCTGTGCGACATTGACTCGTTATCGTCAAAGTGAGCGCGCAGCAAAAAATTGCTGCTGTAGTTGCACGTTGTCCCATTTGAAGCGGCCAGCGCCCACTATTGCTGTTCCCGCTGCGTACGAAAATCTGGGATGCTGCCTATATCGACGGCGATGAGCGCGATCGTGCGGCGTACCTGTCGGACATGGACGCCTGCCGCGCCATTCACACGTTGGCTTACGACGACACCTGTATTCTATCAGAGCCGCGAGACAGAGGCACAGCCGGCCGCTGCTGCCACCAAGGATGCACCAAGCATGCCGGGATGGACGCCGATGTCTTTGCGCGTCGGATTGATCACACGGAAAAAGGGTATGACGACCATGTTCATGCCTGATGGAACGCGAGTGCCAGCGACAGTGCTGTACGTGGACTCGAACCAGGTCTCTATGCATGTACAGCGAGATGCGCCATCGCAGGACGAGGCGCCATACATGGCCTTGCAAGTAGCGGCATCGGATGCACGTGAAAGCGCAGTGTCTGCACCGGTGCGGGGGCACCTCTCGCGTGCGGGACTGGGTCCGAAGCGTGTGATCAAGGAGTTCCGCGTGACGCCAGATGCGATGCTCCCAATCGGAACACAGCTATCAGCAGCGCATTTTGTCCCTGGGCAGGATGTGGATGTGCGTGCCATCACACGGGGAAAAGGCTTCGCGGGTGTCATGAAGCGACACAACTTTGCAGGTGGAAATGCATCCCACGGTGCCTCGCTCGCGCACCGCACGCCCGGCTCCGTCGGAAACAATCAAGACCCAGGTCGTGTGTGGCCAGGAAAGCGCATGCCAGGCCGCATGGGCGGTCACTACCGGACGGTGCAAAATGTGCGCGTGCTGCGCATTGAT
>ERZ501061.69-NODE-69-length-35979-cov-4.272047_pt1 | contig 35979 bp, 19 predicted proteins | sample MGYA00510854_ERZ501061 | MGnify/ENA primary metagenome ERZ501061 (study PRJEB25958, sample SAMN03398515) | human skin metagenome | study: EMG produced TPA metagenomics assembly of the Human Skin Microbiome Metagenome (human skin metagenome) data set.
AATAATGATGTGGTTTTGGATAAATATTATTTTTTCTCTGAATGCTGCAAGAAATAGAGTATTTAGATTAAAAAATTTAAATAATAGTTTATTGATTTAAATGGAAATTTGAATTTCGGCTATGGCTGGTAGTCCGGCGCACATTCCTCCACCAGTCTGAATCTCGGCCAGTAGATCTTACCACCGTTCATGTGTCGTCAGCTGGGTACATATATTCTTGACATGTGGGGGAGGAGCTATTAACACAAGATCAGTGTTCAAGGGGTCGGAACCCATTCTGCTGTCACATCTCCTGACCAGACCCGCGCACAGCATCATTAATCAGGTATGTGAGAAACTTGGTTTCGGTACTCATACTGTGACCAGGCGTTCGACTCTCGTCTGCGAATAGACCTGGCTCGACCAATCAATGTAAGTATTTCCTCGTCGATTGAGATGTACTTATACGCCTTACGTAGGGCGATGGATTCGGTGTTGGATGGTATGACTCTGTCGATGACCCTGAGCTCGGGCGGGCGCCGTGCATTTTTACCAGCGTTACACCTGTATGTGTGCTTCAAATGATTGCAGCTGACTGTACTAGGCATGGAATAACGTAAATCTCCAGCGCCTTGCTGAAAAGATCAAGAGTCCACTTGTCTTGTATGTATACATTACATCATACTAATGCGTTAGTGGTCATGTGAGAGCATCGACAGCCGGTGCTCTTAGTGAAACAAACTGTCATCCATGGAGATATGGACGTCTTATGTGGTGTGTATGCGCCTGGCTAATGGGTTCAGGATGCACAATGGCCAAATATCCCAGTTTTCCAAAATTAAGCGCAGGCTAATGGCAGCTCTGCCGGAGCCTCTTTTTCTGATGCCCATGGGTCAAACGGATTCAGAATATGCATTTGCACTATACCTAAGTCACCTAAAAGACCCAGAGACTTCAGAATCATTTTCGTACCACGAACTAAAGGAAGCCATGCTGCGAACGATTCAGGATATCAACCAGTGGTCCAGAGAGGCTGGAATTAAAGAAGTGCGTATGAGACTGCTTATGATCCAGCCGAGTCTGTTGAATTTTTGCATAACAGATGGCGAGAGTGTGGTTTGCACGCGCTATGTGTCGAGTAAAACCGACGAAGCTGCGAGTTTGGTACGTATACGCGCGACTCATTGGCAGTACTTCTCCACGGGTACTTCGTTTTATGAGCACGCCAAAGGCGAGTACCGCATGGTGAAGGCAGGACGGCAGCAGAACATTGTAGTTATTGCGAGTGAGCCGCTTACATTTGAGCAGGGTGAGTATTCACAACTGACACAACAGCGGACTGGATGGAGATTCCCTCCAACACGATTGTGTGCATTACGCCCAGCATCAATGTGCTCACTTACCCTATTATGGATGAGTACCATATCGACTCGCCAGAGCAACACCCTCGCAATCCTGACTTTGCCGTGCGCGCGGGTTTTCATCCGTCTGTGCCACTGCAGGAAACAGGCATGATCACTGCCGCTGCAGCAGAAGCTGCGGTGGCTGCATCGCCTAGAATAGTATGTCAATAGAAAAAGCGGAGTACATAAGTGTGGAGAAAAATTCGTGCCTATTTTTGGCAGACCGTCGTCCGGTGACTTGGCAACGACGAACCCCGACCAACCATGCATCCAGCTCTCATAATTTTTCTGGTGTCTCTGGTCAACCATCTCATAACATGGGTTGGCAGGGATACCTTACAAGAGATTGTTCGTATGTCGCAGCTAACAGCAGTTCCGCATTGCATATGTCCGCATCGTGCACTTCTCCGCGTCGTCCAAGCTTTCTTCGATGAAAAAGGATCTTTTCGAAACGCGGCAGCAAATGAACATGACAAGTGCTCAGGACGAGTTTTCCAAATGGGCCAGGCTGCGCCGCAAAGTCGATAAACTTACAGCGCAGGTGGATGAGCAGAGTATGTGTGCATAGTCGACTGACCACACAGACAAGTCGCTGGCGTCGTCGCAGTTCATGTTCTCGATCATGTTCAAGGTATTTATGTTCGTGCTAAACAGTGCTGTACCATTCGCATTGAATTGGTACTTTAAGTGGACACCCATGTTTTATCTTCCACCTGGCGACTGGTTCGGACCACTTGGCTACTTTTTCAGCTTCCCCAATGCTCCTGCCGGAGCTGTGAGTAGCACGGTATGGACGACGGTATGTGGACGTGTACTGGCACTTGTGGGTGCATACGCGAGGGAGCTGCTGGTGAAAGAGCCACAACTTGCCAAGCCCATGGCCGAGAAAAAGCCAACAGGAACGGCTGTGACGCAGGAAAAAGGGGAGATCATCAAGGACCAGTCAGAAAAAACACCTAGTACACTGAAGCAGCGCCGTATTTAACCTGTGGCTACATACCAAGGCTATGTATGCGGATGCACGAGGGCGATAGAAGCGGGCATGGAGCTGCAGCCGAGCGAGTCATTGGAAGTCTTGGCACTGAGACTGACACATTTGCTTTTCGTGACCTCGATATCATAGCACCAGAGAGTCCAGGGTGCTGGTGGTAGACGATCTGGACGGCCTGGTCAAAGTAGTCAAGCTTGCCCTGAGGCGGAACCTGCTCCGATCAAGCTGGGTCTGGTGGCACCCTTTACCTGTGGTGGTATCGAAAATTCGCGAACGTCTCACTTAGGAACAGATCCTTGATGCCTTTAATCTCCCAACAGGCAAGGTCCGCTCTTGATCAGCAGCATGGCCCGACCCACCTCGGCCTAGTGGAGAATAACAAAGATCTCTGGTACCTGATCGACGGTCGATCTTCCTCTGCTAGCAAATACTTAGATCAAAAACACTACAACGAGGCCAAGCTCCCGTGAGATGCGCCTTGATCGGCAACCCTGGTCATGAGGACAGGTACAAAGCCGGCATGCGAAACACTTTGCTGGTTTTGAGACCGTTAACCATGTAGTGCGCGCACTTGATCATAAGTGCTTCGCAACAAGAGTATACACTTTTGCACATACCGTTTACCTACAAAGGCATGAAAGCAAGTATGGCGGTGCTGGAACGGTGCATCTTATCCCCTCTGCACCCACATCACGCCTTGACCCTGTCCTGTGGGGCGCTAGGGCCAGAGGCACCCACATCACGTGACAAAGGCCATCCACTTCGGTGCCTCGAGGCTGTCAGTCTCTTGTCCACGGCGACGTCGAATGGCCGCCGATCCGGAGTCGCGTGTCGCGGCGCTCGAGAACGAAAAGCGTCGGCTTCTCGAGAGCTGGCAACGCGAGCGTGAGAAGTGTGCGAGTCAGCAAGGTACGTGGACGAAAGACTTATGCATCAGATGAGCTCGCCGCTCTAACGGCCCGGCACCAGTCCGTGCGTACAGAGCTAGCGTCGACGACACTCGCACTGGAGCAGGCGCATGCCAATGAACATACTACGAAGCTGCGGACGCGCGCGCTCGAGCAGGGACTAGCTCTTGCGCAGAATGATGCCGAGTGGGCGCACACGGAACTCACACGTGAGCGCGAAGCCCATGCGACGACGCGTGCCGACCTGTATAGCCGTGCAGTGCAGGCAGAAGCGGCGCGCGAGATGGCCGAGCAGGAACGCACATCAGCAGCTGCACAGCTTGCGCAGGCCGAGCGCCTACTGACGGAAGCACAGACGCGGCACGCCGATGCCGTCCACACTACTACAGAATTGCGTATGCGATTGTCATCGCAGGAACGCGATACACAGCTGGCCAAGTCGGCCGCCGACCAGGCCATCGAGCTGTCCGAAGCTCGGGTGCAGCGCGCCGAGCAGCGTGCGATGGAGCTCGAGTCCAGCTGCGACGCGCTGATGGCTGAGTGTGCAGCACGCGAGCGCGATGCCCGCGCCGAGGCCGACGAGGCCATCGCGGATCGTGAGCGACTCGAGCAAGACGTGGCGTCCCTGCAAGAGGCGCTCGATCGCATGGCACGTGCCCTGGGCGTGGAAGACGCCTCGGACGATGGCCTGATGATGCCATCACGTGCCGCTTCGTTGGCGGCGCAGGTCCGTCACGAAGGCAAGCGGTTTAGTGACGTGTACATTGATGCAGCGCGCACAGAAGAGGCACTTCGGCGCGAGAGTGAGGAGCGGGCGCGTCTCGAAGGCGTGCTGACCGAGGTCATGGCTGATCTCGATGCACATGCACCGCAACTCAAGGCACAGCGGGCCGAGGCCGCGCAGCTCCGCTCAGATCTCGATGCGGCACTGGAAGAGCTTGAGGAAGCACGCAGCGAACGCGATGATGCCAAGGCGATGCATGCCTCTCTGTGTGCAGAGGTCGAGCGCGTGCGTCGCGAGCACGCCCTTGACGCACAGCAACTGGAGGACGCAACGGCTCAGGTCCGCACCTTGCTTCGCGAGACGATCCTGCTCAAGGACCCGTCAGCTGCCGAAAGACTCGCTGATAACAACGACGCGCCGGCCTCCGGCGATATCCAGGACGTTATTTCTGAGGAGCTCGTCACGTTCCGCTCGCTGGCTGAGCTGTGTGCGCAAAACCAGCGACTCCTCCAGGCTGCGCGCGAGCTTGGCCAGCAGCTTGAGGCCCGCGAGCCGCGCGACGACGAGCTCAAAGAGGCTGCCGATATGCTTGAGCGTGTGACGCACGAGCTCGAGACAGAGCGCGCGTCACTGCATGATGCTCGCCGCGAGCGCGACATGTATCGCAATGTGTGTCTTGCGAAGGGTCTCGAAACCAGTGACGCAGCGCCTGAAGCGCCCAAGCCTGTCGAGCCATCATTCCCTCCCTCCGTGCTCGCCGACCTGCAGCGCGAGGCAGCAGCGCGCGCTGCCGCCGAGGAGCGCATTCACATGCTGCAAGAGACGGCCAAGTTCCACGAGACACGGCTCACCGAGGCGGCCACACAGGCCTCGCATCTTCAGGCTGCGTTGGACCGCCGCGATGCTGCTGTGAGAGAGGCCGAGCAGGCCCTTGCAGCGAGCCGCGCAGCACAGCACGATGCCTTGACGCGCCTCGCTGCTCGCGACGCCGAGTTGCGTCTGGTGCGGGAGCAGCGCGACTCGCTTCTCACCGAGAACAGCCGCTTAGGCGAAGCGCGAGCGGCCGCCGAGGCAGCAGCTCGCGACGCACACAAGGTGGATGCGCAGCACACACAGGCACACGCAGCGCATGTGGAACGTCTGCAGCACGAACTTGCTGTGCTCCGTGCGACGTCCACGACACAGGAAAGCCATGCGGCCGAGGCGCGCGCCGAGGCAGCCGCTGCCTCTTTGCGGCGCGAGACTGAGACCCACGAGCTTCGCGAGCGTCTCGAGGCACTAGCGCAGCAGCATGCAGCCGCGCGCGAGGCGCTGGCGACGGCGCAGTCGGATGCACAGCACCAGGAACGGCGCGTGTCCGATCTGACGGCGCAGCTTGAGCATGCGCACCACGTCGCATCCCTCCTGGAAAAACAGCAAGCAGCGGCTGAGGAGCGCTGGCGCACATCGATTGCAGCGGCTGTGGGTGCTCCAACAGGGGATGCTGTCCTGCCGCCAGAGCGTCATCTCGAGATGGAACTGGCTGACGTGCGTCGTGGCCGAGCGGCTGCGGAGGCCGAGACTCTGGCCGCTCGTTCGGCTCTTGCCGAGGCGCAAACGGCGCAGGAGCGTCTTCAGGCGGACCTCGAGCAGGCCCGTAACGACTTGAGCGAGGCGCGCCAGGCCGCAGAACATGTTCGAGCCGAGACGGCTGAGCGCATCCAGGCCCTGGAGGAGCAATGCCATGCGGCGTCTGCACGGGTCACGGCCCTTGAAGACGAGCTCAAGGCACAGACGGAGCGCCATGCCGCCGAGACCCGTGAGTGGGAAGGCGCTGTCACGGGGCTCCAAGACGCCGAGGCCCGCGAGGCCACCGAGCATGCCTCGGCATGGGACGAGGTGCGCCGATTCAGTGCGCAGGCAAACGACGCCGAAGCGCGCGCCAAGGCAGCCGACGAGGGACGTGCTGCGGCTGAGGCAGAGATCGCATCGCTGCGGGCAGACATGGCTCGCCTGCGTGACGAGGCCGAGAAGCTGCGCACGGCCAAGGATATGCTGGCGGCTGAGCACAACAAGTACGTCCTGGACGCGCAGGCACGCGTCCTTGCGCTCGAAAAGGCCGAGGCTAGTCTGCAGACGCAACGCGACGACTTGCAACAGGAGAATGACCAGCTCCACACCCACCTCGAGGCGGTCAGCAAGCAAATTGCGACGATGCACACCGACGAAGTCGCGAAAGTCGAGAACGACGAAGCGCCTGCGGCGCCTGCGACGGGCGAGCTGCAAGTCCTGCGCTACCTCCGCCGCGAGAAGGACGTGCGGGAACTCGAGCGAGACATGGCCGTCCAGGAACGCACACGGACCGAGGCGGCCCTTACACGGACGCAAGAGGCACTCTCAGCATGCCGTGCCGAGCTCGCAGCGGCACAAGAAGCTGCCAAGGCACCTGTGCCCAACACGCAGTACACAGAGCTCCTCGACAAGATCCACCAGCTGAGCGCTCTCCGCGAACATGTCGCCACACTGACCGAGGCCCAGCAGGCCCTTGAGTCACGCAACCAGACCCTCGAGACACAGCTGCAGCATGCACAGGCGGAGCTGCAGCCACACCGCGAGCGCCTGCAGCATGCACAGGCCGAGCTCGATGCAGCACAGAGCCAGCTGCGTGTCGTCCAGGAGGACGTCGCTCGGTGGAAAGCTCGCGCCTCAGGTCTCTTGCAACGCAGCGGCGTCGAGCAAGCGATGCAGCAGGCCGAGCAGGAGCGTGGGCAAGCCCAGGCGCGCATCGAGCAGGCACAGGCCGAGACAGCGCGGCTCTCGACCGAGTTGCAAGCCGCCAACAAGCGCTTTGAGCAGCTGCGCGAGCAGGTCCGAGCACGCATCACTCAGGAGCGTCGTGCTGTGGCCGAGGCCGTGGAGCGGTCCAAGCAGCTTGAGACGCAGGCACAAGCGTCCGAGGAAGCCAAGCAGGCCCTCGAGAACAAACTTGCCGAGCTCGAAAAGAAGGAGCAAGAGATCAAGGACGAAGAGCCCAAGGACGAGGGTACGAAGGAAGAGGCGAATGGAGCCCCTGCCGATGCACCCAGTGAGCATCCTGCCGAGGCACCTCAGGCCACCGATGCCACGAGCGCCTCCGACACCCCTGACGCTTCGGCGCCGGCCGCCGAGACACCCGATATCCCCTCGCTCGAGCAGCAGCTGCGTGCCAAGACCGAGGAGTGCGAGAAGCACAAGCACTTTGCGCGCACGTTTCTCAAGGAGAAGCGTGCGGCCGAGGCACAGCTCAAATCACTCCAGGAGCAGCCGGCGGATCATGCATTGCAGACACGCATCACAGAACTCGAGGGCTTGCTCGCCCAGGCCAACGCACGCATCTCCGAGCTCGAGACGGAGCTTGCCCACATCAAGGACGAGAGTGTCAAGGCCGTCAAGGCCAAGGAAGACGAATTGCAAGCATTACGCAATGCACCTGAAGGCACAGCTGCTGTCCAGGCCAAGGAGGCCGAGCTGCAGGCGCACTACCAGCCGCTGCTGCAGTCGCGCTACGAGGACGGCAAACGTGAGGCGGCCCTGCGTAACCAGATCATGATTGGCCAGCGCGACAAGAAAATCACGAACCTCACGAACGAGATCGCCGAGCTCAAGACCAAGCTGGGCGTCGATGCATCACCAGCCGCACCGGCCAAGACATCCGAGCAGAAGGAGACACCCGCCTCCAACACCCGCCCGGCTGTCGTGCGCGGCGGCCGCGGCGGCGCAGCTCCAAAACCCGTGCCCATCAAGGCATCTGAAGCAGGCACATCGATCCGCGGTGCAGCAGCGTCGCGTGGACGCGGTCATGGACCTGCTGTTCTCGCTGTGGCTGGCGGCGCCAAGCGCAAGCGCGAGCTGCATGCTTCGACGGACGATGCCAAACCGGCCCCCAAGCCCGCCACTACGAAAAAGTCACGGGCCGAGAACAAGAATGCCAACGATACATAGCTTCCCCACATGTACCATGCTACAGAGCTACCTTCGACGCCGGCGCATCAGGGTCGTGACAAGGGCTTCCTCCAGCTGCATCACGCAGTCCAGCAGGACGTCTTGGTCATGCGGTCGCGTCCATGCCGTATTGCTTGGCTGATACGTCGGCAACGGGTGCGTGTCTAACCCAACGATGCGCATCCCTGTTTCAAGCACACGATGCATATCGCGTGACATCGTGCCGCCAGGATCATGCGTGTGCAGGGCATAAGCCTCACCGGGTGCGATATCCGTTTCACACTCGGTCGTCGGCTCGCCAGCATACAACTCGGCCTCGTACTGCTTGCGCCGCTCGGCATGCTGCGCCTCCATGTATCGCGCATACGCGAGCCAGTCGCCACGTTCACGTCGCGCAGGTGGTTCACAGGGTATCAAGTCATCGACGTCATCACGGCGCCGAAGAGGCAGACTGGCGGGTATATGAGTGGGCAAGTACATGTCTTCCACAAAATCAAGGTATGTGTCCATCTCCTCTTCCGACAATGTGAGTACATCTGCACTGGTGTCCCACGGCGCAAAAGGGCTCGTCGTATTACTGGTGCCATGCAATGCACATACGGCATCGAGCCATTCAGTCTGCCTCGGGGCACCAGAGTAGACCTGGCGTCCTTGCACCGTCGTAGACACTTCCTGCCGCTCCATACCATCGAGTCCGTAGCGCAGTTTGATGGCAACAATCAAAACCGCCATCAGCATCACACACCGCGGCACAAGTGTATTGCGTGAAAAGGCACACGATGCCGAGAGCCACTCCTTATCATGCTGCGCCTCACGCGCACGAGCCGCGGCATTGGGCGTCAGTGTCGCAGCACCTCGGACGTGCATGTCAATGCGCAGCATCGTAAGCAGTGCCTTCGACATCACATACAGCGTCGATGGCAGCATGAAAGCATGGACGTACCGACTTAGGACCGGTGCCGCGTTCATTTCCGGCCACATCACGCCACATTGCTTTTGCAGGACCGAGCTTATGTCCACCACGCGCCGGTGCAGCTCCATGACACTAGGGATGTGATTCGTGTCCAGCCCACCAAACTGCAGGTCGCTGAGCGACAGCGAATCTGTAAGCGACGTGGGCAAATACCGAATCGCATTGAGGTACGGCAATGTACGCGTGATGACGTGTTTTCGTATATCCCCGAGTGTGATGGGGACACGACACATCACACACGCCAAAAACACAATGGCCAAGGTCGATTTGAGTGTGACAGGCTCTAGGCGCCACGTCACATCGCTTTCATCCTGGTACCTCTGCCGTCCACGTCGTGCCGAGTCATGACACTCGGGCTTGATCCGCCGCTCGTCGCGCTCTCGTCGCTCTGCCGCGTCTCGCGCTGCTTCCAACGGCGCCGCGGGTATATGGTGGTTAGATACGTGCATAGCCCAAAAGTCACGAGCGTATGCTTCCAGCATACACGGGCAGTCATCGCCCATATACTTGCACAGGGCCTCAATCTGCTTACGTAGCATCAGTTGGTAGGCTTGCACGATGGCAAACATCACACGCGGCCCATGCAGGCGTGCGGCATCCGGGTCTGACAGCGAGAAATGCTCGAAAGATCCAGGGATCACATACATCGTGCGCCCATGAATTTTTCGGCGTTGTTCATGCGCTCTCTGGCGCTTCTCCGCTCGCTCGCTATCGCGCTGCGAGGCACGGTTCAAAGAACGTGTCCGAGTCGTTATTTGGGTATCAAAGCCATCATCGTCATGCGCTGCTTCAATGCGAAAGTCACGCTGTATATGCCCCGCATCACACACAAGCTGCGAGGCAATCAGGCGGAAGCGCCGACTGCCACACACGGCACAGACGCGCCGCTGTTGCGACATGCATGCGACCAAGCCTCCTGTGCTTGCGTCTCCCTGCTCTTTTCCTCCACACTCGGCATCACGTGGCTGCCGTGTCAGTGGGGACTCGCCTCCCAACAAGAAAGTTTCTGCTTTCCCTCGCCGGGATGAGGCGTGCCATCATGTTGCGCGCACTCCTGGGCGCACTCTTTCTTGTCGCGTGGATAGCTCATGCAGAGAGTATTGTGGCACGCGACAATCCAGCCAGTCGTTTACAGATGAATCCTGATCCGTCTGGAAGCACGGTGTCCCCACCGCCTTCGTCTCATACCCCGCCGTCTCCCCCACCCTCTGGCTCGGCGGCTTCCTCGTCCACATCCACTTACGAAGGCGAAGGACCGCCTCCAGGTGTTGACTATCCGAGTGTCACATTGGCGAAGCCTGCGCCCGTATCATCCGTCGACGTGTATGCCAAGCCATCAAGTCTGCCTCAGGCATCGAAGAGTGCATCGTCCAATGTGAGCACGGCCCAGATCGCAGATGTGGCTATCTGGGGAGATGGTCCTCTACCATCACTTATAAGCAACATGTACCGCGGCAACAATGAGTCGGTCGCGAATTTGCCCAAGTTCTACTTCAATCTGGCCAACTCGACACTGCCCAAGGACAGCAAGCAATTGGTATGTGACATTCAGGTCGATTTTTGCAAAAGATCTGGCTGCGAGGAAGATGAAGACGAGCTGGAGTACAACTTTTGCGACGTCGATAAGGGCATGGCCACCATGTGTAAATGTAAAAAAAGTGTGTCGCGTCTTGCCCAATACCAATGGCCGGTTCAGTCGAGCGACTGCCAGATCCGTCGACAGACATGCAAAGATGTGTGCAACAATAAGCGGGAAACACATTTCCGACAACGTGCTGAATGCATCAAGGCATGCGAAGACCAAATTGGTAGCAGCTGCGACAAGCCCGAGCAGTATGGCTCATCGTATATGGTCTCGTCGCCTGGAAAAACACCTTCATACCATATCGTGGATCAGTCGAATCCACAAGGTGCAGGCTCGCACGTTGCAGCAAGCGTATCCATGGTCTTGGTATGGACCCTGGCCACATGTGTGTGGCTCTCAGCCTGAATCCAAAAGGAGTCTGTAGTATAGTATTAGTCATCTCGTTTCACGACCACAGCATGGATACCTCAGTAACGGGTGTGACGGAGGATGAAGCTGCGCTGTACGATCGGCAGATTCGGCTATGGGGTCTTGAAGCACAGAATCACATGCGGCAAGCGCATGTGGCCGTTGTGTCATTCACTGGTGTCGCTGAGGAGATCGTGAAGAATATCGTCCTAGCGGGCATCGGGGCACTGACCATCGTCGATGTCCAAAACGTCGAGCCTGAGGACCTGTCTGCCTCGCTGTTCTTCCGCCCCGATGATGTAGGGACATCGCGTGTTGCCAAAGCGCCACTCCAACGGATTCAGCAGCTGAATCCACACGTACATATCCAAGGCGAGTCACACGACGATGTTCACGACGACTTCTTTCAACGTGTTCGGCCTGACCTTGTACTTGTCACATCTGGCTCGCGCGATGAACTCATACGCTGGAACAGTCTGTGCCGTGCTCACGATGCGATGTTTTTCGCCGCCGCGACATACGGCCAAAGTGGCTATGTATTTTGTGATTTGGTGTCCTTGGACTACGTCCGGGATATACCCGTGCCAGGTACCAAAGAAAAGACGCCAGTCAAGTTCCGACAGGCATTCGTGCCCCTTGCCGAATCACTCGAAGCGCCATGGCCGTCCCGACCGAGCCCTGGTCTTGTCACCACATGGGCCCTGTGGTCTCTCAAGGGCTTGACCGATGTGAACGCCTTCCAAGAAGCTCTCGAACACGAGGCTGAGGCGCTCATGCAGGCCAAGGGCGTCAAACCCACTACCGTGTTCCGGCGTACAAATGCCAAGGCCTTTTATACCGCATTTGCCCGCGCGGCATTCCCGCATCGCACAGCGTCGTTTGCTCCTACATGTGCCATCCTCGGAGGTATCGTGGCGCAGAGCATCCTCAATGCACTGGGCCGCCGCGAGGAGCCTATTGTCAACTGGTGCATCCTCGATGCTTTCCACGGCACAGCTGACATTCACTCCATTGGTGCGCCTGAGGCGTCTCGCGACTGAAGCTCGGCCTGCATCGCATGAAATTCGGCCTCGTTGATGGGATAGGTCAGGTCTAGCGCCGGGCCACCGATAGGGAGCCACCATAGGAGTACGCAGCGGCCGAGGGCCTGTCTTATATTAGCCAGCGCACCTACATGGTACACATAGTAGCGCCGAGACAGGGTCTGGGGTAGCAATCGCTGCAGCTGTGCCCGGGTCTCGTTCTCCGATGTCTTGTGCCGGACATGGGACATGCCCTCGATAAACTCGAGCGTCGTCATATTACGCGTCATCAAATATACGTGAAATCCAAGAAAAGGCGTGAGAACAAGCGATAACTATCGTCAGCACAATAAACGTACGAATAGCACCAAGGTAAGTAGAACGATCCAGGTCGTGGGCATGTTGATGATACGCAGCGAGATGCAGGCACACACGGTCGTCTCAAGTGCGTATATACAGAAGAGCGATGCATACAGCAGCAGCAGCACGAATGCCTTGTAATTACGCTGGCCAACACAAGTATCCATAAGCCATGGGCAATGGTGATCCATTCGGACGATACAACGCCGGCAAAATCGGCAGTGATGGCACCGATCTGGCTTAGGCGACTCGCACTTTGAGCACCACCGAAGCGCACCATTTGATCTCTTGACTGTGACGCACACAGGCAACGGTTCTGTCGGCGTGTACACCGACGGCCGGGCTAGGACCGTGACCAAGGACCATGCTGTCATGCTCCACAAAAACGCAGCGAGACCCGCTCGCATGCCCATTTGCGTAGGATATGCATACATTATCACCTCTGTCAGAACGACCGGCGCATAGGCAAGCAGGCTCGCCAGGAGCACGCCACTCCCCCATCGCCGCCACCTCGAGGGCATATAAGTGTTGAGGGTCGAGTGACACCTCCACACCTACGACGCGCGTCGCTGATCTTGGTCGGTCGTTGCCTACGATGGCCGAGTTGGACAAGCTCGCCATCCGTGGCGTGCGTTCGTTTGGACCGCGTGACGTCAACATCATACAGTTCTTTAAACCACTCACAGTCATTGTCGGGCACAATGGCAGTGGAAAGACGACAATTGTTGAGTGTCTCAAATATGCGGCCACGGGCGATTTACCGCCGCATACCAAAGGTGGCGGCTTTCTGCACGACCCAAATATGGCGGGCACAGACACGGTCAAGGCGCAGGTTCGCCTACGATTTCGCAATACACATGGGGTCCGCATGAACTGCGTCCGCAATTTGCAAGTATCGAAGAAAAAGGGCGGTGGCCTTTCGATGAAAACACTGGAGGGCGTCCTGGGCATTGACGACGACGAGGCCGAGCCGCATGCCCGTAATTCCATTTCTACGCGGTGTGCGGAGCTCGATACAGAAATGGCGTCGCTTCTAGGTGTGCCGCGCGCGATTCTTGAGCATGTCCTTTTTTGCCATCAGGAAGAAGCCAATTGGCCATTGGCAGAGCCAGCGATACTCAAGAAACGCTTTGACGAGATCTTTGAAGTGTCGCGCTATACCAAGGCGCTGGATACGATCCGTTCGCTTCGCAAGCAGCGTGCGCAAGATGCGCGCGTGGACGAGGCGGAGTTGCGCGCTTTGCAGCAGGACAAGGAGCGCGCCGACAGCATCCAGAGGACCATCGCGACATTGCAAGAAACGCTTCTTGAAAAGCGTGTACAGCTCGAAGACCTTGATGACGACATTCGACGCAAGACAGCCGAGAACCAGACTCTCTATGATGACGCTACGCGGTTTCGCGAAGTTGTCAATCGCGCCGAGATCCTCGAGGAAAAAATGGCCCTGTATGCCGAACACAAGCGCACGTTGGAAGCACGCATGTCGTACCTTGATATACCTGATGATGAGCTAGCACGCTTGCTCGCATCGCACCCGCAGCAGTTAGCTGCGCAACAGGCACAGCTAGAAGACCTTCAGCGGAATATGCAGTCGTACACCGACCAACGCAAAGCTGCAGCCGTCGAGCATGAACGACTCATTCGCCGGCATGCAGAGCTCGAGGCTGCCAGAAGCACGCGTGAGCGCCAACGCAACGAATGCGCGCAAGAACTAGAGGCGATTGGAGCGTCATTGAAGGACGCAACTTGGGACGCGATACGCGCCGCAGCCACTTCTTTGGACACTTCATTACAAGCTCAACAAAAAGAATGGGACACGTCGGCCGGACATGAACAGCGTGCCTTGCAAGAACGCGAGCAGCAAGAGCGAGAAACGCACGAACGTCTCGAGACCAAGTTGCGTGATTTGCGCGCGCGGCGCGAACATACCCAGGCTGCACTTGAGCGTCTACGAGAACGAATCGATGCATGCGAGGAAGGCGGTGACGATGCTGCCTCGGAGGCTATTCGATGGCGAGCAACGTTCGATGTACTGCATGAAGCATGGAAAGCTTCGGAGGAGCGCGGGAAAGCTCTTTCTGCGCGCCTCGACGACTTGCAATGTGGATTTGAGTCGGTCGACGCCGGCCTGCGCGACGTACAGGAAGAACTTCACGCGATTCGAGAATCTCTTGGCTTGCTGGAAAATGCCTCCGCAGTCTTTGAACGTATCCAGCACCATGCCCACGACAAACACGTGTGCCTTGCATGCGAGCAAGCTGTGCCACCATCTTCGCTCCCTGCGTTTGATGCACATATCGCCCAGCTGCGCCAGCGTAGCAGTGCACACGCCTCGCTCGCTGCGGATCTCACGTCGTGGGTCCAGATGGAAGCCAAGCTGTATATGGCCAAGGAGGCACATATCCAGCGCACTGAGCATTTCGAATCCCATGCCGCCCTGTCTTCACGCATGCAAGACGCCAAACAACGCGCAGAAAGCGCCGCTGCTCGAGCTCGCGGAGCTCCCCAAGGTCGTCTTGACGAATATGCCGCTGATGCCCGTGAGCTAGAAGCGGCATTAGAAGACCTAAACCGCGCGTGTGACGATATGACGCAGCCGTTGCAAGCAGCGAGCGTGTCGCTTGAGTCGGCGCGGCAGGAGCGCTTAAAGGCAGAAGATCGGCATGAAAGAAAAAGACGAGAGTTTCAAGATGTGCTCGATCGCCTTCATCGCGTCATGACCCGCTTCGATGACACGGACGATGCATCGTGTCTGGACACATGCAATCTATCGCTGAAACGTGCATCGGCTGCACTGGATGACGCAGTCCGTGCCGCGGAGCGTGCCATGCATGACACACATACCCTTGAGACAGCGTTGCGCGATGCGCGTGCCTACGAGTCCAATGTGCGCGACAATGTCCAGTTCCGCGAGGCAGAGAAAGCGTATGCGGATGCCCAGGCACAGCACGCTGCGCTGGACTTGGAGGCGGCGTACGCGGCGCATGCGAAGGCCAGCCAGGTGTATGACGAAGCGCGGCGAGCCGAGCAGGCTCTCGGTGGACGTGCGGCGCATTTGCGCGGCGAGATGGCAGGAATCGAGGCCGAGTTGGCGCGCCGCCACAAGGAGCTTCAAGATGATTACAGCGGTATCTCTGAGCGCTACATGCGGCAGCTCGTGCATATCAAGGTGGCTGGCATGGCAAATCGCGATCTCGATACGTACTGCGCCGCATTCCAACAGGCCATCTTACAGTACCACGGAATCAAGATGGAAGAAGTGAATCAGACTCTCGACTACCTATGGAAGAAAACCTACCAGGGCACTGACATAGACTCAGTGTGCATTCGGGCCGACAGTGATGGCACGAGCGGCGGTCTTCGTGCCTACCAGTACCGAGTGTGCATGCGCAAGGACGGCATCGAGCTCGATATGCGTGGTCGATGCAGTACGGGCCAAAAAGTACTCGCCTGTATCCTTATCCGCCTGGCATTGGCCGATTCGTTTGGCGGGGCCTGTGGCTGCATGGCACTCGATGAGCCGACCACGAACCTCGATCGTGAAAACGTCGAGGCACTTGCCGCAAGCCTCGTAGACCTCCTTGCTGAGCGGCAGCACCAGCCCAACTTCCAGCTCATTGTCATCACCCACGACGAGGAGTTCCTGACGCGCCTCTCTCAGTCGGATGCCTTGGAGCACTACTGGCGCGTCTCAAGAGACACACACTTACATTCTACCATCGAGCGCGACATCGTCCAGCGCTCCTAGCTACAATTCATCATGCACACCTAGCAGCGACTTACCACTGCGCTTCACACGAGCCAAAGCAGATTCAAACGTCTGCTGCCACTGTACGCTCCAGCTGGGGGTGTAGTGCGCCCGCATGGCCCGCAGCAGCTCCCAGCGGCTGGATGGCAATGCCTCCACCTGTACGCCGCGGTCTTTGAGAAAGCCACGCAGCTTGGCATCGGACCAGCTCACATAGGCACTCGCCGTGGCGGCTGCAGACTGTGCGTGCTTCTGCATGAGCTGAAGCAATTCTTCATACGTGCTTGCATGCGTCAGCACGCCTTTCCGCGCGAGGTACTGCCGCATATCGCTTTCTTTCCAACCAGCCCATATGGTATCGGCGGCCCGTGCATACTTGTCCTGCATGACGCGCAGGTACTCATCACGCGTCGCACGCCAGTCTTGGGGGACTAGTCCACGGTCTGCGAGCCACTTGTGCAGGTCTGCCTGCGTCCATGTATCATACACGCGGTCCTGCATATAGTAGTAGTAGCGCTGCGCCAAAGCTTCGTACGTCTGGCGCGACTGTGGTGCCTCGCCTCGCAAATAGCCATGCTCCACCAGCCAGCGGTGCAGGTACTCGGATGACAGGCGAGCATAAGGCCGATCATAGTGTTCACGCGCAAATGGCTCGCGCATTAATGCCAGCATGGTACTCCGTGCCGCATTGGTCGGCACGTCCAGGCCATGCGATCGGAGCCAGCCATACAAATCCACCTCACTCCATTTGCTGTACACATAGTCCTTGGCGTCGTCAAGATACGCACTAACATCATCCCACCGCTTCTCGGCCACCGTCGAGGCACTGTGACCTACCTTGCGTGCCGCCGTGGACGCATCACGCTTGATGGGCTCGGTACCCACAGGTGTGGCAGACGGCATGCTCTTGGTGGTGGCTGTCTTGGGTGCAAAATTGGCGCGCACAGAGCTCGCCAGAGAAAGAGCCTCATTCCACTGCGCCGATGAGCCATCCGGACCTCGCTCCGCCTCCGCCATAAGCGTCTCGCAGTCGTTCTTGGCAAGTGTCACGAGCTTGTCATGCGTCGCGCCCGGCGATGTGATGCCTCGCTCCAGCAGGTAAGCACGCAATCCTGTATCGCTCCACGAAGAAAATTCAAGATGCTTGCACACTTGAGGCACATCCTTGGCTGCAGCGACTAGGGCCACCGCTGCCACCGTCACGAACCACACTTGCATCGGTACCATAACTTGGTGGCCCCCAGGGAGCACGGACCATCCTACAAGCCACGTTACCATCACGTGAGGAATTACAGTATACTCACGTGATTCAGAGGGCAACGATTTTTGCCACTGTCACAGCTCGCAGCCTTTTTCCTCGTCTACTACGTTTTCTATTGATTCTTCGTAATGGTACGCATATAATCTCTGCGTGATCCCGTACGGATCATCTCCTAGATGCATCCGGTGGGTGAAGCAGTTTAGAGCTCCGAGCTCGGCGTGTGCATGGGCATGATGCTGACTCGTCTCGATGATCTACAGCCTAAGGCCACCAAGAACACTGGTAAGAAGCCTGCACCTGCTCCCTACTCGAAGAGTAGCTCGAGCAAGTCGAACACGAACCCTCTCTTTGAGAGCCGCCCTCGTCACTTTGGCATTGGTATGTGGCGCATGTGACTAACAAATACAGGTCAGGACATTCAGCCCAAGCGCGACCTGACGCGCTTTGTCAAGTGGCCGGAGTACGTTCGTCTCCAGCGCCAGCGTGTGATTCTCCAGCAACGCCTCAAGGTGCCCCCGGCTATCGCCCAGTTCTCCAACACGCTTGACAAGAACACGGCGACGGCTCTGTTCAAGCTCATGAACAAGTACCGCCCCGAGTCGAAGCAGGAGAAGAAGGCGCGTCTGGACGCCGTGGCCAAGGAGGTGGCTGCCGGCAACAAGGTCGACCCGAAGGCCGATGGAAAGAAGCCGCTCTACGTGAAGTATGGTCTGAACCACTGTGTCGCTCTCATTGAGGCCAAGAAGGCCAACCTTGTCGTGATTGCCGACGACGTTGACCCTATTGAGCTTGTGGTGTTTGTGCCCGCCCTCTGCCGCAAGATGGGCATTCCTTACGTCATTGTCAAGTCGAGCTCGCGTCTCGGTGCCGTGGTGCACCTGAAGCGCACGGCTATCGCTGTCATCCAGGACGTTCGTTCTGAGGACGAGCGTGAGCTTGCTGACCTCGTGTCGGCTGCCAAGGCCAACTACCTTGACAAGTACGACGAGGCTCGTCGTCACTGGGGTGGTGGTATTCGTGGCAACAAGTCGGTCGAGAAGCTGCGCAAGCGTGTTAAGGCTGCTGGCCAGAGCCCCGCTACGGTTGCCAAGGAATCGCTCTAATGTAAATGACGACGATACTAGACGTGCACATGTCTTCCTGTCATAGGATGTGAAGCAGCTCGCGCTGTGGATGCCTATGGCCCAAAAAATTGTCCAGGGTTGGTAGATGCTCATAGCACCCCATTACTCTGTTGACGATGACGCTGGGGGCGATGCGCTGACGGCCCGAGCCTGGGCCTGGCGAAATCCCTGCGAAAAGCCTATCACATACATCTGGGTTAGTCTCGGTCACGTACGATGCCTCCGACCAATGTTGATAGTGTCACCACGGTCCGATTTGACCATTTTTGCTCGTTCCACGTTGGAGGACTTTTTGGAGCAGTTTGTTGTGACATGCGGCTTGCCATGCGCCGCTGCATGTATGCTGCTCGTGCCATGCGCTGGCCCAGATGCATTTTGATCGTCATGCCACACGCACGTCGTGCAGGCTCCCAGACCCCTCCTCACGTGACGAGGAACAGGTTTCCCCCGCGTGAGAGGCCTACAGGTGCTCTCTTGGACGCCGCGATGAGCCAAGCGCCAGGCGATCGAGATGCGGGGCAGCGCGAGAAGGGCGGTACGTGTGTGCATCTAACGTTCAAAGATGACGCTTCTCCGGATATGCCGGTGAACTTTGCAGACTTTCCTCTGGATGCCACGTTTAAGTACATGGTGCACCATGGCATCGAGCCGCATTATCCACCGAGGAGCATGATCAGAGATCCGAGCCTAGCTGATGAGCCAGAGCCGCCCATCCAACATACACAATACGAGAAGCCGACGGACGAAGTAGCAGAATCTGCCCCACTCACACGATCTGCGACAGCCCATACCAGCGAGCAGCACAGAGAGGAGGGCCATCCCCATTTTTTTGACCGCGACGATGAACATGCACACCTCGCGGCCATGGCGACCAAGCACTACAACTCTCTGCCGCCACCAAAAGAGATCGATGCCATTGTGAACTTTTTGCACCGGTGCCACCGCGGCGACTCCCTGCTCAAATTCTCATAATGATAGCCACTACGTTCCTTTGTAAAAGCCAGATGTTACGATTCGTGCATTTTCGATCAGTTCGCGCATGCCCTCACGCCATGATACGTGCTCGATGGCCTCGTGAAGCGGAAACAGCTGACGCTCCCGCTCATGTGCCTCGGGCCACTTGGCATGTACATCGGAGGCGTGCATTCGGAATTCCTCCAGCACATACACTGCCCGGGGGATCATGTTGGGCGTGTCGATCAAATCGGCAGGACATTTCTTGTGTGCGCGCTTGTCGCTATGCATGACAGGCACAGCATCGAGGCCCCATGGCGGTGCCTCGCTGCGCACTTTCACTCCAGCTTCCTCCCACAATTCTCGGGCTGCCGCTTCCCTGGCCGTCTCGCCCTTCTCGATCCCGCCCTTGGGTACGACCCACTTATCGCTATGCTTGCGCGAGCGCACCAACATGACAAGCGCACGGTCTGCGCGGCTCTCGTCATAATCGATGGCTAGCGCCACAGCGACGCGTCGAGGCTCGATTTGTCCTGGCATGCGGTCGAAAACGTGGCTTGGCCTCCACCGATGGTGTGGTGGGACGATGATGGCGTCCGAGCCGTGGGATGTGCATGTCCATCGTACGACCGAGCAGCTGGCAAAGACGACAGATGCCACGAAGCGTGCCTATATATATCTGAGACGCGCACATTTGTATGCTCAGGCGTCCGATATGAAGCAGTCCTTAGCGGATCTTCGCCGGTGCCTGCGATTAGCCCCGAGTCAGACAGAGATCCTGATGCATGCGGCGCAGGTCTTTGACAAGCTCGGGTACCATGACAAAGGAGAGCGTCTCAGAGCTATGGCTCATGCCAGAGAGGCGGCTGAGCCTGTCTCAACAGCCATGTCTCGTATACCCATGGAGCTTCTGATCCGCGTGCTCCGCCTTCTCCCTTTTGTGTCGCTGGTCCAGTGCCGAGGTGTATGCCAACGATGGAACGAAAGCATTATCAAACACTCTGTCTTCTGGCAAGCGGTGTACATTCGTGCCCCACCACCGCAGATGGCGGCGGAGACTGCCGCGCACTACCAAAAAAAAGCCTTCCTCACCTTTCTCCGACGCGGTGGCTCCTCCGTCCGCTCTGTGTCGGTCAAGAGGCCTTTGTCGCATCTCAAAAACTTGCCAGATACTCTCGCACGGATACCACTGACTTCTTTGGCAGTCGAGAGCCAGCATGCTCCTCGGTGGTTTGTATGGGCCCTACAACAGACGCACCTACGTACTCTGTGCCTACGTTCATCGGTGCCTGACCTGCTTCCTGCGCCAGGCTCTTCTGCCTGCCAACTGCAGAGTCTGACGCTAGAGCGCGTCACAATGTCAGTCGCAGATACCCCGCTGCTCCGCGCGTGTGATGCACTCGCGCACTTTGTGTATGACATGGGCGACGCGCTCCATGCGACAGAGCACATGCGTGCCAAGTACGGCACGCCTCCTAGCCTCTTGGTTCAGCATGCGCATGCGACACTGGAGCATATTGAATTGCGTGGCAAGGCCGCGTGGCATATGCGGTGTCCTCTTCCCCTTACGACGCAGGAGCCTGTGTCCTACCCTCATCTGCGCCACTTTCACGCGCCACTAGCCTTGTTGGGTCGCGTGGCATTATGGCCTGCCCTCGATTCGTTCGAAGTGTCTATACCTGATGCTGCTGCTTTGCGCGAGCAGGCGGATCTCTTGGCGCTTACGCAGGCCATGTGCGCCTCCCTCGAGGTGCTTCGATTGCGCATCGGCACCAACTCAGATGCGCGCTTGGCGTGCACGATCCTCGAGTCATGCTCGCGGATCCACACGCTCCATGTGATCCTGGATGCGTACGGCCCCACGCCTCCTGATCTTTTGTGGCCGACTTGGGATGCGGCCCTGGCCCAGCCCCTCACGCCATCTCTGCTTTTGCAGATGCTGACGCCGGGTGCCCTAGCGCATAGCGCATCACACGTGCGCGTTTGTTGTCCACGTCTCCGGCGCCTTGACGTCCAAGACGCCAATACCATACGAGGCCGTGAACTTTTGCATCTCGTGCATGTACGCGCGGGTCTAGCCCAGCAACAAACCCTGGCCGACGCGTGGCGCGCTGTCTCTCGAGAAGCACGCCCTGATACCCTGGTGGCCTGCGAGGCGCTCGAGCACCTGGACATTGACTTGTGCGCCCACGTCCCCGAGTCCGTCGTCGACTTTGTACGGCAGCGGGTCCCGCACACGGTTTGGCACGGCTATTCGCGGCACCGCCTAGACTTTTTTGGGACGCGCGAGCGCACGTTTCGTGCGCGATTTACATAGGGTATCTATACAGGGACGCCATGGCCACGCAACGAGGCGCTCCGCCTTTGGGGATCGTGTGAGGTGGGCGACAAGCCCGCATGCGTGTGCAGGAACGTGGCCCATAGCGGCTCCGGCTCGCAGGAAGGGAGCGCAGACTTGAGCCGCAGGCCCGCCTCTTCAGCCATGGCCAGCTCGATGCGCGGCGGGTGCAAAAAGATGCTGCGCGCCTCTTCGAGCTCGGCGAGGTACGCATCCATCTCCAGCTGATCCGGCGGCGCATACCGCGGCTCAGACATGCGAAGCACCGCCTCTACGGTGCCGTACTGCGCAATCGACCGGCACGCGGTCGTGGCGGCGATGCCGGGCACCGTGCGGTTGAAGTCGGTGCCGCACAAGAGCGCGAACTCGAGGAAGGCATCGAACGGCGAGGCCGCTTGCGGAAACATGTGGGGATAGACACGCAGCGTGTCCACCAGCTCGAGCGACATGTTGGACAGGCCACGGAGGAGCGGGACTTGGTATAGCAGGACATCACTGTCTTCACTAGCGACCATGTCGGCATAGCCGTCGCGCACGAGCGCACTGGCGAGTGCCTCAGCCTCATGCAGGGGCCCACCCTCTTTCGTGCCGTCGCCCGATACCAAGACAGGTACATGCAAGTGGCGGCACAGCTCCATGACGTCCACGTAGGCCTGCTTGGGTACGAGGCGCGAGGAGCGCTGGTATATGCGCATGAGACGCGCACTCCATGCACAAAGGTACGCGATAATGTCGCGGACGCGAAGGCTGGGGCCCTGTGGATCCGAGGTGCATCGGCCGTCTGCGCACTCGAGTCGCTGGACGGCTCGCTCGAGTTCGCGACGAATCGTTTGCCACTGTGTCGGGTCGTGCGAGATGAGGCATGCGTCGGCGCCCAGCGCCCCGCTCTCCAACGAAGCATACACGTGTTCCTCGGCGCAAGAGAGGCTTCGTTGCGAGAGCGTTTCACGGGGCCTGGGCAGCTGCGCATACTCTTGCCGGAGGGCGTGGATCGCATGAGCCAGCTGATCAAGCGTGCTGACAGCGACGGGCTCAAAGTCATCTGCGACCTCGGGCTCATTCACCAGCTCGTACTCGTCGTCACGAAACGACGCGTATGCATCGTCCTCGAACTGCGCTGCAGGATCAAAGGTGTGCTGCAGCAGCGACTCTCTTTGGTCTTCTGCCAGGGGGGCATACGTCTGTGCACCATGCAAGTCGCAGCGCTGCCACTGCCGTAAGCGCTCGCTGAGCTGCGCTTTTTCTCCGTCAGGGAGGGTGGCATGTGCATCCGCACACGCCGCGAGCGCCTCCAGACGCGCGTGGCGCGCACTTTCCCACGAATGGCGCTGCAGAGCGAGGTGATGCGCGGCACGCCGTCTGGCATGCTCGCGAGCCTTTTGGGGAAGACGGGCATTCGGGTGATCGAACACCATGATGGGATGGCATGGCACTCGATGCAGGGCCTGGATCACTTCGCGGCACCCCGTGACATGCCGTGCTGGATCCGTGCTCGCACGGTAAAATAGGCGCTGCGTGAGTAGCGTCGCGTCGATCGCAATGCGGGCATGCACGAGGTCACGTAGATCTATGCTTCGAAAACAGCCCGGCGCATGCCGCCGGATGTACTGCACTGCCCCCTGAATGCCATACGCCACCCACGAGGGCTGCATGAATGTCGAGAAGAACCTCCACACGCTATGAGCTACATCGAGTCGAGGTACGAGTCGAGCGGCTCGCCGAGCGCCTCTTCCATGTGCACACGCAGCTCGAGCGCTGCCTTGGACGTGCGTGGATCAGCATTGTCGAGCAGCTCTGAGAGCGATGCCACCGTTTCCGGCACAAACGCAAGAAGCGCCATGCCGTGCGCAGCCCACAGCGACGCACACGTGTGCAGCGTCCGTACCTGCGTCGGCACATGCTCCGTGTGCGCCGCGGCCATGAGCGCCGTGTTGAGCGCCCGCAGAAATTCGTCGTCCGGCACAGCCTGAGCGAGAGCCAGCAGCGTGTCGGGGATCAGCGCCGCGTCCTCCTCACACATCGCAGCTACGAGCGGCGCGATGCAGGGCGTCGCGCGCGACGCGTTCCAGAACACGCCCTCGTCGGCCTCCGCACACACACGCACACTGCGCACGACCTCGTACCACAGCGGCGTGCGCGTCGCCTGCTGCAGGACCTCGATCACATGCTCGATCACGACCGCATAGAACGGCACCATCATCGCGTGCAACTGCTCAAAGAGCATCTGGACGAGGGTATACAACGCCAAAGATCGCGCCTCCATACCCTGCGCATCTTCCTCCAACAAGTCGACCACAGCCCAGTCGTACGTGCGCAAAAACAGCGGGCGGAACTGCGTCTCACTCAGCTTCAACGACAGCGTCACAAACACATGCACGGCACGCTCCACGGCCGGCAACACGCCACGCGACGGTGCAGACGCCTTGCGCTGCAGGTCCATGGCCTGCAGCACAAACCGGAACACGGTCTTGTAATGCGCAGCCACCGCTGCCTTGTCCATGTGCCGCACCGTCCATTGAAGCATGTGCAGGAGCGACGTGGCTGACGCCGGCGTCTCGCGCCACACGACGCCCCATGCCTCGAGGATCGTGGCAGGCGGCATGCGCTTGATCATGGCATCCTGGACCTTGCGGGCGGCGCTGCGGACGTGCGCCGTGTCTTTCGACACCAGCAAGCGCATCACGCGCGCGACGTAGCCATGCATGAACTGCGAGAGCGTCTTGAAGAGCGCGGCGAGCAACAGCAAAGCCGCACTGTGCACGTCGTCATCGCTGCCTGTCTCGGCCGCCTCACACGCATACGGCACGAGCACCGAGAGGTGCGAGAGCGCACGCACGCCGACATGCAGGAGGATGGCCGTGAGCACATGCAGCACCTGAGGCTGCGGGGCATGCGCCCACAATGGCGGCATGAGCTGCGTCAGACCAGCGTGCTCGGGCGATGCGCTGTGAGTGATGGACGTGTGCAGCAGATCCAGTGCATCGGCCCCAAGCGACGGGTGTGTCTCGTACACGTGCACGAGCGCCTTGTGCAGCTCCTCGAACAGGGCAACGTGCGCCGCTCGGTCCGTCCGTATCGCACGCGAGGCCAGCAGGTCGAGAGCGGTGCGTGGCATGTCAACACGCAGCGGTACCGTGCCTTGCAGGCCTGGTGGCGCCTCGCGCGTGCCATGCAAAAGATGCAGCACCAGCGTGAGGAAGGTCGACGTCGGCAGACGCTGAAAGACGGGCGTGCGGGCCTTGTGCAGAGCCGCTTGCAGGGCCTCCTCTTCTGGCGCGACACACAGCGTGTACCACGCATACTGGGCGAGTTCCTCACTGGCCTCGTCTGCGGGCGTCTGTGTCATGGCGTCGTGCAAGAACAGAAGCAGCGTATGCGCCTGGTGCATCGTCGACAAGTGCTCATCCGAGTACTCACGACGCGGCGTCGGCACCAAAAAGACGTCGTCCGAGTCATGCAGCAGTCGCACGACCTCGGACCACATCTGGTTCATCGCATGCACACGCACATGGAACGGCTCAGCACGCATGATCCCGAGCGGCAGCTGCAGCAGACTGCTACTGCTGCCTGGCGAGCGCGTCACGCGATGCGTGACACGGTCCGCGAGCAGCATGCACACGGGCGCCAAGAAGTCATCGGCGCCGAGCACATCGACGAGCAGCCGGAAAAACACATGGCGACGGTGCCGCGGGATGTGCGTGGACGCGTCGCTGAAGATGCGCAGCAGACTGCGTGTCTCGCACCACAGCGCTAGGAGGGCGTCCTTGTCGTTGATGACTTGCGGCCGCACGGCTTTCACAAAGGCAGGAATAATGCTCCGCAGCGTCTGCTCGACCACGGACAGCGTGAACCTGTCGTCCCGCTGTAGCACATTCAGGCCGACAAACGTAAAGATCGGCATGATGTTGTGCAGCACAAGCTCAGCGTCGAGGCGCGCAAAGCGGGCGAGAAGCAGGATGGCATGATTAATGCTCTGCGTGTTGGTCGAGACTTTGATCGCATTCACAATCGTGTCCGCACGAATGACCTGGGCCACGTCGACAGGCAGCACCGTGATGTGGTCAAACACGTCACACAGACTCTGCATCGCCAACTGCAAGACGTACTCGGCATTGAACAGGTGCGTCGCATGCAGGGAAATCGCCGTGCGCACCACGTCAAAGAGCGCCGCCACAAGCGATGCCTCCATACCGAGTGTGCGGCTCTGCATGCTCTCCAGCACCGTGATCAGCACCACAGCGGCGTGGCGGACCTGCTCGTCCCGAGTCGAGTGCGTCCGTGCGCGCTTGGGCGCCTCGTCCTCCTCCTCGAGCGACTCGCACAGCGAGCGCAAAACGGAGACGAGCACGGCGTCCGACACGGGCAGCGACCGCAGCGCGGCACTCGCACCCGCCACACTGGGCGTATGCGGATCCGCGAGCGTCTCAGCCATAGCCAAAAAGACGGCCTGCTTGTGCTCCATGCTCAGCGCCGGATACAGGCCGTGAAGCGTGCCTAGCGCAGCCTGCTGCAGGTGTACGCTACCGCGCAGCGAGCGCTCCAAGTACGCAAACGACGTGCGATCGAGGTCCGCGCTCGCATCGTACGTCTCGTACAGCAGCTGCAAGTACACGGGATCTTGCACGTGGCCATCCACCGCCTCCTGGATGAGAGGCAGCACCGTGGTGAGTTTGCAGGGCGCTGGCACGTCGCGTACGATACCAAGGAGTGCCATGCGCATGTGAACGTCCTGCGTGCATACGGCATGGCTCAGCAGGTAGCACAGCACCTTGGAGCGGAACAGCGTCTCCCTTTTGCCGGTGCCGCGCAGCATCGCTGTGTGCGTCGCCGCGAGAAACGCAGCGTCGTTGATAAAGGCGCCGGCGTCCTTCGCGAGCAGCGACGTGTACTTGACATACGTCGGCGTGTCGAGGTACTGCAGCGCGGCACTGTGCTGGCCGTACACCTGCTCCAGGCCATACACTTCGCGCGGCGCGTCCTGCTCGCTAGCCGCATTCCATGCGTCCAGGGCGCACAGCAGCTGCGCAGCTGCGTCGCGAAGAACCGGCACGGAATCCTGCAACACGACCAACAGACTCGGCAGCAGTGTCTGCACGTCGAGGGCCCGGCGGTGCTGCGTGGCTGCCGTGACAAGCAGCGCAGCGTGCCGCATCGCCATCAGACGCACCGACACATCGCTCCGTGGCACGACAGAGCCGCGATCCAGCGCTGTCACGAGGGATGCGAGCGACGTGGCCGCGTGCCTCATATCATGCCCGCCGGGCGACGTCCACACACCGGCCAGCAAGGCCAGCGCATGCCATCCCATACGCTCAAACAGCACCGGCACCAGCTTGGTCGACGCAATCTTACCCACGCCCGGCGCATGCAGGGTTTGGTACACATGCAGCATCAGCTGCGCCAAGGGCGTCGTGCGCTGCTGGACGGCCATCATCAGCGATGCATCGACGTTCGTAGGCAGGTGCTGCAGGACCATGTACAGCACTTGCACACCCAGCAGACGCACGCTCTGACGCGATAGCTTGGACAAGACGGGCTGCACAAGGGCCTCATCCACATGGTGGCCGACCATGACATCGTCCACCTGGCCGGCGAGCAGCTGCTGCGTGTGCACAATCGTCGTGGCGCGGTACGCAAGCGCGATCCATACGCGTGGGGCCACGTCCTGTGCGAGCAACTGACTCAGCACGAGGAGCGCCAGTGCGCCACCGTACGAAATGGGATTCGTCGCCGTCGTGTCACACAGGCCATCGGCTTCTCGGAGCAGCGTGGCCTCGTCACATGACACGAGGTACGTCACGATCGCCTGCGCGACACGCAGCGTCCACGCCACCGGCTCACGCGGCGAGGCATGCAGAGTCGCTTGCACGACGGCGCGCGCCATCGGCGGCACATCCACATGCTGCAGGGCGGCCAAGGCGTCCGTACAGGCACCCGGCCTAGGCATCAGCTCGGGCCACAGCATGTCGCGCCATACGCGCTCGCCCAGCTCGGGCGCCCGCGGCAAGAGGTGCTGTGTCACAAAGGCCACGTGCAAGTGGCGCTCCTGCCCTGAGACAGACGTGGCCTGCATTCGTGTCACCGCCATATCCAGCAGCGCGCCTGGCTCCATCGCGGCCAACAGCGTGGGCGCATGCGCATACAGCGTCTCGACGAGCGGCACATGCGCACGCGTGACAGCTGCATGGATGGCGTCGCGCACGAGCGAGTCGTGGGCCCGTATCTCGCCCTGGTCCACGGCCTGCAAGAGATGCTCGAGGGACATGTGCTGGGCATGCACGTCCGCACTGTGGACACCCAACCACAGTGCGGCATCCTGTGGCGCGTCGTCCGGCACCGTGCCGGTCGCTTGCATATGCAGCACAGCCCGCATGACCTGCCATGCCTGCTCTTCGTGCGTCTGCCGCGCCACAGCTAGCGCCTCGTCCAGCGTCGCTGGGTGCCGTTCACGTAGACGCGCCAGCAAACGCACACGCGCATGCCATGCCTCGGGCGCCGTGGGCCGGCGCAGGAGACTGACATACGTGCGGCGGGCGAGTGGCGCAGGCAGCGTGGCCTGATCCAGTAGGCGCTCGAGCACCGACTGCGCCGCGTCCGACGACGCTTGAGCAACCAAGGCGCCGAGCAGCTGAGCCATGAACGGCTCGACATCGTGCGTCTCCCATGCACGCACCACTTGCGGGACGAGCTCAGGCAGCACCACGAGCGCATGGACCATGGTGTCTGACAGCAGCCGCTGCGACGTCTCAAAAGGATCGGCGACGTCGTCGGGACTCGAGCACAGCGACATGCACGCTGCGACCATCGCACGCGCCACCGACGGCGTCGCAGACGTGGCTAGTGGCACCATAGCATCCAACACGCCCCGCACGGCCTTGGCACGCAGCGGGAAGGCCACGCCAAGAGAGCACAGCACCATCATCGCGCCCACGGCCGTTTCTTGGTCCTGCATCGCGCCCTGGGCGACATGCAAAATCTCAGGCACGAGGAACGCCAACATGGTCTGCGCGTCCGAGGCCCGAAAACGCTTGTTCAGGCGGCGGAACAGACAAAACTGCACGAGAATCGACGTCCAAAAGGGGACGTGCATGCGTCTGGTGCCAGCGACGCTGGACGTCGGCGCACGAGCAGAAGCGACCCACCGCAGCACATCCAAATTCGAACCCATCGCCTGGATCAGCACCGACGTAGGGAGCGGTGCCTGACTCTTTTTCACCGGCACGAGGAACCGCATCTCGGCGTGCTTGTCGACCGGCACGAGCTGCAAGATACGGGCGAATTGCGGCGTAAGATGGTACGGGAAGAACGCATGCAGCAAGTCGTGCGGCGTGTACTCGTGAATCCGAAAGCGCCGAACGAGCCATTCCAGACACTTGGCCGCGCTGCGCGAGAGCAAGACAGGGCCCATCAAGTACAGTAGCTCGCGCACCGCCACGTCGATATCGGCATTCGCCTGCTTCGACAGCGTCGCGCGGTCCGTCTTCACACTCTGATCACCAAACAGCAGCTCGCCATGAGGCCAGGCCGCCAACACCCCATCCTCCTCCGTCAGCTGCTCCCAGCCCGTCACGCCCAAAGCATGCACGGTCAGGTGGTCCTGCTCAGCCGCGACTCGCGGCGTAAACAGGTACGAGTCACGCATAGTCAGCGCACCTGAGCTGGACAGGCGCTCCGCATGGTGCGAGCGGATGCCTGCCAACTGCGAGGCGAGCGACGTGGTCATCCAGGAAACGCTGCTCGGAGCCGTAGGCGCATCTATACAAACTTTTTTTTTTCTCTCTACCACGTGGAGCCACGTGTATTAGGCATCCGACGCCACGTCGTCTGTGCGCGAGCCCAGCGTGCCTTGCATGCCAAAACGCCGCTGAAAGGCGGCCAAGTCGCGCGACAGCTGATCGGCGAGCTGCATGCTCAAAGGCAACTCGTCTGCGGGAGGCTCATCGCCGCTCACCACGGATCGGAGGAAGGCCACGCGCTTTTCGCGATCCACGGCCTCCAGCTGGATGCGCGTCATGTATTCGCCTGTCACTCGCACGCGCTTGCGCATCTCGCCCATCGTCATGCGCTTCTGTGGGAATCGGATCTTGATGGAGGTGTCGATCGGTGTCACACACTCAAATGGCGGCGGCAGGCCTGGCCGAGGTGGCTGCCTCGGTGCCCGTGGCTCTTCCTCCTCCAGCACAGGCGGCAACAGGTAGGCCAGGTGCGAGAGGTGCTCTGGCAGGGTATGATGGGCCGTAGCGCGATGCGATGCGTCGGGCTGAGGCGTGCCGGACCGACTGGCACTGTCCTGCGCGCGCCCTGGGCGACGTCCCTCGCGTGAGCGAGCGAGACTCGGCGGTGCTGGTGGTGGCTGCGTGTCTTCGTCTTGCTTGTGGCGGTATGTGTACTGATTTGCATGCTTCGGCTTCTCTGTTTCCTTGGATTTGCGCGGGAGGCGTGCTTCGGGCTGCGGCGTCTCGCGATGCGTCTCGTCGGGCGGCTGGGCCGATCGCCGCTGCTCGGTGCGCCGCCGCTTGTCCAACGCGACGTGCTCGTTCGCCTCGTCCGAGAATCGCTTGCGCTTACGATCCAATGCATCGTCCTGATCATGGTCGTCGTTCTCGTCTTCACGCAAGAGCTCTGGTGGGATGGGCTCCCAGCCGTCCTCGCCAAAATCGCGACTGTTCATCGTGCGCCGCTTGGGCATTGCGCGCGATTCCGACGCGCTGCGGGGCGTTGCGGCAGGCTTGCTGGGCGCATGGCCACGCAAGCGCGCGGCATTCTCGATGGCCATCTCGCGGATGGCATCGCGGGCCTCACGTAGGGCCTGGGCCGATTCGCGGGAAAACATGGGGCGCCCACTTTGGCGCGACGTGCCGCGCCGCTGTATCTTGGCAGAGAGGAATCCAAGCGAGCGGAGAAGCTCGATATGGTTCTCCGGGCGGCACTGCTCGCAGTAGTACACATCCGGGCAGTCTTCCTCCGTGTGCATACCCATACACGCACAGTGCTGCCAGGACTTGCACGTCTCGCACTGGATCATCAGACCCAGATTCTCGTCGGGGCTTCCACACACGCACCGCGTCACGCCCTCGTCGCCGCTCTCTGTGCCGTCCATGTGCGCCGCTGTCGGCGACGGCGGGGGCGGCGCATCCACGACTGCCTCCATGTCCTCCGGCTCGTCCTGAGCATGCATTCGCCGCGAGCGACGAGTCGGCGTGCGCTCCGCTTCCGACTTGTCGCCGAGGTCCTCAGGCTCTAGGGCCGCCTGCTCGACGTGCTTCTCGTCGTCCCCCATGGCAGCGGGCGGAGGCGGAAGCGGTGGCAGGGGCCGCGTCAGCTCCGTACGTCGGCCGAGGTGCGTGGAGCGAGGCACTTGGTTGCCTCGCCTCCTCACGCTCGGTGGGCGCCTGGCATCGTGTGGCTGTTTCCCGACGAGGTCGTGTTGGCGATATGCCAGCATCTTGATATCACGTCGCTCGCCCATGCCTCCGAGGTGTGCAGGCGTACGTATATGCTGCTGATGTCTAGAATGGTACAGGATCACGCGCAACGACACACTGTGGCGGCGCCGGGCGCAGGTCGAGGGATGGTGCCAAGCTTCCGACGATCTCGCATCCGCATGGCGCCGCCGTCGCGCGACGCCTCGCGTCCCCTCCTCTTTTTATGAGCTGTGCCAAAGGGAGCGGCGCCACGACGTGTGTTGGGGCCGATATCGACCCCGCCCCCCGCCTCGCCACCACGTGCACGAGCTGTTGCCGGCGACTCGGCGGCTCACGGACGAGTGTGCGTGGCGCATCCGGTTGGATACGGAGGGGCACTGTGTGGTGATGACGACCACGACGGGTCGCGTGTGCACCGCCGATATGACGACAGGCGAGAGGCTGTGGGAAGTGGACGTGCTGCACAGATACCCTCATCTCGAGTGCGATCAGGGCTGGATGGTGTTTGATGACGGCGAGCCTGACGAGCTTGTTGTGTGGCAGAGCGCGCGACGCGGCGTGTATCGGCGGGCTGGCGTGATCCGCACGGGGCATGTCCTTCGGGCCTTTCGCCTCGTGGGTGCGCGTGTGCTGGTGGCGACGCTCGATGATCTGCTGCTGGAGTACGACGTGCGCTCGCTTGCGCAGACGCATCTCGTGCATCTCGCAGGCACGGAGCACGAGCATGGCAATGTCACGTACATTGATATGGACGACGACTTTTTCTACGTCGCCGGCGCGGGGCAGCTATCTCTGACGGTGATTGGGCGCGCTTCGCAGCGCGTCGCCATGACGCTGCACGACTGGATCGCCGGCTATCCCCTTGCTTCGTTCGTGCCTGAGCTACTTCCGCAGCCATGTGGTGCGCCGCGCTTCCAGCTGCGCCAGATGCATGCGATCCGCTCGCCCATCGTCCTGGCATCCGCGTACCAGGCGTTTCGGCACGAGCCTGGTATCGAGATGAGGCAGTGGGACGCTGTGCATCCCGATGCGCGCACAGATACCCTCGTGGCGCTGTCGGACAGCGGCCTCTTGTTTATCCGCCACTACAAAGCGCATCTGCTGAGGGGCAGCGCCACGCCGGAGCTCGTGTACTATGCGTTTCCCGAGATCGTGCGGTGTGCCGAGGGCCGGCGCGCATCCCGCGTATTGGGCTCACGGCACTGGGATGGAGAGGGCCAGCTGTGTGTGCACGACGGCCGCGTCGTGGCTGTGAGTGGTCTCATGATGCTCGTCGATTTGTGTGTGCCGATGCCGCTGACGCAGCGCCCGTCGTTCACGCGTGTGCCGTCGACGGCTGACGAGGCGCCGTTTTCCGTGTACGTATGGTCCGACGTGTCTCGGGCGCTGGCTGGCTGCAGCTGTGTGCAAATGGACCACACGGGTATCTATGTGGCGCGCGAGCACGAGGAGCGTGGTGTGGTGGCGCTGTGCATGGATGCACCGACGCAGCTGCCTGCAGTGCGTGATGTGCCGATACCAGCGCTGGATCGGCTTCTTGCGAGGTACGACCACGACGAGCTGCTGGTGGCGGAGCCGTGGCTGTGGACGCACTGGCGGGCCTTTAGCGTGGGAGCCGATGACGCGGCTGTTGAGACGAGCTCTGCGGGAGATTCAGACGCGGACATGGCCTCTGTATCGACGTCGAGCTCCGAGACGAGCTCTGAGGCCGCGTCTGAGACGGGTTCCGAGACGAGCTCCGAGACGAGTTCCGAGGCGAGCTCTGAGACGAGCTCTGAGACCGCGTCCGAGACGGGTTCCGAGACGGGTTCCGAGGCCGCGTCCGAGACGAGCTCCGAGGCGAGCTCTGAGGCCGCGTCCGAGACGGGTTCTGATTCGGGTGCGGAGACCGGCTCCGAGGCCAGCTATGCATCCGGTTCCACGACCGGCTCCGAGACGGTCACCGAGACGGTCACCGAGACCGTCACGCACACGGGCACCGAGACCATCACCGAGACCGTCACGACGAGGGTGACTGTGACGCCCGCTCGCCGTCGGCGTAGGTAGCATTACATAAGCTAGACCGCCGTCCCTGTTGCCTTCCTGCCACTCGGCTCGTGGGATGCTACAGTTCACGCCGCTGTCCGGGCCGTACGACGGCACGCACGAGCGGCCGAAGGCCCTATCGTACCTCATCGAGGTCGATCAGAGCCGCATCCTGCTGGACTGCGGCGCGCCGGAGGATCTCTCGTTCGAGGCCGATGACCTGCCCTCGGCGCTCGAGCGCCTTGGACCGACGATCGACGCGGTGCTTCTCGTGCACGCCGACATGTCGCACATCGGCCTGTATGCGTACGCGTACGCACACTACGGACTGCGGTGCCCCGTGTATGCGACGCTGCCCGTCCAGGCGATGGGCCGCCTCCAAATGCTCGAGACGGTCCATGCGTGGCGCCAGGAGGACACGCAGCGATACGTGCCGACGGAGGCCGAGGTCGACGAGGCCTTTGACGCGATCCGCGCGCTGCGCTACATGCAGCCGACCGCGCTCGAGGGCCGCTGTGCCGGTCTCGTGCTCACCGCCTACCATGCCGGCCACTCGCTCGGTGGCACAGTATGGAAGCTGCGCTCGCCGTCCGTCGGCACGATCGTCATGGCGCTGGACTGGAACCACCACCGCGAGCGCCACCTCGATGCGACGGCGCTCCTCGCTGTCGGCACCGCCGCCGCGCCCCTCGCGCACGCGATCGGCCGCCCTGACCTCCTGATCACCGACATGGAGCGCGGCCTCTACACCAATGCCCGCCGCAAGGACCGCGATGCGGCGCTCCTCGACCATGTGCACCGCACACTCACGAGCGGGCACTCGGTGCTCCTGCCTGTCGACGGCGCGCCGCGCCTGCTCGAGCTGCTCGTGCTCCTCGATCAGCACTGGGCCTTTGCGTACCAGCACCAGCGCTTTCCGATGTGCCTCGTGTCGCATACCGGCCAGGAAGTCGTCGAGCGTGCACGCACATTCATGGAGTGGATGTCGCGCGAGTGGGCGATCCAGTTCCTCGATGCGCCCTCGCGCCGCAAGGCCGCCGCGGCGCCCAAGTCGCCGCTCGACTTTTCGTGCCTGCGCTTCTACTCGTCCGTCGAGGCCCTGCGCGACGCGCTCCCCGCATCGCAGCCCAAGCTCGTGCTGGCCACGCCGCCCGCTCTCTCGCATGGACTGGCGCGCCAGCTGCTGCCCGAGTTCCTGAGCGACCCGGAGGCGATGGTCCTTCTCACCGCGCGGGGCGATCCGTCGAGTCTCGGCCGCACGCTGTGGGACCGCTGGAACGCGGCGCAGCCTGACGCCGAGGCATGGCACACGGGTCATGTCGGTGTGCCCGCGAGCGTCGGTGGCCACCTGGCGCTGGAGCTCCGCCGCTGCGTGCCGCTCGCGGGCGACGAGCTCCGTGCGTACATGGAGCGTGTGCCGGCGCCGGCGCCGCCCATGCGCGCGATGCACCGCGGGCGAGACGCGGACGAGGACGCGGACGAGTCGGACAGCTCGGACGACGACGTGGCGCCCGTCGTGTCGGACGACATGTCGTTCGACATTTTCCTCCGCGGCCAGCGGCGGGATGCGATGCACGTCCGCCTGTTTCCGCACATGGAGCGCAAGCGCCGCATGGATGGCTACGGCGAGTGGATCGATACGTCGCGCTGGCTCGCGAAGCGCAAGCGACTCGAGGCCGAGCAGGAGGCGCAGCTCGATCCCGCGCCGGCCCCGGCCCCGGCGCCGGCCATGCCCATCCCGACCAAGTTCGTGAGCGACACGGTGCATGTGGACCTGCGGTGCCGCCTCCTGTACATCGACATGCAGGGCCTGAGCGACGGACGCGCTCTGACGACGCTCGTGCCGCAGCTGCAGCCACGCCGCCTGATCCTCGTCAACGGCGATCCCGCCACGCACGCGGCGCTCGACACCAAGTTCCGCGGCACGCTGGGCGACGCGCTGTACATGCCGCCGGTCGGCTCGTGCGTCGCGCTCGGCGGCCTCGCGCACTCGTACACCGTGCGCCTCGGCGACGCCCTCATGAGCCATCTGCGCTGGCGGCCCATGCAGGACTACCAAATCGTGCATCTGCACGTCGCGCCGAACGAAGACGATACCCCGACGCTCGTGCCCGTGCAGGACGCGTCGACGCTGCACGCCGCACAGGCGCCATCCACCCTGTACGTCGGCGACCTGCGCCTCTCGGCCCTCAAAGCGTACCTCGCCCGGCAGCATCGCCTCCGCGCCGACTTTGCCGGCGAAGGCATGCTCGTGTGCGGCGACCGCGACGCACGCAACGTGACCGTCACCAAGGACGGCGCCGGCCGCATCGTCGTCGACGGCACGCTCTCGCCCAACCTCGCTCGCGTGCGCCAGTCCATCTACCAACTCGTAGCGCAGGTACATCAGTAACTACGCCTCTACCTCGACAATCGGCGGCAGCGTCGCTGCGAGCTCGCGCGTGCCCGCCGGGAACGGCAGACCCACCACGCCGTGTGGCAGGTACTGCGCGGGGCCCTTCGCCGGATCGAGCAGCTCGCCCGCCGGCGTCACGCCCTTGCGGTACAAAAAGTACGCCTGCTTCACGAGGCTTTTGAGCGCGTCACGCACCTCCACCACACCGCCGTTCGGCCCTGGCACGTGACCTTGGACGAAGAGCAGCTCCTGTGCCACATCGACGCGCAGCACGCGCAGGTTCTGTACGGTGCGGTGCGTGCCGCCCATGCGGCCGGGCATCTTTTTGCCGGGCCACACGCGCCCGGGGTCCTGGTTGTTGCCGACCGAGCCCGGCGTGCGGTGCGCGAGCGACGC
>ERZ501061.74-NODE-74-length-35707-cov-4.328537_pt1 | contig 35707 bp, 31 predicted proteins | sample MGYA00510854_ERZ501061 | MGnify/ENA primary metagenome ERZ501061 (study PRJEB25958, sample SAMN03398515) | human skin metagenome | study: EMG produced TPA metagenomics assembly of the Human Skin Microbiome Metagenome (human skin metagenome) data set.
TCGTAAGCATCTTGTGCTGTTGCACCTCGTTGATGCCCATGGATGTCGGGTTCACAAAGTCCAAATCGTCGGCAGAAAATGGCTGCGGCGCGGCAGCGGATTCGCGTGCCTCCTCGGCTGCCAAGGCCTGTTGCTGCTTCCGCTCCAAGGCAACGGCCGCGTCGAAGGCTTGCGCCTTGTCGCGCGCGGCGCGCACAGCCTCTGTCGCATTGCGTGCCGCGTGCGCACGAAGGTTCGACTCATCGTCGTCATCAAAGTCAATGTCCTCCAGATTGACATCAGTGTTCGCGGCTGACGCAGCGGCAGCATCACTGCCAGGCGCTGTGCTTGTGTGGCTGTCAGCAGATGGGGCTTGGACGTTGGAACCTGCGCTTGCGCCTGGTGTCGAGGTATCGGCAGCCGTGTCCTCCGACTCTTCCGCCTCAGCGGTCTTGAGCTTATTGCCGACAAAGTGACTGTAAAGCTCCGTTTGCGTGATAAGGAAGTTGAGTTTGCGGGCCTGGCGCTTGGCCTCGCGCATTTCCTCTTCTTTGCGTGCCTTTTCCAGCGCTTCTTTTTCGGCCTTTTTGCGCAGATCGCGCTCTTCGCGCTCGTTGCGCTTCCAATACAACAAAAGCTCACGCATCACCTTGCGTGCACGCAGTTGGATATCCTTCGTCGACTTATTGTTCCGTGCCGCACCGCGACGAGCTTCTCGCTGCACCACAGATGACAAGCGGCGCCAATACAGGGCCTTGTTGGCTGCGCTGGCCACAACTGTCCGATACACTTTCGGAATGTCGCGCTTGGCAATGGTCGTCCAAACACGATCGTGTGCCTCGCTTAGCAAAGCGGCACGGCGTGCGCCGATGGGAATGATACCACGCACCGCGCCAGAGGTCGGGTCAATGAGCTCGGGAATAGGCTCCGACTCCGGCAGCTCAGGTGCTGCATGCTCGTCATCTGCGAGCCCGACGTCGGCAGCAAGCTCTTCGAGGTAGTCAGACCGATCAGTTGGCGCCTCCATCGGCTCAGCAGCCGGTCGATCGGCCAGTGTATCGAGCAGTTCCATATCGATATCTTCTTCCTGCTTCTCATCTGAAGCACTTCGTTGGGCTCGTGTGCGTGCTTGTGCATTTACGAGGCGTCTTTCGTATGCATTGCAAAGCCGCTTAGTCGTGTACTGCTGTGTTTGGCGCATCCACAACGAGAATGCATCGACCATGTGCGCTTCATGCGCAGTTCGTTGTTGCTTGTACGCAGCAAGCTCATCTGTCCACAATGGGACATTTTCATCTGCCGACAGGTCGCTATCCCAAGCAAGGGCGTCGTCGAATCGGCGTGCCGAGCTTGGCGTTCGAGGCGTACGCGACGAAGACGCTGTGTGGGAGCGTCTAGACGCTCGCGGATGGGACGCCCGGCGACGTGACGAGCGCGATGTCTTCGACACGTCTTCAACATCGTGAGCGGATGGTTTTGCATGCTGCAGACGCGGTGAGGATGGCAGCGATGGTGATGGCGACGGCGATGGTGATGGCGATGGCGATGGCGATGGTGATGGTGATGGCGATGGCGATGGCGATGGCGATGGCGATGGCGATGGCGATGGCGATGAAGCAGCAGCAGAATTAGACACCTCCGATCCAGATAATGATCCAGCAGAAGACTCATAGGCCGACGTCGATTTGACAATAGGTGCCTGGATGACCGAATCGTGCGTAGATGACGAGGGTGGTTCATTCAAGATATTGGATATAGACATAGCAGGACGTCGAGATTGAGCCCATTCAGCATCAGTCCAGTCTTCGGAAGGCGAAGCAATAGGCGACTTCGGCGTGAGTGATGTGTATTCCTTCGCTTGAGAACGTACTGATTCCGCTGCATACGGAGGCGAGAACGCGTCACCCGACATGACTCGCACTGACTCGGCTGGCGGCGCTTGAGCGGAGCGCAAGTCCATATCGATGGTGACGACGCGATGCACGAGACTGGATGGGGAAGAGCGTCCCTTTTTTTTTTTTCCTCAACTCCCGTGCAAGGACGGATGGAATGGATGCGTGAATGGGAGCGGTCACACGCTCGTTCGTTGGCTAACGGCGGCAGCGGCCCGGGAGGACGGGGGTTGTTTTAAAAACGCAGCTCAGATTTTCCTCCGCACAGTGCCCCTGGCCGCGGCCCAACCATGAAGAGCACACATCACGCCCCCTCGACCTTCCCTGCCACTCGTTTTTTTTTCCCACCCAGTCGCCGACCACTTTGCTCGTACACAGCACTCTGACCACACACGTTCTTTTCCAACGCATGTCTCGAGGCACCTGATCTGAAAGACCTTGTAGGCACGGTTGTGTTACACAGTGTGCTTAGTCATCGAGTTGGAGAAACGACGTTGAGACCTTGCTCGTTTGCTTGTGTCGAGGACGGGCGGCGCTGCCGAGCAAGAGCAGCACTGCCGACCGATGACGTAAGGCCTCAGCAGCGCGGCGAACAGCCATAGAGCAACGAACACATCCTGTCACACACAACGCGCTTGTTCGCCGTCGCTGAAGGAAACGATCCATTGTTGTCAACCATCCGACCGCTTCGTGATGCCACTGTGAACGTTGCACATACTATACATGGATATCTACGCACAAAGCAAGCAGGCCAGGGCGACATCGTCACAAAGAACACGCATCTATGAAGACGAGGTGGCGGTTGAGCTGGGTAGTGACGACGTTGCACGAGCTGACCGCATGAACGAGGGAAAGTTTCGGCGACTGAGCAGTAGGCCTTTAAGACTGCGAATGTCTGCTTTCATCTGCATGATTTCAACAGCTGGGCCTGAGGTGGGTCGAGACGATGACGCTTGTGTATATGCGCTAAATCGATGACTGGCCAGGCTCATGGGCTCATCATCGGATAAGACCGACGCGCGCAGCTCATTACGTACTTGATCCAAGGTCTTCCGAAATGCACGTATGCCAGCAGAGGGACCATCTGAATGAGGCAGTGATTGTCCCGATGACGCTGCGTCAGCCTCTGGGATGGGCGTGAGATCCAAGAGGCCATGTTCATCCGTATCGCTGGGTATAGTGTCATAGGTGCTTGACCTATGCGCATTTCGGAGCGTCTGTGCGAGCCGACTCAGTGATTCGCGTAAAGGATGAGTGATGTCGATCGGCTCCAGCACACGTCGCCGCGTTGGACGTATCCGTGCAGATACATGTGCGTTTTCACCCTCCGACGTCTCGTCATCGTTGACAGAAGAGACATGCCATTGAGACGGCTCCTCAGGCTCAGACTTGGGCCTGTTGGCACAGAAAGAGAGAGCGCTATCTTGTTTGTTGGAAGAGGAGTTGACCATAGCGCCATCGCTAGACTCATGCTTCGTATGCTCCCTTTGCTTCTCATCTTGTACAGAATGATCATCTTGGTTGTTCCCGAGATTCGACCCGCACTCCTGCCCGGATTCGGATTTCTGGACCTGTTTTGAATCCAGCTCTTGTTCTGTCCATGTAGGTTTGTAATCCTCAGGCAGGAGACGAGCCAACTTGGTGGATCTTAGACAAGTCAAGGACTCTAGCATCTTGCCGAAGTTCTCCAACTGCAGAGACAGCAGACTCGTGCGTGCCTCAATCATGGCAGTAATTTTCGGCATCAGAAACTTTCGATACATAGCCACAACGATGGCTGCTCCACCACCCGTCAACATGAGTAACAAATGCAAAAGGCGGAAATAGGACACAAGCGTGTCATACCGTGGCCGTGCCATAGAAGCTGCAAAGTCGGAAAGAATCTGGGTTGCATCGCGCCGCGGCACTGGTGCATCGGCGGCTGAATACAAAACCAAAGGTGACCTGGGATAAGATGCGGCAGGAGGAATAGGCGGTGCATCAGAAGTAGTGGTTGAGCCCAGAAGCGGCGCACGAAATGAATCGGCGGCTTGTTCAAATGCAGCACTATCGCCTGACGCATGGATCCGCGCTTGGTCATCGTCGAATATATGCATCATGTTCGTATAATCAGGGCGCTCAGCATCTTGCCGCGCGCGTTCAATCTCGTCGTCGCTCATGCCTTTCGAATGCAGAAAGTCCACATGCTTCGGTGTCAAATGAATGCGAGTGTCCTTCGAAGACGAGCGGAGTGACGTCAGGAAACGCACTGCTTGAGCATGTCGCACATGCGCATCTTCGTCTCCAGCATGCATACTGAGTCGTTACCGCGACAAATGAGACTGGTCGGCCGTGCGTGCGTGCGTGCGTGCGTGCGTGCGCGATTGATACTGGCTGATGTCGAACGATGGTCTGCGGAGGGACGACGCGCAAGGTCTCGACCACGTGGTCTCGTAGGCTGCGGGGTGAGGCGCCCGCGTGGCTGTATGTCTGTACGTACCGGCATCCAACCCATGCAGCCAAAAGCCTACGCCCCCCATCCGCAGAAAAGCTCACGTCCGCGGCTTCCACCCTCCACCCTCGTCCATCCCACTCACGTCTGCGCCGTGGAAGCACGTGCGTGTCTGCTTTTAGTCACGTGAGTGTCTGCAAAACTACATCGTAGGAGTGTGCATGCTGCGTGGCCTACGAGGCGGTTACGGGCACGCTGGTCGGAAAAAGGTGCCACGCTGCGTGAACAAGTCGTTTTCCCACCGAAACGAACGTATCATCATTATGGACGCCGCTCCCCAGAAGGCCCCTGTCAAGCTTGCGCGCGTACGTATTCTGCATGGATGGTACTAGGTACTGTCGTGCGTCCGGGCGTGATACTAACCGAGAATAGGTTACCAAGGTGCTTGGTCGTACTGGCTCGCGTGGTGGTGTGATCCAGGTCCGTGTTGAATTCATGGACGACACGTCGCGTAGCATCATCCGCAACGTCAAGGGCCCTGTCCGCGAAAACGATATCCTTGCTCTGCTCGAGTCGGAGCGCGAGGCCCGTCGCCTGCGTTAAACGCATCATATATTGTCGACGACGTCGTTTGTATGTCATGGGCGCTCATTTAGGCCCGCCAAAAATATATACTCTATGGAACATGCCCCTTTCCAGCTGCTCTTGATATTGTGTGTGTGTGTGTGTGTATGTGTGTGTGTGTATGTGCGTATGTGTGTCATCTTATGACACTTGAGTGTATGAGTATGCGCTCGAATCCAATCCGTCAGTGTTAGCTACATGGCTATGCAATCGCAGACAGTATGAACAGACAAGCCTCGTCGCTCGGCGCGCGCACCGACAGCTCCATTGTGACGCCTTCGGATGGCTGGTGCATCATGCGTACGCGCGCAAGAACGGTCTCGAGACCACCTGGGCATGCAAGGAGTCCAGCCAGCATCATGGTATGCACACTAGGGTTAGCTGGCACGTCTGTCCCGCCGAGCGCTTGCATGCCCAAGAGCTCAACGAGCGTCGAGCATGATGCATCGAGGCTCTCGAGCGCTGTCAGTGCGAATGTCTCGCTGGCTGAGGCCGGTAGTGTGTCCCATGTCATAGCAAAGTCGAGTTCCACAGGCTGCAGGAAGTCAGCGACACCAACGTCAAGCTCTTCCGTCTGGTACTCGTCCTGGTATCCTTCAGGCTCGGGCTCGCCACTGGACGGGTCCACCTCTTTCGACACGAAGCGAAGCGTGTTGGTGAGTGTCGCGAGTGGGAACGGCAGGCTAGGGTCACGTCGGATCGACACATACACCTTGCCACTGGGCGTCGCGCTCGAGAGACATGGGATGGGCAAAATAAACTCTTCTTCGAGGCCTGCTTCCATCAGTCCCCCGACGACCACAACGACATCCTCCAGTACAATCTCGGCAAGCGTATTTGTGACATTGTATTGCAGAACGATGTGCTCAGCAAACACATGCTTGTATGCTGTGACAATGTACTCCGTCTCACTTTCGGTCAGTTGCACAGGTGCATTGACTGGCGAGGTTGTCAGAAGTTTGCCGTATGACGCGAACTCTGCGATACTGGCAAGCTCTGTAGCGTGGTCTGCATAGGCATCAAGACCAGATGCCTCAGCTCCCATAGTATTCGCTGCTGATAAGCCAGCCCCTTCCCCACCGATGCCAGCCATGATACCCCCTGTGTCACCGTCAACGCCCATCATAGCACCAGCAGTGCCCGGAGCCCCACCGGTCGGAAGAAGCGGGTCCGATGCAGGCCCACTCTCTGTCTCTGGCTCATCAAGCGCGCGAGGCACACTCTCATAATCAAACGGTGCAGACGTGGCCATAGAATCCACGTATGACTGCAGGCTCTGCTCAAGCACTTGCAAATTTGGCGTGTCGTCCAACGTGATGACAGGCATCGACGGAGGCTCGAGCGTGTGCAACGCATATGTCGCACGATCCCGTACTTCATCATCAACATCTTCAAGGCAGCGACGCAGGAGTACACGGATTCGCGCGGTCAGGTGCTCGTTGTGCGCGCCAAATTTAGCGAGACTGTTAACCGCCGCGGCTCGCACGATGGCATTTTCCAGAATGACCCGGTTGTAAATAAAACGGATGTATTTGTGCGGCTCAGGCATACGAGGACCCTCGGCACCGAGCAAGTGAAGGATGCGCACATTCAGCTTTGTGAACTCGCAGTCCTCGATAAATTCACACAAGTGACTTAGCGCTGCTTCCTTACAACCCCTGACGTAGCGAGCCATGGCGAAGATGGCTTCCACGACACAGCGCTTGAATTCATAGCCACCTTCGTCACGCAAAATACCAGCAAGGAAGCCGAGCATGGCCGCTTGTTTCGAAGGGAACTTGAACGACAGGCTGCGAATAGCGTCGACGACTATGACCTTGAACTCGTCACTGATGTCCGACATGAATCCACTGATCTGTTTGATCAGCCGATCAACACTCGACTCATTGCCAGTTTTGAGCAGTGTCGCGATGGCATACGTTGCTACGCCGCGGTTTGAATCAGTGATGAGGCTTTCCATGTCCACGTTGCAACTTTGTACGGCCGCAGGTCGCAGCTGTGCAAGCTCGGCAAGTGTGCGCACAGCCGCAAACTTGAGCACAGAGCGTGGCGAGGACAAAAACATCTGCAGAACCGAGATCGCTTTCGTCTGCGGCTCAGCTGGTACACCAGGCATCGTGCAGAGCGCACGCGCCGCTTCATAGTTGACCATATCGCTCTTGTGGCGCAGCCAGCCTTCAAGCAGCTGAATGAGCGACGCGCGCATATTCGGATCTTCTTCGGCAATTCTCGCAGTGTATCGCACCAGCATGCAGAGCGCGTATGGATTCCGCAGGACAACGCCCTGCCTCGGCTGGCCCAGCTGTTGAACCATTTTTGTGACGGCAATCCGATCGTTCTGACGCATCAGATATAGTAAGCCGAGCGCATGGTATTGCATCAAGTAGCTCATACTTGGGACATTCGTCTGCTCGACAGCATGACTTGCACTGTCGCTGCCGCCGCCGCCGAAACGGAGGGTAATGCCAGAGTGCAATCCACCGAATCCACTGAATGAGCTCGTATTCTGTGTGACGGCCGGGCGCATATTGATAGCCTCTTGCACCTCATTGCCCCAGCGCTTGACAACATCGCGCGACTCCACGAACAAATGGTACGATGATACGAGCGCCGCGCAGGACACGCTTGGATTTCGATCGACAATAGCCGACTTGAGATATCGCTCAATACCCTGGACCATGCTGGGATCGATCACACGCATCAAAGCGCGAATCGCATTGGGTCGATACACGACTTCGGTATTTGGCTGCATATCTTTCATGATCGAGGCCGTTACCATAATGACATCCTGGGCACACGGGGCAAGCTCTTTGATGGCAAGATACACCATCTGACGAAGGCCAGCATCCTTGTTTTGAAACAGCTTGGTCGCACCAAAGAACAGGTCCGTCGCTTCTTGCTGAGAAAACTTCTCCCCCGTGTACAAAAGGTACAGGATCTTGGTGAGCAAGATCCGGCATCGCCGTGGACTAATGCTCGACTGGTTGAACACACGAGCCTCCTGGATCACAGCTGTTTTATCGTGCCGAAACGACATTTCATCCTCCTTCTTGAACGACATGGCTGCCGTCGCACGTCCGACGTCCAAGCGTCCCGGGCTAGTAACAGGATCAAGGTGCGACGCACGCTAGTCTCGCCGTTTTCCACATCACACGCGCAACAGCCCACGACTTGCGGCCGGGCGTATTATTCGTCTGCCTAACAGGCATACTTCAATATCCCCTACTAGGTGTGTTTTATGAATTCATAACATGACGCGCTCCTCTGTAGCACAACATGCCACAGGCCTTGTAGGACTATGGACCGACTAGCGCACGCATTCGGCCGGGACGTGAAGACACCGGCCAAGACCACGCGCGACGGCAAAGCTGGGGAATTGTGTCACCCATTACTACCTTTTATGGCAGATTCTTATTTGCTCATTGGCCACCAATCTAGCTGCAGTGAGAGAGATTCTCTGCGTGTCCCAGCGGAGACTTTATCACAAAGTCTCCCATCTCCCTTAAATCGATTGACTCAGCCGGCTCCCAAGCTACTTAAGCATCCGCGTTAAATTTTATTTTTGGATTACCGGCAATACGTCCATCGCAGCACCGAATTGATTGCGCACATCCTTCTGCGCTCCTGAAATTGTCCTCATCAAAGAGACGAGACCATGTCGAGTGATCAAGGCAACTCGATCGCGTTCTTGCTAGGACTCAACCAAGTGCATGACACTCCAAGCCATCAAACCCAGCTTCATCAGACGACACCGAGTCACAGTCATACGATCTCTTCATCATCAGACACACTCCTAGCAAGTCTAAACTCTATCTCTTCGCCGTCAGCACAACAAATGACACAGAGTTCGGCCGGCTCCTCAGCTTCAGATGATGTCATGAACAGTTTCGCGAATCAGCTGGCTATGTGGACAAATGCTAACTTTTCTTTCGATGGACCTATGGGGCACGCGCTCATTGCTGACGATGAGAAAGACAGCCATCCAGAGAAAGATCAGGATGAACGCGATCGACAAGACGATAGTGAGCGTCAGCGGCAAATGGCAGCCTCCGGCGCTCACTCCAGTGCTGCCCGCGACAAACTTCGTGCACTTGATCGTGAGCCGACACAACCAGTATCAGCGCGTCCGTCCTTGCAAATCCCAAGTCCGTCGCCTGACTCGACGTCACCCTCGTCCATGAGAACAGGGGTAGATGCACTCTCATCATCATACCAGCAACTTCCTCTCACGCGTGACAACGCAAATCCACTCTTGGCGCCGCATGTGTCTCAACCATGGACGAGTGCTGGACATATGGATGCTTTCTCAAGCGCACCTTCTGCTTCTTCCTCATCCATCACACCACCACCACCACCACCACCGCAGCAGCAGCAACAGCAGCAACAGCAACAACAACAACGTCGACAGCAGCAGCCAGTGCATTCAGCTTCTTCATCGTCGCCAAGCCAAGAGTGGGATCTAACGTCCACACTTGCTCTTCAACATCTTCTGAACAAAAATCCTGATATGCTTGCGAGTTTATGGCAAGCACGCACGTCCAACGCTTCACATCCGGGATTACCCTCTTGGCAACCCCCTAATCAAACATCGCATTCATCATCCTCGTCTTCTGCTCCTTCAACAGGAGCCATGGCTGCATCTCAAGCCACAAACCGCAGTTCCGCTGCGGCGGCGGCTACATCGGTGTCACCAACCTCGACAGCGTCGTCCTCATGCGCATCTCGCTCTGTAATACATTCACATCCTCTCCCTCAGGAATCCAATATATCCCCACCATTGTCATCTACACCAGCCGCAACCCAAAAGCGGAGTGCATCTATATCCCTGGATCCTGCAGGGGACGATGTTTCGCATCTTGGTACGGCATTGGATGACAATACACAGTCTCATCGGGGCCGCCCCTCATCCTCTACGCTGGCGGATCGTGTCAAACTCGTTGATACAGGCAATCCCGAGGCAGATGCAGAAACAAATCGCCTTGCAATCGAAGAGGATAAACGAAGGAGAAATACAGCGGCAAGTGCACGTTTCCGCATCAAGAAAAAACAGCGTGAGGCCGCACTAGAGCTGTCTGCAAGAGAGTTGGAATCCCAGGTCAATGAGCTGAAACACGAAAATGACCGTCTTCGTGCTGAGAACGACTGGCTTCGTCGGCTTATTATGGCTCGACCTGAGGTGCTTCCCCATATATTTTCGTCGCAGCCACTGCCGACAGCCACCGCACCACCCAACCCTTCTTTAGATGCCGCTCTACAGGCGTTGCTGCCCCAGAATTTACCAGGTCGACACTAATGCGAAACATCCGTTGACCAGCTGGCTCTTTTTTTCGTCTTCTTTTTCTGTCTCACCCCTATCGGGTTTCTTTCTGTGTTTCACCACCGCCCCTCGGCTTACGCTAACTTGTAAGATGTCCACGTCGTTTGTGCGATGCCCGCGTGCATCTCCAGTTGCTGCTATAGATCTAGTATTTTTGGGGTATATACTGTCACAATTGTATCGTTACGAACATTCTCATGAATCATAACAAAAGAAAACTAACCTAGCACGGTGATGTGCTAGGTGCCTTCACGTTGGGTATATCCAAGGAGCTCTTGGACAAAGAAATACCAGCCTCTTCCCACGTTGCTGGGTCATTTGAGCGCCGAATATCCTCAAGTGACTTTTCCACTCCATCTACGACGACCTCACGGCACACAGCATGCAATTCGGCATGTAAATCATAATCCTGGCTAATGATTTGAATAGGATAGTTGTCTGGATCACGAATGACAATCAATTGGCTTGAAGAGTTAATGGCATCTTCCCTGATTACACGTACTTTGGTGAGACTCCGAGTTCATCCATTGCAACACCAAGCTTTTCAAAGCGCTGGCGTGCAGAGATAATATCAGGGACAGTACATGTGATATGATGAAAGCCCTTCGTTACGTTAATTTGTTGGCAAACCTACCCCTGCATTTGCTTGGACATCAAAGTGATCGTCCCATTCCGTGCCACTTTCAGCTTTAGCCCGTGTGCCCCAAATACAAAACTTACTGCTTTTGGACAAGTTCAATCAAAGAGCTTGCAAGTCCAAATCCGCGACCAGACTTGTTCGACGGGAACTGGAGCCAGACTTTACTCAGATGTCTGGCCAGGTGAGCGAAACAAACGCCACATACCCTAAGTTTGCCTCGCGGACAACGCTCATTCCCAAAACTTCTTCGTAGAATGTAGCACTCAAACTGATGTCTTTTACATGAAAGCATATAGAATGAAACGAGTAGCCCTTTGTCTCACGCCATGGATTCGACATGGTTCTCGGTGTTGATGGACTCGGAACAATCGGACGCACTTCTCATGTGGAGGAGAGCACGGTCAATGTACCTTGTCACGCGTCCCTGATCAATTTACTTACAGGGAATTTCAGGGAGCAAGAACAAACCTGTTTGAACTCATTACCAAAGTCGCTTAGGGCTGCAGATTTCAGGCACAGATCGTGGCAGGAGATTATAACTACATGAAATGTCCATACTTTACCATATGAATACGAGAAGACTCAGGCTAGCTCATGATTTTTAATTGGGAGTCCGTAAAGCTGAGTCTCGACTGCTATCCATAAGTGCTCCGAATTGTATCTTGGTATCATTCCGCATGAAAAGTTTATGATTAGACCCGAGAATGAGTATGCGCCAAGTATATTAAGACCGTACACATGAAGCTCACGATCCAAGATTGATTGCATGGGTTCATCTATGCAAAGTTGTGTACATTGCTATGCATATTTGTGAAGCACCGGTATCTGTCCAAGACGGATGGAAGTTGCATTGACAAAGAAACCTGATTCATTAGTAGCAAGTCATAAAGAAACTATCTGGGAGATGAAGAACGGCCCGAAGCCTTACAAATTGGTCTTCCCCTTGTGATAACGGCAAGGACACAATTCTTCGCTCCAACCAATAATCTCATATTTGCAGTGCGAGAGTCGATCAGAAGATATTATTAATGTCTTCGTAACTTCCAGTATGTCTGTGCCGAAAATTTACGGAAGACGCATCACTATTACAACTATGATTCATCTCATCAGACTACGCATTTTAAATTAGACAACCACATATTAGATTCAGACAGTCTACTTTTCCTTCCTTACTAACGAAAAGCCTATGGGCTCGAATTCACGTCATGAAGGGAGCATCGCTCCGCCCATCTGAGCTGTTCACATAATTGCATAGCAAACAAACGGCGACAAAGATGTGGTTCAATAACATGGCTGCTACGGCGGCTAGATTGGATGTTGGCGACTCGGGAAACGCGGAATGCATCAAGAAAGAAACTTTTAATCGCAAAGGCGATGACATTACACGATTCGGTGCATTGGTCATAAGTCAAATAGTGCCTAGCCACTCGCATTTCACCATAATCTTCTCATCGTAGGTCGCGACCTTGTCACAATAGGAAAAAAGTCCGTCGGCAACTATAATAAAACCTATTATTGGGTGTTAACCTGAGACGGTTGAGATGCTTTTGGATCTCGAAGCACTTCGCAATTTTCAACACGAATTCTTCGCCATAGGAGATTCGGATAGTTCTCATACTTCGAGCGTCCAGAACAGCCAACACAAAGACACCCGATAAGTATCATGTCCAATCTGCATCTCCTGATGTTCACAATTTGTCCAAAATTTCTTTATACATTTGCCTGAGCCTTCGATCCTCAAACCTTGACAGTTTGCGAATACTGACACGGCTAGTACAGAAACATCGGCATGTCATCGACTTATTCCTCCCCACCTATTTCGCCGTTCTAGCTCGAACATGTCAACCATTTTTAACCTCATGCCAAGGTTCGTTAACTACGTTCTCATGTTAACTCAAAGGCAGACAAAATCATGTGGCCAGAAGCAGGGGTATAGACCTGGGGTCTTAAACGTAGCCCTATCATATTTGACGAATGAATCAAAAACCAGACCGCAGTTTGGATCGCCAAAAATGGAAAATTGCGCGCTCACCACAAAAGTTGCGGCAGCGCGAACTCAAAAATCATTGGATATGTTTGCAAGTTTGCACACTTTGCGGTTCTATGGGGGCCCGCACCCGACTCCCATCGGTACGAATATTGGAATTATTTCTCTCAAATAGCTTCTAGCTCGAGACTCCATCATCCAACCATACTACAGTTTGTATAATTAGTAATTTGTGCTATGGCTTTCGAGGAACGTGTCTGGGCCCGGGCCAGAATCTGAAAAAATGAGTCAAATTCCTGTTGGCTCATTGGTGACCCATGATCCCAGCAATTGCGCAATAGTTACGGCCTCGGTCACAGTTCGTATAAATATCGCTTGCCTGCGTATGCGGCTCGCTCAATAGACATGTCCCAGCCCCTGCCTATCCCGCGAATACCTGGAGATCGTATCCTTGGTAGCGAAATTTCGCGTGACCTAGAACATCGGCTTTGCGATGTATGTGGGTTAAAGTCGAAAAGATTCACACCATCGCTTCCTGTCGCTTTTAGATTGCAATCTCTTAAATCGATTTTGAACGAGGATTATTGGGTATGCGAGAAATCAGATGGAGTGCGTGTGGTCGTGTTTCTTACCACGTCGCTTACGTCGCACGAGCAAGAATTGTATTTAGTGGATCGCAAAAATACCTTCTTCCGTGTCGATCTGCGCATGAGCGATGAAATTGACCGTCTGAGCAACAATCTTCACGATACAGTCTTGGATGGTGAGCTCGTATATGAGACAAGCGAGGAGGGTGTCAATAAAACCAAGTTGCTGTTATTTGATTGCTTGGCAATCAACAACGAAAATGTGACGAAGCTCCCTTTTCAATGGCGCTATGCGTGTCTTCAAAATCAAGTACTTCCCATCATTGAAGCATTTCTTCGAAGACGTACGGACATTCGTTCGACCTTGGGTTTTGAACCTTTACTCAAACCCATGTCGCGTGCATATGACGTTGCCATTGTACTGCAAAAAATGCCTAATCTACAGCACCGCACGGACGGCTTGATTTTCACGTGTCTCCACAGCCCCTATACATTCGGGTCTAATTTCAAGATACTGAAATGGAAACCGCCTGGGTATGTGACCATTGATTTTCTTCTTCGATTCAAACAAAATATGTCAGAAAAATCTACCTGCCGGAATACAATGGATAAAATGATCGAGAAGCCTTCGCTAGAGCTTCACTTACGAACAAATGACAACTCACACGTATATTTTGATGATATTGCAATTGATGACGATGAATGGACGAGATGGAAACAATGCGGCACTTGTCTTGATGGTCGAATTGTTGAATGTGCGCCAATTTTTGTCACTTCTTGCACCGGCAAAATCCATGAGAATTGGAAAATAATCCGTCTTCGGGAAGACAAAATTGTCGCAAATCACTACTCTATCATAACTCGGACCCTTGAAAGTATTCATCATGGTGTATCAGAGAGCAAGCTGGTCAAATCTGTTCCTGGTATAGCTCGGAACTGGTTTCATCCTAAACGTCGTGCTAAAAGAATCCGATTTGAAAGCACCATGCCCTCTATCCTCCCATCCAAATAATTCATGTGTACTATATTTTGCAGTCTTTCCGTTACGGATCACATCCCTTAATGACACACTACTCAAATTTCCTATATGTAGAGAAACTGACTGACTCTGTTACACTTATTCGAGATAGCGAACGCAAAATTATTTTTCACAGCTGGGTGATCAGAATAAATTCGACATGCACGGCGCACATTAACAAACCGCAGATAGATAGTGAGCTAAAAAAAGTGGAGCCCCGCGTAGAAACATTTGTTTTCACTAAGCTCACGATCATTTCAGACTCTGTGTGTTTTCGGGTGAGCGAATCAACCGCAGAATGGTAGAAGCGTCACATAAAATTTATATGCTGTTATTTTAAGTTTAACGCGACTAGATCTTATCTTGTTCCTGCAAAGAGAGAAAACAGGTTGGCATGAATAATCTATGGACCTAGTAGGTCGCTTGAGCTCCGTTGAAGACTGCATGGTTTGGCGACATACATAGCACATCAAATTATGCCGCAAGCTTGATGTTCAACTTGTTTCTTGTCTCGAGGAATTACAGGCCTGTGTTTTCATAAATTTAGTACATGCTGAATTCTATGTGGGATTTTGGTACTTCGTTCGCACTGAATGTATCAGGCCACATTCGCTAAATGTATAAGCAAGATCTTGTCTGAGAAGAATTATCCATCATTTTCGAAGTTTTCTTTACATTCTATGTGATGTAATGTCTTTCTCGTACGATCGTAGCTCGCTTCCTCTTCACAGATATCGGGTTTACCGCGTCTATCCGCAAGCGACTCCACCACAAGGCCTTAATATTCCCCTTAAACGGCACTAACATGAGTATATTACATTCATTAAAAGCATAAACCAGGTTTGATCATGTTTGCCGCAAAAACAAATCGAGTTCAAGTGATCAGGCATTACAAAAGTCTTGCTTCTGTCGTAAATAGGGATCAGATGCACACACGCGGGCCTCTTTGCAAGTCCTTTCAGAAATCTTCATGAATCGCGTAGTTGATAATCAGTAGTAGACTTTTGAGGCATGTTTCAATGAATATTGTCCCTCAATTTTTTGAAGTAGCTTACAGGAATATGATGCCGCCCCTTTGACATCAAGGCCTTGATAATAGGTTCTTGGTGAAATCCATATGTCGAATTTGAGCACATATTCGCGTAATAGATAATTCGCTAGTAGCAGCAACATATTAATCTGTCAAGAAATTTGAGATCGAGTTTTCTAACTTTTAAGCTAGTATGATCTCATAGCTTCTCAAAGAGATAGTGGCTTCGCTCGACTTAATTGAAAAAGCTTGATTGCGTCCATTTCCCTACAACCATATCGAAGATAGTTTTCAGTTGGCTCATGACTTGGACGCCAATATGACATGAAAATATTTGAAAAAATCACATTAGAGTCCTTGCACTAGATTCAATACCATAAATCACCCTAAGCACGTGTACATTAAAAGAATCCCCAGACAACCTATACGTCTTCTGGAGCCACTGCAGGAGGAGGGCACGGTCAAAGTACTTTGTCACGCGTCCCTGAACAATTTATGGATGGGGAATTTCATGGAGCAGGATCGATCACGTTGGAGGCCAACAAACATTTCGCCCGAGTCGTAAAACCCTGGACACATTCATGGCATGAAACTGGAACTTTAGAGTGTTGCCTTTCTTGGATATGCGTAATTTTGGTACTCCAATTCTATAGCATGCAAGTGATAGTATGCAAAGTCTGGTCTGCTATCCACATGACCTCCAAATTCAAGCTCTATTGTTTCTCGGATGAAAGTTGTCAGAATTACTAACACATCATACATTGTACATCATTTGAGAGTCATAATTTACAGATTAAGCACATAGGCAAAAATGTATGCTAGTAGTCTGGTGTGCAAGGTACCTCATGCAGGGTTGTGAAAATTGGCATCTGTCCAAGCAAGATGCAACTTGTGTCAACACAAACGTTTCTCTGATGGTGATGATGCATGACAAAATTCCGTTTGGAGAGACAGTGACGAATTCGAACTCACAGAAATGATTTACTTTGGGTAATGCTTGTGTTAACGTAACTTATTATGGAAATCGCACATTAAGCATTCAAAAAACCCATGCGGTTGCCAAAATACATGCGCATGTGGGAAGTTTTGATAATCGTACCTCTCACAAGACTATAGTTCATTTCTACAGGTTGAGCTTTACGAAATACACAGCTGCAAAGTTGATTCGTGCTTTGTTTTCGATCTCTATGGAGAAGCTGGGAGTCGAATTCCTTCGTTGCCAATAGGTTAACTACTTGCTGGCTTCGCGAATACATGGTATCAAATATAGGGATGATTTGATTTCACATTTATACAACATGTAGGACCGGTATGGGCTACGTTGAAGAGAACGCAAAGTATGTGTAAGAGAACATGTCCGAGACATGTAACAACTAAGATCGAATTGATACGCTATCCATGCGTTATGAATTGTTGAATAGCGTACATCTTGACGCTAGCCCTTCATCTCAGGCACACCCTTCTTCCAGCCATCTTGACTCAACGTTTTTCAGGTTCATGGCCAATCATAGAGCAAAAGTGAATGAACGCGAACTTGTCGTGATCTATACCCCTGCTTCGGAGAGGAGCATTGTCCTATCCCCGGGACAGATTCTTTGCCAAAAGGTTCCTGGGGGTCTCGCTAGTTCGAATGTACGGATTCATTGTTACAAAGACAATGCCGTTCATCAAAAACAACTTCGACCCCTTCCCCTCGAAACTCATACAACAGCGCGAAGATCCCCTTTAGCCATTCGCCTAACCCTAACAACTTCATGATAGTCAGCAAACCCCACAGTGATTTGCACACGAGCAGTAAAAATTCATCACTTTCCGCCCCGATCGATTTTGACACTGAGCTAACACTAACAACCAATCACCCATATCCTCGACCAAGCCATTTAACTACGTTCGTAATTCTTGGAGGGTGGCCGAATCGTAAGATTGAGAAGCTTGAGCGGAAATCCGAAGCCTAAACCAACACGAGATTTGTACCAGCAAATCGAAATAGAACGTGCAACATGCTATGTCATATTCGGAAAGACGTTAGTTCACTGTAATGCTTGCCGCAGCGATCTGAAAACACCGACACTGGTATACCCTCAAGTCCACACATCTTTTGCATACATTGAATGCCAAGACAATTGTCACAGTGTCATGAATTTTGAAAATAAATTTCAGTATACTATCCAACTCGGAAACCTATTGCCCAATCACATCACAATTTAATATAGTTTACTAATTGCGTGACGGAGTTCCATAAACGTGCCAAGACCTCAAGCCAAATCCGAGAGGCTGACTGAGAAACCTGCTTATTTGTTAGTGGCTCACTTCGTATTACTGATGCTTGAAATAATTAGCTTGGTCGTGGCTTAAATATATATGGATCTCATTGCGTGCTACCCTAGCATCATCGGCACGCATGCCCCAACTCCCGCCCTATCCGCAAATTCCTGGCGAACGGATTGATGATAGAGAAGTGTCACGCGAGCTAGAATGTCGAATGTGCAACGTATGCGGGATCAGACCAGGAACTTTCATACCCTCACTACCTGCGAGTTTCACGCAAAAGTCATTCAAATCCATTCTAAATGAGGATTACTGGGTATGCGAGAAATCAGATGGCATTCGCGTTGTAGTATTCCTCACCAAACGACCCAATACACAAGAACAAGAGCTATATCTGATGGATCGCAAAAAAACATTCTTTCGCATTGACATGTGCGCAAGCGGAGATTTCAGCAACCAAATCGGTATTTTCAGCGATACTGTTCTTGATGGTGAACTTATACTCGAGTCAAATAAAGACAAAATCAATACAACCGTATTGTTATTGTTTGATTGCCTTGCGATAAAGAATGAAAATGTGACCCGGCTCCCTTTCCAATGGCGCTATGCATGTCTCCAAAACCAAATACGTCCAAGCATTCACTCTTTCCTTGAAAAAAGGATACATACCGATGCAACATTAGGGTTTGAGTTTCGAATCAAACGCATGATGCGTGCATTTCAAATTAGAGACGTACTGCAAAGCATGCAGCAATCACCTCGCTGCACAGACGGCTTAATTTTCACATGTCTCAGCAGTCGCTATTCGTTTGGGACGAACGTTAAGATCCTTAAGTGGAAACCCTCGCAGTCGCTCACGGTCGATTTTCTTATTCGAGTCAGACCGGAAGTATATGAAGGAATTGGTTCCAAGAGGAGAGCAGAAGCAGCTAATGAGAAGCCCGTGTTTGAACTATATGCTCGAACAAATGATGATTCACACGTATATTTCGATGATATGAGACTCAACGACGACGAATGGGCTCGTTGGATGCAATTTGGAAATGCCCTTGACGGACGGATTGTAGAATGCGCACCATTTCTCGTCTCTTCGGGCACGGGCATAAGCCATACATCTTGGAGACCCGTTCGTCTTAGGGACGACAAAATTGTCGCAAACCATCAGTCTGTGGTTACCTCGACCCTTGAAAGTATCCATCATGGCGTATCAGAGGAGAAGCTCTCGGATTCTGCTTCTAGTGTTGCTGAAAATTGGTTTAACCCCAACCGTTGGGCTCGTAGAGTCCAGTTCGAGAAGAACCAGTCACGCGTCTTCTCCGACTTGCATTTGTATAGTTAAACTTGCATTCTATTTATACAACATCGTGACTCTCGATGAAGTTTGGACATCTTCAAATAATGAATTTTTTGTAGTATAATAGTTATTTAAGCAGGGACGAAGGATATGAACAGTTTCAAATCGCAGGTAAGGAATAAGAAAAGATTTAAACATGCATGGTGCATTTAAACGCCATTTTTGACGATCATGAAAAATGGAAGGCCCAGAGAGAAATTTATATTTTTCTCATCCTAATAGATGTCGCATCAGGACTATTCCCGTCACCGTTACACTTCAGACCACACATGAGCGTATTGGACGCTCAAAATGACATCGTAGTTATGGCAGCAGCAAATGAACGACAAATAAACGGGTTTGTATCTTCGTTAGTAGTGCATGGCAACAAGGTCACGTACTACTTTCATTATGAAGAGACTAAAATGACAATTCTAGTATCTGTGCTAAGATAGTAGACTCGGCATTAATCAAAGGCTGTATTGTTCTGGTACATACTTGTACGTAGTGTAGGAGAGTTTATCCCTCGTTTCCCTTACGAGTCGCTGCCTTTCTGGAGATATGTGGGCTGCCTGTTGGCTAAGCATAATCTTGGGTGTAGACCATTAAACACCAAGGGTTATCCCACACATGAAGAACGATGCCCTCGCCTGGCTACCTAACAATAAGTCCAAATTTTCAACCGAGCACAGTTTAATCAATTCGCTAGACTCCTTTCCATAGAATCACCCTAACTACATGTACAATAAAAGAATCCCAAAACAACCTATGCGTCCTCTGGAGCCACTCCATTTGCGTTTGAATCTTCAATTTTGTGGCCATGACTCTGCACGTAACCTTTCTTAATGCGACCTTTAGCATCGTACCGACGTGGGAAATCTCTCTCGACGCACACAACATCGAATGGATTCCAAATGCTGGCACGTGCAAATATCTCGTCCATTTCCTCCAAACTGCGACCAGCCGTCTCAGGGAAAATCCACCACGATGCTGGAGCCATCAACAAGTTGATAACGCAGAAAATCAGGTAGGTATAGTTTCGAATGTTGTGGAATGCAACAGGAGTTATCATGACGACCATGAAATTGAAGAGCCAGTTAGCACTCGTTGAAATGCCATTGGCTTGAGCTCGAATACTGAGCGGAGTGCATTCTGCCGGGTACAGCCAAGTCATACCCAGCCAACCAATCCCAAAGAAAGTGTTAAACACAAACAGCATGACACAGGCACCGTACGCATATCCTTTATTTTGGGCTTCACCAGGTTTCATTTCACAGAAGCCTGCTGCACCTGTCGTTGCGCAAAGTTCCGGATCAACTTGGACGTCTTGATATTGAAGGGCGCTCTTGCTCATCAAACCAGTCAGCACGGCCATCGTGAACGACATGCCAAGAGCACAAAAGATCATAAGCTTTCGCCGACCTATGCGTTCGACAGTGAAAATTGCAACGATGGATGCCAGGAAGTACTCTGTACCATTGCAAGCTGCAAGGATGCGAGACACAACGTCAGTCATACCGATATTGTTTTGGAAAATGGTCCCTGCGTAATAGGTGATCAAGTTGATGCCGCTAATTTGTTGGAACATCTGGATCACGAATGCTAGTGCCGTTCGATGGAAGTTGTGACTTTTTCCTTGTTTGAACAAGTCGCTCAGCCTGGCCTTGCCTGAAATTTCTAGACCCTCACGGATCTCGTCCAACAGAGTGTCAATGATTGGATCACCGCGTGGGCGCTCGTTCAGCGCCGAAAGCACGCTCCGTGCTTCGTCTTCACGACCAACAAGCACAAGCCAACGCGGGCTTTCTGGAAGCCAAATCGTGATGAAGGTGGGAAGAATTAACAGCAGCTGAAATGCGATAGGGAAGCGCCAAGCAACAGAGTCTATGCTAGTGGCAGCTTTGAAGCCCGCCTGCGCAGGATGAATACCACTTGACTTGTCGGCCCAGAATAATGCGAAATCGACCCAGTAAGATACCATGATACCAAAGGCAATCAGCGACCCTTCGATCATGATAAGCATGCCACGAAGGTGTGGTGCGGAGCATTCGGATTGCCATACAGGAATGGTGGAAGTATGTTGACCATTACCGATTCCGGCGATGATACGTCCTACCCAGAGCATGGCTATGTGCTCGCCAATAACCTGGATGACTGCACCCACTGCCATCAACACGCTGCCAATCCAAATCATTGCACGACGACCGAGCAAGTTTCCCCAAAGCAAGCACGAGATGGAGCCAAGAAAACAGCCAATCTCGTATATGCCAATTACAGCGCCTTGCATTCTTGAGTGCGTGTCAGCGTTCATGTCGGGAAATTTTTGAAGAAACGATGGTAGAGTGAGAAGACTGCCCATGACACCTTGATCGTAACCGAACAAAACGAACCCCACACCTGCGGCAATAGCAATCAAGAAATTGAGCTTTGAACCCGAGAGACCGACGAATTTGACATGTTCATTTGGGACAAGGATGGATTGGGTAGATGGAGTGATGGAACGCTCCACAACTTTGATGTCAGACGTGAGCTTTTCTTTGTCCTCAAGCTCTTGCATGGCGAATCCTTCTAAGGCGACAAGTTGTGCCTGAAGAAGCAGAAATAGTATGGAGAGGGGATCCAAACTTTTCTTCTTTATTTATGCTGCCACAAAGCACTCGTCGGTCTCGCGCCATAGTTTCCCCATTGCGAAGAGTATCCATATTAGACAGCTTTTGTGGGGAAACCCTTTGGCTTGCATATGCTAAAGCCATGAGTTAGCCACATTTAGCCTATGAAACCCTGCATTTAACAAGTAATTCTTGGGCGAGCCCTTCAACAAGAAACAAGGGCGAATAAGATTGGCCCCTGTCGTATGCATATGCAATCCATGCCGGAAAACGACGTGTCGAACCACGCCTGCGCACGTGAACAAAGATGCAATCACATCATTGGTCCAACCATCTCCCTATACACGTCAGAATCATCACAGGAAGAAGCTAATGGCAAATTGACTGGACAGCTATGATGTGCCGAAGCAACTCAATGCCATTTAAGAACTATAGACCACGTGCAAAGGTGGGGCGCCAAACCTAATGGACAACGAGTAGGCCAAGGCTTTGTGACTCCAGTTTTACATCGGCGCGGCAAGCATTTTTTTTGTGCCATCCAACCGAGAGACGTATCACCTGTACGCCCACAAGAATGATGTAAATATTGATGGGCTTAATCAGACTCATTCCTGGTGAGATGTACGCTTGTAAACTGTTTCACAATATCACTCGCACAAATCCGATTGCTGTTCTTTGATAGATGCGGCGAGTGGTAGTATACTACAAAGTTTTGAGTTCAGTTTCATCTCTGTTCAATATCCCTTGTGTCGCTAATAACCATGCATGTTTTTTGGCATCTCATTTACATGCTGTCGCGGATGGGGCAAACTAGAACCATGTTCGATCTTGCTCTATGATCCCCTGTGGCCGATCGATGATCATCACATGCGTTAATTATACAATGCATGTGCCTCGTTAAATGTACAGATATGCATGATACCGCAACGAAAAAAATATTACTAAAGAATATTGAGTCCTCTCAGGCAGATTATCTGATTCCAGACATGGACATTTTCGTTGACGCCCACATAACCAAGAAGACTCGGATGATTAGCTTGTAGGCCTTTAGACCACAGCATTCATTATGGACAGCATCTATGGCTTCATCAGTCATGTATGGCGGGTATACTATCCCGAATTTGAAAAGCCAACTGAGACTGGTGAATTAACGGACAAGCCGGAGGCCAGACTGCCTGATGAACATGAAATAGTTGAGTATGACGCAAAGCACAATTTGAGTGAAGATGATGTTAAGCAAGTCGGTGTTGCAATTGCAGAAGCGACATATGCTGTGACTGGGTATACATGGTACTTACTCGTGATTTTCCTATGGATCGCGTATTTCGTGTTTGCACTTGATAACCAAACGGCGCTCAATTTTGCATACAATGCAACAAGTCAACTGGAGAGTGATCAGGGGCAGGCGATGGAGACATACTCACAATCATATACGGCCCAGTCATTGTTTGTGGCTATTTCTAAGCTTTTTATCGCCAAACTTGCTGATATTTTTGGTCGGTCTGTCGCAATGATGGTTACGATTTTCTGTTATACACTAGGATTCTTGATTATGACTGTTTCACAGTCTGGTAACAATTACACTGGTGGATCTGTATTTTATGGTATCGGAAATTCCGGTCTCCAAATGGTTATTTGGATTATCTTGGCTGACATTTTGTCGGCAAGATTCCGTGTACTTGGCTACGGTTTTGTGACGCTCCCGATTTTTATAACTTTCGTGGTGGGTGCCAAGATATTGAAAGCTCTCATCGCTTCGAATTGGCGATGGGTGCCGGGGATGTTTTGCATATTGGCGCCCGCAGTATTGACGCCAATCTTGTGTATGCTGTTGTATCTGGAGCACAAGGCTAAGCGAAGTGGGATTGTACCTCGTCACCCGTATTTGAGGAAAGGCTTCCATCACGCACTTTGGGAATTTTTCCTGGATGTTGACCTGGTTGGCTTGGTGCTTCTTGTCGGAGGCTTTGCCATGATTGTTGTGGCTCTCATCCGTGCCAGTAGCCCGTCCATTGTTGAGTCTACTTGGTCGAGTGCCTGGGTGATTGGATGCTTGACGGTTGGTCCGATTATTCTGGTGATTCTTCTTCCGCTATATGAATGGTTTATCTCACCACGTCCTTTCCTGCGCCTATCTTGGATGAACTCTGATGTCTTGATTGCGTTTGTGGTGGGCTTTTTCGACAACATGGCATTTATGTGTGGCTTCCAAGTGGCATACAACTGGGTCTATATTTCTTATGGTTATAAGGCTTCGGATGTTGATCTGGCTAACTATTTCACGAATTCAGATAATCTTGCATTAACGTTCTTCGGTGTGGTGGCTGGCGTTATTATTCTGTTTACGCGACGATTCAAGTGGTTTTTGGTGGCTGGCGCTGCGATTCGAACGATCGGTTTTGGCCTTCAGATCAAATACCGCACGCTAGACACCTCCATGACCCAAGCTGTGTGGGCACAGATTGTTCAGGGTATTGGAGGTGCTTTCTTGGGTGAAGTAACAACATTACTAAGCCAAATAACTGTGCGGCACCAAGACGTGGCCATGGTCACTAGTGTATACCTTACGTTGTTTTCCCTGGGCAGTACGATCGGCCTTGCTATATACAATGCTCTTCTGGATTCTCATTTTCCCGCGGCTTTGGACAAGTATGCAACTCTACTTTCTCCGGTGCATAGAGCTTTTGTAGCGGCTAGTGGGCCGTACAGTGCACTTACCTCCGGACCAAATTTAGATCAGCATCCAGAGATGAAAAGGCAAGTTGGCATGGCATACAATGAATCAGCAAAGCACGTTTTGTACTTCTGTATTGGCATTTCAGCAGCACTCATTGTCATTACGCTCTTTGTTCGCGACTGGGTCCTCCCTCGCTCCCACAACGTCGTGAGTAACGAACTGCCAGAGAAGAACCCCTTGCATATGGCATCAGATACGACCTATGATCAGGCAATCCATGATGCAGAACAATCGAACATGGACTCGCCGACATGCTCATCCCCTACAGAAAAGACGACGGAAGAGCATGTACATGAGCATGATATGTCGCAACAGCGTGACATAGTCAACATGGGTGCTTCTACGCAGGATGTGGTCGTCACCGGGAATTAGGGGAATGTAAGCCCGATGAGAGGATAGTGTCGGCGCTTAGTACGATGCATTTGCACAACTCGAGCGCGTATGAAAAATGTGCCTATGGAACATCATGATTGACGTAAGAGATGCCACTCCGCTCGGGCGTACCAAGTATCTCACAACGCATGGGTCCACCAAATGACCATGGGCATTTGGCTTTTTTGTGGGCACGCAAAATGCAGCTGTTTTTCCCACCTCGATGTGGCAAACTTGGCAATGTCTACGAAGTATATGCTCATACGCGTACATTTTTCAGCTTGAGTTTGAGGTCGCAAGAGCCATTTCATAGTGTAGGGAATAGAGTGAAGCGTTAATACGGGTACGTTGGAATAGGAATTATGAAGAAGAGGACGACGGCGCATGCTTTGCATTATCTGCTTTAGCCAGCTGAGCCCATGTACGCCGAGCCATGCTCAGCAGGGAAGCCTGAGCTGAGCCAGGCGCGTCGCTATGTGGACGAAGTACTTCAGGTATGCCCTGGTCACTACCGTAGCACATATGCATTTCGAGAGGGATGCGGCCAAGGACAGGAACATTGAGTCGATGCGCGAGAGCTTCAAAAGACTGTGCGGACCCAAAAATGGGATATGTTTTTCCTGTGTCGGGTGCAAGAAAATGCGCCATATTGAGGACAAGCCCCAAAATCGGGACTTGAACTTTTTGAAACATAGTGATGCCCTTACGCGCGTCGACAAGAGCAACTTCTTGCGGTGTGCTTACAATCACCGCGCCGTCGACCAGCACGAGTTGGCTCAAACTCAGTGCGACGTCGCCAGTGCCCGGCGGCATGTCGATCACAAGCACATCGAGCGACTCGTGTCCGGGTGCCATGGGATCTGAATCAGGCGTCATACCAGCGCGCCAATCGACGTCGAACAGCAGTTGCTGGACCGCCTTCATGACCATAAGTCCGCGCCACACGACCGGAGTATCAGCATTGGATCCTGATGACTGCGGTGGAAGGAGGAATCCCATTGACATGCACGGAATTGAGTAGTTCGTCAGAGGGAGAAGCGCATTTTCTGCAGTAAACGTCAGTCGATGCTAATTGTCCACAAGCAGAGACGTACGTTTGGTCAGCTCAGGCTCGCCGAGGTCTTCGAGGTGCATGAGTTTTGGCACGCTTGGGCCGAACAGATCCAAATCCAAAAGTCCAACGCGAGCGCGACGCCCTAGTACATCATTTGATGTGGCTGCGAGTCCCAGTGCGAGGTTCGCAGCGATTGTACTTTTCCCTACACCACCTTTGCCACTTGCTACGGCAATCACCCGTTTTACGTGGGGGATAGGCCGTTTTGGTTGCGGACCGCTCCCACGACGAGGCATGATTGGCGGGTACTTAGCATCGTTTCGTGGAAGGCCCTGGCGCGATGAGTTAGCGAGCTTGGGTGCCAGCGTGTGCCTGTATGCTCACGTACCAGTGGATTTTCATGGGCGCTCCAAATGGACGTACCAAAACGCCGTTGCCACATACCTAAGGGTTGGGTGCAATGGTGTGCACGAAACGATTTGACATTGCCCCACCGACGAGGAGTGTGGCACTAATCATGTCCATGTCGCATTATCGCCGGGCGTGACATGTGTGGAGGAGATTCGCCTGGCCTTGTCGCCGCCCGGCTGGCGTCAAGAAAAGCGCTTCGATGTTCATGCCGACCAGGCCGGGGCATGCGCGAGATTCCGTAAGTTCGTATCATACGTCTGCATGGCTGCCATTTATACTTGTCTATATAGTTGATGGGATGTGGGGAGCATGAGCGGGTGTAGATGTGTATGGAAGGCCACCCATCCCATGTACATCGATACCTGGCTCAAACATGAATTGAGCGAAAACCCTGAAAAAAGGCCAAATTCTCGGATTTTATGGATTTTTGGTGTTTATCAGGGTTCCACATCCACTCATGCGTGCAGGCCGGCAACAACAAATATTCGCGTGACTTCAGCAGGTCATATTGTAGCTATCACACTACGCATCGCGTACGCACAGTCCTCTACGATACACACTCTATACTTAGTACGTACGCTTGAACGGCGGCACACTCTTGCACTCGCTTTCATCAAGTGTGTCGCTGATCACATTACGGTACTTGAGGCTCACCTTGCCCGACTCCTCATCGAACCATGATAGCGTGTGCCTCATCCAGTTCTCGTCATCACGCTCAGTAAAGTCTTCGCGTGCATGCGCACCTCGCGACTCCTTACGAGCCTCTGCCGAGTGCATTGTCTGGGCTGCACTGCTCAGCAGGTTGCGAAGCTCCAGCGTCTCGGTCAGATCCGTGTTCCAGATCATGCCACGGTCCTTCACAGCGACCTTCGGGAACTCGCTCACCACCTTGTCAATCTTCTCCACACCCTCCTCAAGCGTCTTTTGCGTACGGAACACGGCGGCATCTGACTGCATGACGCGCTGCATCTCCAGACGGATGTCGGCTGTCGTGCGGGGGCCGTCGGCCGTGCGGATCGCATCCAGATCATTAATGGCCTGTTGGCCATTGTCTCCCTTAAGTTCCTTGTGCGGCTTACCAGGCTCGAGGTTCTCGCGGATGTGACTGGCACAAGCACGACCAAACACCACAATGTCCAGCAAAGAGTTCGCACCCAGGCGATTGGCGCCGTGCACCGATACACACGCTGTCTCACCCGCAGCGTACAGACCAGGAACAACCTTGTCGTTGCCGCTCTCGTCCTGTGTGAGTACCTCACCCGTGTAACGCGTCGGGATACCACCCATTGTGTAGTGTACGGTCGGCAACACTGGGATAGGCTCTTTTGTCACGTCGACACCCGCAAAGATACTGGCAGTCTCAGAAATACCTGGCAGACGCTCATGCAGCACCGAAGCAGGCAAGTGGGAGAGCTGCAAGTAAATGTGGTCCTTCATAGGACCGACACCACGGCCATCGCGGATCTCCATTGTCATGGAACGCGACACGACGTCACGCGAGGCCAGGTCCTTCGCCGTTGGGGCGTATCGCTCCATGAACCGCTCCCCTTCTGAGTTGAGAAGATAGCCACCTTCACCGCGCGAGCCTTCCGTGATGAGACAGCCCGCACCATAAATGCCTGTTGGGTGGAACTGTACGAATTCGAGGTCCTGAAGGGGCAGACCGGCACGCGACACCATAGCAAGACCATCACCTGTGCAAGTGTGCGCACTTGTAGCACTGAAGTATGCCTTTCCATATCCACCCGTGGCAAGGACCGTGCGGTGAGCACGGAATCGGTGGATGGTGCCATCTTCCAGGTTGAGCGCCATCACACCCACACACTCGCCATCTTCCATGATCAGATCCAGGGCAAAGTACTCAATAAAGTAAGTGGTATTATGACGCAGCGACTGGCCGTACAGAGTGTGAAGCATAGCATGTCCCGTGCGGTCTGCAGCGGCAGCGCAACGGTAGGCCTGGCCACCCTTGCCGTAGTGGAGGGATTGACCACCGAACGCACGCTGGTAAATCTTGCCCTCCTTAGTACGCGAGAATGGTAGACCGTAGTGTTCAAGCTCTAGCACCGTGTTCGGCGCTTCACGGCACATGTAATGAATGGCGTCCTGGTCACCAAGCCAATCAGAACCCTTGACTGTGTCATACATGTGCCAGCGCCAGTCATCCTCTGTCATGTTACCCAGCGCAGCATTGATACCACCCTGGGCAGCGACTGTGTGAGAGCGCGTGGGAAACAGCTTTGTAATACATGCCGTGTTCAGGCCACCCTCTGCAAGACCGAAGGCAGCGCGCAAACCGGCACCACCAGCACCGACGACAATAGCATCGTACTCGTGCTCGATCACAGGGTAGCCTTTTGTCAAGTCCGGCATACCTGGTGTGTTCGACATGGCTTTCGCACGAAGGGGTTGTGTGCCAACGACACGCGAAGCCTGTGCTGATGCATGGAATGCATTCGCACGAACAGATAGACGCAACGAATGAGCGCGAGGCACGGACGTGCGCGACACAGTGCGCATCAACGCACTACCAGCAATCATCCTCGGGAGTCTCGTCGGCCTGTGTCAGAGAGAAGGAGAGTGGCTGGAGGTGACTGAGAAAAAAAGAGGGAATTACGTCGGCTCGCCGTGTGGCTTCAGGCGGACGAGATTGGGGGCTAAGAGGTGCGGTTGACTGCGTAATACCAATGTTGGCCGGACCCCTGCAGCCAATCATACACGCCGCATTGGATACCAAAAGGCCGCCCACCTATGCACCCGAAGTTGTCCGGTCCGCGGGCGATGGCTGTTCGGCCGATTGTGATAGCGTCAAACCGACTGTGTGCGACTGGCGTTGTGGGCGTGCGCGATGACACTTCCAGCGTGTCGTCGTTGGTAAGACGACTTGCGCAAGTGTCCATGCACATGTAGGCGTGTCAACATCGCTATGTTTCATGTTTATTCGAGCCATGATGATGCCACAATCCAGGGTTTCTCTCACTCTCATCTTCTTTTTCTACATGTATTATTACTTCCAAGCAGCCATCACGTTCTAGATAGATGAGTTTCCGGTACTTCGAGGCTTTCCATACACATACCTTTTCGGCAGTAGCAAAAGCTTTTTTGAATTCCTCGACTTCTCGATAGCAGTCGAGTGTCCGGGATGGGTTTTCTCTGGGACACTTGTTAGTACTTAATCTTGGCGTGCAAGTGAGGCAGGTGTGCAAGCATGCTTGTATGTGGACGCACGTACCGGTAGCATTGAACGACCGCTTCACGAGCTTTTTGCAAGTCTGGGAATGACGACATGTCACGCCGTTTGTACTTTTCGACTTGTGCTTTGATACGATCCAGCTCCTGCTGCATCACATGGCTGCTCTGACCTTTGTCTTTGCGACCAAACCATGGCTTGTCCTCACGGTCCAAGTTCTCCTTTTCCAGGGCCAAGTTAATTTGCATCTGCACCTCTTTCTCCTGCTTTCGCAATTTCGCGAGCTCCTCACTCAGTTTCTTTTGCACATTCTCATCCAGCACACTCTGTCGCGATGCTTCTGGCCCAGGCGCCGATGAATCCGGTTGTGCGGCCTCGAGCTTGTTCAACAAGGTGCGGCCAATCTACAGGGGAGAAAGCATCAGCCACCGGTCTGAATGAAAGCCTCGAATCCAGTACATACCTCAAACGTATCAACTGACTCGTCTTGTGCTTTTGAGGCATCAGTGAACGAAGAAAAGAAACCCATTTTGCCGCGGTAATGCACCAAAAGCACTCAAAAGCACTAGTCAGGTAGCGTTGCGGACAGACGAACGGACCCGCGACGCTCCGCATGTAATCACGTGACCTTAATCTGGAGGAGCACCACGGCGCTCAGGCGGGCGCAGTCATGACACGACAATGTGTTTCTTGCTCCACACATTGGAGAACACCAGTTGCCGAGCGCGTACATATCGAGCGCACTACTTACCAGGGCGCCGCCGACGTCCTGGCTTACCAGTCTTGCGCCCCTGACTACGGGAAAGAGCCTCGGCCGTGGCGCTTTGCCTGTTCCGATGGCGTGAATCCGATGCACTTCCTGGCGGTCTGCGTTGAAGCAGTGAATCGAGTTCAGGCACCTCGGTCAATTCTTCAGTCTCAAATGTAGGTAAAGGCATGTCGCGTGTGTTTGAAGGCATATAGGTACATGTGATAGAGGAGGCAGGCACATCTGACCAGTGCCGGCCGAATGATTTGATCGCTTGATGAGACAAGGCGTTGCCAAAGCGGAACCTGAATCCATCGTCATCGAAATTGTAGATGAGTGGGGAGCCATCTTCGGCTGTCGAGGGCATATCTTCACTATGACCTTCGTTTCTTTTTGAAGTGTGGGTGCTAGACGTCTCTGATGCACTTGCACTTGACTTGGGTCGAGACTTGGAGACGGTGACTTTGTGTGTTTTCAGATCAAGATGTAGCGTCCGACTGCGCGGCACCTTACCTTGCATCGTAGGTGTAGGTCTTGCTAGACTGGACGGACGTTCATTCAATGCAGGGAATGCCTGCTCTGGCAACTGTCCACTAAGTCGCTGAGCCGTCCACTCAGCATGTCGCCGCGATTCCTGCTCTGCTTGCTCTTGCGCCAAGTGCTCGCGTAGTCCAGCCATTTCACTCAGCAAGCGCATGCGATCCTTGGTAGAAACGATAGGACTGGTTTGACACGACGGGCATATAGATGTGGGTGCAATAGGGACGGGACGGAGCGCGTTGCACAGCACCAAGCCACATGCTACGCACAGTGGCGCCCATTTGGCCAATTCATGTTGCTGGCCTTGGCATAAACACATGTATCTTTGTGTCGGCGCATATGAAAATGCATTCACTGAGGAAGGTTCCGTGGAAAGCATTGTCAATTCAGCATCCAGAGCCTTCATCTCCGGTGTAGGCTCCAAATGTCGTGGTTTCGCGCGCTGATCAGCTTCTGCAAGCGCGCTTTTCAATGTGCTTGGAGTTAAACGGATGGGTTTCGCATCACGACGAGACGCAGATTCTTCCTCTTTCGGAAAATGCAAGTGTACAAATCGCTCAGTCAATGACATAGCTTCAGGTGAAGATCCGATCAAGTCGCGAAGGTATGCATGCAAGGCTTTGGGAGTTTTGTGGGATGAAATGATTGGTAAGACTTGTTCAGACACTGTCGCATCATCGAGGCCCAGGAATTTACCGAGATCTTTTTCGGGAGCAGCATTCATTGCTGTTTTTACAGATGCTGCGCAAATGGAGGGCACAGTGACAGGCTAAGGAATAAATGTATGCTTAGTGTATATAGCGAAGATGTTGATGTCAAGCATACGAGAGTGCGTCGAAGTGGAGGTCCGTTCCAACCACACGCATTGATGGAAGCGTTCTTTTCCCCACAGCATGAGGCATAGCAGGACTGAGGAGCTCGACACTCAGGCTACATGTGAGAGTCAGACGTGTCCAGCATGTTCTGAAGCTGACTTTGACACACCCAAGGTTGTTTGGGTTGCTTGCTCACATTGCAACACATGGTATCATGTAGCATGTATCCGCTTGAAAAATGTCGAGGACTATGAGAAATGGTACTGTGCTTCATGCCTTGCCAATACGCATTTAGGCCTTGCACCCAAAATGCGTCCACCACTCCGCAGGTCAAATCGAGAAAAGCCAGCAACTGATTATGCTGCGATCCAGGACGGCAAGCCATCGGATCCTCTGGCCCGATGGTCTTTGTTGCTCTCGCAGTATGACGATTGGCCTGAACGTGTACGGCGTGTTTCAGGCGCGTGTTGGACGACAGATTGGCTAGCTAATACAAATAATGCCCTGGAATCACCAGTACTTGCGCCTGCGCATGCTGAAGATTGCATGAACCCAGGTTCTCATATTCCAGGCATGCGAATGCCACCGCGCCACACAACAATCCGTGATGTTGCTCGGCTTGTGGGGCCAAATACTCATGTGGAAGTAATTGATGTTGGAACACAGATGTCTTCACGCGCGTGGACATTGGCAATGTGGGCTGATTACTTCGAGACACCTGCATCGAGACGGGAAAAGCTATTGAATGTGATTAGTTTGGAAATCACCGGTACACCTCTCCAAGCGATGGTTGAAGCGCCATTGATGGTGCGAGAAAATGATTGGGTAGAAAGAGATTGGCCATTGAATCGACGACCTTGCCATGAAGATGCGAATAAATGGCCCAAAGTTCAACGGTATGTCTTGATGGGGGTTCAAGGGGCTTTTACCGATTTTCACATTGATTTTGCTGCCACACTCGTGTATTACCATGTTGTATGGGGCCATAAACGTTTCTTGTTCGCGCCTCCCACATCAGCTAATCTTGCTGCGTACAGAGCATGGACATCGTCAGCGCGACAGGAAAGTGAATGGCTCGGCTATGCGCTGCAGAACTTGACGAGAGTTGATATTCACACTGGTGAAACTATGCTCATTCCTGCCGGCTGGATCCATGCTGTTTCGACGCTAGAAGATACACTTGTAATAGGCGGCAACTTTCTCACTGACTATCAAGTCTCGATGCACTGGCGCATCGAGGAAATGGAAGTAGCTACTCATGTGCCTCGCAAGTTTCGATTCCCTCACCTGATGCGCCTCGCGTGGTATGTCGCTCATGGTTGGTATGAGCGTCTTGAGTCTGTCGTCAAGGGCGAAGATCATCAGGAGGATGTGCATGATCACAAGCACACGTCGAATGCCTGTGCGGTGGTGTTAACCCCACGTGTTATCGACGGCATTCAACAATTGTGTAAGCGACTGGGGGCGGAAATCCATAAGCTCGAGACACAAGCGCCATCTTCGAAGGGTTACAAGGCAGCTCACGAAGCCGTACCACGTGATGTCGTGAAGGACCCCAAAGCCCTGCTGGAGGCACTCCGTGCACAGCTCGAGGCACGTACATCGATGCGGAAACGCCGTCGCCGACGTTAACCTACGCGTCTAAGTCATGTGACCATCATGACCTGGGGCTGTCATGAAAGTGGCATCAGCATCCGCGTCAACGGATGACGAAAGTGGGGATGAAGATGAGGACGATAGCGAGGATGAGCGTTCGCGATGGTGGGAAGGCGGCGCATCGTCGCCATTGGTAGGGATCATGTCGTCGTGACTTTGTGATACTGGCGCGGCCTCGACGTAACTGGATGTTGGCGTGGTATCGGCTGAGTGATCAGCAGGCGGGGGCGACGATGGGGATTCGCGCCTAGCTTCAGGTGAACGAATGCTGGACACAGAAGACTTTGTCTGATTCTCAGTGTAAGAGTGTGGATAATTGTCGACGTTGCCTTGGCTCGAAGGGGCAATCTGCTCTGCAGAGTCGTCCACATCGATCGCGTCTACGTCGGCATGTTGGTGCTCATTATCGTAATCCTCTGTGCTCGGTTCCTCACCAATAATGCTAACCTCGTAAGGAACATCATTGTGCTCATCGTCGATGGCCTGCAGTAGGCTGGGGATATCATCGAGCGCCCGCATGCTTGCAAATACATGCAGATGCTCAAGGCTCGCACATCGCAATGCACGCCATGACAAACTCTGAGCTTGATCGGGGTCTGTACAATGCTCTATCGCACGACACAGCGAGCGCAAAGACGGCGGTGCACGAGGAAATTCTAGCTCTTCCCAACCATCCGTGCGAATGGTCTTGTCATGGCCTTCTTCGTCATTCACGTGCATTTCTGAAGGTTCAGCCACGTGGAATCCATCTTCCCACAGTCGCGAAAGTTCTGGTGTGCCGAGGGCATGCGGAAACCAGGGCTCTTGCTGGGCAAAGGTGGTGCGGATCTTGTCGGACCAGGCCTGCAGAGTGTCCGGATTCATTGCATCCTTGTGGAAAGACGGCGCGCTAGCCGCCTTCCACCGGATCCAACTGCTTTCCCGGCGCAGTAGCATCAGCACAGCATCCAGAAACACTCTGCCTTCCTGGCTGGACTCCCGCAGAACAGTTTGGATTTGGCGCCACGTCTTACGGAGCCATTGCTCTTCCTCTTGTTTCAGGGTATGCATAGGAACGAGCAACTTGTTTTTCCATTCCTTCGATTGTTCGTGAGTTGCACTCGTTTGTCCAAGCAAGTACTGAAACGTGATGAGACATTGCACGAGATATTGTTGCTGAAATGCCAAGTTGTGAAGCTCGTATCCAAAAAGTGTTTGTGTGCAGCGGTATCGTGGATACGTGGGTGATGAAGCGCTCGTTTCGAAGCGGGCGCGCTTCGTCTTAGGTGGAGAATCACTCTTCTTGTTTAACCAGCGCATCACATCCAAGACACACTGGATTCCCGTCTGGAATGTGTGCATAGGCGTTGATGCCTGCCTCTCTTGCAGTCCAAGAGCTTCAGCCGCTTTGGCGCCTGGCGCGTCTGACTCACTAAATAATAGGGTAGGGTTGGTGAAGTAGCGTTGTAAGGACCAAAACAGCACGTAGAACTGGGGATGATGAATCAGAATCTCAGGCTTCGTCTCACTGGGCGGCTCACAATGTTCATTTACGGCCTCAATGTCAATGGTCTGATTCGTGTCAAATTCGCCTTTCAAGTTCACACCGCTCCGCTCACTGATAGCGAATGTCGACGAGAGAAGCAGAAAGATACGTCCTGCAAGCATAGTATGCTGTGGATGGGTTTTTGACAGACGTCGAAGAAGCTCATTGCACAGCCGCAAGAGCACTAGTCCTTTTCCAGATGTGGGAACCATGTTCTTTGCATTAGAAGTCATGTCATGGACGCATGCTTACCTCTTTCAAGAGCGGTAACCGAGCCTCTGCGTAAGTGAAGAGGTCCGTGCAAGTGATTATAGTGGATTGCTCCATTAGGTCTTCAAGCGCTGCTAATGGAAGGCTTGGGTCTGCTATATCTGCGGTTCGAGTTAGCTGGTGATTCGCAACATAGGAACCACTTACTGGATCGAACCAGGCACAAAGCCACGTCCAAGCGATCAAACGCATCGTCTACACTATCATGTGCCAGAATGTAGGAGTGTACAAGCGTCCAAATACTAGAGCTTAGAAGTTCGTCCCACAGACCAGGTTTCGTCACATTGGACCGTGCATTCGTGCATGCCGCGTTGGCCTCGTGGAAAGCGTGCGCAAGTTCGTCACGGATGTGTGGAACGAGCTCAGCCTGTGCAGTATGTGCATCAAGACGTCCGACATGCATCTGTTGTTTCCGTTGCTGAAGCGACGATAACATCAATGGCAAACGCGATTCCAAAAGGTGCGACACATGCCGAACGAGTTCACTCTGCTTGGTCATGTTGCTGGTCCATCCACGCACGTCGTCGACGCGAGCGTCGTCGTGATGAACGTGAAGGAGGCGCAGATGCACATCACGTGCGCACATGGCGGTCGGGTCGTCGATGGTCTTTTCAGGTAGGCGGTCAGAGAGTGGGGGCGACGTGTGTGCATGTGTGTGTGTGTGTGTGTGTGCG
>ERZ501061.76-NODE-76-length-35512-cov-6.332826_pt1 | contig 35512 bp, 50 predicted proteins | sample MGYA00510854_ERZ501061 | MGnify/ENA primary metagenome ERZ501061 (study PRJEB25958, sample SAMN03398515) | human skin metagenome | study: EMG produced TPA metagenomics assembly of the Human Skin Microbiome Metagenome (human skin metagenome) data set.
AAAGCTCCTTATCAAAATCTATTTTCATGTCTTTAATTTTATATTACAAATGTAGTCATTTTAACTACAATAACAAAATATTTTGTAGTTATTTTAATTACTTATATTTGCAATATGAAAAAACACGTTTTCCCAGTTAGATTAAATGATTTTGATAAGGAGCTTTTAGACAGGTTATCAGAGAAAAAACAAACTTCCAAAGCATTAATTGTTACAGAGGCCATCCGCCTTCTTGCTAAAAAAGAGAAAATCACGCCCAAACCTCTTTAAATATCAGTTTCTCAATAATCTCAATCCTTTTTGGAACGTTTCCCGGCTCTATGGAATCATCCGTGCCTTTAAGTTTCTCACGAAGCATTGTGCATTGGTTCATGGGAAAACTAAACCTGATGTCCTTACCCAGATAGCAATCGGTAATCGCTGCATCAAAGTCTCGCCTAACCCCGTGCTTTTCGATGTACTTCCCAAGACGGAAAAGTGCGTGAGTTATCTCGGGTTCGTCGGTTAAGTCTATTCTTCGGTAGGTCATTTCAAACTTACTTTTCCCGTTATACAAAATTTTTATTTTTCCCTTCGCTTTACTCGTGGATTTTTTATTGATGCTCCATATCCGTTTACAGATCGTAAAACTTCAATTTCCGAACCCGAAACTTTAATATGAGTAAGTAAACTTCCTTCAAAATCCACCTCGTAAATCTTTGGTGATAAACTTTCTGTGAGTTTTTTTTCTAACCAATCTTTATAATTTCCTAAATCAAAGAATAAATCTTTTTCTCCAATAGTTTCGGGACATTCTTTTCTAAACTCTTCCCAGTAATTTTTGGTTTCCATTTTAATCTGTGGTTCTGTCATTTTACAAGATTTTCGAGTTTCCTTTTATAATTTTCCAAGTATGCCATCAATGCTTCGTGGTTCTTTTCCGTGAATCGGTTTCCGCTTATAAGGCTCTTTTTCTTCTGAACGGACTGCCAACTGCACCCGAGTATCTGCCCGGCTTCGTATAGGCTCAAGCCTAATTCCGAAATAATCCTTGTGCATTGCTTCTGAATGTCTTTTTCCATATCACAAATGTAGTTTGTTTTCTATTGCGGTGCAATATTAGCACTGAAATTTAGAATGATTCTAAATAAGAGACTTCGTTTTTTCCTTATACTCTTTTTTTTTTTCTTTAATCTCGGGAATTGAAAGTTTCAAATCTGAATTATCATTCTCTAACTGTTCAACTTTTTTCAATCCTATTTTTTTAACAAGCGCAATTCTATAATTTATCAAATTTCCCGATAGGTATGTATTGCATCTCGCACACTGTTTTGAGCAATTATCTTCGTTAAACCTTAATTGTGGTGCAACCGATACAGAGCGATAATGTCCGCAGTGCATTTGCCCGTTAAAAGTCCCACAACTTATACACGACTGTCCCTTGTCTCTTGAACGGATATAAATATTAAAAACCTTCTGAAGCATATTAAGCCATTCTGAATGCGACAATAGGGCTTCTTTTCGCTTCTTTTTCTCTCTCTGCCACTCTCGGTTGTCTTTTGCGATTTGAACCTTTTTTGAGTACTCTATGGAACAACGGGGCGAACAGACGGACTGCAACGCGGAATACGTAGGTTTAAACTCAACTCCGCAGAACTTGCATTTCTTTAGTTTTACTTTCATAATAGATTTTTTAGTATTGCCTGAATTACGTGTACAGTGATTGAATTCCCCGCCTGCTTGTAGAGCTGGCTGTTCGATACTCCTGCCTCCACTGCCTTATCGTGAAATTCGTCCGGGAAGCCTTGAAGTCGGAAGCATTCGAGCGGAGTTAATTTGCGGATGCGGTAGTCAATATGAAGGCGGTGATTATTCTGCCAGCTATTTGAAGTTATCGGTGGGGATATTTTATGAAAGCCTCCGTTATTGTATCCTCTTCCTATTTGTTCAATCATTACACCCTGATTGCAACTTGTGGTTAAAGTCTGCGCAACCTGTTTTTCAACTCTGCCACGTCTTGTTTCTGAATTTGGATGCTCAAGGTTTATTGAATCTCCTTCCGTTGCTATTTCGTAACCGGATGCGGTGGCGGAATGAATCTTTAAATATTGTTGATCTCTACCTCCCATTTTGAAATATCCAGCGTGAATAGTTGCAGATGTTTCAGGTATTGATTCTTCTGTCATTACTTTATTTTGGTGGTGCGATAAAACATTTACCATCTTATCACTCAAATAATACTTTTCATCCACTTCATCTTCCAGAATATCCTTTAACCTTAATTTCAGCGGAATCTTCTTTGGAAAAACAAAGTTGTTCGGCAGGTCGTTTCTGATGCCCACCAAAAATACACGTTCACGATTTTGCGGAATGCCATAGTCTTTGGTATTCAGAACCTGCCAGTGCAGGTTATACATTAAACTATCTTCGTGCGGGAAAAAGAATTGGTTTCCGTTTTCGCTCTGTCCGAGAAGGTCTATCCAGTTTCTGAATGTCTTACCTTCGTTGTCGGAAATCAAACCTTTCACATTCTCAATGATGAAATACTTCGGCCGTTGGTTTTTTACATAGCGGTAGAAGTCGTAAAACAGAAGTCCACGTGGATCCAGTTCTCCTAATCTTTTACCGGCTAAACTGAAAGCCTGGCAGGGAATCCCACCAATAAAAAGGTCTGAATAATACTGCTTACCCTCCCAGTCGCATTTAGTCATATCAGGCACCATAAAGTCAGGTTTAAAGTTAGCCAAATAAGTTTCTCTTGCGTACTTGTCAATTTCGCACCCGAAAACGATTTCGTGTTCTATTCCTAAATTCCTTATGGCCATTTCCGGCGAACCTATCCCGGTACATACCGTTGCTACTTTCATAATTTATTTTTTTGCAAGTTCAGCACCTAATGAAATTAAAGATTTATAAAAACTGAAAGCCGTAGGCGAAGTATTATTTTCTTCTTTATTTTTACCTTTATCTTTTACTTGTACTTCCTCTTGTACTTCCTTACCCTTACCCTTATCTCTTACCTTCCCCTCACCCTTGGTAGGGTTGCCAGTAGGGTATGTAGATTTTCCTTTGATATAGCCGTTTACCTGTTTTTGCAAACTATGGATTTGACCGTTAAAAGCTAACGATGCAAACGGTAATTTAGGCTCTTTTAACTCTCCAGTGAATTGATAATGCAATATGCAATCTAAAAACTCGGCTCTATTTTCAGCATCTAATAAAAGACTTGTTTTGTAGTAACTTTTATAAAAATTAAATGCTGTTCTTTCTTCAAAAATATCACTCATTGCATTCAGATTTTAATTGATTATCCTTTGCAATGGCTATCTGCTTTCTTAGTTCTTTTGAAAATTTAACAGCAGTTTCAATGTCAAGTTCGATTGATACAGAACCTTTGCTATTTTGAATTTCCACAATAACTAAATCATCACAATAATTTGTTTCTAAAAAACTACCACCTTCGTAATGTTCAAATTTAATAATTACAGCCATAATTCTAACGGTTTCACAGATAACCGACAACTTTTTAAATAAAAAAATCTCCCTAAATCCGCCGGCGTTCACTCCGACTTCATTAAGAAGATTTTACTAAATTTTGTAGTTTAAGTTGCTTAAAGTGAACGACACAACCGTTTAACTGAAACAAATATACAAAATATATTTAATCTACAAAATATTTAAGCCTTTAATTTAGCATCAATCATTTTTTTAATTTCACGATGTGCATATTCAATTTTTTTGCCTTAAAAAAGTTTGTGAAAGCACTGTCAAGGTTAGAAATTGACTGCTGGAGCTGTTGCGAACCTGCTAAGTTTAACCAAGCATAATCTTCTTTTTTCTTTAACTGTGTTAACTCTCTCATTAAATCAAAACAAGACAGTGTTTTTTTTTCTTCTTGATATGCTTTTATCTTTTTGTCTAAAGCCCAATTATAAACGAAACGACAGTTGCCGAACGCTTGGTTTAGCATCTGCTTTTGTCCATTGGTAGGATTAAGTTCGTATTTAATTGATTTTAGCATATCTTATATAAACAATTCAAATATATAACTTTTATTTTAAACCACCAAATATCTAAATAAAATTATTAACCAAATTCATCCCACGGTTAAAACACGTGGGCTTTCTTTGGAATTTAATCGTAACCTTTTTCTCACCTCAAGTTTTATAACAAGTTGTTAAAGAATTCATTGTTTAATACGTCTTTTATCTTGTCTAATTTTTCGCTCCGGTCATAATTTTTTAACTGTAGCTCTGATTTATGTCCGGTCATGCTCATAACCGCTTCGTTATTCGAGATATGCCGGCGGATGTTGGTAATAAAACTTCTCCTGCCTGAATGCAGCGAAACTAACTTCCACTTCGGTACTATTTCCTCTACCACTTTTCCTCCCTTCGTTATTCGTTTCGGTATTGGTTGATCTATGCCGGCTTTCCTGGCAATACTTTTAATAAGACGCCTTGCGTGCTGATCCGTTGGGCATTCTATTGTCCCTGAATATTTGCTTAATACACGTTGCACTTCAATGTGTAGCGGTATAACCGACTGCTCTCTCGTTTTGTCGGAAATAATATCAATGTAGGAAACACCATCGTATTCTTTTAAATACGCAGATGGGTTGGAAAGGAATTTCTTTAGCGCAGAAAAACGAAGTCCGGTGAATGCTGCGATAAGCCAAATGTCAAGCATTTTTGTTTCGCTATTGTTGAGTTCAGCCTGTTTCATTTTTCTGATCTCGTTTTCCGACAAATACACCTGAGTTGACTGCTCTGTACCTGTCTTTATGCTTTTAAAACTTCCCGAAATAACCTGCCCTTCAATAAGAATATTGCAGACAGCTTTTAGCTTCGCCAGGTAAAGCGATACACTATTTAGCGAAAGTCCGGTGCTGATTAGATACCGGTCAAATGCCTGCAAGAATGTCTTGTTTACTTCCGAAATCGAGGTGCGCCTTTCGAGTTTATTCTCAAAATCTCTATAGTGCTGTACTGCACTTCGGTAAACACGTATCGTCTGTTCACTGAATTTTACTTTCTTATCTGTCAAAATAAGGCCTTTCTCCATTCGGTTAATATAATCGTCGGCAAAGTCTATTAAGTATGAAAATTGGGGTTCGCTGTTGCTGAGTAAATGTGTTTTATTGTTGGTGTGTGATGGTAGGTTTTCCATAATGATTTTATTTAAGGTTTAAATTTTAGTATTGTGCCTTTGTCCGTATCGCTCGGAAATAACCGCTGAGGTTCAAAGGCTGTGGTGTTTCGTTATTTGTTAGAATACTCTTCCTGTAATTCGGTTAATTTTTCATTATAAATTTGTCTAAACAGTAAATTGTTTTCAGTTATTATATAGACATCTCTTCTTCCTTTTCTGATAACTGAGGTGATGTGCTGTGCTAAAATGTTTGGGCATCTCTCATCTTTTTTAACCCTTGTTAAAACTTTTGAAAGATTTGACATTGAGTCTTCCCACGTCATTACAAATATTTTCGTATCTCGTCTCTTGCATCTGTCTTCCCACGATTCACTTTTATCAAAATCCCAATATCCCGTAAGTGCTTTTTCAATTAGTGAATAATCTCCTTGTTTTCCTGTAATTGTTTTCATCGCTTTAAATTTTTAGTGTTGTGTTTCTGAATTTATTGGTTAGTAAACTAAAATCTTTGTGAATTGTAACTTGCCGTTTATTTTGTCGTACATTTTCACAAGTCTTTTGCCGGATGTATTTAATTCGGTTCTTCGCTTTGTGTTTGATCCGTTTGGCGAGATTTCGTACAGAAAGATACCTGCGTTATATAGTGGCTGCAAGTCTTGCAAGCTTCTCGTTTTCTCAAATTTGTCAAAAAAATCTTCCATTGTTTTAAATTTTAGTGTTATTTGTTTGCGTTGTACCATTTGATGAAATTTACTACTGCGGTGTAAACTGAGGTAATTTTAGATGATGGGTGGAATTGAATTATTTCATTATTATACCCAATTATCCGCGTTTGTTGGTTTCTAATTTCAACTTCCGCTAATAGGGCTTCTATTTTCTCAACTACCTGCATTAACCAATTCCAATCTGAATGGTATTTTACATATTTAGATATTGATTCAACCACTTTTTCCGGTGTATCGTGTGTGCAGCTGAAAAAAGTACCATCTGAGTATCCGTAAACATCGGGTGAAATTAAGCGTGGTTTTAATCCCATAAATTCCGCTATAATTTTATTGTTTTCCTGCGTTTCGTAATTGGTTGTTTCCATTGTTTTAAAAATTTAATTGGTTTGCGCCATTGTCGGGAATGATCCGATCTTCCAAAATTTTTTCATCAAATTGTGGGTAAACTATTTGCCCTTTTGCAAATTGGCTTTTTCCGTTAAAAAAATAATGTTTCCAAAAATCATCATTATCTTCTCCTTGTCCCGTTACCGTAAAAATTATATTTGGAAATTTTTCAGACAACAATTTAAAATCGCTGTCATATGAATACCATTTTGAATTAAGATATCCCTCCGCAAGTTCGTCAATATCTGTGCTGTCTATTTCCTGCGTGATTTTTCCGAGTTCGTGTTTCATGCTGTCGGAAAAATCAATTTCTTTTCCGTTTTCCTGTGCTGTTACAGCAAATGTTGTGTAATATCCCATTGTTTTAAAATTTTAATTGGTTTGTGCCGTTCCCGATCTCGCTTCGGGTGAAAGTCTGAAAACTTTAAACGGTGATTTTGTTATTTGCTTAATTCCTGTTTTATCTCTAAAAATCTTTTCAGCTTTTGCTCTGCCCGCTGTGCATACCTTAAAAATCTTTCCGCTTCTTCAGGGAATTCTTCCTTACTTTCGTTATAGGCCTTCGTCCAGTTATCAATTTGATTTTTAAAATCTTTTACTTTCTTTTCTGCTGTGCAGATTTTCGTTTCCATAATATTTATTTTTAAAAGGTTAGGGAATAAAGGCCGGAACGGATTGGATCCGGCCGTGTGTCTTATACCGTTAGAATACTTTCGTCTAATTCCACGCCTTCTGCGTTAAATTGCAGCCCATTATCGGTTATTTCTTCTTTTATGTATTCATCCGATAACTGATGATTATAATCATCCTCGATATACTTTAGGCCTTCATATATGCACTTTTCCATTAGCTCTTCAAAAGTTATATCTGTTGGCCTTTTTAGGAATTTCTCAATCGGTTCTGTCACTGATCCGTCGGCGCAATATCCGGTAAACAAACAGCGCCCGTTATCCGGTTTCCCGTCGAAAACGCTGTTAAATGATCCGGTTCTCCTATTCACGTAATTATTGTTAAGGAATTTATATAGGCGCACTCCAGAAAGGTTCGCAATTTCTTCAGCGTAATCTAAGTTTAAAGAAATAGAAATATAAGAATGTGCCGCACTCCAATATTCAATGCTATAATTGGTAATTGACCAATCAAAAAACTTTAACACTGCCTTAATGCTTTCAAAATTGTCTTCTTGCCAATGTTGACCGAGATATTCGTTTTTCTCTCTGTATTGCTCAATAGCGTAATCTTGCGCTGTTTTGCTAAGTTCGTCAAACCGGTAAAGTTTTGTTAAAATTGTTTTCATTTTATGTAAATTTTATTTTGTTGTTGGCTTCCTCATCAGTGCAGCCTTGCCGGGACTGCATACGGCATTTTACTGCCGTTTCGGATTTACTCGTTGTCTTTTAAAATTGCTTTCGCAAGTTCCGACCCGCTATAGTAACTTTCTGCGTGGATGGCCTTGCCGTATTCGTTAAATATATATATGCTATCTACGTCTAAGCCTACCTCGTAAGCCGGCATATATCCCTTATTATCATATATTTTACTTGCTTCTTCGTGTATTGTGGTAACACTCTCCGCTTCAGCTTTCGCTATGCTATAATCGTCCGGGAAATCCATTACAAATGGTATTGCTAACAAGGCTATGCCTAATAAAACTATGTATGTTTTTTGTTTTTTCATTTTAAAGAATTTATAAAGTTGATGATAATGAGAATGATAATTGGTGTTAGAATGATGACAAGCAAAGCCGCTACTATTTTTATTTTTTTCATATTTATCTGTCAGAAAAATAATGCCCGTCATGTTCTGTAAAATCAAACATAAGATCGCGCGCGGCACGTTTCCAATCTATGCAGTTGTGAGGCCAGGCGTTTTGAATTTCTACGCCGATTTGCTCTGCGTAATCTTCTGCGAAATCTTCGTCGCTGTTGTATTCGCCCACATATCTATCATCCGCTTCTTGTACTATTTTTTTTACGTCGGTTTCTCCGTAGGCTTCGGCAAAAGCTTTATAAACGCTTATATCATTGTCTCCATCGCTCAATAATTCAGCAGCTTCCCATATATCACTGCTAACGCTACATTCTGAAATCAAATTCCTAAAAACTCCTTCAGCTTCGTAATCTTGGAACATAAACTCCGGGTCTTCCTCGTCGTCGTGCAGTTCCTTACACGCTTCAATAAATTCATCGTAATCATCGTAATCACCTAAGCATAACCAACGGCCGGATATATCCCCACTGTTATACTTTGCATAAGTTCCGCAATAAACGCTAACCTCTTCTAATAATGTTGTGCTCATAATTGTTGTTATTTATTTGTTAGTATTTGTTTTAGTTGACGTTTTGTATTAAATGTTCGTTTTCTATTTTTGTTGGTACAAAGTACGTACTTTTTATATATACAAAACAACACCTTGTAAACCACGATGAATAGGGCGTTCATTTTTCAAACCACGATGAATAGGGCGTTTGCGACGTGTTAAATCAAATGTTAAAGTTTTGTTAAAGTTTTGTTAAAGTTTTAAAAGTATCGCTGCGAAACCCGATAAATAGGGAAAAAATTAATGTACGTATATTGTACGTTTTTTGTATTTTTGCTAAAATATATTACGCTATGAGCAAAACTAAGAAGACAAAAGCGCCAAGCGCTGCCGAAGATATGAAGAAAGATAAGAGACTTGACCTCCGAACCAGTAACCATATGCTGTACGTTATTGACGAATTGTGTAGAATCAATGGTATTACCAAACGTGCGACATTGATCGATCATATTCTCGTTAAGGAAGCCATCAAACAGGGAATACTCTAACCGGCCATACCGCCAACTTTCGCTCAGTTACAATACGGCAACTTCAAACACACACAGAGAGAGACAGAGACAGAGACACAGAGAGAGAGAGAGAGAGCAAAGCGAAGCGAAGGCGAAGCCAACACCAAAACAAAACACACAATAAACACTGCCCACAGACTATCCACGTACAAACGTTTACAAACGTTTACACTCATACAAACATTTACAAACGTTTACAAATGATTATGTAATTGATAATAAGATAGTTAAGTTAAAAGCCAAACCTTGTAGGTATATAAGAAGAAGAGAAAGACAGATTTTTGTACTCACAATTTTTTATTAAGCCACCCTCATTTATTTTGGTTGGATCAATAATCCGGGAAGACTTGTGCAGTAAATTAGAGAGAGAGTGAGAGAGAGACAGGCGTAGATTAAAAATAATACCCCACACCTCCCACCACCGGAACCGGCCTTGTGAAAAAAAGTTCGTTTTCATATACAAAACGAACATTATTATTTACTCGACTGTTGTGCGTGTAAGGATGTGCGCTCAGAGAAAAACGAGTTTGGTTTTAGAAAACGTTTTGCTTGAAATGAAAGGTGCGGCTGTTTTTTTTGCGAATTTTTTTTGCGATTTTTTTGCCAGCGTGTATAAATATATCTAAACTCACGCTCTGTCATCACGGGGTTTTTGTATATGTTTAATCCTGTGTTTAATTTTGGTATATTATTTTGTTTTTCTTGATGTGATATGGAATGCGTTGCATTTTTTGCAGAAGTATTCGCGTTTAGGTATTTTAGACCGGTGTGAAGTTCTTTTTATTTTATTTATTTCTGCTCTTGCTATTTTCCCGGATGGGAATAATGTTTTGCCACACTTTTCCATGGTTTGATTAGTTTAGGCTATGGATTGTATTATTGCATACATTTTTTGGGATAATATACGCGTCGTTTTCCTGATCGTAAGTAAACAGTATTCTGTTTTTGATTAGCGTGTTTTCTACGTCTATTTGGCACAGGCAACCGTTTTCATCGAATTCTTGGTATTCGTCGTCTTCATAGGCTGTTATTCGCAATATTAGGAAATGTTTTATTAGTTGTATTGGTGATTTTATTACAGTATCTCCTTCAATGATTACCCTGCACATGATTTTTTATTTTAAAGGTAGTGTATTTATTTTGGCATTTTAAATTTGCTAATTGGGGTTTTATGTTGAGTTGTTTAAAAAAAATACCGCAGGATTTTTTGTGTATTCCGCGGTATTTAATTATCAGGTATTTTTTTTGTTACTCCTCGTAGATAAATCCTTTTGTTGCTGTGAATTTAACCAATCTTTTTTCCGGGATACTTATTTCCTCTCTTGTTTTGGGGTTGAATCCCATCCTTGCTGATCTTGTTGTTGGTTTGAAGTTTCCGAATTTTCCGAGGTGAACTGTTTCTTGGTTGTTTACGGCCTCTCTGATTTCTTCGAGGGTTGAGTTGATTACCTGTTCAGCCACTGCTGCTGTCACGTTTGTTTTCTTTGCCACGTTTGCGGCCAACTGTTTTTTTGTCATAGGTTTAAAGTGTTTAGGTTTAAAAATGTTTAGGTTTTGTTTGTTTTTCTTTTTGGTCTTTTATTTTTGAATAACAATTCTTTTATTTCTATTCGGTATTCGCCATCTTCTACAATGCTTGGGTTTCTGTGTAGAGGAATAAGTCCTGTTCCGTGAATCCAGAATTTGAGTATTCTATTTTGGCCTTTCACGTGTATTTCGTCTTCTGTGTGGAGTAATATGTTCACTGTGTTAAGCTGTTATAAAATTCTATAAATTTCTTTCTGTTCATTTTGAGCATTTGAGAGTATACATTTGAAAACATAGCGAAATCAAAAATTTTGATATTGCTTACGTTTTTATATTTCTGCATAAACAATGCTTCGAGTTCCGCTCTTTTTTCGGTTAGTATTCTGAGGGTGTTAGATTCCGGGATTCTTCCTATTGATGCGCACACGCTCGGTATCGCGGTTTGTATATAGGCTATCCCATATATTGTTGCGAGTATTTCTACAAGCATAGGATCAGATACCGCCTGATATTTAGAAAGTGATTTTTTGGCAAGTGCTTGAAAAACTTCTACGACACGGACGAAATCATCAGAGGCTTCTTTTATAAATCCGTGTGTTTGATATAACTCGAATAGGTGATCGTTGTCTCCGTTGGCGAGTTTTTCAAAGTATGCCACGTCTTTTTTGGATATGATGTTTCTGTCTGCATATACTGACATTATATCTGAGATTTCGCGTGTAACGAGAGTGATGATGCTGTAGTTCATCCGTATCTCTTCTGATAATTCCTGGTTTCTCCTAAAGTCTTTTCGTGACTTTAGTTTTAATGTTGGAGATTCAAAAAACTGTGTTGCTATCATTTCTTTTTCTTTACGTTAGGGAAAATAAGTTTACCTTTTGATCCATCCCTTATTATTATTTTCTTTTCCTTGTACATTTTGTTTATGACTTTACGTAGCGAATCGTAGTCGATCTGTAGTTGTGTTTTTAGTTTTACGATATATGTTCCGTTGTGTCCGCCTGAAATCCTGTGTTTGTGTATAAGTATTTTTAACACCTCATCTTCTATGTCTTCCATATACACCACTAATTACATACGCAAATATACAAAAGATTTTCATATATGCATATTTTAATATTATTATTTTTAGAATAATCTACGAGTGTATTCGGCGATTAGCGCGGCATCGATCATTCCTTCGTTGTACAATGTAGATTTTCCACCCTTGTTTGTGATCTTAAAGTCTACTTTTTGCCAAAGGTTTATTGCGGCGAGTATAGATGTGGCTTTTGTGTCGTTGGTTTTTCCGTCCGGCTTCTTTTGTATCTTGACATGCTTCCAGCATTCTTTTTGCCACTCTTTAGGCTGAACGAGTATGTGTGGTGTTTGTGTTCCAATGAGTATTCCCTCAATAAGTCCTACGCAGTGCATTAATGATGCTACGGATGATTTTGCAGCTCCGAATATGACGCTTGGATTTTCGAGAGCCACCTTTTGGAAGTCTCTTGAAGTGATTATGTTTTTAATCTCCTGTTTGTTGTATTCTTTTCCGATAAGCGGCATCGGTATAAGTTCTATGATTTCTGAGTTATCGTTTAAGACTGTAAATGCGCCCTGCTTTCCGGGATCTATGCCGAGGTAATATTTCATTGTATTAATTTTTCACTTTTCATCATAGTCAGCGTCATCATCAAAATCGAGGATATTCAGAAAAGATGTGTTCTCTTCGTCCTCATCGTGCCATTCGTCCGTGTCTTCTTTCCAGAATGCTTCGTCCTGTATAGAGCTTATTGGTTTATGGCCGATTTCGTTATTTATGAACTTGAGCTTAAAAAGCGTTTGGAATTTAGTCATATCGAATGGCATTTTATGTTTTCCACTTTTCCGCTTGAAATACCATACGCTTATATCCTTTACGTATTTGTAGTACGCGTTCCATCCTTTTCGTGATGCATCTAAAAACACCAGATGTCGATCTTCAGAAAAATCTACGTGAAAGTCGTAAAGGTTATCTTTCCTGAATGTGATGTGAAATTTAGGGCAGTTTGATGAAGAGAGTATCAGGAACTCGCCATCCGCGCCTTCTGTTTTCACGGAATATCTTTTGTCACCAATTTTTTCGGGCATCTTTAACTCAATCCTTATCCCAAATGAGTTGCATATCGCTTCCAGTTCCCAAAGCTTCCAGGCTAAAGTTCCGTTGGCTGCCCAATTATAATTAGACTTAGGCATCCTTGTTTTTCTGCCTACAATAATGCCAACGGCATACTGAGAAATTTTATTTGCCCTTCCAACTCTGTTAAGAAGCTTTATAACTTCTCCCTGTAGGCCGTGATTATAGTTGTACCTGATCTCCGTTTTTTTATCATTATTTACGGTTGTTTTGTATGGTAGGTGATACTTTTTGTACTCCATCTGTTTTTTCAGGCGAAGTTTATTGTGCATGCTTATTCCTTTGCTCATATTATTTCAGTATTGGTATGTTAGTCGTGTATATTACTTCCGCTATCGCTTCCCCCGGTTTTGGGAGTAAACGCATGAGTTCTTCGTCTGGCTTTTCGTTCTTTCTTTCCTCGTACATCAGGTTTAGGTTTACTTTTGTTATGCACTTTAGGTATGATTGGTTTGGCGGTATAATCGATGAAAAGTGAAGGTCTCTGTCTTCCATTACAGGAAGCGGATTCACAAATCTCAATTCTGGCGATGGCTTTATGTATAATCTCACGCCAAGTCCTTTCACTTCTACTCTTTCCACTGTTATCAATGAATTTCTCGTGTCTGTTGTGGTTCTTGGTGATCGGGTATCTGAATTTTGGAAGTCGGTATGGTCTGTCATGTATGATATAGGGGATTAGGTTTTCTGTAAGGGTACTGTCTTTATAGTATTTGGACGTTACGAGTTGAATAATTAGGCATACGTGGTATATGTTGTAGGTCTTTAATAGTTCTTTAAAAACACGTGTAACATCAAGGTATTCCGGTTCGTAATCATTCTCTTTTCTAAAGGTATATATGTTAATTACGAATACTTTGTCTTTTTTTATAAGCAGCCCGTTGAATATGCAACTTTCGGAATTGTTTTTCCAGTATTCAGGGTTTTCTTTTTTTTCTTCTCTCGTGATTATTCTTCCCGCCAATGTACGCTGAGGTTTCCCTTTGTTATCCAGCACATCTACTTCATAAACAATGTGCCTGTTTATGCCGTTGCAGAATTTGCTCTGCATTTCCGGCGGAGCGAAATGTATGTGCTGAAATAACATTTGAGGGAAGTTCACTTGGCAGTGTTATTTTTCGAGTTCAATTCTTTCTGCTTCGAGATTTCTTACGATCGCGTTTTGTTCCGTAAATTTTTCAGGGAATCGGACTTTGAGCTTGTTTATGTTCTTTATCAACTGTTGTTCTAAATCGATTCCGGTAATACGACAAAGGTTTGCCACATACCACAATAGATCTCCAAGTTCCTCGCCGGCATTCACCAAATCAATATCCTTTCCGTAAAAAAATCCTTTTTTAAATGGATCTGCAAGTTCACCGAGTTCTGTCTGCATTCCGATTAAACAGTGCATAATATCCTTTTCAGTATCACCTTTTGAAAGGAATGTACGCGCCGCGTGTATTTGGTATTGTTTTAAATCCATTTTAACCTCGTTGTTGGGTTCTTGTGTCTTGTAAAGAGTGTTCTCCATTTTTTGTTTTATTGTTTTTATTATTTAATTTTTTCCATAGTTTTCTTGGGCAAGGGTTCTCGGTGAAATCTAATTCTGAAAACCATTTCGCTCCGAGATAACATCCGCACCCCGATATTTTTTTATACTTCCAATCATAAAACCCGAAAGGTGTCATTTCCTTCTCGTTGGTTTTAACAGATATATATTTCTTTTTGTCGCACCAGTTACCAGTTCGCAATGGGCAAGAGTTGCACGATACTTTTCTTTGGCCGATAACGGAAAGAATTTTTGGATCAGTTATTAATCCTAACTTATAGCAGGTAAGGAAGAAGTATCCTTCGATAATGTTGGTTAGTTTTTTAAACATAGTCTGTTAATAGGTTTTTAAGAATTGCCTGCTCAAAACTTCCAATACCGGAGCAGAATGATGATATTTTTAACATATATAATACTGATTGTGGTCAATGTTGGGATCGAACCAACTACTTCCTCATTATGAGTGAGGCACTCTAACCATTTGAGTTAATTGACCAATAAAATCGGGCTACTATACTTCACCCGAAGTTTTCGGAGTAATAGCTACGCTACTGCTCTCAAGCGATTTGTTTCGCCGTTTGTTGATTACTGCACCCTATTCAGAATTGGTCTTGTGCAATCGAAGCCAGTCTGCCCCATTTTGCTGACCTTGCTCAGCAGAACTTGTTGGAATTTTAACTGACATTACTCGTGGAGCAGGAGGGAATCGAACCCTCGTCTTACACATCCTAAATCTGACCTAACAGATACAATGCTTTTATATCCTTTTAATCTTAAATCCGAGTTCGTAAACCCATTCACCACCATCTTCGATTTGACGATGGCAGGATTCGCATAATGCCATAAAGTTTTCAGTATTCAGCCAGTCTTCAACACTGTTCTTGCCGGCGATATGATGACACTGCGTGCTTTTTTTCAAGCAGCCTTTCAAATTAGCTTTACACATTGGGTTTCGCATTATAAAATCATCCCTGATTATTTTGTACTTGTCAAGAGTTTTCTGATGTTTTGCTGAAATCTTTCTAATGGGCTTCCCAAATTTCATATTCCAGTGTGACTTGCAAAGTCCCTTGCTGAATACCCGGTAACTGCAATTTTCAACCTCGCATGTCTTCATTACATTTTCTAATTACTTAAACATAATGCTTCACAAATATATAAAATTATTCATTTAAAAACACGCTTTATAAAAATAAAAATAAGCAAAAATGTGAATAGCATTTTATGAGCATATTTTTGTCACTAACCACACAAGAAACTAAAACAGTTATCACTATGAGCAGCGTATTAGAAACATTAAGACAGGAAGCGGAATCGGCAGGTCAAGATCCAAACACAGAAGTGACTGGCAACGAGAATGAATTGAATAAGGATCAGGCCGATACTAATGAGGCCGGTGAAAATGAGGCCGGTGAAAATGAGAACGCAGCGCCTGTAGACGCAGAAAAAAACACAGAGAACGCCCAAGGCGCTCCTGAAGTACCTACTGAACCACAAGCGAAACCATTTGTCTCTGAAAAAGCGGCAAAGTTTAATGATTTCGTTCGCAGGACAGGTAAGGAAGACTATAAGGAGTTTGAGTTTTGGCAAACACCTACAGCTGAGGTAGATGAGAATGAACTCCTTCGCAAATATTTCTCCGAGCAGGAAGGTATGAGTGAAAAAGAGATCGCTTTCGAGTTGAACCGGCTGACAGTTCCTGAAAAGGACGATGATGAGTTTGGTGATGACTTTGGCGATGATGAGGACTATTCTGAAAAAGAAATCCTCCGTGAGCGAACCCTGAGAAAAGCCAAATCTTGGCACGAGGGTGAGTTTTCAAAACTATCGGCCGAAGACGGTGAAACTGCTACTGAAATTGCACAGCGAATGACACTCGATGAGTTCAACCAGAGCGTGTTAGATAAGCAGAAATCACTTCATCAGGAAAACATTAAAAGGGTGTACGAAACATTGCCTACTATCGAAGGGTTCACTCTAAAAATACAGGGTAATCCCCAACAAGGCATCGAGCCTCTTGATGTGGTATTCACACCAAATGATGAAATGAAGAAAACATTAAGGGTTGTAAGCGAGGACGCGGGGACGGTTGTAAACCAATATTTCAACAACGATGGGACTTTGAAAGACCCGAAAGGCTGGATTGAGCTTATGGCTAAATTGTCGCTAAATGAGCAAATGATCCAGTACGCTGTAGAGCAGGCGGTTTTAAATGACAGAGCGGCTCAAGGTAAACGTAAGCGAAATGTTACACCGGATAATTACCAGTCTGTATCGAGTGGAGCGGGAAATAGCGAAGAGGAGTTCGAGAACTGGAGAAATTCGAGAAAGTATTAAACAAATTTAACTTAAAAGATCATGTCAGTACAATTAACACCGTATGCACCGTCATACTATTTAACTCCGCTTGACAACGGATATAAGCCGCCAATTTCAACTTTGGAACTTACGGCGCTAAAAAAACAGAACAATCCTAAATATTTGGGAACTGTAATTACCGAGGATTATATGGACGATTCTCTTTTTGCTGAATTAATGGCAATGGGGAATGAGTTCACCTTCGCTACAGATCAGGTATTTTGGGAAGAACAAGATGCCGGCTATAACCCAAATATCGTATCCGGAACAGGAGCGGTAACTATGGTTGCGGCAACCGGAACATTCACGATTAATAACGCCGCTATTCCTGTTGATCCTTACAACTTTGATAATGGCGCACCAACTGAAGCTCTTTGGTTGCAGGTGAAAGAAGGAATGGAATTTAGGGTTTTTGATTCCGCCGGAAAAACAGTTTACGGAAAAGTAACCACTGTGGCGGCAGACAAAAAATCATTTGTGGCAACAGCAGTAGTTGGAGCGTTCGCAGACATCGCAACAACAGATCTTACCGTAATCTTCACAGGTAACTCTTTAGCTCACTGTGAACTTGCTGGATGTATTGGTTACGACATCTATATGCCGGCAAGGGAAAACACAATGAAGAAGGATAGCGAATGTTTCGCGTATTGTGAAGAAACTGAAATCGCAAACTCTGCTGATGGTGTTGACGCACAGCCATTAACTAAAATCGGAAGCGAGGAATATTTTCTTTCTGACGAGGCAGACCAAGCACAGAGGATGCTTCTTTCAAGAACTGAGAACGCTTTCGCTTTCGCTGAAAGATATAACGTTAATGGTGTACTTACCGGAACAAATGGTGTGTTCCCGACTCTTGAGAAGAGAGCTACTAAGCAAATTGGTTTTATTGAGACCAAGCAGTATGTGCTTAATCTTTTTGCCAATATGCGAAGCCGGAAAATCAGAAAAGCATTGCTTGCTGTGACTGATGAGCAGTACACGAAGATCATGGCTATTTGGGATCAGAATGTAACCATTGCTATTGATCCTGCAAAAGACAACAGCCAAACGCTTTACTCTATCGGATGGGCAGGTTTCAAATTTGGAAACGAGGAAATCAGATTCAAGAGATGGGCAGCAATGGATGCTTATCCGAACATCGGTAAGAGATACCACTGGATTCTTATCCCTGTAGGAAGGTTGAAAGTGAGGTTCAACAAGCGTGTAACTGAAGCCGGCTACCTAAACATTGGATGGTTTGGACGTGAAAACAATGTCTATAAGTTCAAAAGAGAGGGGGAAAGAGCCAGAGGAGGTAACGTAACCGTGGACTATGTGAACAAAATGGTTCCAATTATTTTGAGACCACAGGACTTTATGCTTGGGTTTACCCTTGCGTAGAAAACAAAATGCACAGGACGTTAACTTGCCCTGTGCATTTTTATTGTGATGCCGTAAAACCCCGATGCCTTTAGGGTAGTGGGATGTAAGGCTAATAATTTTCATTATTGTGTTTGGTAGTTTGAATTAATATTTGTTTTTTTACATTGTCAGTATAAGACATTAAAACCTCGTAAGGGACTTGCGAGTACACGAGCGGAGCAAAAATAAGACTTCTAACTTTTTCGGAAGCAGTAAGCACAAGCTATGAAACTCGAAGCACCTTCGCTTTTAAGCAAGGGGTAGTTCACAAAATATACACACAACAACCTAAAAAAATTAAACAATGATTTTAAGATTTGCACACGTAATCTGCAACACTATTTTCCCATCAAGGATGGAGGTAATCACCGAAGACGGTGAAGCAAAGATCATAAAGCTCATCGAGGGCAGCACTATTGTTGATGAATCTAAACAGCCTAAAGACGCTAAGTTGAAGGAATTTAAAACAGGATTCGCCAACATTTTGGTAGGGGATGAGGCTTTCTACCAAACGGAAATTACAGATAAGGCTATCTTGAATTATCTTAAAGCAACTCCGTACTGGGATAAGTACATTTTTGAGTACGATCCTATTAAAGAAAGCAAGTCGAAGTCTGCACAGTTTGTAAGCCAAGCCGAACTTATTATGAATATCGCCAAGATGAAGCATGAAGATCTACTTGCGCTTGGCTATGCACTAAAAGGGAATACTGCGCTTGAGTATGCTAAATCAAAAGATTATGAAGGCTTGAGACTTGCTGTTGCAGCAGAAGCTCAGGAGAACCCGGATAATGTTTCGGAGCTAACGGATGACCCGAAGAATGCGGACAAACTAATGACCGGGCTTGCCTTTGCAAAAGGAATTCTAATTGAAACAGAAGCCGGAAATTCAGTTTCTTGGGGACACAATACATCAAAAATTATTTCTGTTCCGAGAGACGTATCGCCTCTTGACGCGGTAGTAGATTTCTACGGTGAGACTGACGGCCGGGAAGTTAAAAAGCTCGTATTCCAAAAGCTTGGGACAAAGGCTGCACAGAATACTGCGGCAAAAGCTGAAGCAGAAGCTAAGGCCAAAGCTAAGGCCGGTGATGATGCAGCTGCTGAAAAATAATCAACATCCTAAACCACTATATACGTGATACCCAGGTCAAGTTAAAGACTTGGGTATTTTTAAACTCAAAACCCAAACGCGATGATTATACAGTTAAAAGACACTTTAGATTCGGTGTTGAATCATAAGCAGATGAATAAATTATCGACGGATGAATACAACGCCATACTACCACAGGTGGTAGTAAATATTCAGTCTTCAATTTTCGCTCAATTCCGGAAGTTAAACTTCAGAAAGATGCGATTCCAGGACACGCCAAATTACGGCGATGAAGCGTTTTATTTAAAGCAGGCTGTCGAGTATTTTCTTGATGAAAAACCGATAAAATTAGACGGAAATGGAAAGGTTGATTTAACCGAATCGCTGGAAGATTTTATGCTGATAAACTCTGTGTTTACCGGTAAGACACAGTGTGAGAAAACGGATTTGGTAGTATTTAACAAACTCACGAGAATACCTAAGACTAAACCAACTAACTGTATTCCGGTATATACTTTAAAAGGCAATGTGATAAAGGTATTTCCTGTTATTAATAAAGTGGATGTGACGTATTATAGGAAAGCCAAAATTCCGAAACTAACTTCAACGATTGTTAGAGAAGTGGAAGTTTTTGATAGCAGCGCTCAGGATTTTCAGGACATAGACTTGCACCCGATAATGTTGCAGGCGGTGTTTGTGGAACTCTTGGCCTACTTTGGCATAAACCTTCAGGATCAGTTTGCGCTACAAATGAGCGAGAGACTGAAACAGGAGGAACTGGTAAAACAACAATAGGTGGACTGTTGTGTGGTTTCTTTGGAAGTCCGCTCCTTTATGGGGAGGATTTTTTCTTTCTAATATTTTCGTTACTAATCCATAAGCACCCAGCCATTACTTCTTCATTTTTTTTACCTTTGTTTTAAGCACGAGGTTATGTTCCTCTCCCATCTTAGTAAACGGTTTCTCCTTTGTTAAATTAGCTACAAAAATCTGTAGCGCTGCGTACTGATCGCTGGTCATACCAAGTTGGAAAATATTTCCTTTTTCATCCTGAGACACAAGTGAAATCTTTCCTGTAGGGTGTTCTTTGATTTCCATATTATTTTCTAATTACTAATTGTGAACACAAATTTAATTCTTTTTTTGATAAAATGTTTTTTTATATTGATTTTTTTATACATTTGTAGTGCTAAACAAGATTTGATAATTAATTATTCTTATTACTTGGCATAGACGAACTTTTTAATATCAAAAGCAACTACCCCGAATTTTGTTTAGCAACGAGAATTCTTAATTGGGTGGTTGCTTTCTTATTTTCTAAATGCAATGAGAGAACATCATTTTTTTAAAATTGAATGGATAGATTTTCCCAATAAAACTAACAGAAGAGTTTCTGGTTGTTATTTAATTGGAGATTGTTACGTGGGAGCATCAGAACATATCAGGTCAAGAATACTTTCTCACTGTGCTAAAGTTTTTTCTACGGTTGAAAATAAATTTAATAACTATCGAGAAAGTAGTCCCGTATATGATTACATAGAAAAATGTTTAAGGAATAATAATCCCATTAGTGTAAAACTAATTTCTAAAAATCCCAATGATGAAAAATTGATGTTTGAAAAGTACAATATAGAATACTCAAGCAGAACACGATTTTATAACCAAACCTATAAAAAATAAAACAATGGCAAAACTCATCATTAAAGACCGGTTCGCTGTTATCTCAAATGAGCTCCTTTACAATCAAGACATTTCTTTTAAAGCAAAAGGTTTATACGCGTACATTCAAGCTAAACCTGCTGATTGGGATTTTTCAGCAGAGCGCATTGCTTTAGAGACAAAAGATGGAGTTGATTCAATTCGCGCAGGATTGAAAGAATTAGAAAAGTTTGGCTATTTGTTTAGACAAAAAACTAAAAACAATAAAGGACACTGGGAAATGGAATACATACTTATGATAAATCCAACAAATGAAAATCCAAGTATGGAAAACCCAGCGGTGGAAAATCCAAGTCTGGAAAACACCCCAAACAATACAAATAAAGAATATACAAATAAAGAATTACAAAATAACAATAATAATAAACTTCTCTGTTCAGATTTGATTCCGTTGATTGAAATTAAAAATTTCAACGTTGCACTTAAAAATTTTGAAGGTAATAAACAATATTTCTATCTCGCTTATCGGTATTGGGAGTTATGGTCTTTAGAGTTTCCAAATCACAGACACTTGAAACAAGCCAAACTAAAAGACTGGTACGATGCGGTAAGATTAATCATTGAGCGAGATGAACAAAGTATTGAGAGGCTTGTGGCCATATACATTTACCTCACAAAATGCCAGGCAAAAGAGCGTGGATATGAAACCTATTTATTTTCGCAAGTAAAATCAATCGCAGCACTTCGTAAAAATACAGATAGTGGTGAGTACAGAATAGACAATCTCGCATCGCAGGTTAATGAAAAATTAGAAAGTGATGATAAATTCAATTCAGAAGTGAAAAAAGCAATAGAATCATTTAAAAACAAATTCAAATGAGAGCATTAAACTACTTTAAAAACAGATTTCAGTATGCTTTGAACGCTACTGGAAAAATAACGATCAATCAAAATGATATTGATGCGTTAAACCAAATCATAGAGTTTGTAAATGGGAAACAAAATAATGAAAATTTAGAGGATTCGCTTTTGCTGTTTTGGATATTTTCTAAATGGAAGGTTGAATTAGAACAAAATGTACTGAGATACAAAGAAGATGGTAGAGGATATTTGAAAATAACAAACATCTACACTGCTTTCAACGAACTTGCTTTATTATTAGACCCAAAAGAGAAAATAATTAATGAAATTACAATTGAATTACAGGCGGCTCAAAGGAAATTAAACATGAATGAAGAAGCAATTATTCCTGAAGATAAAGTTAGAGAATTACTTGAAGAAGGATTGAAATCTGTAAAAAACAATTTCAAACCAATATCAACACTCAAGCAATATCCAAAAATTGTAACTGATTATGCAAAATAATCACAAGGAATAAGCAGATATGATAGAGCCATTAGAACTAAAATTAGCCGGAACAAATGAAGAGAATGATTTTCAGTTTGATATTTCCGAATTCCTCGTTGATCCATTTGAAAAAGTTAATCCCCCAATACCTATACTTGCTGTAAAACAAGACGGTTACCATATACCAATATTTACTGAAGACAATATTTCATTGTTGCAGGGAAGAGCGAAAAGTAGAAAATCAACGCTTATAAAGGCCATAGGAATAGCAGTCGCTTCAGGGTCTTATGATAGGTTGGAATGTATGTATAGCCGGAATAATTTAGCAATTATAGATACAGAGCAAGGAAAATACCACTGTTGGCAATCGGCAAACCTGATCAGTATAAAATCTAACAGAAAGGTAGACTACTATAAGGTTGCAGGATTAAGCGGAGACAAAAAAAAATATTTGGTAGAGGAACATTTGAAAAGAAATCCTGATTGTGGATTTATAATACTTGATAACATTGTTCACTTCCTAAACAACTTTAATGATCCAAAGGAAAGTTCAGACCTCAACCAATGGCTGATAAAAGTAAAATCAGAATATAATTGTCATATTTTATCAGTATTACACGAAAACGGAAGCGACACCGGCGGTGGAAAAGCCAAAGGGCATTTGGGAACATTATTAGAAAACACCTGCGAAACAATTATTAGAGTTGAAAAAGATAAAGATGACCGAAACCGAAGTATTGTATCTGTAAAAGAAGCCAGAGGACAGGAGTTTGAACCATTTGTGATAGAAAGAGATATGCAGGGAGTTCCATATTTATATGACTATGAAAAACCAACTAAATTATCGAGGATATGAAAATCTCTTTTGACTACGACCACTGCCTAACGCAGAAAAGAATACAGGAATCAGCGCTAACGCTTGTGAACAAGGGCTATGAAGTTTGGATCATCACGTCAAGGTTTGACAATTTAAAAATATTGGAATATCCGGATTTAAAACCCAACGAGGATGTGTTTGAAACCGCGAAGAAGTTAAGAATACCTACACATAGGATAGGTTTCACCAACCAAGAGCCAAAGTGGATTTCGCTCAATAAAGGGAAATTCAGCATACACATTGACGATAATAAAAGAGAACTTGAAAGTTTAAAATATTATAACGTATTGAAGGGAATCGACTGCAACGCTGAAAACTTTGAGGAACAGCTGGCGGAAACTATTAGGGAAATAGAGAATTTTTAAAATGGGAACGCTAATAAAACTACGCACAAGGCTAAAACTATTATCCCATATCAAAAATAAAAAACTAAAGGCGGAAGTGACGCTGAAAGTTTTGGGGCTAACTTTTAAAAAGAGGCAATAATATAAACCAATAATATATACAAACTATGAGTAATTTTGAAATCAAAGGAAGAATTAAGGAAATCGGGGATCAAATGAAAACGGCATATCTCGGTACCGGAAAGAATATGATTAATGTCGATTTCGATGGGGTCGAAATAGCACTGCCAAAAGTAACATACACAAAACCAAGTTTAAAATCAGAAAAAATTAAAAGATGAGCAACATTGAACTAACAGGCACAATTACCAAAATCGGCGACATTCAAACATTCGCATCAGGCTTCCAGAAACGTGAACTTATCCTTACCACACAGGAGCAATATCCGCAACCTATTGCGATTGAATTTTTACAGGATAAAGTAGATCTTCCGGACGCGCACAAAGTAGGCGATACAGTAACCGTTGGCATCAACATCCGGGGAAGAAGCTGGACTTCACCACAGGGAGAAACAAAATACTTTAATTCCATCGTAGGATGGAAAATCATTGCAAAAACTACCGCAGAATCCACACAAACAAATCAGCAGGCATCAACTGAAACAGAAACGTCAAAAACAAAAATTCCAACAGCTACAGCGGATCAAGCTTTTGGGGATGACGAGGATGATAGCGGAGATTTACCGTTTTAAATTACCATTTTAAGCAAAACATGAAAGGGTGTGGTGTGATAATAATATTGCACTACAACCCTAAATCACGTTGCAATGACTACAAAAATTTGTTTCAAATGTAAAATTGAAAAACCATTATCAGACTATTACAAACACTCCCAAATGGGAGACGGACACTTAAACAAGTGTAAAGATTGCACTAAGAAAGACACAAGCGTTCGAGAACGCGTATTACGAGGTAATACCGAATGGCACGAAAAAGAAAAGGAGCGTCAGAGAGAAAAATATCATCGGTTGAATTATAAGGAAAAACATAAACCAGCTCCTGATAAAAAATTTGAAATGGTGAAAAAATACAGAGAAAAATATCCTGAAAAATATAAGGCGAAAAATGCCTCTCAAAGATTACCATGTGAAAATGGGAACCACCTTCATCATTGGAGTTATAATCAAGAACATTGGAAAGATGTTATAGAACTCACAACCGAAGAGCATTACACTTTACACCGTCATATAACTTATGACCAAGAACGAATGATGTATCGAAATACCGATGGAATTTTACTTGATACAAAGCAGTCACATATTGATTTATTACAAAAATTAAAATCGAATATTGACTAACTAAAAATACCGCCTAATTAAGCGGTATTCTTTACTTCTTGCCACAAGTGCTGCAACCCGCAGAAGATTTTTTCAGCACTGCCTGATTTATTTTTACTTCCACCTTTTTCTTTACTTCTGTAGCGAGGGTTTTCATATTCATTTTAAAATTTTTCATAATACTTATTTTTACAGGTTAGACAAATCTACTTCCGGAGTAGATGGATCACCGATGTCGCTGATCTCGCCCTTCCGGAGTTTTATCATTTTGGCCTGGTTTTCTGCCGAAATCTGCTGAATCTCTTTTCTCAGCTTTGCATCCTGTTCCTTTTTGAAAGCTGTAAGATCTGCGTTAAATTTATTGCGGAATTCCTCAATCTGAAATTTGGAATCTCGCGTATTATTACTCTCGATAATTTTAATCTCGCCCTGCTTTTGTGTAAGGAAGGATTCGTTTTGGAATTTAAGGCTTTCAAGTTCCATTTTCTGCTGAAATTCCTGAGCAGAAAGTTTAGCCTTGTTTTCGTAGGCCGCGTTGGATGCTGCAATATTTTGGTTTTGGTTTTCCCTAATCTTATCTAACTCAAATTGCTGCATCTGCTGACGCTTGGCTTCAAGACGCAAACGCAAACTTGCTCTTGCCTGTAGCGGGTTGCGTATAGATGACAATTCCATTTTATCGAGTGCATCCAGTGTACCGTTGTTAACGTGTGCGGTGAGGTCTGCGAGAAAGTCAGCCCGCTCCTGTTTTGTTGGTATATAATCAAGATATACCTCAAAATAATGTTGTTTCCGGTCTTTTCTATACTGCTCTATCGCCTCAACGTCATCAAGTCCAATATTTTCAATAAATCTGTCTCTGATATGCTTCCATTCAAAGGCATCATTGATACGCGAACTTACGGTTTGTAAAATTTTTATACAGAATTGGAACAAGGCATCAGTGTAATCACGCATTGCGGTATTATCAGACATTCTGAAAACTTCACCTGGAGTAAGGGTTTTAGGATCAGGTTTTAATACATCTGCCTGCGTAGCTCCAAACGACATTTGTAAATCCTGGATTTCTGAAATATACTGATTGGTGAGTTCAATCAGCGCTCTCGGAATGCTTTCAGGGACTTGGGAAAGAGGACGGTTGTTCTGTATCAGTTCACCATCTTCATCTTTAGTACGCCTAAATGCAAGACCCATGGTGAAGTAATAAGATAAGACTTCCTGTGGAGATAATGGTTTCTCTCCCGGATTAAGCACAATATTAGCAATAGCATCAGGATCAATTTCTGTAATATCTCCCTTTAAATTGTTTCTGTGATGCAGTATTCTTAGCCTTAACTCCTGAATAGCATCAATCTTCGGAATACACTCCTCGACAATACCTACTCTTCTCGGTTTGCATACCACGTATGGAGGCAATATTTTCCCTTTATGTTCGGGCATATTCTTTACCAAACGGTGTCGCAAAATAGTTCTCTCGTCATCTAAAACCATAATACCCTCAAACCAAACGTCATAATTATCTACTATTTTTTCTGAAATATCAGACTTTTGTTTTGGGTTGTATTCTCTTTCTGTGCCTACATCATTAGTTCTGTCTATTAATGATATATGCTTTGTGTCGCGGTTTACTTTCTTTTTAAAAACGTCCTGAAAAAATGTTTTAAAGGCATAATACATTACCTTTACCTTTATGCTGTCAGATATAATGCTACTTGATGGTATTTTGGCCATTTTTCTGATCTCGTCATCTGTAAATTTCAATCCGCTTTCGGCTGCTATATTCTTTAGCATTCCTATAGAAATGCTTTTTATTTCCCCAAAGTATCTTGCATCATCGTAGAATATACTTGTGTCATCAGAATCATCAAAAATAAAACTATATGGGTTTATAGGCGTTATTTTAATTCCTTCAATCACATCAGTATCTATCCTCGCGGCAACGAGGTTTTTTTCCACTGCGGTCTGAAGATATTTTTTTTGCTGAATATGAAAGTTGTTTGTAAGCGCTACAAACTGTATAGCTTTAATTTCCCCGCGTTCGACGCGCAATGGTTTTGCGGCCTCCTCTTCAAGCTGTATCTGCTCTTTGGAATTAGGAATTTTATTTAAAGGAATAGGAGACATTCCTCCGTTCAGCGCCGCTGCCTCTTCTATAAAGTCTTTTGCATGGAATACTTTTAATTTTTCCTCTTTACGTTTGGCGCGTATCTCTGTCGCAGATTCATCAATAGCCCTGGCTACCGGTACGAATTCTGAAAAATCCACGGAGTTGTAGAAGTTTCTAAGAAGACGTGGGAGAAACTTTATTCGGTCTTTGGGGTCATATCTAAGAAACTCTTTTTTGATCAGCTTACCGTTGTTAGTGATGTTTTTTTCAAGACGTTCAATAGGGTGTTTCCCGATAGCATATTGTTCATGCAAATCCATACTGTCGCATACACCAAAATATTTTTCGCTCCATAGTGACCATATAGCAGATGCATATTCTTTAGCAAAGCTAAAAAGTTTCTTTTTCTCATTGGAAATCATTTCATCTGGAAACTTATTTATGCCGTGGGTTGAGTTGTTAGTTATCATTAGTTTAGTCGAATATTTTCAGTTACAAAGTTATCGTTTACGAATAGAGACTGTATATCTACGATGTTGGCTGTCTCAATCTTCATAGGCTCTCGTTTTTTGCCTTTCCTGCTTGCTGCTACACAAGCCAATTGCCATGCTACCACACTATCGAGAGAACCGCGCTTCTCTCTTGTGTAAGAAGCTGCCTTTTCATTTAATAAAAGAAACGGCGATTTTATTTCGTGTGTACTTTCAATATGTTCGTGAAAGTTTTCCTGTATATAGGTCTCTAATGCACTTTCCTGTTCCGGCAAAGAATTTCCTGAATTTGATGATACAGCGCCACCGTATTTTTCTTCGTCGGGTGTAAGCTCTCTTTTTAGCTTTAAAGGATTGTTTAATACAAAGTTACGAAGACCTCTTTCGTACATTTTGACAACTAAAGATTTTTTATTGATTTCGGGAAGCACCGGAATAGAAAAATATAAGCATGCCATAATAACGTCTTCTTCTGCTTCATCCCTTGTGTTAGGTCTGTAATCGTAGTACACGAATGTTTGGTTCTTTTGGTGTTCAGCGAGATTGTAGTCATCCGTCGTAACCCCTACAAACCCTTGCTTTGATCCGTTGTTGTACTTTGTTCTGTCAGCTTGGTATGGGTCACATCCAAAAACAGCTAAATGACCGTTTGATGGAGCTTTCTTGCCGTTTTTATTTTTATGCTGGTTTCTAAGTTCGACCGGTATTGGCAGGTTTCCCACCGCAATAAAACGTCCTTTTGAGTTTCGCTTCATTTCTACAATGGCGTTGTCTTTATCCTTATAATATAAATCAAATCTGAAAACCGAAGCTTTAACATCCGGGCTGTCTTTATGGGCTTTAAGGAAGTTAATAGTGTTTACCATTCCCGTCGTAGCATACATATTTGTAGCCTCTTCATCCAGGAATGCATCGCTGTCAACACGCGGGTTGTTCCGTTTTTGAGCATTGAGTTTCTGAATATCATCTCCACAAGCTACCTCCTGATTGTCAAGGAATTCTTTTACGCCAATGGTTATGGTTTCCCCCAATTCATTTTTAATTGGATTTGGTGGATTATCGTAAACAGGATAACCCCACTCATCGAAGTAACCCATTGTTGTATAATCGGCAGGGATAAAGATAGCGTAAAGTCCGGTTTTTGTAAATCCCGTCTTGTCTCTTGTTGAAATTTTAGAGTTATCATAAAACCTTTCATAGTTTTTACCTCCTTTGTTTGGTGGGTTTGCAGTGGATCCACATAACGCTTTTCCTACAACCTTGCTTCCAACGATATGGCACATCTTGTGAGACTGATCCCAATACTCGTTGATGTCGAGATTACCCTTCATTTTTCCAATTTCATCATTAATGGAAATTGTAACTTGCGTACCGTCATACGCATCGACCGTGGTAGCGTAGAAAGTTATCAGCGTATCAAGTCCATCATCACTTACATCAGACTTATTAAGCGTGGTCAGCTTCTTTTTCGGCGATGAAAAAACAAGCTCTGACTTCGGCATAACCTCTCCGCTTCTTAATGGCTGTAAATGCTTTGGAAGGGCGAGGAATGGCTTTACAATATGGTTTGTAAACAGGGTTTTAGCGTCGGTATCTTTTTTAGATACGATAGGGAAAAAGCCATTTCGGTATGTTATAGACTTGCACAAATCTATGGAACCAGATGAGGTAGAAAAAGAAGATCGCCTCGACTTTAAAAGCAGGCTGCCCAAACATCTTTCGTCAGCAAAACATGCTTCCACAAAAATAAAGTAATCACGTTGTGGCATACGGAAGTCCGGATACCTCCTCATATCCGTAAGTTTATAATGCTGTAAAAAGAAGTAGTAGTACCCGGTGATATAAACGGCTTCACCGTCGTTCATAAACCAGTCGCCATTGAATTTTCTACTTATATCTTCATCTATAAATTGCTTATGCCTATTAAATACCTCCTTTATTTTATGTTCTATATTCTTTTCATCCTTAAAATATTTATCAAAGAATCTTAGTTCATTTGGGACTTGGTATCTTGACCACTTCTGTTCCTTACATCCAAACTCAGAAAAACGTACTTTCTTAGGTTTTTGAGGTAATGCTATTAAAAGTTCATTAATTTCAACAACGCTTCCAACAGTACCGTCTTTAGAAATAACAACCATATCGTATTCTTCGTTATAGCCATATTTCCACGATTTACTACTGTTGTTTTTTTTAATCACGTCTTCAGGGATATGGTTTTCCACAACCCTACTAATACTTCTGCGATATGATCTATCAGTTTTCTGCATATTTTTCTATAAAACTTGAAGACTGGGCGTTATTTGATTCTTCTTCGCGAACCGATTCAGGGTTATTTAATCTTTCTATTCTGTCTAAAATTTGGTAAGAAAGTTTTGCAGCCAATACCTTCGCTTTAGATATAGATGAAAGACGATCGTCTGTGACCGATTCCCTTGCGAGTTGTTTTTTTTGTTCTTCAGATAAATTTATCCCTAAAGACAACTCTTCGAGTGAAGGTACGTATTCTCCGATATCCATACACACGATTTTTGTCATTTCATGCCATGTGGTCTCAAATCCCTTAGTTATTTTTTCAAGGTACGTCTTGTCGGATGTATTGTCTATATCAGCCATATCCATCAATTCTGTACAACTCAGCCACACCTGTTCCCTGGATTGAACTATGGGGTATAGCTTTGTATATACAATCCTTCCTTCTTTATCACAAGGGTATTCAACAGCAGAATCAAGCACGTCTAAAAGATCATCTATTGCCTTTATGACGAAATCTCGCATTTCAAACCTGCCTTGTTTTACAAAATCCCCTTTCATTTATTTATAAACTTAAATCTAATGCTTCGAGCAAGTCTTGGTTTATTATTTTTTTAGCAATAACAACCGCTTCCTCATCAGAGTATTTATCCCTACTCCCCAACTTCGGTATGCTTTTTAATGTTATGAATCCATTTAGCCAGTCAAGTAATTTTTTGTCGTCATTGTAGGTGTCCACGAAAGCTTTAACAATTTCCTTACTTGTCGCTTGTGAAAAAGAAATCCCGGCCACGGCATTTTTCTGGTAACCCGTCAGTCGAGGTTGTTTTAATTCTATGTTTTCATAATCTTCAATAGAGTTCATTATTGCGAAAAGCACTACAGGAGCGTTGTAAGACTTATGTAGAAACAATTTCGACGTAATTTTTAAAGCGGTATTAAAACGCACCGCCTTAGTTAAGTCATTTTTAGCAAAAAGGTGTTCTTTAATGTTCATAGGTATCTTTGAAAACAAAAGTAAAGCAGACACACGTCTATCGCTATTTTGCTTAATTAGTAACGTTTATAATGACAACAAGTTTATTTGACATAGTGGAGACGCTTCACCTTGAAGCACAAAGCATTGATAGTTTATTTAGAAATAAACCGCGCTACCTATATAATCTTTATGCCAAAGAAGGTCTAAAAAAGATAGGCCTTACGTTCGGACTGAATGTTAAGGGGATGAATTTTAATGTGCCGTCGAGTTGTGTAGCTTATAAACCGGAAGGATACGAGGCATTTGTTAGGGCATACCTTATTAACTGTGATGGGAAAACTATTGAACTAAGTGTTAACCATCGAGTACCCGAAGAAATAAAGCATTTTATTTTAAACTGCGATGGATCAATATTAGATGATTGCGCCGAAGGGATATACGACAACTGCATTGTGTGTAATAAAAGCGGAAACGGAGATTGTATTGATTTACACTGCGTATCGTGCAGCGGAACAGGTAAATGCTGCCCAAGCGAAATAGAGCAGATGCTTAATGACATTGAAGCGTATAAAAACTCATGGATAAAAGAGCATAAAGACCGGTTTGAGTTTTCATCCGACCTTGAAGGGATGGCCGTGGTGATTGAATATGTAAGCAACCAAACGGCTGACTTAGATGAATGCGCGATACACCTTGACGAAAAATACACCGATATTTTAGAATACTATATCAAGTTCAGGCTTCTGGAAAACGGACAGGAAACGCTTCAGCAGTCACAGTATTTCAGGAAAAGATTTAAAGAACTTCGCGATGCGCAGATTACCAAAAACAATCCAATGACGAGAAATGATATTCTATCAATATTAACAATGAAGTAATGCCGAAAGTAAATAACATTTTTGTTAACGGGAGGATGGATAGCGATACTCACCGTTCATTAACTGACATTAAGTCTTACCGTTATGCTAAAAACTTACGCCCCTTTGGTGAAGGCGAAGATGGAGCTATGAAATTCATGAAAGGAAGCTTGCTGGTGAGCAGCAAGTTTACTGATAACGGAATGCAGTGCGTTGGAATGCATGAAGGCAATAATAACAAAATGTATTACTTCTTAGCGCACAGCAATGGTAAAAGTAAAATCGTTGAATACGATACGGAATCAAAAACCGACCGGCTTATTATTGAAGACAATACCGTGCTAAGATTTGACTTAATCAGATGGAAGAATGGTGTTGAAATATTTCCATACAAATATCTTTTAGGCGTTGATCAGGTTGGAGATAATTTAATATTTTCAGATGAGGTATGGGAGGATATTCGATGTGTCAACCTAAAAAAACCATCTGATTACGCTAATGGTTTTACTATTGATGATATTCGTCTCGCAAAGAAACCTCCAAAGTTTGCTCCTAAGATTATATCAAGAACATTTGAGACCGAAGAAAAAGACAACGAGGACAATAATAAATTCATATCATTTGCTTACAGATACAAATATTCTGACGGGCAGTTTTCTACACTTTCGTTTTACTCTGATGTAGCATTCCAGGAAAGACACCCGTTGCAGTTTGAAATCAGTACAGACAGATATAATACAACAATGGTAAATACTGTTGAATCTGTTGAGTTGATGGTAGATTCTGGAAGCAAGAGCGTTACCGACATAGAGGTTTATGCCCGCGAACACGGAAGCAACACGGCATACCTTATTTATTCAGTCAATAAGAAAGAGGCCGGCATACAACACAATTCTTACGTGACTAACATCAAGTACAGTTATTCTACAAATTATCCGGTTTTAGATGAGCAGACTACAAAGATGCTTAGCTCAAACTTTCCAAGATTTCCCAAAACACAAACTGGAGCTGGAAGCAGATTACTTTGGGCAAATTATAAAGAAGGATTTGATATTGATGTTGAAGGCGGTGTGAATTTCAATACACGAAAAAAAGTTGTAGCACCATCGGGAACTAATAACACTACGGCAGTATCAATGTTTAAATATAAAGTTGGCGTAGTGTATCTAAATGACTACAACGAATCAACAACGCCACTACTTCCGATAGACCAATCCAAAGCAGAAATACAAACTAACTTTAATGACAGGCTGCATCGCAACTTGATAGAGGTAACGGATTTGACACCGCCACCAAGTTGGGCAACGAAAATGAAGTTTGTAGTGAAAAGTGATGAGTTGAATTATGAAAACTTGTATATCACTTATGCAAAAAAAATAGGATTAAAAACCTATCTGCTTCTAACGGGAGATAATATTCAAAGAGTAAGAAAAGACGATGTCATTTTCAGAACTGATAGTCTTGCTAATAACGGCAAAGAGTATAAAGTTTTAGATGTAAAATCGTATGATATTGATGATGGACTTCCCATAAAAGGTGTTTATGCCTATTTGGAAACAGAGAATGATTTTGTGTTTGAAAAAACAAATCTACCTGATGTAAATAAGAAATACGACTTAGGTCGTCATACCATAGATGGTACAGTGGGTTCAAATAATCCGCAAAGATTTGTATCGGTTGGTGCGCCATATTCAACAAACAATAGTAGGTATTGGAATTTAGGTAAGGTTTCAAAATCAGACGTAACCCAAATAAAAGAAGGAGATGTTGTTAGTTTAAATATTACCATTGATTATCAAACTTATGATACAGCAGGTTCAAGCGCAGGCTTTCAAGACCAATATGAAATTTTGCATTTCAATAAAGAAATGTATGCTTCGCAGAATTATGACAATCCATTAGAGTTTTTTAAAAATGAATTTAACAATCCTTATTTCGATGTTGAAGAAAGCGGAAATGATATTTTATTCAGAACAAACTCTATCTACCCTGATTATGTAAAAGAAAAAGCACCAAGAATATATGAGTTTACAGTTCACAAAGATAAAGGTGGCAGAGGAAATATTGTTGTAGCAACTGTATGTAAATCAGAAGTAAGAATTACACGTGGTATCAAGCCTATTTACTTCCGCACAAAAAACCAAGAGCTTATCAACGAGTTTTATTTTGAAACTACAAAAGACTACCCTATTGTAAACGGAGAATACATTGGTGATTATATTGAAAACGGAAAACCTGTATTTGAGATTGGCTTTTATAACGGCTATTCTTGGGGCAATGGTATAGAATCCTATAAAGTAAAAGACGCTTTCAACGCTAAAAAACTGCATCATAATTTCAGAGGAACAGCAGTGTTAAAAGATGGTTATAAGCGAACACACCGACCTTATGATATAACCTACGGAGGTATTTATAACTATGAATTAGGGATTAATTATTTGGGCGTTTTCGATGCTTCACTTGCGAATTGGAAGACACTTCCGTTTCAATACGGAGCGATACAAAGAATCATTTCTACTGATAGCGACATTACGGTATTTATGCCTAATAAAGTTATCAACCTACTCTATGGTAAGTCGCTCATTATGGACTTACGAGGTAATGAAAGCGTAGGATTAAGCAACGAAGTATTAGGCGATTACCAAGTATTACCTTACGAATTTGGAATTTCTTATAATCCCGAAAGTGTAGCTACAGCAAGTAATTTAGTTTATTTTACTGACAAGCAAAGATCGAGAATACTAATTAAGGCCGGCAATGAAATTCGCGAACTTAACGCTCCACAAAGTGGAAAGCATAGAGATTACGTGGATATGCTTAATAAACACAGTTCGTTCCTTGGGAGTTATGATGATGCGCACGGTGAATTTGTTCTTGGAATAGATAATAAGTTTTCGATTGTGCATTCAATGACGTCAAATGGTTTTCCATTTGAAACAGAAAATAAGTTTGACTTTTTACTTGGGATGAATGGTAAATATTATACCGCATATAACGGTAAAATTTACGAGAACGAGGTTACGGAAGACTACAATGATTTTGCCGGCCAGGGCAATTTTGAAGGCAAGCTAACCTTTGTTGTAAATCACGAAATGGATTCAGACAAAGTTTTTAAAGCAATGCAGATACAAAGTAACACGGCGTGGAATACAAGCGTTAAAACCAACCTTACATCTACCAAGTTTTCTGAAGATGTTTACCAAAAAAGAGAAAGTTACTATTTCACAGATATTTTTAGAGACAGTTCTACACTACTCGGCATTGTAGGAGCGGGAAGCATTATTAGCATACAAGATAACACCATTACTTTTAATAAGGCTATAACAAATCAGATCAGTGTTGGGGATTACCTTTCAAACAAAGATATTTCCTACAAGTCAGAAATTGTTTCGATTAGCAAGAACGAAGTAAAAGTAGCTAATGCATCTGGCTTTAACACAGGAGATTTCGCTGTAGGACTAAAAAAACAGAATGAATCATTCAGGCCAAACGGAGTTCCTATGCGCGGGAAATGGATGGAAGTCACGCTTTCAAAATCAGGCAATGAACCTTACTATATATCAGCTGTTTACACAGAGGTGATAAAAAGCCAACTTACGTGAAATTCCAAAAGAAAGCCAACGTACTTTTGTCGATGGATTAATTTTGTGGTATTTTAATCTTAAAATCAGTATTGTTGTATATTAAAAATCAAAGTTATATATTTACTGAGATGCGGCAGTAAACATTTTGTTTATAGCTTAATTTATTGTATATTTGCGGTATGAAACAAAGAAGATTAACACATCAGGAAAAGTCAGAGTTGTTTACCAAGTATGAAACAGGTAAATATACATCTGTTGATTTAGCAAAAGAATATCCAGTTAGTTCTACTGCTATAAGTGCTTTATTAAGAAGAAATGGATATAAAGCCAAATCACAATCAGAACTACAAAGAAAATATGATATTGACGAAACATTCTTTGATGCAATTGATACAGAAGAAAAGGCTTATTTTTTAGGTTTTCTTTATGCAGACGGATATAACAATACAGACAGAAAATCGGTTAACTTGTCTTTAAAAGAATCTGATAAAGATATTCTAATAAGATTAAACGACTTAATTCAACCTAATAAACAAGCCTTT
>ERZ501061.97-NODE-97-length-32883-cov-4.215913_pt1 | contig 32883 bp, 28 predicted proteins | sample MGYA00510854_ERZ501061 | MGnify/ENA primary metagenome ERZ501061 (study PRJEB25958, sample SAMN03398515) | human skin metagenome | study: EMG produced TPA metagenomics assembly of the Human Skin Microbiome Metagenome (human skin metagenome) data set.
TTGCATAGAATCCATCGTCTCAGACCTTGCTGGTTTCGACAAAGGCGGATGCGGTGCAAAAGTATGCCCGGAAATCGCAGTTCGAACGACATGCTTCAACAAGCCTTCTTCACTGGTATCGAGCACACGCGCCATCATACTGTCTTCCAGCATGCCCATCTGCTGCATAAATTTGGCTGCCTGCTCTGCGACTGTATGAATTGAGCGTGGATCGTTAGTGACACGCTCCATTGATAGCAGACTTTGAACTCGTGTCACGAGCATATCGACAGTCGTTGGTGATATTGCCGTCGTCGTGGCAATGCCAGATTGGGGAGAGCTAGCCGCCTCATTCATAGTAGTTCCCAAGGATATAGGATATGGTGACACAGGGTGCGTTGTTTCACAGCTCAGCGGTGAGTGGCTCAGCTCATAAGCATTCTGCAACAATGAGACAAAAAGCTCTTCAACCTTTTTCAAATTCTGCTGTGTTGCCTCCGACTTGCGCCGTTTATCAGACTTACGTCCGCGATTGCTTTCAAGAAATATACATTCATGTCCACTGCGTGCGCAACGTTGGCATGGCCCACCATTCTCGCTGACCTCGCACTTCATCTTAAGTCGATGGCAATTGGTACAAGCGCGTGCGCCGCGCGTGGATTTTTGCTTTTGACCGCCAGTGGTCCCTTTCAAGACCTTACTCGAAGACGGCTCACATGCATTGTCAATCTCATTGCTACTGTTGTCCATTGTATCAGCTGACCGCTTCACCCCAATTCGATTTGAATCCCCCTCATGCGACGATTCATTCATATGAGATGACTGCGGTGTACTTAACAGGTCCGGACCTGTCTCAACGCGAAATTCTGGCAGGCTTGGATTCACATCATGCGATTCGTGCCCAATATCATAGATCATGGCGTCGTATAATGCTATACGAACGACGTGCCCGCACTAGTGACACTTTGACGAGAGGCACAATTCCCAGACTCAGAAGCGTGACCGGTTCGTGGGGAGCAGGACGCGCTGCCAAGCCCACACACACGTATCAAATCGCCAAGTAACAGCGTATTTGTACGTTCGTAAAGTCACGTAATCAAGAGCAACCCTCTGCAGGCCTCAGTGTCTTTGATACTCAAGGCGATACGAAGATTCCCACACAAGGTTGGAGTTTCCAAATAACGTAGTGTGTGGGGCCTCCGATGGTCTTCGTCAGCAACAAATAGGTTTCATTGTAACTTTCGCATCTGTTGCAACATCTGTTGTCTGATTGGGCAAGGTTTTTTTTCGTAAGCTATGTCTAACGAAATTAAGCCATTACGTGTGGGTGGCTGCAACGAGCTACAAAGGCCAGAACATGGCATCTCATCATTAACGTAATCTGGTAGGCCAGACGCATAATTCCACGATCACTGCGCTAAGGTCCGCGAGTTTGAATGCCTTTCTATAAGCGCGCGCCATGCGAGCGGCGCCAAACGTCCTTCTCAGACCGGGTGGGAGACTAGTAGCGGTTCATTAGTAAGAGGAGTTGCTGGGTTCCATGCTGCAGACGATAGGTGGTATGTACTCCTGATTTGCAGTTCTTTGGCTATTCGCAAGGTCAAAGGGGATTCAACCATTCCTTTCAGCAAACGATGCCCGCATTCGCGGCAAGATACCCCATGCCCTATATCAGGTGTACCCCATATGTTGAAACTTGCGCAAGTTGACCATAACTCCTGTAGACGGATGCATGAACGCACTTTCGACGTGTCGCAACTTTAGTTCTGCATCAGCACCATCATTGATTGGTGCTACAAGACATGTATCCCTACATGACACCGTAAAAACGGCTAATCCATCACCCCTACTTCATCAAGTCCGTAGACTATACACAAGAGGCGTATGTATACATAAGGACAATTTTGTAAATGGGAAGAAACAATAATCAAATGCTTCTAGACATTCGTTTACTGCTGGGCCTTGGCCTGCTGCGCCTTGATGACATTCTTCACAATCTTCGACTCTTCCACAAGGAATGCACGAACAACACTGTCATACGTTAGAACCAGACGCACACGTCACACTGATGCACATAAAGACGATACATACCGAGTGCGAACACAGTCAGCGCAGCGGCTACCACCGTAGGCGCGCTGGACTGTCTTGTCACGCTTAGAGAGCGTGGCGTATGCACGAGGACGCATAGCCTTGATGCCCTGGAGCTTGGTGTGACAGTCACCGCACTTGGGGGCAGTAGGCAACTTCTTCAAGTGAAGGTAGCGCAGATGCCCGCTAGGCGTCTTCACAACGCGCCGGCGGTTCGACCGGGTGTTGTAGGGGTTACGCTTGCGAAGGGTGAGACGCTCAGCCATCTACAGTTTCCGTTAGTTCCAATGTTCATGAATTGCGCGAGAGAGACTGGCCATGTCACCATGGCGGCGCCGGACACACTGGAATGCAAAGAATACAAAGCCCTTCATCATGTCACTGCGCTTTGCGCCTTTGGCGTACACCCACTCTCACTCGTTTTTTTCTCTCTATCGCGAATACACACCTTCTGGTATATAGCAACGGTGAAGAAGCTGGAGTGGAAGTGATTGCTCCCTCGGTGGACCAGTGAGCAGGCCAGATCAATTTCACGTGACTCGATATAGTTTTCCTTGTCGGCTGACTCAGCATGTAGCGGCGTGGCACGCTTGCATTTGGTCCAGGTGTGGGCGTGCACAGGCGTCTGTGATTGATTGAGTGAATTTCGGCCATCAGTGAATCAAGCCAAGAAGGTAATAGCGAGCTTGCTTATTGAGACCGGCTTGCTGTTTCTGCCTGGGACAACACTCTGTGTGTGTGCGAACAATTAACGTGAGTGCCCATGCGAGGTGTATGGACGCCAGGCTTGTGGTGCCACGCGCACGTATACCATGGTTCGATAGGATCCCTGCATCCTTCATTGCTTCGATGTGCTGTGCGATCTATTCATACCCGTCGTAAGCCGATCACTATACCTGAGTCGATCAAGCTTTCGATCCTGGACTTCCCACCGCAACCGAGGCCGACACGACCACTATCTGCACTCATGCGTCGGGCAAAGACCCTCGTCTTCAATGGGCCGAAGGGCGAGGTTGTCGTGCCATTGCATCATTTTGTCAACATGGTCTGGGCCGATAACCCCGAGACCAAACAACGCAATGTGACATTTGCCGTGGAAAATGAGGACATCAAGTTGCAACGAGGAATTTGGGGCTTGACTCGCGCACTGTGTGCAAATGCTATCAAGGGCGCCCAGGATGGCCATGAGGTCACGCTTCGCCTCGTCGGTGTTGGTTATCGTGCGAGTATTGAGCCTGATCCTTTGCCTCGCAAGCATCCACTTGAGGTTGAGCTGGAGCGTGGTCGTGGTCATTGGTATGCAGCCGAGCAAAAGCAGACTGAGATTGATCGCGTGAAGCGCCTCATTGAAGCATCCGGTCCAAATCAGCGTCTTCATTTGCGTCTTGGATATTCGCACCCTGTTTTGGTCCCGATTCCGTATGGAGTTCAGGCTGAAACTCCCTCACCTACAACCATTAAGCTCTCAAGCGCAAATAAGGAGCTACTTGGTCAGTTCGCTCAGAGTGTGCGCCAGTTCCGAAAGCCGGAACCGTACAAAGGCAAAGGTGTCTTTATCAATGATGAGCAGATTAAGCTCAAGACACCCAAAAAGAAGTAATGCCATTCCACCCACCCACCCCATGCAAGGCCGTGCATGAGTGCATTCGCATTGCGTATATGCGAATGCGTACAAACGCTGGCGTATATGTGCTTTTTTTCTTCCTCTTTCCATACCCTGCGTAACGTGCTGAAACAGTGATTCACATCGCACAGAAAAGCAACATGGTACTCCCATTGAATTCGCAAAGAGCTTATTCAAATTTTGGACAAGCCAAACATACATAATATCTATACAGAAAGCCTATGTGAATATGGTCTTCTGCTACGCTAGATCACGAGACTTGCCCTTGTGAGGGCTGCTGTTGGGGTGGTCGACGTCATTACCGTCGACCGTGTCGTAAGGAGCAGTGGCGGATGGCCGTAATACTTCATGGATCTGCGCAATTGTGCGCTCCAACGTAGCATTTGTATCTTGTAAAACACAAAGTCGCCTTCGTAAATGTTCATCGGTGATTTGCGCCAGCTGCTCCGTAGACAAGGACAGATCCGGTGCGAGGGACGATCTCGATGCAGCCCAACTGACCAATGGATGCGGCAGCTTGGACTCGACCCGCGAGGAAAAGTCGTGAATTGATGCAGGGTCAAAGAGTGGTATCAGGCCAGGTGTTGCCGTGTCCTTATGATTAGTCGCTGTTAGAGTGTGCTCTCGAGTACCAAAGCGTTTGAGCGCAGCCTGTCGAACAGCTTCGCGGGGATCCAAACCAGCCGCCGTGGAGTCATCTTTTACAGGAAGATGGTACTCTGGACGGGTGCGGGAGCTGCTTGCCTCCGGGGAAAGAGGGGCTGACATTGACGGTAGGGTATCACGGGAAGAAGTTGCTTCGGCTTGGGGAGACAATCGTGAGATCAGCGACTGCAAAGACGTTGACTCGATGCTGCCCGCTGGCATGGTTTGCTGAGCTGCATCGTGACCAACTTGCTGCTGCGATGCTTGCTCGCGGAACAGTCCAGATGTAGCACCAAGATGATCAGGTGTCTGAGCGTCCGACAAAGGAGATGGTTCTGGTGTTTGCGTCGGTACAGTACTAGGATCAGAAGTGTTCTGTGCAGCTGGAGTTGGCGCCAGGACATCTCGACGACATGTGGGACAATTCTGCTGACGCTCGAGCCAAGAGTGCAAGCACCGGAAATGAAAGACGTGACTGCATGGCAGCTTTCGAGGTGTATCGGCCAGCGAACGGGAATCTACGTCAAAGTCCTCGCGGCAAATAATGCATGTCTTGTCATGCATCTGCACGACGTCGGACTGAGACAGCGGGGGATACTTCCGGTCCATATCGCGCGTGGCGGCACGAAAGCGCAGGAGCTGAAGCGTCTTTTTGTACACAGAGTACGCAAGGAGTATGAACTGCCGAAAGGTGCCAAATGGAAGAAACACCACATGCATGTTAACGAACAGGAAAGAAAGGACGATGCTGAACGGATATACGAGTAGCATGACAATGTCACGTACATATCCAATGAAGAACACATAGCGGCTTTTTTCGTCCCAAGGCCCTTCGCTTGTAAGTGCGACGTATTCGCAATAGTAGAGGGCAATTTGTGCGAACAAGTTGACCTGCATGACCATAAGTGATATGAAGTATTGTGATACAATGCCAATAGGACCGGCATCCTGCGGCATTAGCAGAATGGCAATGGGAATCAAGATTGCCAGGAATGACTGAATAAATGCAAGCAGTCCAAGCATGCGTATGTGAAAGAAGCGAGGGAAAGTAGTCATTTGCCCCAGAGTGTCGATGCGCACGCTGCACATGTTTTGCAAGACAGCTACTAGCAGCAAAACACATCCGAAGTAAAAGAATAGTAGATCTGACCGGAATTGTCTTACAGATGAGACGATCAGCAGATCAAAGAGCAACATCGTGAGAGATTCTTGTACAGACTGACGAAGTGTTAGATGGGACGGGTCACTTTGACAGCACGCCATACGCATGCACAATCACACATACCTGCACTTCCTGTCGCCCAAGGGGACCTAAGAATATAAGTTGTGCAACTTTAGATAGTAGCACGAGCACATACACCACAAAGTTTGATAGAATCTATTACGTCGTGAGCATTGCATGTATCCCGCACGCAGCCAAACATACCAGTAGACAACCGTTACTTCTGTGCACCCATGCAGATGCCATGAAAAGGTCCAGCTGTTCATGCCGGGCTTTGTATATCATGGCTCCAAATGCAATTGTTGAAAGCATGCCATACAATGTGAGCACGCGCGCGCTCATCAGAGATGCCGCTTCAAACCGCGCCATGATTCGCTATACCCGCACTCGACTTTCTCTTGATCTATGCCTTTCTTTCGCGCTATTCTGTCTCTTTCTCTCTCGCGGCAAATTGGTTGTCAGACCACACTGGCACCAGATGGTTGGACGTGAAACGCAACCAAGTTGGACCCAGCGTCCACATCACCGACATCCACACGACGACTATGGATAGGAGATAACGCCCAGTTATATTTTAGTCATCACTTCGGGAGAACGCTGCAATTTGCCTGTTGTTTCGTGCCCTTCATTCTACTAACACGTGCATTCATCCACAATCGCAGATCGCCATCCACATTTGACATTGGCTGACGTCGGTCTTGTAAAAGGTGCGTGACGAATGGCGCAGGACACAGACCAAGTCGAGTACACACCCGAGCACCCGCCCTCAATTCAGGGTGTTTTACAAGAAAGCCAAAAACATCTACACAAGACGTATCCAGATACCTGTCCCAAGCAAGAGTTGCCCCACGAGCAGCAACAACAGGATATTCTAGATATGGATGACGCCAAAGATGGCGATCTGCTTCGCTGTCTTACGCAGAAGCTCGCACAGACATCCATTTTTGTGCGCGCCATGCACAAGCAGTTATGTGTGTACACAAATCCTAGAGGCAGGAAACTGACCATCAGATCGTGCAAGGGTAAATTCCAATGCTGAAAGTGTTTTGATTATCACCAAGGCGCGCGACAACAATCTGGTCAGGTTGACGCGTGAAGTGAGCTTGTGGCTCATGAACCGTACGCGTAAAGATCGGAAACGTGGTTTGATTGTATACGTGGACGAACAGTTACGTCACTCCAAACGTTTCGATGTCGAAGGCATGCAGCGAGACTATCCTCACTTGTTCACATCGTTTCGGGAATCAGGTACCCCCGAGACATCGCACCAGTGTTTCAACGTAGATGAGGGCCAGCTGCGGTTCTGGACGAGTGATATGTGTACACTGTCTCCTACACTGTTCGACCTGGTTCTTACCCTTGGCGGCGATGGAACCGTTCTATTTGCCTCGTGGCTATTCCAGTCAAGTGTTCCACCAGTGATTCCTTTTTCTTTGGGTTCGCTAGGCTTCTTGACGCCATTTTGCTTCGATGACTACCCATCGGTCTTGGACTCTGCCATCACAAACGGCATTCGCCTCAATATGCGCATGCGGTTCCGTGCTACTGTGTACCGTGCAATTGATACTCTGAACTCAAAGCCACGTTCCCGGCGCCGCAAGGCCCCCAAGCCCGACAGTGCAGACTCGATCTTACAGGAAGTTAAGGAATGTGGGTGGTACTGTGTGGAAATGGAGCCAGGGGCTGATGCGCCTGAAGATGCGCCTCTCTTCCATGATGAGCACGTGCATTTGTTCAGAACTCGACCGGTTGAGTCGTTCGAGTTTCTGAATGATCTTGTGGTGGATCGCGGCCCCAGCCCGTATGTTACAATGTTGGAGGTGTTTGCCGACGACATGCATTTAACTACTGCCCATGCAGATGGTCTCTGTATATCTACGCCAACAGGCTCCACTGCCTATTCCCTCTCGGCTGGTGGCTCATTAGTACATCCTTTCATTCCTGCCATGTTGATAACCCCTATTTGTCCACACACACTCTCATTTCGTCCGATGCTTGTGCCAGACAGTATGGAGCTGCGAATCGCTGTCCCACACAACTCCAGGAGCAACGCATGGGCCAGTTTTGATGGACGTGGCCGGATTGAAATTTGCCGCGGGGACCACATCAAAATTACCGCGTCTCCATACCCGTTCCCCACCGTCACGCCCGAGAATGAAACGGGTACATGGTTCCATTCGGTGTCGCGCACATTTAATTGGAACCAACGCAAGCATCAAATGGGATTCATGGTTTATGATGGCCACCCAAATCGAAAACAGTCGCGAGGCAACCCACAGACACAGAACAGTGCATCAAGCCGTGGCACTTCCAGGTCGGGAAACAGGGTCAAGGACAAGTTTTGGAGAGAGGAAAACACGTCTGATTTTGTCCATGATGCCAGCGAACAGTTTGATGATGATGATGCCGACGATGATCATGACGACGATCATTATGATGATGACGAGGATGACAACGAAGTGTTTGACATCGACGAGGCCACTCCAGAAAATCTCAGTCGTTTGAGTGGAAGCTGGGGTCAATCTTCTTTTCCTACACTCCCGGCAACGTCTACATTCTCTCAAGATAATCTATCGTTTGGGCCATCATCCAAGGGTGAACCTGTTCCTATTCATTATCCAACGAACGAACTGCAAGAGGCCAAATGGCGGTGCATTCGGAGCCCTGATCGCTTTGGACCAGGCGGACCTCCGCCAGCGCCTGGTCCCTTGAGCGAACGGCATTTAGCCACCATGGATTTCCGATTGAGAAGTAAACTAGACGATCGTGCCGCCAGGAAATGATGGCTTTGCCGCAAACTCTGCGCTTGGCCGATTTTTTTGTCCTTTTCCAGATGCAGTCCTAGACGTTGCGATCGAAGTTTTAATCCCTTGAACAGTTGGTCTTTCGTGCAGCGAAAGCCTGTGTATAGAGACATGTGCGATGAAGCCATATTCGATGTAATGGCGTGCACTTACCCAGGACTATGTCATAAACTGAATCAATGCTTGTGTAAATTGGCCCGAATTCAGTCATCTCCACAGCCGTAGCGTAACTTTGCTATTTGACTCGAGCAGATCTCAGCGACTGCATGATCCGAGCAGCATGCGTGTGTGACTTCGGGTTAAGCGGTTACGTGTGTGCTTGACCTTAGTCCTTGTCCCTAACTGTCTGTCAATGCCCAATTTTGCTGACAGCTTCGGGGCATGTGCTCCCAGTTTTTGGTGCCAGGGTCTATGCTTGTCATATCTACCACGACAGCGGCACCACATAGTAGAATAAATCTATATTTTAGCAAACAATACATCTTCAAAGTTACGACTTTACTCGCATCAAAACGCATTCCAAATTGACTCATCAGCTCATCTAGCTCAGCTGCTTAATTCGAAATATATGATACTGGGGCTCGATCCCAATTTCATGAGTTTCGGCACCTCAGCATCTCATATTACTATGTATGACAAAATGAGCTAGCACCAAGTCACGTCTACTCAACGAACTTATTATACCCACTCAGTCTCATTTTCGATGACATCAAAACTTGGCCTTAAACGGCAAGATTTTTTCGCTTCGACTGCTAGCAACAGGACCACCAAACACGATCGACGTGACCCAACACAACAACTGTACAATTCATGCCTAAGAGTAGTACAAAATGTAATGCAAATCTACCTTCGATTTTGAACTTTGTTCCAAATTTTCTTTAATGCATGAGCATCCTGGAAAACCACGAAGTCAATGTTACTAGCGACATGCGATTCTAAGGAGTTTATCGGAAAAGAGCAATCATATGAAGCTCGCACAAGTTCATGCCAATAACGAAAGTGGATCGGCATCGTCTTTCTCATGTTTGATAGGATTCTAATGTGAAGGATCAGAGCATATATTGTCTTATTCTAGATTGTTGTAACGCCAAGCCTAACGCTAATATAAGCTGAAACACGCATATATTATTCGCATTCGTTTTTCTTTTATTATCCAGCGCGCGTATATTCACAAACGGTTTTTGTACGTTTGATCATGCGTACGAACAACATCTTATCGCGGTTGAGTTGAAATGGTATCGTCCTCGGCTTGACGCGTCTAGGGCACGTAAGCGGGCTCTTAAAAACCTGGTCATTAATTTGTGGGGTTCGTACTTCTCTCGAGTCTGCCAATTACATACATTAAAGTTACATTGTGGAGAAATAAAGTTAATCCATGTCTGTTGTTTCGACACTGGAGCGACAGCATTACATGGTAGACTTGATACTTTCATCATTCAAATCTGTGATGCGATGACCGGCCTCTTCTATGCAAATCTTTTTTTCATTTTCCTGTGTATATCTTTTCATTATATTCTCGTTTGTTGCCCTTTTAATCCTACGCAAGGGAGGTTCATTTGACCTAAATGTCCAAGATCTAGTGGCTCTACGATTTCTAATCAGGTGTCTTACGTGAATGAATTCCATTATAATCTGCAGGATATACTTCTTTCTTTATCAAAAGTATTTCATGACACAATTGAGCCTCACAGAAATATTGTTGCATCAGTTGCCAAATGGGAGTTTCATCCTTTTGGATGTATCATTATTAGAGTTTCGCATAGATCTGTGCACACGATAAAGATAATGCATGCCTGGTCATAAACCTGAACCAAGGTATCAAATATTTGTTATTAATTGAACTTGTGTGGTTAATTGGGACTCTGTTTTTGATCAAGGTTTTTTTTCGGAGCCATTTCCGGTTCTTCTAGAATCTTTATCGCAACTGAAACTAAACATAGAGAAACGCATACTTGAACATTTAGCATTTCGAAGATGACAAGAAGTTGCGCCCATAGATGGATTTCTTAGTTCTTTTTAATAGGAAAATACTTACTATGACATTGAACGTATCTTCATGAAGATAAAAAGATAATCAACAGGCTCTCGTTACTGAAAGAAATTCCCATTATCATCATTTGAGATACATTTGCTTACTGCCAGAGAAATAGACATTGGAATTACTTACTGAATAGCTCGTTCGATCATGAATTATCCCCGCCGGAGAAGCCTTCTATGTCGCTGCATTTTCTTTATCGAATAAACTGGTAGGTGAAATGAACAGGTTTGCGAGACGTCGCACAGATACTGGCTTCATTCGAGTAGGTTGGCATGGACATAGATACGCTGCTCAAATTTAGCATATGAATGTGTATCCACTAGCTATGCCCATTGAGAAGGAATCTTGCTTAATGCTCAGCCATCTAGCTCACATGGCAAATCCAATCAACATTACGATCTATAATGAAGATTATTCCTAGTCTTACCATACGCGCGAAAGAATAGCATGTCCCTTTTTAAAAAGAAGTACAGACAGGTCGCTAAGATGTGGCTAGCGGACTAAGCAAAGTTCTCATGCGCAGCACCGAGCTTATTGACTAGGGAGTCACGTCAAAATAGACACGAAGTGCTAGAAAATCTATCACTCGGACCATGCCAGACACCGGTTGAACAAATCCCGGAACGTGCTTACAGCCATATGACATTTTCTCTCCCATTCGTCCAAGAAAAGCAGGGCCTTGGTAGTTTGGATAGGTCAACGAACCAACGTTACCTCATTTGATGATGTGCGGAAATTAGTCTTAACGGATATATTACTGACGGTTACACAGGCGCGTGTTGGCCCAAATTTCAATGTCTCGCGGCATATTTGATAAACTTCCGCTCCTCAACGAGCCAATACCAATTGTGCCTTGGCTGCTGCCAATGGCTCGAGAGACGCGCGCACAGACCAAAAAAATTGCCACAGCCACCACGTTTTCGGCACTGGACATATCTTCCGACCTCCGAGTTCCGATCCTGAGCCTGCTGCCTTATTGCGAAAAAAACTAGTTATCCGCATATACAACTTACTCTCTGCGTGGTCTGGCACGACATTCGGATTGAATTGGTTTGACGGTGGCTCCATGCCATTCTCTTTTGGGCCGTCTACACCACCCCCTCGTCTGGATACACATACCTTTGGCTCCTCATGCTCATCAACTAAGTTACCGAGAATCCGTGATGTGCTTGGTGATGAACTATGTGATGGTGACTTGCGACCATCCGCTAACAAGTCGTATACGCATGATTTACAGCAGCCTCCCGTATTAATGCATCCTATGTCGGCCCCGCGCATGCTGGGCCCGTTCTCTAGCATTTCTTTACAAACCCCTTCACCGAGTAAAACACCGACCCGTCGGCGCGCGCGCTCGGCTGTTCAACCCTACAGTTCGAGTTTGATATGTTCGTCTCGTGAAGATCCATTCTTGACTTCGTCGCCGCATTCATCAAGTTCGATGTTACCAGTGATTCTTCAGCGCATGAAAATGGACGATGAATACAACGATCATACCGGTGAGGGACCAAGCTCGATTCATACCTCTGATGTGCAGCGCTTGCCTTCGCAACTATCGTGGGAATCATGTGCTCCCGCGCACCATGCACACTATGCATCGTTATCGCGTCTCTCCATTAGTGAACGTGCTGGACCTTCCCGCTCTCAAGGCGGACGAATCCGACATGCTTCTAACCGATCGTTGCCTAGAGGCGACTGTTTGCTTATGAAAGAGACTGCTGCTGAGCAACAGCCATCTGCACCGATCAGCATACCCGAACCGCACGACGAATACCATCCTCGTTCATTGTCGCGAAGTTTTTCCTCTTACTCTGCTGCCAGTGGGACTAGTGAAGGATTTCCTTACACGCCAAAAATGGGCACATCAGAGATCAGTACAGATGAAGAACGTGGCACAGGCTTGGAGACTCTACCGAGGAAATCCCCTATGCAAGTTTCATCGCTCCTCTTGCCTGAGGATCACGAGCGATCACCTAACGGCCCGTTTTCACTTGCACAGTTTTACGGTGAACCATCGTCTTCTGCCGAAAGCAGACCTCCGGAGACTGAAGCCGCAATATCTATTCCTAACAAAAACTTTGTATGCAAATCAAAACCATCCAACTCGCATGCTGGAAAGTTCGAATGCAGTTACTGTCAAAAGCGGTTCTCGCGACCATCTAGCCTACGAACACACATACATTCTCACACAGGCGAGAAGCCATACCGGTGCGATGTACCAGGTTGCGGTCGATGCTTTAGTGTTCATTCCAATCTTCGGCGTCACCAGAAAAACCACAGTTTGTCAAGTCTTACCCCTATCATACACCAAGATATAACGCCGCCGCAGTATCAGTAACGAAGATCAGTTGTTTTAGTATCAATTCGTTTTGCTATTCGAGATCAATTTTTGAAGTAGGCATTACTTGTCTTGCACTTGCGCCGCCGCGCTCTGATTACGACTTGGCATTCCTTTGCTTATGCGAATAGCAACAAGAAACTAATTTTTCCAGTTCAGATATAGCCAATCACGTACTGTCATTTCAGCGAACCTCGTCGTACTGGAATCAATTCAGAGACGTGGTTTCCACAGCCACTATTTCCACAAGCAGTCGCGGCAGGAGACGTGCTGATCCTCTGGTGTGCCTCGAGAAGAAGCCTACCTGTATTGTTCATGCCCACCCAATATGCAAAAAAGCAAGGAGTACCGACTCCAACACCGGCAATGTCTCATTTGATGCCCCGACAGGAAGTAACGACTGTGGTCAGTCATACAAGTTCTGTTGAAGCGCCTGGGAGGACAGTGACGCTGGATCGCACATCGACGTCTTATGCACCGCCGCCGCCCCAAACAAACTCACCAGAGCCTGAGAAGAACGATTCCAGTACACCAGCAGGCCCCGTAGCAGGAGGTGTTGTTGGAGGTGTTGTGGGACTCGCCCTGATTCTAGGTGTTCTTTGGTACCTGATTCATCGCATTCGACGTAATCGTGCCACACGTGCTTTGGATGATATGTACGCCGAAACTGGTATGGGAGGCGGTGGCGTGGATCGCCATGCACGTACGCGAGCTAATAATCCGGCCACTATGCCTTTGTCGAGCTCATGGGACTCTGGCACGCCGATCCACATGGAGCAGGATATGTACGATGCACCGATGGCTGTGCCAACAGATCCGACACAAACTGCATTCGCTGCACCCATTCATTCGCAAGCACGCCAAGACTCACTTGATGCTCCGGGCTTTATCACACATCCATTGGAGGCGGATGTGCCTTGGCAGACTCACATCATCCCGGAAGACCCGTCGGTGTCTGTCGCTCACCAAGCCCCGCATGAGTCGTATGTACCTGAAGCTTTGCGCGTAACAAATGCTGGCTTGGAGCCGACAACTCCACCTTCCATGCCTGCGTATGCTCAAGAAGCTGAACAGGCAGTTGAGGAAAACCCTCGAATGGGCACTTTGATATCCGAGAGGACTCAGCCACCTGGCACAGGTACACAGGTGAACCCCACGTTGCTTACAGTTAGGCCTGATAACAGCACATCCCCTAATGGAACTATACCGCCGGGAACGTCTCACTCTGGCACTGCTTTGCAGTCGACGCCAGCTGAGCTTTCCGTGAACACAAATCATTTGGAACGGAATGCAAGTTTAGCCGAAGACGAACGTTCACCTCTATCAATGTACATGTGGCTTCCATCTCACAAAGTGGCCGGCATCACTTCACCAAGTCAAACCGCGTCACAAACACCTGCGACTAATACTGTATCCACCGGCGACTACTCCACCCAAACATTGAATCGTGTCAACTCTAGCTCTTAGTCTCTTATCCTGCGATTATATGAGAGGGAGAGAATATGCTGCATATATTGTTATTTCTGCTCATTCCTTCGCGCACTATTGTTGTCCTTCAGTTCTCTGACTGTCATTTCACCCCATTTGTTAACTCCCCGTTCTGTTACTATAATCTTTCAAGACCTCGTAGCAACCCGGAACCATGTACTAAAATGCACGAACCTGTGTAAATGATCTTATCCTGTATATGAGAAGGTTGCTGATGGATCCACAGAGTCACCGCTGTATCTGCGGAGCCAGGCTGAAGCCAGAAAGCACTAGCATTGATGCTGTTCACATACTTTTGCAATACTGAGAGGGTCACTCTTGGCGGTGTTACAATAGAAAGGCTCGTCTTTTGTGTGGCAATCGCTTGGCCCACGTCCGTGATCGTGGAAATCCCCTCAATATTAAGTAATTCAGGATGCACCGGTGTCACAGGCAGGTGCGTGTGGATATACCATCTGAGCACCTTGTTCCCGAATTTGGTTCGATCTTTACTTGCTCCAACGACCAAATAATGATTACTGTCAAAAAAACGGCGCAAAGCGCGGGTCTCGGAGGGCTCTATTTGTATCGTCATTCTGGTGTGTTCAAGAGCCAAGAAATTGTAAAAAGTGGCAAGGTGTGTGTCTACATGATGCTTGTGGAGGTGGCCGATGCGCCTTGATAGGTGGCATTCCTCATATTGTGTGCATGTACAAATTGCTGGACTTGAGCTCCAGCGAAGGCGAACAATATGTGGCATGATTCAGACGAGATGCTAGTGGCCGAGTTGGCAAAAATAGCGTGTGAGTATCATGTAGGTGTATCAGAGAAAGCATCTATGGAGATACTGCTTCGTATTATGGGCGATGAATTGCGGAGTTGTCGGCTACGAAACGAGCTGGGCCAATCGAACTTGCCGACCTTGTTGGTGCGGATCCTCCAAGAAGCTTCGATGCCTGAACGTATAGAAGCACTTCGTGTGATGGCCAACCTATGTATTGATCATGGTGTGTACCAAATTATGCTTATATGCAGACGTGAACCGCAGAAAGCTGTTGGAAGTTGATGTCGTTCCTGCTCTAGTTCGCAGTTTGAGCGAATGTGGGGGCGAAGATACACCAACGATGCTGCAAGTGCGCTGGACGCTCATGACCATGGGAGCGATACTTAATATGCAGATGGATTGCGCACCTGTGAAAAATGCGTTGTGTGATGATGGTGCCGTCCCTTTGATTATCACTGCACTGGCCAAGATGACGTCACTGAACTCGATGCAGGCGTCAAGAGATGCAGCGAAATATAGCACCAGTACACAAGCGATTGAATGGGGTCTACGTGTACTTGACGATTTACTCACGAGTGAGGAAACCCATTCCTATGCATGGATTCCAACCGCTGCAGAATCGCTTCTCGATCTGCTCCAAGTTTGGAACCGCGTGCATCCACCGACCTCTTCTTCTTCCGAGCAGTGTGACAAGCTAGAGCAGCAGCTGTCTATCATTGAAAATCTATCGAATATCCTTGACCACGAGGCGCAAAATTCGTCTTTCTGCGCGGCTATGACGTCCGCTGATACGCTGAAGGCGCTTCAGACATTATTGAACATTGTACATGACGTCCACCTTCTCCCTGGATGGCAAATAATAGGCATGGAAGCGAACGATACGCTTCTGTCAGATGCGCACCAAGTCATCGGTCATTTGAAAAAGGCTGCAACACATACAGTCGTTGCATTAGCTGGGGAGGACACGAATCTCGACCGGCTTTGTCCTCTAGATGGGGAGGAAGTGATCCAGCCCAACCACCTGATTGATACACTGTGCGACTGGTTGTCCGACGTCGATGGTGATCCCAAACAAATTGTGTGTGCGGTCCTCGTTATTGGCAATCTCGCCCGCGATCACATCCGAAGTGTGGCACTAGCTAGTCGTCCTTCTTTACTTGAGAGCATGACACGCCAAATGCAGTGCCATGCCAACGATGTACACATCGCATATGCGGTAATCCGCGCAAATGGCAACTTTGCCATTCCGGACAAGAATAAGCGCTGCGTCGCATCTTCTGGCATTCTGCGCGAGGCTTCCATTTATTTGGACTCTCAGCATGACATGAAGCGCCCTGTCCAGGCTGGAGTGTTGATCTTGCTTAAGAACCTTACCTCATCAGTCTTATTACCTGATCTTGCTCTAGATGTTCTTGGTGTTGTGCCTGGTACACCCACGAACATTCTCGCTGATCTCATCCGCCTTTGGGACTCGTCCGATGATGCTACGATGAAGCTACGGATCGCTCGCATTTATGCCATGCTTCTTCGTTGCATACACGGAGTTGATGCGAGTGATGATCACTTGCATCAGCTAGCAACTGAATCTGGCATTTTGCCAAGCGATTTACAGCAGGGATTCAAACAAGCTCGAAAAAATCTGCAAATAAGTCAAGTGATCGACGCGCTCTGCTTCCTTGTGTGCCATGCCAAAAACCATGTTGTGCTCATGAACGAGGGGCTCTTGGGTCTCGTGCTTCTTACTCGCTCTCATGAGTCCAACGGGCTTGCAGCCGATGCAAAATCGGAAGTAGCGAATGGTGTGTTTAAAGATTGGCCCACGCCAGCTGAAAGTCTTTTCCCCTCAGTCGCTGAGGCATTGCCATTCGTGATAGATACAATGCCATCTCAAGTCGCTAGTAATGCTCATGTGCTTTGGCTCTTAATGGCTGAAGATGAGCGCGCAACCGCGAGGCATCTTTCTGAAAAGGTGAATAAAGCTTGGCGGAAGCAAAATGAACAAGCCCGTTAAGAATGAAACTTGCGATGGACTTGATATTCGGATTCTTCGCTCTGAATTTTGCACAAAGCTCCGTACTGGTTTTCAGCGATCAGAACGCAAAGCACATAAATACTCCTCACTTCACCGTCTATGTAAGACCTTCTACCTTATATTGAGCTTTGCGTTCCAGAAGGACCTTATTAAGCTATTACCCAAAAGCAAAAAAAAAGAAAAAAAAGCACGAAATCCATAGCGGACACTCTTCGATGTGTCGCCATGAAAAAGTCTAGAACAAACAACCATAATTAGGCATCATCAACAAGGAATCATCATGCACCCAATTGAAATCCGTGGTTCTTTGCCTACTCCAGCATCACTCATCCACTTAGACAGAGCCGGCGAAGGAGCCACGGAGGGTGTTCACAGCGCTGGCGCGGTTCTCAAAGGCCTGCACAAAGTTTGTGAGAAGAGGCAGACGCTCCTGTGAGCCACCCGCAAGCACCATCCTAGGGTTTGTAGCGCGGAAGTCCCGCAGAATAGGGAACAAAAACACAGCGACCCACGTGGGCTCCTTGCCAAGAATGAACGACGTCTCTGGCAGGATGTGCAGGCGCTCCTGCACCTTGGTGATGATCTGCTCAAGCTGAATGAGAGCATTCATAGCGTTGTCAAAATTCTCCGTTAGAGCAGCATGAATGTCAGCGTCGGACGCTCCATTGTTGCGCAGAGCAAAAAATGGCTTCACATAGCGGTCTTCGACAACCGTCTGAATGTACGAGCTAACAATGGTGTTCAGTTGCAGAACATTTGATCGCAGCACAACACTGTCAGCAAACTCCCGACTGTGCTCGTCCTGAATCTTTGGCATAAGACAGAATCTGCCGCTACATTTCATAAAACCAACGAGCTCCGTCAGGTACTGGCAGATGGCCGTCATTTCGAACAGCACGACAGCGTCGCGGGTCGAGTAAATGCCATTCGGGCGGTGCACGAGAACAGGAATCTTGCCAAAAGGAGAAAAGTTCGCGATCTCAGGCGAGTTCGGCATGCTCGGATGGTGAATATACTTGACGTTACACTCTTGGAGCGCAATCAGCAGAGCCTGCGTCTGCGTCGAGAGCGAGGTGCCGAAAATCTCGATCGTTCCGAGACTCTCGGGCTTGAACACGTTCACTTGCATAAGTGCGGATGACATGGTGCAGAATGATGAGGGACGCTAGTCGTGGTGGGAATAAACAAGTAGGCTAATCCTAACTGTGGGTTCTCAGTCGGAAATTAATCGAGGGCGTTCTTTAGGCTGCTAATGCAGTGCTGTGTTGTTACAGTTTTATTTCCCACTTAAGCCTGCGTCTGTAGCCGTGCGCGGCGCGGGATATTGCTATCCGTCTATCGCCTCATCGGCTCCACGTGCGCGTGCTCTTGTCGCACGTGCAGATCAATTCGCGTGTGTGCTGGTTGTGCCTTGCTTCCACTGGCCGCACGTTCCCTAGGCTTTGAGGCCTCTATTGGACAGAAGACAAATTTGCCAAGCCCCCACTTCTTTTGCGTTGGGTCCTCATGTCACATCATATTCCCAATAGCGGATCTCAAGACACGGAGTTGTATGTCTATACAAACATTATAGCTGTTCACCGCTAACGATACAGTCATGACGCCCTTCGTGCTCGTGGAATCATTCCCCCCAAAGAGCCCTCTCGGTCGCCGTCGCCGGAATTACCGACCGAAACCGAAGTGCGCGAGCGTTCTCGCTTACAGGCCAGTGTAGCCGACCTAGACGAGGAGCTTGAGATTGCTGATGATGATGAGGAACGCATCTTGCAGCGTCTGCGTCAGCAGCGGATGCAAGAGCTAGCAAGAGCTAGTAAAAAAGCACGTTTTGGTCGTGTATACCCCATTTCTCGTCCTGACTATACACGTGAGGTCACCGAAGCCAGCAAACAGTTGGGTCCTGACACTTCTAACGTCAGTGGAAGTGATACCCAACAAGGTCCAGCTGGCACAGGTGTCGTTTGTTTTCTTTATCATCCTAGCATGGATACGTCCAAGCTCCTGGCTGGATATCTCGATACCCTTGCAGAAAAGTACCCGTCAACCAAGTTCGTGAGCATCGTAGGAAGTCAATGCATTCCGAACTATCCTGACCACAATTTACCTACACTACTCATATACAGAAGTGGTGAACTGCGACGGCAAATCGTTGGCCTACGCCCGGAAATTGGGCTGGATGGCATGCGGACGAAGCTTGCAGGTATGTGTCTGATGCTTGGCGAGCCTGAGTATAGACTCACACATTCTCCTCAGACATTGAGTTACTTTTAGCAGCAACAGGTGCTATTGAAAAGCCCAAAGCTCGCTACGAATCATCGCGCCATACAGATCAGGAGGACGATGAAGATGTCGAAGACCGCGAGTTCTCACCTTCGCGCCGCCCCATGCAGAATCGTCCGATGGGGAGTGCCTGTGATAACGATGACGATGATCTCGATTGGGACTAAATCAAATGATATTACCCTGATGGCGGAATTTCTCTCCTTCCTGCGTATTTTATAGATGACTCGCAGGGTTCGTGTTCGCGCTTTTGTATTATGGCTACTGCAAGATCACCTAGGCCAAAGCAAGGACTTTCTCTCTAGTCAGAGAGCTGTGAAACATGCTATAAAACCCCCGAAGCTCAAGTACTTCTGCGAACGTGTGTTCTGGACATTGTATTCATTACCACGCACGGAGTGCATGTACAATTCCAAGCCAGGCTCGTTATGTAACATGTGATCCATGAATTGTGGTCGCAAATTAAGTCCAGAGCTAAAGTTTCTTCAAGAGGACCTCAAGCTATCGAGTCGCCTCAAACGTTTATGGGCATCCTTTGGCACAAATTTTCTGTCTCCATGTGCAACCCAATGATACAAATCTTCTTCGTATTTAACCTGAAGCTACACAGAGGCCCCTGCATCATTATCGCAGTATGTGTTATGGTGCACTGGACCAGTTGTGATGCGCCATACATACAGTGTTTGAAATGGACATCAGCAACACCATGGGCTTGTACACTTCCATCACGAGGAATAAGGACAGGACCCTGGACGTTGCAATTATAGATCGTGTCCCACGCACAGGCAGCAATCAACAGTACATGTATATTCAACAGAATGTATGTTGCTCGTCTAATATAGAAAGATCGCATGGTCAAGTCTCCCTGAGAACCGCTCGATAACATGCCTCCATGTAAGGTGATTGAGAGTCAGCACTTCCACAAAGCCTTCCTTTTCGTCGTGTTACTGTGGATTCAGTTCAACAAAGGGTATTCGGCCCTGGTTAAATCCTGAACGCATTCATGTACTCGCAGCACGATCACCAGTTTATCTGACTTTCACCAGGACATACTGTTACAGCTGATTAGGATATTGCGCATTGAAATGAAACTGATCACACTTAGTCCCACACAAAGAAAGGCAATTACATCTGCGTGCGCGTCAGAGCTTTTTCGTCGCTCTTGCCAGTCACTCAAGCCAAGTTCTGGAAAAAAGTGAACTATTCGTATTGGAACTGTATCCACGCACAATTCCTGTAAATGAGCATAATGAACAGCTTCAAGCCTGCATTCTAAAAGATAATATGCCCATCAACATGCCAGGCTACATTTGTTCTTTGCTTGATAAAATCCACTCACAGGTATGCCAGCTCAAGGACATGCTTCGCGTCACTTTCACTCGTATACATAACATTTCGTAACAGGGCATACTTTAAACCCCGGCGGACGTAGGAACGAGCTAAGAACTACAATAAATCACCAAGACACAAAAAATCGTCAAGAAGCAGCAGGTAGTGCGGTGAACATCTCATCCTCTTCCTGTTGAAATCCGCCTTCTTTTGGTTTTGCAGCACCACCGTACATTTTATGTCTCGTCAGCAGGAAATACAACAGTACGTCTTTCTGATAAGCATGCATTGTGTGAGAGCGGTTTACATGACTCTGCAAGAAATGGCGACGCATACGTCAAAAGTCCTTGTTATCCAGCGTGCTCACAAGTTCAAGATGTCTTCTGACTGCATTTTTGTGGCGCATATTTGTATGGGAGACAGGTACATGCCAATGGAATGCAAGCTAGGACGTCAGTAGGTATAAATCGCACGAGAGCATCGAAGGGGATCATAGGCCCACGGAAGAAGCTGACTCATGGATTGAGAGAGCAAGCTAGAAGTCAAGTTTCTGGGATGTATATGTGAGCGGCCATGCTTACTTCTCAACATATTGTAGATGAACACACGTACGATCAAGAAAAAGAGCATGTTCATTAACACATGCAGACTCGTCCAGACAAGCGTTGGAACCAGCTCAGGGTAGAGGCGCATCTCGGCAAGACCGAGATGCGCGGCATGCACGCCATAGAATGCACGACACAGTAGAGCTGTGAAAAGATTGGATATCATCTCTGAGGCCCAGATAGCCAAGGAGCCGAGCATGGTAAGGCGGTAATTATAGGGATCATTGTCATCAAACGCAAAAAATGGGTATAATGGCTGGTTGATACCAAAATGAAGAAGTGAAAGCCATCCGAGAAAGGCTAGCATCGTTGTGTGTTGTGCAATGGTACGTAAATAAAAATACAAGCTGATTTTCTCAACATGCATGCCATGTGAGATTGGACGTGAGCTGAATCGATTCAAGATCCATAGCCATGTCTGTGACATGCAGAATGGATACCACAAACACACCCAGGTTGAGCTAAGAAGCTGAATCAGAGCAAATTGATCAAAGCTGCGCAGCCGGGCGAATAGGTTACGATAAAATATGAAGTACACCATGAAATAGTAGTACTTGAAAGCGAACAGTAACGCTCGGCTCCGCACTTTTTCGGACATGATCCACTGCACAATCGCGCTCAGAACGTGTACGGTGAGCATCCAAAATGCCACGTAAAGTGTGCCGTCGGTGCCAGTGTGAGGCAAAGTATTCATGTACACGATGGCATAACTTTGTCCGGCAAGCAGAGTGAAGAGCGACAGTCCCAAGCTGACCATGAACCAAAGAAAGCGTCGATATGATGAAGGAATACGCCACGCCGCCTCTGTCGAGGCGAAGGGCTTTTGCACGTCTGTGACTGATAAGCGATACCGTTGGCGACCACTTCTTCGAAGTCCAATCAGGCACACGAAAGCTGGCATCGACATTGTCGCAAAAGTAAGCAAAACCCATTCAGTTTTAAGCTGCCACTCCGGTTCATGCTTATGCGCTTTGTTCGTCGCGTGGGACGTTTTGTCTCGAGAATTCGTTGGCTCAAGCTTGTGAATGATGTAGCCAATCCAGAGGCTCAAGACCCAGAAAAATGTGTATGACATACGAGCACCGATCGAAGCAGGCCACCAGTTTAAGCGATACAATGTGAAGAGCTGCGTCACAAAGATCAAGGCCACAGACACGTAGCATCCATAGTACCAAAGTAAGAAAAACCAGAATGTGGCATTAGAAGAGCGTGGATCTCCATCGTCCAGAGGAAAAGGCATGCCACACCATAATAGAACGAGCAGCACAGGAATCCATATCAAGACACACAAGCGTCGTGGCGAACTGCTCAGCAGTTCGTCAATGACCTGTGTCGTTGGGCGAAACGCATGCTCCAGCATGGGACGTGTATTAGGTGCCGGGGATGCTGGCTGTTGCAAAAGCGGATCAGGGCTTTCCATCGTGCGAAACGTGCTTTGCGTGCGGAATCCCACAGGACCTAAAGCACGCGAAGACGAGTCTCCATGCCGCAAATGAGCCTGCGGTGTCGACTGATCTAGTGTGCCGTATGTACCGGGGATTGCGTGCCGTCGGCGTTGCCGATGGAATCCCCAAAATACATTGCCGCCACCACCGAGGTACCAATCGGTACTTAGGTCGAATGGAAGCCGCACCGTGCGTCTATGAGAACGACGAGTGTCGTGACCGAGCCAGAATGTGTCTTCAGAGGCAGCATCAAGCTGCGGCGAGGGAGGAATCAGCGATATGCGATGCCGTGATGAAACAGGTGATACGAAAGCTGTGGGATTATCTTGATCACTCGCAATGTTATCGTATTCTGAGTCACTGGCACTCTCACTTTCGTTGACCGTATAAATCGTCGACCCATTCCAAGGTCCTGGATATAGTGCTTGCTCCTCGTTGGATAGCGACGGGAGATCACGGACAGACGAGGTGTTGGCTACCGGAGCGGCCATGTCTGCCGCTGTGTCGTGAGATTCAAGCTCACACAGATCTCGAAGTTAGAGAGCAGCAGCGTTTCGGCGACCAGTCAAAAAGAACAGGGGGTCTGTTCAAGTTTTGTGAATCATCGGGACGTTGATCGGGGTTGTCCATGAACGCAATCAACATCGCGAAGCACTGGAAAAAAGCCCAGCTGCGCATCGAGCAGACTGCGATTTTGGCCGACAAAGCAACAAAATAACCTATAACAGGAAAGGCCATAACATTGATATATGGATGAGTACGTATATATCTGAGTGTTGTGTGAACGTATGTGGTATGAATGAGAGGGATGTGACTGAACGATCAGAGATAGCCCGAGGTGTAAGGAAAGAGAGTAGCTGGAAAGGGTGGATGGTGATACGCAAAGGACAAAAAAGTTCATAGAGAACAGGATTAAACAGGATGGATCGGGCCTTTACGATGCATCCAAGAGTTTTGATGTGCTTTTAAGAGCATTGGAACGCTTCCACTGAGACACATCACCGGACATGTCGATTGTGGACGAGGGAACCACGTCTTCTTCGGCCGTGGATTGCCCAGTCGTCGGTCGCATAGACATTTCAACATTCTCACCAATTGTGACGGTAGTGGACGGGACCGACATGTTTATGTAGGCAGAGTTCCGTTTCGACTTGCCTCGAAGACCATTGAAAGTCGTCGGATTATGCGCATGCTGAACGAGTTCCGTCGCCTGGATTGCGCGCACGTCTTCAATGGTGGGTAAGTCTGTCAATGGACTGGGCTTCGGCAACACGCGCCGTTTCACTGGCGAGGAAGAGTTCATGTAGCCGCTGCCAATGCCATCGGGCCATGACATATCTCTCGGCAGCGCTGGCGAATTATTTGCAGACGATTTGCGCGAGCGATTGGGCGTCTTTTGTAACGGATCAAGTGGGTCGTGTGTGGATGAGGAAGTGGAAATATCGGGGATATCATCAGCAAGGTTCTGATGAGCCTCATTATGCGCTGGTAGCGAAAACCCTGCGACTTGCCAGGCCAGTGCAGACCTGTCGAACCAGCTATCGAGAACGGGCCATCGAGCGTATTTGCCTGCGAGCCGGAACCGGATTGTGCCTTCGCCAGCTCTTTCGCCGGAGCCGGTAAAGTATGATTCGTAGCCAATATCATCTTCCATGGAGTCTTCTTGATTCGAATCGCCCAACACGAACGAGGTGCCTTTTTCCAACTCATCCACAAACAAAGAGAGAAAGTTGGCCCAGCCTTCTGGTCCATCACAGCCGTACAACACCATTTTGGTATCAAAATCACGGCCAAACAAGATCACTTGGCCTGGCTTGCCATCGCCGCGCGGATCAGGCGACAAATCCACACCCAGGTAATTCCCCATGCCATCTGCGACGAGGGGAATCCAGCCTGGATGCGAATACTCTTGGCGTACGCGCCCTGGTGGGCAAGATCTCATGTGCCGACGAAGTTGTGGGTTGTCACCTGTTTCTGCATCCTTGTCAACGTGACGCCAAAACTGCCATTCACGCAAAATATCATCAGTGCCAAGAAACGGTAAACCAAAAAACAGGCCATCTTTACACGTTGCAAGAGACTCGACTTCCTGTCCGTCGCAGCAAAGAAGCCATTCACAAACGGCCTGTGGAAGGGTTTGTCGAATCCCATGTTGAAGCATTGCAAGCTGTTCCTGAGTCGCAGGCCAATTGAGAGTATCGCGAAGCTCTTCATAGTTTTCATCACAAAAGTGTTTCAGGCGATCCCACGCGCGAACGACGGAGCCGCCACGCCGGATATTCGTCGAAAAAATTGGCAAGGAGGTCTGACTATCGTCCGCACTTTGCGTGAGTGCTGCCGTAGAATGAAATCCACTCATCCCATGCGAGATGGAAGCGTGCCTCGGGCCGCTTCCGGTACCAACCATGCCGACACCTTGTTGCCTTGGCGGCCAGGACCATTGGTCCATGCCAAGTAGGTCCGTTAGTGTCGTCAGCAATTGGCGCGCCATTCACCAAATCCAGTTGTCCCGAAAAACCAGCTGCCACAGGCAGGCACAAAGACGCGCTCGTTTCAATGGAATCTGCCACACCACGTAGCCTCTGCGCTCTGGGCCTCGCGTTCCAACCGAAGGAAGGGTTGGTTGGACGTAGGGCGTCGTGTTGCCGGGTCTCAGCGAGTCGAGTCGCGGCCGCGTTGCGCTTTGCAACAGGGCGCAAAAAGGATTTATGCACACTGCCACGTGTTTTCAGTATCGAGCATGGCAGAGGCTCTGCGCCCATGTAGGTCTCGTTGGTTTCTTTTACACGGCGGAGGCGGCCTATCGTTTGGCATGACTATTGGCCATACTCCACCGCACCCCTTAGCCACCATAGAAAAATGCATGTGTGTGGATTTGCATGAAAAGGCGCGCGTTACAGCAGCGCCACATGCCTACATACGAGGTAGGACCTAGTAGGCAGAAAGACTACCACACAGCTACATTATGTGCGCGACTCGAGAAGTGTGTGTTGCTAGAAAAGCTGGGTGTTTTTGGCTGAGTGTGGGTGTGCTGCAAGCGTGAACGAGCCAAAGCTCCTTCTGCTGGACCTAAAGTCGCGTGTGCTATGTGGGCCCAGCTGAGTCTGTGGCTACTTGCACTTACGGCCTGTGCATTTGCACACAACAATGTCTCGAGTCTTTGGGGCACGTACCGGCCACAGCTTCTTTTTGGGATGCGGCCGCATGTCCCTGAAACACTCGTGACAGGACTAGTGTACTTTTCGCCAGAGAGTCTTCAGCGGGGCATCCCCGTTCGGCATAGTGCGTCTGAGAATCAAGGCATGGACGCTATCAAATGGGTCTACCATGATGGCCGGAATTTCGGCATTCAACACTTGGTCGATCGCGAAAATAACTACATGATAGAGACAAGCTTCGTCAAGACCGGGCATACTGAAGGCCAGCCAGGTCATTGGGCCGCGCGTGTGCGTGGCACTGTGCTTGATCCATCCAAACCTGCGCACCTTTTGACCTACTACTATGTCGGTTCCGAAAGTGCGCGACACTCCCTACAAGTTGACGAGCACGGAATGGTACATGGTCCCAATTTGGGCGGCTTTTCGATGCGCACAGAGAGTGCATCGTACAACCACCCTATTGATGGGGATAGTGAGATGATGTTTGCGGGCCTGAGTATTGATCCGGCTGAGACTTGGCGTGGTGCAGATGTGATTCTTGGCGAACACGTGCATCAACACCAGGAAATGATGCGACAGAAAGCGGCCCAGCCATCAGCTTATCTGCGACTACTTAATACGACCGAGGCGTCAGCGACCTTTTATGCTATGCAAAAGACGTTCCAGGGCAACTTTTCCTACGATGTGTTTTTCGATAGCCATGTTTCACCGGCGCACGCGAAATTGCCAGACTCGGAACATTTCACCCTTGCACTTGATGCGCACACCAGTACATACGAGCAAGAGTTTGAGCAACGCTTCCACCTCGCGTCGACATTCTCGCCAAAACAGGTCGCATATGCGCGCGAAATTACATCACAACTGATTGGCGGTATTGGCTACTACTACGGTGAGTGTCTCGTCGATCGACGGCCCACGAACGACTCAGGTCTCGTGCTGCATGACATGCATGGGGCAAAGCCTCATCCGGAGGGCCCGTATGAATTACTCACGGGCACACCAAGCCGGAGTTCCTTTCCGCGTGGCTTCTACTGGGATGAAGGATTCCATCTCCTCCACATAAGTGCGTGGGATCCCAAACTTGCGCAGGAAATCTTTGAGTCGTGGACGCGTTTGATCGATGCTGACGGTTGGGTTGCTCGGGAACAGATTTTGGGCAATGAGGCGCGGAGCCAGGTGCCGCCCGAGTTCCGCACACAGTACCCGTTGCATGCGAACCCACCGACGCTAATTTTTGGGCTCAACACGCTGTTGGCCGAGTACGAGGCTGAGCTAGCCAAGGTGCACGAGGACGTCACGGACGTCAACAGCTTCGCAGGCGTGGATGGATCGGCTCAATCTGACATGGAGCGTGCCAAGCAGATGCGAGAGCACTTACTTGCGCTGTATGAGCCATGGCAGCGGCATTACCGTTGGTTCCGCCGCACGCAGCGTGGACAGATCAAGCAATGGGGTCGTGAAGCTTCAGCACGGAATGAGGGCTACCGCTGGCGCGGTCGTTCCGCTACGCATGTGTTGACGAGTGGGCTTGACGACTATCCTCGTACAGCGACGCCGCATGTGGGCGAGCTGCATTTGGATCTGCACTCGTGGATGGGCTTGTTCGCTAAGTCCATGGCCCGCTTTGCCGCGGCACTTGGTTTGGAGGACGATGCATTCGAGTACGAGACGCACGTTGAGCGCATCACTGCCAATGTGGTTGACCTGCATTGGAGTAGCACGCATCACATGTTCTGCGACGCTTCTGTCGACGAGACAGACGAGTCATACCACGAATGCCATGCGGGCTACGTTAGTTTGTTCCCCTTGCTGACGCGGCTTTTGCCGTCTGACAGTTCAGAGCTGGGCGACGTGTTGCAGATGCTGCGTGACCCAGCCGGTCTTTGGTCACCGCATGGGATCCGCAGTCTGAGCGCCCAACATCCATTGTTCGGCAAAGACGAAGATTATTGGCGCGGCGCCGTTTGGGTCCCAATCAACTACATGGTGCTTAATGCACTGCGTGCATATGCACAAGAGGATGGGCCGTATGCAGCCCAGGCCGCATCACTGTATGCAGAACTGCGAAAAAACGTCATCGACACGGTCCTGGGTGAGTATGAACGAACAGGGTATACGTGGGAGCAGTTTGACTCCATCACCGGGCATGGTCGCCGAAACCATCCATTTACAGGCTGGACATCGCTGGTCGTCTTGATCATGGCTGAGACGTACTAAGTGCCAGCATCATGTTCTACGGCTGGTGCAGCTCTGAGTGCATCGAGTCGCGACATCAGAGACTGCATGTTGCGCTGTGTCACGGCTTGGTTCTCTTGCAAACTTTGTTCGACTTTGTGTAGGAGCGCTTGTAGTTCCGTTTGCCGCGTTTGAAGCGCTGTCTGCTGTGCTTCGACGTCAGCGAGCGATGTGTGGAAGTGTGCTGCTGCCGAATGTAGAGGAGCTAGCGTCTGTAGTCGGCTGAGGATCGCTGGCGCTAAGGGCTCCAGCGGCTCAATCCTCTTTTGCATGGCATACAGTTCATCCAATTTCGCAAGGGCATCCTCTTCCTCAGCAGCAGCAGAAAACTGTTTTCGACGTTCGTCGACGCGCTCCAGTTCCGATGCCAAGGCTTTTGCACGAGCGACAATGGTATCGAGATGTCGGGGCTGTGTGAGCAATTGCATATGGGCTTCAAGTCGCTTTACAGTCTCAATCAAAGGAACATCTTCTTTTGTTACATGTAGGCCTAAACGGCGTTCTAAAGCGCTCAAGCGCTCGTCCCACACGGCAAGATGTTGTGTACTCATATCATCATGATGCGAAGGTGGAGGATGTGCCACCGGCTGTGTGCGAGTTTCATGGCTCGGTGGTATGTGCTGAAGAGCGTCGACCATGGCCTGCGTGATATCGTGAGGATGTTCCTGGTGGGCTGTGGTGCGCATATGACGAATGTGCTGTTCAAGGTGCTCAAGCTGTGTCAGCATCGACGCTGCATTCGCAGGCTCAGAACGTGTGTTCACACGCTCTGTCAGAGCACGTTGAAGGTCTTTTGCTTCTTGCTGGAGGCGAAAGAGCCGCGAAAACAATGACTCAGACTGAGCCACTGTGCCATGTAAACCAAATGACTCGGCGTCCAGGAAAGCTGGCCGTGTCGCGCGAAATCGTTCTGCAGCGTGTGTCGCACTGACGCTACCCGTGTCAATAGCGTCTGACGACGGCACATCCACCTTGTCGGGATCAGACTCTGCTCCGAGATCGTCACTTGGTGAGTGAGTGGACTTGGCCGTGGGAAATGTCTCATAGACATCCGGCGCCGAATCCTGACAAGCCGTACGTGTTAGTTTGCCCGAAAGAATCACTGCCGCACATACGTACAATGTCGGGCAAGCTGCTGTATTTCGACATGATCTTTCGGAACACGCAAGCTTGACAATCGGCGAGAATGGGCGTGTGTGTACCGGTTACGATGAATGACACGCGTCGTTCGAACGTGCAGAGTCTGGCAGCGCGGGTTTCACTGGAAAACGTTCAAGGTCCAGCCACTCGTGGCGGGGCTGGCCTGAGGAAGCAAGGGAGGCGTGTTGCTACACGGCACGTGGATGTTCTTCTGCGACGGAGCCTCCACACCTACGGGTCACACAGGGGTCGAAATCACAGCTGTCGTGTACGATTCGAAATTGGTTGATTATCTTTCAACAATGTAACTCATCAGAGTTTTCTACCAGCTACAGAGCTTGAGGGTAAAGGTGCACATTGTGCACAACGAATTAGAAATGAGACAAATGCGAATGAACAAAGGTAGAATAGTTTCGTGCGGCAATTACAACAACGTCGTGGTCATGGGGCGCCGAGTGTAGCCGCTCTCCCATGACGCAAAAGGTGTCGCCGATGATGGGGTCGCTGTCCACATGCCTGTCTTGTTCCAGCTGTCCAACGCATTGGAGGACCGCATTTGCCTAAGCGCGGGACGCCTGGCGAACAACGCATTGGTTTGAGGTGTTTCCTTGGTGTATGATATGGGTGCTGTTGGTGGTAGTGATGGTGCGGCGGCATTTTCTTTCGAGTTTTCAGCCGCCGGCAAAGACATGGCCAGCAAACGAGCAGCGCCTCCTTGGCAAGCTGTCTCATCATTCAGATTGGCTTGGTGCAATGCACTCTCAGACACATGGCGCTCAAGCATGTCTGATGAACGAAATTGTCGCTGGCACAACACACAGATCCGACGTGTCGCATCGGAAAAGTTGAGCAGTCGCAATACCGCATGCTGTGGCAAGGGTGGCATAGGCATTGATGCTGGTGCTGGTGTTGTTGGTGTTGGTGCTGGAACCGGTGCTGGCGTGGGCAAAGCGACCTTGGGTATAAAGTAAGTGGTGCCATTGGCGACAACAGGCTCAGGCGTGGCGGTCGGAGCGCCTCCCGACACTACAAGGGGTGGCATAATGACAGTGGGCTTCACAGAGTCCAAACTGAAGGATGGGCGCGCTGATGATGCCAACGGCGTCTCGATACTGGCAGCCGTATTTACTGTTGACTTGATTGTCGTCTGCATTGGCATTTCCTCTGGTTTCCAGCTGTCAAAGCCCAGCGACTCGTCTTCGTATCGCCAAGTGTCACCCCGTCGATCCGTGTACACGTATGCGGCATTCGTTGGGTCAAACGGATCCGCCTCATCCAGAATGACCGAATCTGCATACGACGTCTTGACAGGCTCCGTGTCTGTGCTGCCAAGAATGCCATGCGGAAGCTCCTGCTTATTGCGCAACATACAAAGAGCTGCTTTTGCTGCTTCCACGTTTGTGTAAATGGCAAAAGCCTGACCAGTTGATGCACCTGATGCACGCTCGCGAAGAAGTAAGACTTGCTCCAGGCCCGTCGTCGCTTGGGCTAGAGCCATGCCTACGTCTCGAACACTGGCGCTGAGGCGTACATGGGCCAACAGAAGCATGTCTGTCGGATAGCACGATGCATCGCGCATGCCGGCATTTTCGTTCGCTGAGTCGACTTGCTTATGCTGTTGCTGTTGTACGTTGGCATGTTCCAGGGTAGCTGAGCTACCGCTGCAGATGCTACTGCTGCGACTAGTGCCATGGCTGCTGCCGATGAATTCGGCCATGTCATCAGATAGGCCGCCGTTCGCAGCGGCGCTCTTCGCACGGCGTGCGCGTGCTCGTTTCAGCTGGTCTTTGCTGTCGGGGGCATTGTGTTGCTCGTAGTACGAGATGCCGCCCTGGGGTCTCTCACTGTTGCTAAAGTCGATTTTCACGCGCTTCCGTTTTTGCGAGAGGCCCGGCGCGGGACCAAGCCAAGTTTCTGGATGAAGGATATAGGGTGCATGCATGTAAACAAAGCGCTTGGCATCTTCGAGCGTGTCGAATTTGACGAAGCCAAAGCCTTTAGACACACCCGTGTTCCGGTCACGAATGACTGTTGCATCCTGAGGCGGTGCAGCGAGACGCGCATCGACCATGTTGGCGAGTGCCGTCACAAGTGTGCGAAGCTTTTCGGCATCGATATCAGGGTCCAGTCCGAGCAAGATCACATCTCGCGATGGCTGCGTCACAGACGAGCGGCGCTCACCCCAGCGCGAGGATTCTCGCATTCCAGGCTCCTCAGACATGCACGACGGGGGCGTTGACCTATCGCGCGACAAAATAGGTGAAGGGGACCTGCTTCGGTCTGTGTCGTCGATGCGCTCCATATTGACGCTGCGTGGTTCCATCTTGCTAGACATCCTGCTGACGTGAGTGCTTGCACACCGAACAAGGAAGAGTGGGGCGGTAATTGTCAGGGAAGAAGACAAGAATGGATGTGAGTGATCAAGAGAACCTGGGTACTGGGACTATCCTGGGGACGTGCTCATGGTCGCTTCTTGTACTCGTTCTTCCATAGAAGTTCGTTCAAGCAGCACCTATCTACGCCTGCGCACGTACCTGCAATTTTTGATGTTCACTTGATGACACCTCCATATGCTGACTCATCGGTTCCTTCGCGATCTAGCCCACCCGGCAGCCGTGGTGCGGGCGTGTGGAGTGGGGATCCGACTGGCTCCGGGTACCACTGCGGGCTACGGCCTGCGACGCGACGTTGACGCACCGCCCTTTCCGAATCCCACCCCCCCCCTCTGCCTCCTGGGACTTGGAGTATAAGCCGTAAGTAGACGAACAAGCACCAGCTAGACTTGCTCAATTTGCTTGAAATCATAGGAGAAGGGGCATGCTTAGTGGTGTGGCTCCCAACTTTGTGTCAGCCCCATTTCCACCTCACAAGCTCCACTTGATTTCACTGCCTGTCCATTCACCCAAAACCAACGAGACCATTGCAGTAGTGCGGCGGGTTGACGCACACAAAGCGGTGTGAACTCGCAATGACAGACTCATCAAGGGCGCCAGGTACCACGGCGCCTATAACTTTGACCGGCATATCGCACACATCGGGTCCTTCGTCGCTGTCGGCCTCGACAGCCACACCTTCGACAAGCACGACTCGACCAAGGAACGCTCGGGTACCTGTACCTGTACCTGTGTACACCGAAACACCACGCAGTGGACTACGAAAGCTCAATCTACCGACGGTAGGTGCGACTCAGGCTGCTGCTGATGCCGCTGCTGCTGCGATGAACTCGCCACCATCTTTCTCGCGTGGTGATCGGAGTGTATCATCGCTCACAGAGCCTGAGCCTGCGGATACAGAGCGCACACGGTACTTCCGTCGTTTATCAGCGCTGCCGCCCGCACTTCCGCATGTACCTACCATGCCCAAACCTGTGCTCAAGTTCGTTGATGCCACCAGGGGTGTTCTGTTTTCCGGCCGCTGGTGGGTAGGGTGGATCGCGTGAGCACTCAAGAGGAAAAGAAGAACAAGCGCGTGCAGGTGCGATGGTGGCACATCCTCCTCATCGCGTTTTTCGTCGTGCTCTTCCTATTCCTGGCCTATTGGCAGTGGACCCGCTTCCGCTCCGGCTCGGGCACCTTCCAAAATCTGGGCTATGCCTTCCAGTGGCCACTGTTTGCCGTGTTCGTGGTTTATGCCTATCGCACCACGCTGCGCTATGAAAACGAGCGCCTCGCGGCCG